>JACCDT010424668.1_pt1 | contig 28284 bp, 33 predicted proteins | sample 7446291 | NCBI WGS metagenome assembly JACCDT01 (sample SAMN15323446, study PRJNA562643) | freshwater metagenome | isolation source: river surface water | place: USA:Blue River Watershed | collected 2017-08-17 | reverse complement strand
GAACTTCGCGTCATCGTCCCCGTACCCGTGCACGACGGCTGGGCCGACAGCACACAGTGGCACTAAGGCGGGTACGGGCTGGGCCTCCGAATACAACAAGTGGTCCAGCGTCGGCACCAACCACGGCATGGTTGTCGGCTCCAACGGTGTCAATGACATCACCGGTGCCTATCAGGCCGATTGGACTCCGGTTCTCTCTGCTGCAGCGGTGGGGGGCACCATTGTGTTGCGCCCGGCCTCAGTGGCCTCCTATGACGATGCCGCCCGTGCGTTCTTCCGGCTTTTCTGAGTAGACAGTGTCTATACACATACTGTATAGTTGTTGACATGACCGCGACCGACATCCCCGGTGAGACCATCTACTTCCAGGACGCCATAGTGGACGTCAGCCGGGCCTCCGATTACGCCCTCGATGAGTTCACCATCGAGATCGCGCGCAGCCTGGGTCAGAACTTCTGCTACAGCCGCCATGAGCTCATCAATGATCGGGAGGCACTGGCCTGCATTGCCTTTGAGCAGGCATGGCGCATGGCCCACGGGGTCTTCATCAGTGAGGACGATGAGGGTGCCCGCAACGCCGTCGACTACGCCGACGGCAACGGCTGGGGCGGCTACGACTAGCCATGATGTTAAGCGGGGGACTCCCGGTCCCTAAAGGGTGGAGCCAGTCACCCTATAGAACTGGACCAATAACCTCTGAGGAGACACAGAGCAATGGACCCTGCTGGATTGATGATCGTGATCGACCGCCTCGGCCGCACCATCGCCGGGCTTGAAGAGCGCTTGGCTGAGGCCGTCAAGGCCAATGAGCAGCTTCGCGCTCAGGCATCGCAGGCTGAAGAGGCCGACAAGCCTGTGGCGGCTCCGGCTTAATCTCTCTGCCCGCCGCCCTCAGGCATCTGGGGGCGGCTTTGGCGGGCACTCGGCCAAGGACTATCGAATGCCCAACTTCATCATCTTGTTCTTGGCGGCGATACCGCGTCCGACGCTGGCACTGTACGCCCTCGCGCTGGCGGTCGTCGCCATGGTGATTTCGAGTCTCTGCTGATCAGAGTGGTCAGATCGGCGGCCAGGGTGCCCAGAGCAAGCAGCACGATGATCCCCAGGGCCCAGTACCCCAGGGTGCCGACGATCTCACCAAGAGAAACGCAAGTCATGGCGGGTACGGTATCAGGCGTAGATGATGACTTGCCAAGTTCTATAAGAACACTTGCATAAAATTGGTCAATGCTGATACTCTGGTCACATGCCCAAACTTTCCTCCAACGTCAAGAACGGCCTCCTGCTGGCGACCGCCGGTGTGATCGTGATGCTGGGTCCGCCCCTGCCGGAGGACACACCGACCATGCCCCCTATGCCGCCGGGCTACAACGCCCCGGCCACCCCGGTGCTCCCGCCGCCACCGCCGACCTACGTCATCGAGGGCGGCGGCACCCGCATCGACTGCACGGCCAACTACGAGAACTGCTGGGTGGGGCAGTGAGTGTCGCCCAGGAGTACCCGCCCCATACCGACAGCAACGGCACCACCTGGTACCGGCCGGTGCGCGATCCGGCCCTTTCATTGAGTCAGTGGGGGTGGACCTCCAGCCCCGATCAAGCACATCCCGATTACCGAAAGGACCCCGGCCATGACAACAACTGAGCGCGACGAAGAGATCAGCACCGACCGCATCAAGATGGACGAGCGCGGGCATATGTCCTGCTCGTTCTATATCCGTGACGACACCACCTTCCGGGTGGTCTACAGCCCTGAGAGCTACGAGTCGGAGGTCGCGATCTTCATGAGCGGGTACGGCGGCAGCATGCACTTCTGCGTCTCCCGCGATCAGTGGGGCGCCATCGTGGCAGCAGCAGCGTCGGTGATCCCCGCGAAGGAACGGGCCGACACCCCGAAGGGCGTTTGAGCGCCGTGGGTGCGCCAACCCCCAACGAACTGGCCGACAGGGCCAGGGTCTCCTCAATCAGGCCGCGTTACGGGCATCAACTGACCGTTCGCGAAACCCGCACCCCTGGCGGCAAGAAGCGGTGGCTCATCACCTGCTCCTGTGGCTGGAAGTTCGGCGGTACCTGCCGCACCCGTGAGATCGCCGAGAAGCAGAGCATTATCCAGCACCTGGATCACCTCAAGCCGCCCTGCCCTTACCCAGGTAAGCGCAAGTACAGGACCCAGGAGGCCGCAGAATCGGACATGCATCACTTCTGGGCCACCGGTGGCCGGGGCAAGGTGATGCCGTGCCGGGTGTACCTGTGCTCCTGCGGCCGCTGGCACATGACTTCCAAGCCGCTGAGAACACGAGAACGAGGAGAGGAGCCAGCCGACTGACTGGGAAAGCATCACCGCCGACTGGCGGCGACCTCCCACCGCCCTGTCACCCCACCCGTAATAGGTGAGCAGGTAGGACGGGAGGGGCACTGGTGAGCGACCCAGTTGTTTTGTGGCGCAAACTCACGGTGCGCTTTTCGCGCTCGGTGAGTTTCCCCAATCAGGTTCCGGCGGTCATGGAAGTCATGGTCTTCCCGGTCTCAGAGCCCTCGTCCCCGCTAGCCGGAGCCACCTTCGTCAATCCCATCGGGGTGCAGCGGATCACACTGGCCCGCGACACTGAGGTCGTCTTCGACCTGATCCCCTCCGATCTGGCCGGGCTGACTGAGCGTCTGCCCTATCGCATCCAGTGGCGTCAGGGTGTGACGGGCCGGACGTACACCTACGACTTCGCCATGCCCGATCAGGATGTCTACTTCGATCAGCTTCATGATATGGGCCAGATCATCGATGGTGAGGCGTACCTGCGGCAGCAGGATCTAGGCGTGCCGGGCCGAGTGGCCCGACTCAACGATGACGGCCATGTGGTCGATGCCGACGGTGCGATTGTCGCCACTGAGGGTCTGGTGGCCACCCTGAGCAACGCCCTCCAGGCTGAGGTCGTTGATCGCCAGCAGGCCGACGCCCAGGTCGTCGCTGATGCCCAGAACGCCCTAGAGGTGCAGATCAATGCTCTGACAGCAACACTGTCCAGCAACCTCAACTCCGCTTTGGCCCCGGTGATCTCCACGGCCAACAACGACCGGGCCACCCGCATCGTCGCGATCAATGCCCTGCTCACCCGCATGGATCTGGCTGAGGGTCACATTGTTGGGCTGTCGTCCACTCAGGGCACACAAGACATCACCATCGCCAACAAGGCCGACCTGGTCGACGGTAAGGTTCCACTGAGCCAGATCCCACCCGAGGCCAGGGTCAAGGCGGTGACGGCCGCCAATCAGAGTGCCATGCTGGCCCTGACCAGCGAGCAGGTCCGCCGCTATGACTACTGTATTCGTCCTGATGGGGTGTACGTTCTGCTCCAGGGCGAGAATCCTTCTGTTCTCGGCAACTGGGCCCCGTTCGACAAGATCTCCAGTGTCAATGGCAAGACCGGTGCGGTCACCGTCACCCTCAGTGATGTGGCCGCGACATCGGGAGCTATTGCGATCTCTCAGGTCACCGGCCTATCGAGCGCTCTGGCTGCTACAGGCAATGCGGAGGCGGTGGCCGAACTACAGAGTCGGCTCGACGCTTTTGAGTCCGATGACACTGTCGTGCGACTGGTGGACGGGTTCATCCCCTCTGGCCTCAACGACGATCACATGGCTTACGTCAATGACGATGGTGAGGTCACCGACAAGGACGGCAACGTCCTGGCCGCCTCCGGCGGGGGAGGCGGTGGAGGCCCGGTCTCCATCGGTGATGTCACCGGCCTGAGCACCGCGCTGGCGGGCAAGGTCAACACCAGCGATGAGCGGCTGTCTGACGACAGGAGCCCCACTGCTCACGCCGCCAGCCATGCTGCGGCGGGCAGTGACTCACTGACGCTGTCGGCCAGCCAGATCACTGGTCTGGTCACCATCCTCACCAACAACGGCCTGACCTCCACCAGCAACCATGAGGCCCGGCTCCAGGCCGTCGAACTGTACGGCGGCAACTCCGACATCGACGCCGGTGGCTACGACGAGGAAGGCGGCGGTGGAGGCGGTGGCGGGGGAGGTGACGACGGTGGCGGGGCCATCGGGGTCGCCCCCAAGTCGACCTGGTACGACGGCACCGACGACTTCACTGAGGTCACCGCTGCCGCCGACTTCCAGACCACCCACCACGTCCTGCTCAAGGGTCCCTTCTCCATCGCCGACGACGGCAAATACACCTACAGCCCCGGTGGCATCGCCCCGGCGGGTGAGGTCTACGTCTACCCGTACATCACCCCCAACGGGCACCTGGAGTTGCGGGAATGGGACGAGTCGGCCCCCGCCGACCCCCCGATGGCAACCCAGAGTGCCTTGGACGCCTTGACCACCACAGTCGGCACCAAGGCCGCTCAAAGCGCCCTCGACACGCTGACCACCACGGTCTCTAGTAAGGCGAGCACCTCAGCCCTGGATGCCCTGACCACCACGGTGGGCACCAAGGCTGCCCAGAGTGATCTGGAGGCCCTGACCACCACACTCAACAGCAAGGCCAGTATCGCGTCACTGTCCACCCTGGAGACCACGGTGGGCACGAAGGCTTCTCTTGCCGACATGACGGCGGCACAGGCCGCGATCTCGAACCTGCAGACCATCAAGGCCGACCTCTCAGGTGGCACCGTTCCGCTGGGCCAACTGCCATCGGTACCCACCTCCAAGGTCACCGGCCTGGATGCCGCTCTGGCGCTCAAAGCCGACCTGTCCGGTGGGGTGCTGGCCTCAGCCCAGATCCCCAATGTCCCGCAGAACAAGGTCACCGGTCTCACGGCGGCGCTGGCGCTCAAGGCCGACCTCGACGGCAACGGCAAGATCGCCACCTCACAATTGCCCACCCTGGCCCTGACCACCGTGACGGTGGTGGCTAACAGGGCTTCCATGCTGGCCCAGACCACCAGCCAGGTCCAGCCCGGTGATGTCACCGTCATCACCGCGACCTCCGATGTCGGCAACTACATTCTGAGCGGTTCGGACCCCAGTGTGTTCAGCAACTGGGTCAAACTCACCGCCCCCTCCGGCAGTGTGACCAGCGTCAATGGTCAGACCGGGGTGGTTGTTCTGGCGGCTGGCGATGTCGGTGCCCGCAGCCTGGCCGACCCGCTCAACATCTCTGACATCACCACTCTGCAGACCGCGTTGGACGCCAAGGCTTCCACCACCGCGCTGACCAGCGGCCTTGCCACCAAGATCGGCACAGCAGATGTGCAGGCCATGCTGGTGGGGTCGGTGTCCACCAAGGTCGTGGTGTCACGGGTGGCGACCACCCAGGTGTCGAGCCTGTCGGGTTCGCAGTCCATCGACGGCGCGTTGGTTTCCGCTGGGACACTGGTGTTGCTCACCGCCCAGAGTGGTAACCCCATCAACAACGGGTGCTGGGTTGTCCAGAGTGGTTCGTGGACCCGGCCCGCCGACTTCGTCAACGGCTCCTACCTGTTGCGCGGCAGCATCGTGTTCGTCACCGACGGCACCACCAACGCCAACACCATCTGGCAGCAGACCGCCGCCTCCGGGGTGGTGGGCACTGCCAACAACACCTGGACCCGTATCGGCTACACCGCCCCGCCGTTCACCCCCATCGAGGGCAACGGCATCCAGGTCAGCGGCGGCGACACCATCGCCGTCAAGCCCAGCACCGGCATCTCTGTGGCAGGCAGCGGTGTGGCCATCGACACCGGTGTGGTGCCGCGCAAAGTCACCGGCACGGTGCCCTCAGGCTCCACCACCGCCACCCTGACCCACAACCTGGGCACCAAGTCGGTGATCGTGCAGATCATCGACAACACCGACAATCTGGTGCTGGCCGGGATCAACGCCAACACCAACAACACGGTAACCGCTGAGTTCGCCAACGCCCCCTCATCCGGCCAATACCGATTCATTATAGTCGGCTGATAGGATTGGTATAGATTTATGTCTAGACGCATTGCCACTCAGCGCGAACTCCTGCAGGGCCTGACCCGGATCGCCACCGGCCCGCAGGACCTCATGCCCACCGGCGAATACATGGACGGCAACAGTTCGCCCCAGGTCTACAACGATCACGACGGTGCCCGGTGGCTGGGCAAGCCATCCAAGTACGAGTTTCCGGCCCATCTCGACGTGGCCACCTCAGGCATCCAGCAGCGCGCCGGTCTCCCCGCCGCCGAGACCCACATGATGGACCTGGGTGGCAGACCCGCCTCGGTGCAGCGGATGTTCGATGCCTCCCCGGCCTTCCCCGACCACAAGGTCGACATCTCTCAGATGGACCCCCAGGACGTGCTCACCCTCCAGAAGCACATGGCCCTGGACTGGATGCTGTCCAATCACGACGCGCACAGCGGCAACTTCTTGCGTGACAACACCACCGGTGACCTGGTGGGCATCGACAAGGGGCAGGCATTCAAGTACTTCGGCCAGGACAATCTGACCCACAACTTCGGCCGGGATGTCAACCCGCCGCTGTATCCCAATGTGCCGGTGTATTCTCAGATGTGGAGCCAGTTCGGTGGTGGCCAGGGTGATCTGCACGACCCCCGCGCCGGGGAGTTGGGCCAGTTCATTCAGGGGCTTCAGGGCATTCCCGATGAGGAGTACGCCAACTACCTGCGGCCCTACGCCGAGTCGGCGGCCGGGGTCGGCAAACTGTCGGCCGGTGACCCTGAGTCCTTCCTCAGCGCCGCCATCGCCCGCAAGAACAACCTCACCAACGACTTCGGCAGCCTCTACGACCAGGTGGCTGCCCGCCGCCCCCAGATGACTGCTGCGATCCTGCGCCGGGCGGGGGTGGTGCCGGGAAAAGCACGATGTGGGGCTTCAGGCCGTAATACTCATCAGGCTGGCTGGGCAGAGGACACTCAGCGCTGGCTGGGCGAGCAGCCCCAAAAGTGGCAGGACTTCTACCGCGAGAACCCTCGTGATCTCGATGAGGATTACTACAAACTGGAGCAGTACGGCGTCGATGGTCTGACCACCAGTGGCGAGCCCGGCAAGGTTGATCGCAAGCCCTACTACCCGGCTGATCGCCTCAATCCTCAGGGCGGGTCGCTTCATGGTGAGGGGTACGACAGCCCTCGACCCCGTACTCCGCGCCAGTACATCGATAATCCTGACGACATGCTCGACCTGGAGTTCGAGGATGGCCAGATGCCGCGCGAGAAGTCTCCGATTGAGTTGTGGCGCGGCAAGCAGATCGATCTGACAGACCCCGCCGCCGCCGAGATCCGCGCGATTCTGCGGGGCAGCGATGATGGTCATAACCCCTTTACCCACAACGAATCCTATGGTCAGCAGCAGCTTTACGCCCCCGAGCCGGTGATGAATTACGAGGAGTACCACCGCGCTCATGGTCCCGACACCGCCACCAATGGCTGGCCTCAGTACTACCGCAACAACAAGAACGGGCAGGGTGGCAGTCCTGTTTTCGATATTCCTCCTGGCTATGAGCACCCCGAACTGGGCAACAAGATTCTTGACTATCTCAGCAACGACCCCAACAGTGGCAGTTCACTGGGTAGGCACTGGAGTACTGACAGCGGCGTCGCCGATGAATTTGCGGGCACAAAGGGGCCAAAGTCGTATGGCATCCTCAACAACAAGAATATGTTGCCAGTGCGCATGCGCGGCAAATGGAAGGGCCTGGGAGAGGACCCGCAGCGGACCAATACCGGTGCCAGTGATATGCCCGAGGAGTCTGAGGTCACCATGCTCCCCGGTGCACCGATGGATATTCATGACCTGGAGATCTGGCATCCTGACCACCAAAAGTGGGTCTCGGTCCTGCCCGGCGGGCCGCAGTCGCGCACGGCCACCCTAACGAAGACCGCCGACCCCACCTATGACCTGTATCAAAAGTGGAAAGACGCCTACGATTCGGGCGGGTCCAAAGGTAAGTTCCCCGACTGGTTCGACCCCAGCCATTACGGCGATCAGGCCTATGAGGCGTTGGATGACTGGCTCAAGCAAGTCGTCAGCGACGAGTGGGAGGAGTGGGAGAACGATCACCACGGCACCGCCTACGACAATTCCAAGAATAGTTTCCAGCAGTATCTTTACGACAACGACATCCCCGCCACCGCTGAGGAAGAGAAGCAGCTTGAGCATGAGAAGGCCCTGGAGGAAAGTGCCGGAGACTACTCTGCGGATGGCCACTACATTCCTGGGCCTGATTACGATCCTGAATTCGAAGACCGCCCCATTCTGCCCGGCACCGGCCCCCACGATGAGCGGCGCTATTACTCCCCGAACGCCCTGAACCCCGAGAGCGGGGCGATGAGTCGCCCGTACACTAAGTTTGAGGAAGAAGAACCCGATCATCCGATGCTCCCACTCAATACACCAGCCAAAAGTGGTTGGGAGCCGGAATACGAATGGCCCAAGGACCGTAAGCCGATAGATCTCTATCGTGGTGTTCGCCTCAACCTCAATCACCCCGAATTAGGAGAAATCCGACGATCGTTGTTTGGTGATTTCTACGAAGGGGGCACTGATGGCGGAACCCTCAAGAACAAGGATTTAGCTCAGGCCTGGGGTAAGGGCAAGGGACAGCCCGGTCTTGATGGAGTGCCCACTGACCTTGACCCCTTCACCAATCCTGAACTGGGCCGCAAGATTCTTGATCACATCGAGAAGAACTACGGCCAGCGCTCCAATGCGATCGGGCGTCATTGGAGTGTTGAGCGCCACCCTGCTACCGATTTCGCCACCAGTTCCGGTGGTGGAAAAAATACCGGCCAGGGCTATGGTGGACCCGCTCCGAACCTTCCGGTGCGTATCCGTGGCCAGTGGGGCGGCTTGGGAGAAGACCCCTATCGCTCCAACACCGGTGGTGACTTCGAAGAGGAGCGCGAGATCACCATGCTGCCCGGTGCCCCCATCAACATCGCCGATGTCGAGATCCAGCACCCCCACACCAAGCAGTGGCATTCGGTTCTCGACATGCCACACCCGCGCACCGCTAGCCTTCAGAAGATGGCCAAGGTGTCCTTGCCCTACTTGCGCAACAACAACGGGATGCGCCAGCACTGGACTTCCGATGAGTTTGGCCAGGTTGTCGAGCCTTGGGGTCGGTACATGTCCCCTGACTCCGATAGCCAGCACCTGCCTTTGCAAAGGGGGTGGGAGCGGGGCAGTGTCGACTTTGATAATCCGCTGTATGTCCCTCATGAGTACGGGGCCTGGAAGCAGAAGCTCTCCGAGCAGTTCGGCGGCCTGACCGGCCACGAGCTATCTCAGGCCCTGCTCGACAAGGGCCATGATGGCGTTATCACCCACGACAAGTTCGGCCTCGGTGAGATTGTCGACATCCGGCCCAAAGACCAGCGCGGTCATCGAGTGGCCTTGATGGGTCGGTGATCTCTGCCCCGTCGCGCCTCAAAAGGTAGGGGCACTTACGCCCCCACCAGCAGGAGGGGTGAGATGGTGATGAACCTCGACGCACCCGAGGCTGGTGGCCGATCTGGGGCTGGGCGGTGATCCACAACGTCTGGGCCGCCGGTCGCAATCAGGAGATGCTCAGCGAAGCTGCCCGCCGCACCCGCCGGGGTCATCCTGTTGTTGTCACAGCCTTCAGCGTCGGATTGCTGGCCCATCTCATGGGGTGGCTGGGCAAGTTCGATCCCCTGACTTGGCTGGGCCGTGCGGCCGTTAAGATCCGTGGCCGCCATGGCTGAACTCAAGTACGTCGGCCCCACGGCTTCTCAGAGCACCGACCTGCCGCACCGCGCCTATGTCCTGGCCGCCAAGTCTGCTGACATGGCCGCCGAAGACATCGATGCCCAGATCACCGATGCCCTGTCGGCCTACGCCAGCAAGTCCTATGTCGACACCCAGGACAGCCTCAATGCCACCAAGGCATTTGTCGATGCCGGTGATGCCAGCCGTATGAAGCTGTCCAAGAAGGACGCCGCCAACGGGGTGGCCGGACTCGACGCGGGTGGCCGCATCAACCGCAACCGCATCAATGCCACCGGCAGCCAGCGCCACCCCAAGGGACTGTGGTCCCCGTCGAGCTACGGCACCACCGTCTCCACATCCTCCTCTGAGGTCACCGTTTTTCCCGTGACGGTGACCGACCCAGGGCACGCCTACAAGATGGTGGTGCTGGGTTGCATCGACGGGATCTCCGGCTCCGAGGGTGCCGCACCCCTCATCCAGGTCCGTGTCGGGTCCACCAGTGGTCCTGTCATCGCCTCCGGGCGGGGTACCACGGAGTCCTACGACTACTTCGGCATCGACCTGTTCGGCCGCACCGCCCCCACCCTGGGCGGCGGTTGGCAGGAGACCTGGAGCGGTGGCGGCACCGGGCATGCCGAGACCGATGGCAACAGCGCCATCTACGTCAAGCAGGGCACCGGCTACGACCGCCGGGGCATCTTCCGCCGGATCGGCACCGATGCCACCACGGCGGGGGATTACCACGAGGTTGAGTGGACCAACTCCTCCGACTGCCAGGACGGCAACGAGTTGTTGTCCTTCCTGGGGCATTCGGCCCACAACTATGTGCTGGGGCGGCTCTCCAGCGACGGCCAGTACTACTGCGGTTTCGATCTGTCGGCCAACAAGGCCAACTTCATCTACGCCGCCGGTGGCGGCATGGTCGCCGCCTCACCCGTCAACTGTGACAACACCTCAGGAGCCATCTTCCGTGCCCGCTTCGGGGTGCCGGAGACCACGGAGCCTCGTCGCTTCCAGTTGCTGCGCAACGGCAGCCTGGTGGTCGACCACTCCGACACCGGCAATGCCACCGCACTGGGGTCGACCCGGCGCGGCTGGGGATTCGGCTTCATGGCGGGCAACTTCGAGATCGCCGGATTCTCAGTCAACCAGGCTACCCCGGCTTCCCTGGACTACATCAAGGTCAAAGACACCAACCCCGGCGTCAACTACACCGCGTCGGCCCCGATCACCATCCTGCCCACAGGGGTCGCGAGCCAGAGTGCCCGCACCGGGTCCACCACCCTGTACGTCTGCCTGTCCCGCGTCGGGTCGGCCGGGACCGTGTACGCCTCAACGGCACACAAGCCCACCCTGTCGGTCCTGGCCCTGCCCGCATGAGAGGTGTGAGATGGCTCTGAAGTACGTCGGACGCGCCCCGAACAATGATGCCGCCCTGGTGACCAAGGCTTATGTCGACTCGCAGCACGACACCCTGCAAGCCGACGAGGCGTATATCGCCAGTGCGGTGACCTCCTATGCGACCACCAACAACCTCAAGACTCAGGCATACGTCGACACCCAGGACAACAACCGGGCCAAGAAGGCAGCGGTGACCGCCGCCGATGCCAACTATCTGCCCGCCACCGATCAGGGCATCGCCGGTGGGGTGGCCTCCCTCAACGGGTCGCTCTATGTCCCCAGCGCCCAACTGCCCACCCTGGTGCTGGAGAACGCCGTCGCCTACGCCGAAGCCTCCGGCGGCAACATCTTCCTCAACACCGAGCAGACCGTCACCTCATCGGCAACCAAGACATTCCTGGCCGCCACACTCACCATCAACGACCCCGGCTTCGCCTACATCGTCGTGCCGATGGCATTTGTGGCCGGATACTGCCCGGCCGCAGTGGACGGCTCTCGCCGGGTCAGCGGCGGCAGCCGGGGCAAGATGACCGTGCTGACCCAGACCGATGCTCTGATGGGGGGTGGCACCACCGCAGGCAATCGCGGCAATACCGTGTACCCCGTCCTGCCGACCGCCGCATTGGGCACCACCCCGTCGTCACTGCTGGGCACCACAACGCTGAGTTTGTGGCTGTCCCTGCACAGTGGCACGTCTTTTGTGTTCGCTCCTGGTGACTTCAAGTTCTTCGCCATCGTGATGTCGGCCGGATAAGGAGTGCCCTATGGTCAGCGCCAATTACGTCGGCAAACGATCCACGGCCTCCGACGGGGTCGTCAACAAGGTTGCTGTTGTCGACGAGTTCAGTTCAGGGGTATCGAGCCGCACCTCAGTCAGTAGCCGGATCTCTGCGTTGGCCACCACGGGGTCTACCGCCAGAGCCACCAAGAGCTATATCGACAATGCCGATCTGACGTTCGCTGAGGCTGCGTACTACATCAGCCAGGACGCCCTCAATGTGCCGGTGGACTCCCGTGGAGCCCCCAACGGAGTGGCGGCTCTCAACTCATCGGGCAAGATCCCGTCGGCCCAGGTTCCCCCACTGGGGTATGGCACCCTGCGTGGCCCTTGGGGCATCACCAGTGTGACCTCAGCGGCCAACGTGGGCACCACCCCGGCCAAGATCGGCAGCCTCACCATCGGGGTCACCGCCTGGAACTTTCGGGCTCTGGTCTTCGCCATCGCTCAGATCGAGGCCACCGAACTCGGACAGCCAGTGGTGGAGGTCCGCATCGGCACTTCCTCACAGACCACCTATGCCTCCCAGACCCTGGTGGCCTCAGGGGTGGGCCGGGCTGCCTACGACGACACCCAGATCGTCACGGTGCTCCCTTGTGCGGCCACCACTGGGGCCATGTCCGACGGCACCCAGACCTACATCGGCCCCAACACCGATGCTCGCCTGACCTTCTGGCTCTATCACGGTGGTGATTCCGCAGCAGGCCAGGTGTCGGCCAGCAACTCGGCGCTCTTCACCGTCGCCGCCTACATCGCCCGAGTCGTCCAGTGACCACGCCGCGCGGCTCCTTCCCGCGCCACTACCCACGGGTCTGGCCGTGCGTGTGCGGGTGCTCAGAGTCTGAACATGTCGAGAAGCGCATGTCGGTGGTTTTGCCGCTCAAGCCCGGCCAGCGAGCAACGGCGAGCGCTCGCAAGATCAAGGACCCCGTATATACCCGCCGCGAATGCCAGGGCTGTACCTGCGCCGACTATCTGGCCGACAAGTAAAGACCACGGTTTCGTACAGGAATAGGGGAGGGGCAGCGGAGACACGCAGACCCACCACCTGAAGGAGCGGGCCATTACCGAAAAGGTTCTGTCCTACGACCGCAATATCGTCGGTCAGGAGACTGGCTGGTGGTGCGGACCCGCATCAACACAGGTCGCCCTCAACATTCGCGGGATCAATGTCCCTGAATCCAGTTTGGCCGCCCAGGTCGAGGAGATCGAGAATCCCGGCCGGGGAGACGACCGCGACGGTACCGACTACATCGGCGAACTTCAGCAGGTGCTGAACAAGTACCTGCCGGAGGCCAGGTACGCCGTGGTCGCGCTCCCCAATGACCCGCCTACACCGACCCAAAAGACCACGTTCTGGGGGCACATCACACGCTCCATCGATGCCGGTTACGGCATCGTGATGAACTGGGTGGTTCCCTTCTCCAATCGCCCCATCGGGCAGCTTGGTAGTGCATCACCCAACTACCGCAGTGCTACGACCTGGCACTATGTGACGCTGGGCGGCTACAAGGTGGTCGACGACGCCAAGTATGTGTGGGTCATCGACAGCGGATTCCAGCCCAGTGGTTACTGGATCACGTTCGACCAGTGTGCCTCCCTCATCCCCCCGAAGGGCTACTGCTGGCCCAGCGCCGCCACCCCCAGTCCCGGCCCGATCGCCCCGGCTCAGCCGGTGCCCACTGGCGGCCTGACTGTCGACGTGCTTTCGCAGATCATGGACCGCCGGGTGTCGATGGAGCGTTACGCCCAGTTGCTGCCCCACGTCCTGCAGAGCCTGCGGGATTGCGGCTGCGACACCGTGGAGCGCCGGGCCATGTGGTTCGCCCAGATTGGGCACGAGTCCGGTGGTCTGCGCTGGCAGGAGGAGATCGCTGACGGGTCGGCCTACAACGGCCGCTCTGACCTGGGAAATGTCAACCCTGGCGATGGCCCGCGTTACAAGGGCCGCGATTTTGTCCAGGTGACCGGGCGCTTCAATTACAAGAAGCTCTCCGAGTGGGCCTACGCCCACAACAAAACCCCCTCATCGACCTTCTTCGTCGACAACCCTCACGCGCTTGCAACCGATGAGTACGCCTTCGTTGGGGTCACCTGGTACTGGTCCACCCAGCGCCCGCTCAACGATGCGGCAGACGCCCGCGATCTGGAACGCGCCACCCGCTACGTCAACGGCGGTCTCAATGGGATCGATGACCGGCGGGCCTTCTACAAGCGTGCGCTGGCCGCTGGCCCGAATCTTCTCGACCCCGCCTCAATGCCCGAATCTATCGATGAATGGGAGCAACTCATGGCTACAGAGATCGAATCCATGTCGATTTACGCCGAGCCCAACGAGGCCAAGATCCCGGCCTGGAAGATCCTGCAGGCCCTGGATGCCCATGGTCCGCACGAGCCCTTTGTCGAGAGCCAGGCCCGTGCCGGTGAGCCTGATGCCCTGCGCCGGGTGGCCCGAACTGCGGCAGGCAAGGGCAAGTTCGGCACCCTTCCTAGCGCGGTCAACCAGGCGACCAAAGTCCTAGCCGACATCAGTGGCAAGACAACTGACGAGATCCGCCAGTTGATCCAGAAGGGATCGCTCTCATGAGTTTCGACTTTGAAGAACAGCGTGCTCAGATCCGCAAGGTCCGCTACACCGCCGGTTCGGTAGTCACCCTGCTGGGACCGGCACTAGGAGCCGCGCTGCTCCAGGGCGGGGCCGACAAGTGGGTGGCTCTGATCGTCGCCATCCTGGGGATTGTGGGCGGTAGCGCCACCAATGCCATGGCGGCCACTAAGGTGGGCAAACAGATCAACGACGGGCAGTTCTCCCCGCCGCCGCCGGTCGATCCGGTTCAGATGGTCACTGACGTGATGAATCAGATCGCCAACGAGGCTGCGGCCAAGGTGAACAACCTCAACGCCGTCACCCAGGTCGCAGCCACCGTGCTGCCCGGCCTGGCCATCGGTGGTGTTGGCGCGATAGCCAACGGGGTCTCAGCGGTGGAGGCGGCGATCAACGAGGCCCGCGACCACCTCAAGTAATGGCCTTCCACCCCAACGCCCAGCAGAGACTGGTCACCATCGACGGGTTCGATCCTGTCGACAGTATGGCTAAGGCCCTCAGGTCTCGTCAGGGTGCGCCGTGGGACAACATCACGGATTTCATCACCCACCCCAGCTTCTGCGGCATCACCAAGGTCTACCCGCGCCAGCGCACTCTGCAGAAGCTGATCTTTCTCGAAACTGAGAATATGACCGACTATGACCTGGAGGTTATAGAGGGGTGGCGGCAGGGCTTCATGCGCCGCCGGGATGTCTTCGGGGTTCAGCCCGATATCTGGGAGCGCATCAAGTACCTCAAGGCCCGTGGTGCCCGCCGGTTCCCGCACGTCCAGTACGTCGGTGGCCGACGCGGTTCCAAGGGCTTTAACGGCGGCATCCTGGGTGCAGAGCAGATCGCCTACCTCTACTCCCTGGACGACTGGCAGACCTACTACGGGGTGGACACGGGCAAGGACGGTTACCTGCAGATCGGTGCCACCAGTCAGACCCAGGCCAAGGCCCAACTGTTCGCCGACGTTCGGTCGGTCGTAGAGCGCTGCGCCTATCTCCAGCCGCACATCGCCGAGACCAAGGACTACATGCTCTCTGTGCGGACTCCGGCAGACATCCGGCGCATCGCGGAGATGAGGGCCGCCAACGTCCCGATCGACCACCTGGTGGCCACCATCAAGGCTCAGGCATTGTCGGCCACCTCAGCGGCCTTCCGTGGTGCGACCGCCTTCGGCCTGTTCCTGGACGAGTTCGCCTTCATGGTGGAGACCGGGTCGAGCAAGTCCGGTGATGCCATCTACGAGGACGCCAGCCCGTCGCTCGACCAGTTCGACCTGGACTCTTTGACCTACATACCCAGTTCGCCGTATTGCCTAGAACCCAGCACCAAAGTCCTTACTGAGGACCTTTGTTGGGTTCCGGTGGGGAGCTTGGCGGTGGGAGACAAACTGATTGGGTTCGATGAGTTTGCTCCTGGCGGTAAGGGTAGGGGGCGAACATGGCAGCCTGCCACAGTCACTGAGACCTCTGTCATTCAAGCTCCTCGATATGAGATCACCATGCAGAGTGGCAAGAAGATTGTCAGTACTGGTGAGCACCTATGGCTCACCTCTTGGGCCTCTCAGGTAACTCGCTTCGATTGGCGTAAAACAAAAGATCTTCAGCCAGGGGATCGGATCAAGACTCTGGGTGTTGATCCATGGGACGAAGATCAGTCGCGCGATGGGGGTTATTTGGCTGGATTTTTTGATGGAGAGGGATTCTTCAGTGGGCAAGGAGGGCAGGCCCTTTTGGGTGCCTCACAAAACCCAGGAGTGGTGCTGGATAAGGTTTATGGATTGCTTGCCGAACGGGGTTTTGAGGTACGCGAGACCAATGACGGTAGGCGCTGTCGGCACTTTTATCTTACTGGCGGATTCTCTGAGATTGCGCGATTTATGGGGATGCTGCGCCCTGAACGATTGTTGCCGAAATTTACGCCTCGATTGTATGGGAGTCGCATTTATGGGCGCGGCGGCCCTGCTGTCGATCGTGTTGTATCGGTAGTCAAGAAGGACATCGGTCCTGTCGTCGCGCTAGGGACATCAACGAATACATTGATCGCAGAGGGGTTGTTGAGTCACAACACAAAGACAGGGAAGTGCTACAACCTCTATCAGGAGGGGTCGGTGCTGATGTCTTCCTACACCGATAGCGAGGGGATCGGCGAAGAGGCTCGCGATAGATTGCAAGCCCTTGCTGCCAAGCGTGGGGAGGACGCTGACGACGTTACTGCCAACCCCACTATGTTGATCATCCAACTCCCTAGCTGGGGGCTTTACCAGGACTGGGAGCAATCTCAGAAACTCATCGGGGTCGCCTTCAAAAGGGCGATCCAGCCCGGCCCAGAGCATGAGTCTCAAAAACGTCGTCAACTGCGCAACCCGGATAAGTTCAGGGTCGAAAGGATGGCGCAGTGGGCAGAAGTTGTCGGTGCCTACTTTGATGAGGGCAAGGTTGAGGCCATGTTCAAGCCGCTGGCATGGAGACCTCCGCTGGAGGCCCAGTCCCGTGGTTACCTCAAGCACAAATACCGGATTCACTGCGACCCAGGCCGCACGGGTGCCAATTTCGCCATGTGCATCGGTCATGAGGAATTGGTGTGCGCCACTTGCGAGTGGACCCCGGAAAAGCCGAGCATGACCCACCCCGCCAATGGGTGCCTGAAGAACCAGGTGCGCCCGCACGTCATCATCGATTTCTTGCATGTGTGGCGTCCCCAGGACTTCCCGCCGGATGTCGAGACCGGCAGGCCGACGATCGACTACGTTCAGGTGCGCGAGGAGATCGAGGGTGTCTTGCGACGCTTCCCCAGTACTTCGAGGGCCAGTTTCGACCAGTGGAACAGTGCGGGTCTGATAGCCGATCTCAGGAAGAAGTTCAGCCCCGGTATCAGGGTCACCGAGGTGACCTTCACCGAGAAGGAGAACCAGGCTCGCTTTGAAAAGGTCAAGAGTGCCCTGAATCTCGGGTGGGTGTCGTCGTATCGGGACAGTTTTTTCGAGGACGGCGGCTCTCTGCTGGAGATGGAACTCAAGTTCCTCAGCGAGAAGAACGGCCGGGTGGTCAAGCAGGACATCGGGCCGGTGACGACCAAGGACTTGTCCGACTGCCTGTGCGTCGTCGTTTCCGACCTGCTGCATGACGCCCTGGAGCGCTACGGGGCCGATGGCAGTATGGCGGTGGGATCGGCGGGCTCCACCGACGTGGCGGGCCTGCGCAGCGGCCGTGAGTTGGAGCGAGTGGCCTCACTGGGTTCCGCCAACCCCAATAAGGCCCGCCAAGCCATGGCTAATCTTTCGCGGGACCGCCGCAACACTTATGTCCCCAGTCGTGCGGGGAGCATCTATGCACGTCGTGGCAACTAGCGTGTCGCGTTGACAATGCTATGTCAGTCCTATATTCATTCTGTTATGGCAAGCAATAGCAGCAGGATCGCGGCGATGATGGACGAGTGTGGCGAGACCGCTCCCATGGACGAGTCGAAGAGGGTCGCCGCCGCTCGTCTCGTATGCGGTAATGCCCAGGGGGATTCCTTGGAGGAGCAGATCGCTGATGCCAAGGATCTGGTCTACATGTTGGGCCTGCACCCCAGTCAGAAGGATGAGGCGATGTTCACCGCCCCCGCGCCTTTGATGAACACCACGGGCTTTGCGTCATGAGGCGGCTCCCTTCGGCTGTCATCGTTGACATGGATGGAACCCTGGTCGATGTCACCTCAGTGCGCCACCATGTGCTGAACAAACCCTAGAGATGATCGCGGACGGGGTTTCGATACCCCCGGCTCCACCAAAAGATAACTGAATGCATCACAGGGCCATCACAATGATGGTCTGACCAGGCAATACCTGATCTCGACTCTGTAAACTACGGTTTGCTGTATCCCGAAAACATGTGACCTTGACTACTGAAGCACTGACTGCCATCACTGTCCTGATCTCTCAACTCCAAGGAACGCCGTACATCTCCGGCGGCAACACCCCGGCCGGAACCGACTGCTCTGGATTGGCCTCCTGGGTCTCCAATGTCGCTGTCGGCAGGCCCGCCTACTCCGGTCGCTTCCACACCGGCAACGAACAAGGCGCACTGGCCGAACGGGGCTTCCTGCCCGGCACCGCACCCAACGCCCTGGTGATCGGCTGGAACAGCTACCACACCGCCGTCACGCTTCCCGACGGCACGTCGGTGTCCTCCGGTGAGGGTGGAGGAGTCAAGTACGGCGGCGGTGGTGCCTACCAGGCTCAGTTCACCAATCACATGTACTTGCCGCTGAGTGGACCCGTGCCGCCACCGCCGGTCTAGTCCTTGGCCTCTAGCCTCTCCAGAGCGAGTTGTAGCCATTCGATGGCACTGATGCGGTAGTCCTTCTCGCTGACCAAGGCTTGACCGAGCGATTGGTACTGGCGAAGAGCGACGGTTGCGGCCCGAAAAACAAAGTCATCGGAGAAAAGCGGGTGGCGCATCTTCTTCATGCAGCGCCCCTCTTCCTGAACTGTGCCAACTCCTCGCGGGCCTGCTCGACACTGTCGAACGGGGCGCAGCGGTACCGGTCATCATGCGGCCACGGTCGATTGAGGCAGTACTCCATCGCACCCTCAACATCCCAGTTCTCCTGGGCCAGCCGGTAGTTCTTGCCGGTGAAGCCGAGGCGCTCAGGGGCGATCTCAATCCCGGCTCGCGCCGGGATGAACTTCTTGATCACACCGTCGCGGGTGATCGAGGTGACCACCCCGAACTCGATGTCGACCCGTGTCTCGCTGGCGCGATCGACATAGGAGGTGGTCGATGTTTTGGTGAACAGGACGCCGTCCCCGCGCTTGAAGGCCATCAGCCCTCCCCAATGACATGGGGTTCGACGTAGGTCAATTCCAGGGGAGTGACCGTTCCCGTAACTCCACCAGAAAAGATGCAACTGAAGTCGCCGGTCTCGGTGTGGACCCATCCTCGCTTGGGGTCGGCGTCGGTGTGAACCGGTGCGCCGCAGTTCTCGCAGACACCGTAAGTCCTCAGTGGATTGGTCACAGCAACCCCCATTCGTTGGCGAAGGCGCGGTAGGCGGTCTTGACGAAGTCCTCCAGGCCATCGGGATACTGGTCGACCCCACCGAAGACATGGGTGGCCAGTTCGTGCGCCCCGTGCAGGCGGCGCAGGTTGTCGCGGGCTTCGGTCTTCTTGATGAAGGTCGGGTGGTTGCGATGGGTCATGGCGTCGTTGATGACGCGGGCCGCCTGGGCCCGCACCTCAGCGGCCACATCCATGAGCACCTCCTCTGCCCTGGTGCGGGTGTCGATATAGGTCACTTGCTACTTCCTTCCTTGAGGTTGACGAGGACCTCACGACCGGCGGCCGTGATGGTGTAGAACGGGATGAAGGTGGGGACGGCACCGACGCGCATATCCCAGCGCACGACACCTCTGTCAGGACTCTTCTCGACCAGCCCGCGCTCGACCAGGCTGTTGAGCACCCGCAGGTAGTCGCCGACACCGTCGATTTGCCAGGGGCGACTCCCGTAGCCGGGAGCGTGTTCGCCCTGCTGGGCGACGTAGGCCAGGGCGATGATCTGCTTGCAGCCCAGAGCCCTCACTTGGCCCTGCGGATCTCGAACTCGTCGTAGGCCACGACATCGCCCTCGATGGCGACGAAGATCTGGTAGCCGCCGACCAGCAGGACCTTGCCGGTGCGGTTGTAGTACTGGCTGCCGGGGGTGATGACGCGAACCCTGTTTCCCTCGCGGTAGCCGTTGGCCCGCTCCGTGACCGCCCCGCAGGGACGACCGGCGCTGAGCATCACTCGCTGTGCCTCAGTCACAGTTCCTCCTTGTCCTCCAGAAGCAGTCGGCTGATGTTGGACGGCACCGTGACCGGCCCACCGCATCCGCAGTAGGCTTTGGCCGCGTACCGCGCGCTGGGGCAGCAGTAGAGGGCGCTGGCATTGGCGTCGAACTCAGACCACCACTCCAAGAACGTGAGGGTCCAGCGGTCGTCCCAGGAGGACGGGCGCAGATCGATGTCATTCTCGAAGATGACCTCGACCGGCTCCGGGGGGAGGGGGATCTCGAAGGTGGTCATGGGGGAAGTCCTTTCGGCTATATGAAGACTATAGCAATTTTTGCAAAGGTGCACAACCCCCACCGGGCGGCACCCTGACCCCACGCCCGTCGCCCGCCTGGGGCGACTCTGTACAAATGTTGGCAATGTATGCCATACTGGACACATGATCGTCACTCTGACCATTGCATATATCGCCAAGCCCGTGAGTCACTACAGTGAGTACCCCAATGCCATTGAGGCCCGCCGTGAGCTTCTCAGGGTGCTGGAGTCGGGTGACTACCGGATGATCGGCAGCGGCAACGGCGGCGTGCTGGCTCAGGGCGTGGGCGCAGATCGCAAGGCCATCGCCACCTACGCCATCGCCCTCAGAGACTACTGATGACCGCCCGGCTCAATGCCAGTTCCTGGATGGTCAACAGTGAGAGCGTGACCGCCTGGATCGGCGATCTGGAGGTCTTCGAGATCCGCCCGGCCCACCTCTACCCCATCGAGAACCCTCCGCACGACGGGTGGTCGCTGACGCTCAGCCATGTCGGCGACGGCCAGACGGTATTCCTGGGTTTCCACGAGTGGCTGGCCGACGCCCAGCGGGCGGCTTGTCGTCACATCGGCGATGAGCGACCAGTAGATTTGTCTTAGTTCCATATCCATGCTAGATTGTTTCTATACAAAAACCTCCCCCGAACTGAAAGGCTCTTCCCCATGACCGACTCCATCACCGACAAGATCGCCAAGATCCTCAACCAGGCCGAGAACGCCGGGACCGAGGCCGAGGCCGCGCTCTTCATGAACAAGGCCCAGGAACTGGCCACGTTGTACTCGATCGACCTGGCCAAGGCGCGTCACGCGACCAAGTCCAAGGAGAAGACCACGCCGATCCAGCGCAACATCACCTTGGGATTTCCGGGCACTCGTGGCCTCAATACCCTGGTGGCACTGTTCAGGGGCATCGCCAATGCCAATGACATCAAGATCAACATCGCCCACAACAGCACCTACGTCCTGGCCTTCGGTTTCGCTGAAGACATCGGCGTCGCTGAGGCACTGTTCGCTTCACTGTCGGTCCAGATGTCCCAGGCCGCTGCCGCCTATCGGAAGGCCGGGGAGTGGAAGAAGGAGACCGTTTACCGGCCGGGCCGCTACGTCGGCTCCGGCTGGGATCGGGAGTGGGTCGACGCTGAAATGAAGCCGATCACCTGGCTCTCGGCCCGGCTGGATTTCCAGGAGGGCTTTGCACGCCGTGTTGGTCAGCGGCTGCTGGCAGCCAAGGTCGAAGCTGAGGCGGCTGCCATCGACGCTGAGAAGTTCGCAAGCCCTGAGTGGGCCGACGACGAGACCAAGGAGTCTGCAGGCACCGCACTGGTGTTGGTGGAGAAGACTGAGGCGGTCTCCGAGTTCTACAAGAAGACCTCACAGGCTCGCGGCACCTACCGGGGTTCGCGCAGCGTCTCGTCCTCAGCCGCCGCTGGCGCGGGTCGTGCCGCCGGTGACCGGGCTCGCTTGACCAACAACACCTCACTGAGTGGCGCACGTAAGGCGATCGCGTGATCGCCCCGACGAGGTCGCGCGACGATCAGAGATCCAAGGTCTACGCCGCTGAGCAGAGTCTGCGCTGGATCTACAACCACGCACTGGACTCCGGCCTGGTGGAGTTGTCCGGGGTGTCCCTGCAGTTGGAACCAGAAGCCAGATTTGGTGATCTGGCCTCGGTGCAGGCTTACGTCGACCGGGTCACCATGATGCCAGCCGTCGTCGCTCTGTTCGGCATCACCGGCAAGGTCGTCGTCCGCGAGCGCCGGGGGTCGAAGTTCGCCCACTACCAGGCCGGTGAGATCGCGATCCACACCGAGGGCAACAACAGCGCCCGGTGGGCGATGCGCGAGATCGTCGTCCTGCACGAGTTGGCTCACCACTACTCGCGGGGTCACCAGCATGGGCCGGTGTTCACCGCCGCTTACACCGATCTGGTCGACATTGTGATGGGTCCGCAGGCCGCCCTGGCGCTGCGCCTGCTCTACCAACAGGAGGGGGTCGAATGAAGGACATGAACACCAGTGAGAAGTGGTCCCAGGCCATCAGGGGGGTCGCCTACGGCGACGCCTGGGCGAACGACAACGAGTTTCAGACGTACGCCCAGTTGACCTCCAGGAACGCTCGCGGCCCGGAGTTGCCCGACAGGCTGATCATCACCGACGACACTCAGATGACGCTGTCGCTGGCCCGTGGTCTGCATGAGGGCATGATCGCTGCTCGCCTGTGCGCCTCCCGTGACGCTGATGTCCGTGCCGACATCATGCGGACCCATGTTCTCGATGAGTGGCGCACCTGGTACCACGATAAGGACAACAATCGCGCACCAGGGGTGACGACGCTTCAGGCATGCGCCAAGCTCGACAAGGAAGTGCCGTGGCACCGGGCCACCGTGGTGGAGTCCGACACCTGTGGTGCCGTCATGCGGGTGGCCCCTGTGTCTTTCCTGGCAACCGGCTGGTGGCAGCCGATGGCAGCCTGGCAGGCCGCATCGACCCACGGTGGGCCTACCGCCATCGCCTCCTCCATCATCGCCACGGCGGTGATCCGGCGGGCCATCCAGGGTATGTATCTGCCGCCCGGCGAGCTCATCGATGCCGCGATCGACTTCACCCAGAACATCGCCGCGCGCTATTTCATCGACTGGATTCTGGAACACCCGCTGGCCGATGAAAGCTGGGACGCGGCGGTGGCCCTGATCGAGTTGGGTCTGGTCCACGTCCGTGAGGCACTCCAGGTGGCCTGCACCGAACTACGCAAGATGCGCAAGAGTCCGTGGTCTGGCGATCCCTCACAGTCGCTGCCGGGATGGCGGTCGCACCACGCCCTGGCGTGCGCCCTGCTGTGCGCCGACTTGTTCCCCGACGACCCCGTCGCCGCGCTGCGCCGCGCCACCGTCACCGGGGGCGACTCCGACTCCATCGCGGCCATCGCCGGGGCGGTCCTGGGTGCACTCCATTCCGATCCTTGGCCCAGTTCCTGGTTTGAGCGCCTGGAGCCGCGCTACCAGGCGTGGATCGAATCGGCCGATTACTACGAGTTCGCCAAGGACTCCGGGGAACAAGACCTGGTGCAAGTCGCCCAGGAGTGGCAGGGACAGTCGGGGGCCTTCTGATGAAAGGCACCACAGGCAAGTCCTGGACCTGGGAGAAGGCAGAGAAGCGCCGCGACCTGGTCGCCAAGATGACCCGGCTGGGGGTGCCTGGCCCCATCATCGCGGCGCACCTGGGCGTCAGTGTTCGCACGGTGAGTCGCGCTCGCCGGGAGCGGGACTGTGCCAAGCCGTTGCCGACCGAGATCTCTGAGGCTGACCTGGCTGTCGCCCAACAGATGCTGGAGGACGGGGCGACCTACTCCGAGGTGTCGCGCACTCTGGGCCGTGACACCAGGGTGTGGAAGCGCCGGTTTCCCGGCTTCGATTGCCCGCCGGAGCGCACCGGCGAACTCTCTATGCTGGCCCGCACGCTCAATAAAATACCTTCTGAACTGCACAAACAGCAACCGTTTGACAACAAACCTATAGACATGAGATAGTTTTTACATCGGACGCACACAGTGTCCCCAATCCCCCGAAGGAGCACCACATGACCACCGCCACCTCTCTCCCCGCACTCCCCGCCCGCAACCTGCGCCACGCCGATATCGGCGACCTGGTCGCGGTGCTCCAGCAGCAGCAGCGTCAGTCGGTCGACCTCGTCGTCCCGGCCAGCACACTGGTGTCGCGTCAGGGCAACCTGCAGATCACCCAGGCCCCGGTGCAGTTGGATGTGAACGGTGTGCTCGACCCCAACGGCTCCTACCGCCCGACGGCCAACGCCGACGCCCAACTCGGTGGCCTGTTCGGCATCCCGGTCGGCTACACCCGCAAGCTCCGCGCCAACAACATCGACCTGTTCGACATCAACATCAACGACTGGGCCGGTCATGCCGACTACGCCGACAAGAAGGTGTTGCTGCGCACGCTGTGGGGTGCCAACCCGGAAGACCCGGAGACCAACGGGATCATCCGCGCGGTGGTGTCCGATCGGTTCGGCGGCGCGACCGACAACTTCGACACCGTGGTGTCGGTGCTCGACGGCATCCGTGAGGGCGGGCTGGCCGCCGATCAGGTCCAGATCAAGGGCGACCTGACCGATGACCGGATGTTCATCACGGTGCGGACGCCGGAGATTCACGGCTACGCCCACAAGCTGCTGGCGGGCTACCGCAGCCCCTACGGCAACGGCCAGGGCACCGGTCACGGCGGCACCGACGCGGAGAACCTCCCCATCGTGGAGGCGGGCCTGATCATCAAGAACAGTGAGACCGGCAACGGTGCGCTGTCGATCACCCCGCGCCTGGTGGTGCGGGTCTGCTCCAACGGTCTGACCATGACCACCGACGCGATGCGCCGGGTCCACCTGGGTTCCAAGTTGGAGGAGGGTGCGATCGTGTGGTCCGACTCGACCCGCCGGGCGGCCAACGAACTGGCCAAGAAGCAGGCCGCTGACGCGGTCAAGAGCTTCCTGTCGGTGGACTACGTCACCAGCGCCATCGCCAAGCTGGAGGCCGAGTCCGACACCCCGGTCACCGACGTGGTGAAGACCATCGAGGTGGTGGCCAAGGAGCACCGTTACACGGAGGACGAGGCCAAATCGGTGTTGGACTTCTTCATCGACGGCGGTCAGCGCACCGCAGGCGGCGTGATGCAGGCGATCACCGCAGCGGTCCAGCAGATCGAGGACGCCGAGCGTGCCTTCGAGGTCGAGGCCACCGCCATCGACGCGATGCGGACAGCCGCCAAGGTCGCGGTCGCGGTCTGATCGGCAGGGGAGGGGGTTGGAGTTCTGAAAAGTTCTCCAGCCCCCTCCACGCCATAAGCTGGAGGCGCGGGTTTCTCGGGGGAGGGCCCGTTGCCTCCACGGAGGGGTCGGTGCGAAGGGAAGCGCACCGGCCCCTCCTTCTTCTTCGCACTGTGTCGACTGAGGCTGGCAACCCCTTAATCAGGGAGGAGGCCAACCCATGTTCAAGAGTGCTGCACCTGGTCGTCAGAAGACCTCAGAGAGCTTTGCTGCTGCCATGCAGGACTGGCGGGGCACGTCGGACAACTGGTTCGACGGGAGTGTGCACTCTGTCGACCGACGACTCAGCCGGTGCGCCAAGTTGATCGATGTCGCCAGTAAAGCCGTTGGCTCCGGTGAGACCAAGTACCTTGCGTCCATCCAGGAACTGTCAGCCGACCGCACGGCCATTGCGAGCCTGCGCGAGGATCTGCTGACCGGTGACTCCGGCCGGGAGCCCGTCGGTGTCTCCCGATCTCCCGGCCGGACTGCCGCTCTCGCCACGAAACTCAGCAGCATCGAGCAGCGGTGGGTGGATCTGGAGTCTGCCCGGTTCATCAACTCCAATCGCGATGTCGCCCACGTCGCTGATGAGTTGGCCGAACGGGCCTGGCGTCATGCCGATAGGCATCCCGTTTCCCGCACTGCCGCAGCGGCCTTCATCGACCGGGTGGTCGAACTGGGCCGCCAGATCCCGCAGCCCAGAGTCGCCTCAGTCACCACCGTGCCGGATTTCGATGCATCACTGATGTATTTCTGAGATGGGATATGGGGGTGAATAGTGTTGCCGCAGTTCCCCAGAGGGGTCAAAGCCGTCCCCGCACCGTCCCGTCAATTCCTGTCCGCAGTGTTGATCTTGTTGGCGTCGATCTTGACGGCCTATGGAATCATCGAACACAACGCCCTGGCGCTCTGGGTGGCGCTGAGCGGACATCTGTTCGGACACCTGGTCGAACTCATCTCAGCCACAGCAGAAGTTCGCGCTGGGCGTCAATGATGTGGCCACGGGTAGCCCTCAGCCCCGGTCTCACCACCTCACTGGCTGCCGCCGCGTTAGCCTCTGCCCTGAGTGCCGGTCTTGATTGCCTGCTTGTCCTGCAGGCAGGACAACTCTCGCCGATTGAGGCTGCTGCCCCACTGGACTTCTGGGGTCTGCTGATGATTGGCGGCGTGGTGTGTGTCGTCGTGGGATGGATATTTCGGTACTGGCCAGGAGTGATTCTGGCTCACATGTTGTTGGCCGGGATCTATTGCGCTCGTGGGGTCTCAGCGCTGGTGTGGATGGTTATCAACCTGAGGACCACCGGCCAATGGCATGGCTCCAGTTGGGTGTCATGGGTGGTCTTACAGAGTGTTGTCCACTTGGTGCTTGCTGAGGCGGCGCGCAGGCAGTGGGACAAGAGGCAGCTTTCGACGTGATCACGGGTGAGGTTGGCGACGCCCTTGATGTTCTTTCTCGTGTTGAGGGTTGGTCCTGGGTTCTGTGGCTTGTCGTCTTGGCCTTTGTCGTCAAGTCGATTGTGGATCTCTTGGCTGAGTCTTTTGAGCCAGTGCGCAACATCCTGGGGTGGTACGGCCGACATGTCGCCAGTCGCAAAGAGCGTCGCCAGGCCAAGGTCGACCTCACTCTGGCGCTCCAACAACAATACGAGGAACTCAAGGACTGGCTGGCCGAAAACTTGAGCGGCAGTGATCAGGCTGATCGCGCCACCCACCTCGCCTGGCAACTGCGCCAGGAGCGCTGGCGCGCAGAACTGGTCGACGCCTACCTGTACCTGGACGCTGAGTTTCACCGAAACTGCGCCCTGATGGGCATCAAGGATCTGCCGCCCTACACCTCGTTCCAGGAGTTCGAGCGGCAGTGGTCGGCGGCCCACCCCCGGCCGATCCAGTACGACTGGGACACCGGCACTTTCGTGGCCCCCCATGACGATGCATTGGGCCGCAATGGTGCCTCAGATTCTGACTGACGCTTTGTTGACGCGGGCAACAACAATCCGAGTTTCCCCAGGTCGGCTCAGGTCAACTCAGGTGCGCTCAGGTACTTACAGGTATGTGTTTACGCAGGTAGAGGCCTTATTCAGGGCTTTTGCAAGGGGTTCGATTCCCCTTAGCTCCACCAGTTGACCTGCGGTTTTGTTCCAAATTCTGTAGTGTCAACAAGTGTGTCAACACATATCGCGCCGTCGAGTCTCTGATGGCGTCCGCGTCAACACGAAGGCGTGACCGCAAAGACGGCACCGTCGGGTGGTCGGTGGTCTACCGGATCGGTAAGCGCCAGTCCTCGCTCGCCTTCGCCACCCAGGAGAAGGCCGACGCCTTCGTCGCCGTGATCAAGGCCGTGGGCATCGAGAGGGCCCTGGAGACATACGGCGTCAGCAAGGGCCCGCGCCGGATGACCGAAGCGGTCAAGGAGGCCCAGGCCATCACCGTGGTGGACTGGCTCAACCACTACATCGACCACCTCACGGGAGTCGACAAGGGCACCTTGGATCGGTACCGGGGGTATGTGCGCAACGACATCAGTCCGGTGTTCGGCTCCACCCTGCTGATCGCCCTGAGCCGTGAGGGCGTTTCCAAGTGGGTGCAGTGGCTCCAGGAGTTCGGCGCGATCAACCGCAAGACCAAGAAGCGCGGCCCGGCCAGTGCCAAGACCATCGCCAACAAGCACGGCTTCCTGAGCGCCGCCCTGGCCGCCGCCGTGCCCAAGCACATCCCCGCCAACCCGGCTGCCTCTCAGCGCCTGCCTCAGGGCGAGGCCAAGGAGGCCGACGAGGAGAAGGTGTTCCTTTCGCGCGGGGAGTTCGCCACCCTCCACGCCGCTGTGCCCGAGTACTGGCAGCCCTTGGTGGAGTTCCTGGTGGCCTCCGGGTGCCGGTGGGGGGAGGCTACCGGGCTTCGTCCCAGTGACATTGACCGCACTAAGAGCACGGTGCGAATCCGCCGGGCTTGGACCTACAGCAAGGGTGGCTACCGCT
>JACCDT010493412.1_pt1 | contig 28304 bp, 22 predicted proteins | sample 7446291 | NCBI WGS metagenome assembly JACCDT01 (sample SAMN15323446, study PRJNA562643) | freshwater metagenome | isolation source: river surface water | place: USA:Blue River Watershed | collected 2017-08-17 | reverse complement strand
GTGAAGCTGGGCCTGATCCCCGGCGCCGGCGGCACGGTGCGCCTGCCCCGCGCCCTGGGCGTGGAGCCGGCCCTGAACATGATCGTGAGCGGCGAGCCGGTCAAGAGCGAGATGCTCGCCCAGATCCCCGGCCAGAAGCTGTTCGACAAGCTCTCCGCCTCGCCCGAGAGCCTGGCCGAGGAGGCCATGGCCTTCGCCCGCTCCATCGCCGACCAGCGCCCGCTGCCCCGCGTGCGGGACCTGCCCGCCAAGCACCGTGACGGCGACGCCTACTTCCAGTTCGCGCGCAACATGGTCAAGGGCATGGCCAAGAACTTCCCGGCCCCGGCCAAGTGCGTGGACGCAGTGGAGAACGCCACCAAGTTCCCCTTCCACGAGGCCCTGCGCCGCGAGCGCGAGATCTTCGTCAACCTGATGTGGACCCCGGAGTGCATCGCGCTGCGCCACATCTTCATGGCCGAACGCGCCACCTCCAAGATCCCGGACGTGCCCGAGGACACCCCCAAGCGCAGCATCGCCAAGGTGGCGGTGATCGGCGCCGGCACCATGGGCGGCGGCATCACCATGAACTTCCTCAACGCCGGCATCCCGGTGACCCTCCTCGAGATGAAGCAGGAGGCCCTGGACCGCGGCATCGCCACCATCCGCAAGAACTACGAGGCCCAGGTCAAGAAGGGCAAGCTCAAACAGGACAAGTACGAGCAGCGCATGGCGCTCCTGTCCACCACCCTGAGCTATGACGAGATCGGCAGCGCCGACCTGGTCATCGAGGCGGTGTTCGAGGAGATGGGCGTCAAGCAGAAGGTGTTCGAGGCCCTGGACAAGGTGATGAAGCCCGGCGCCATCCTGGCCTCCAACACCTCCACCCTGGACGTGAACCAGATCGCCTCCTTCACCAAGCGTCCGCAGGACGTGGTCGGCCTGCACTTCTTCAGCCCGGCCAACGTGATGAAGCTGCTGGAGGTCGTCCGCGGCGCGAAGACCGCCAAGGACGTCATGGCCACGGTGATGGCCCTGGCCAAGAAGATCAAGAAGACCGCGGTCGTCTCGGGCGTGTGCGACGGCTTCATCGGCAACCGCATGATCGAGCAGTACAGCCGCCAGGCCGGCTTCCTGCTGGACGAAGGCTGCACTCCGCAGCAGGTGGACCGCGCGGTCGAGAAGTTCGGCTTCGCCATGGGTCCCTTCCGCATGGGCGACCTGGCGGGCAACGACATCGGCTGGGCGATCCGCAAGCGCCGCGCCGTCGAGCGCCCGGGCATGAAGTACAGCGCCAGCGCCGACAAGCTCTGCGAGCTGGGCCGCTTCGGCCAGAAGACCGGCGCCGGCTGGTACGACTACCAGGCGGGCAAGCGGGACGCGATCCCCTCGCCGGTGGTCGACAAGCTGATCGAGGAGCACCGCAAGTCCCTCGGCATCACCCCGCGCAAGATTGCCGACGACGAGATCGTGCAGCGCCTGGTGTTCTCGCTGGTGAACGAGGCCGCGCACATCCTGGAGGAGGGCATCGCCGCCCGCGCCAGCGACATCGACATGGTCTACCTCACCGGCTACGGCTTCCCCATCCACCGTGGCGGCCCGATGCTGTACGCCGACCAGTTCGGCCTGTTCAACGTGGTGCAGGCGATGAAGCGCTTCCAGAAGAACCCGCACGACGACGCCAGGTTCTGGGAGCCCGCGCCGCTGCTGGCCAAGCTGGCCGCCGAGAGCAAGACCTTCAACTGATTCCACCAGGACGAACACCATGACCAAAGCCGTCATCGTCTCCACCGCCCGCACGCCCCTGGCCAAGAGCTGGAAGGGTGCCTTCAACATGACCCACGGCGCCACCCTCGGCGGCCATGTGGTCAAGCACGCCCTCGAGCGCGCCGGCGTGGCCGGCGACGCGGTGGAGGACGTGATCATGGGCTGCGCCACCCCCGAGGGTGCCACCGGCGCCAACATCGCCCGCCAGATCGCGCTCATGGCCGACCTGCCGGTCTCGGTGTCGGGCCTGACCATCAACCGCTTCTGCTCCTCGGGCCTGCAGTCCATCGCCCTGGCCGCCCAGCGCGTGATCGCCAATGAGGGCGATGTCTACGTGGCCGGCGGTGTCGAGAGCATTTCCTGCGTGCAGCAGGAGATGAACCAGCACATGCTGCGTGACCTCGCCCTGGACAAGAAGAAGCCCGAGATCTACTGGTCCATGCTGCAGACCGCCGAACAGGTGGCCAAGCGCTACAACATCGGCCGCGACGCAATGGACGAATACGGTGCGGCCAGCCAGCAGAAGGCCTGCGCCGCCCAGGCGGCCGGCAAGTTCAACGACGAGATCGTCCCGATCACCGTCACCGCCGGCGTGGCCGACAAGGTGATGGGCCTGATGACCAAGAAGGTCACGGTGAGCGTGGACGAGGGCCTGCGCGAAGGCACCACCAAGGACGCCATCTCGGGCCTGCGCTCGGCCCTGCCGGGCGGCCTGGTCTCGGCCGGCAACGCCAGCCAGTTCTCCGACGGCGCCGGCGCCTGCGTGGTGGTGAGCGAGGAGTACGCCGCCCGCAACAACCTCAAGCCCCTGGGCCGCTTCCTCGGTTTCGCGGTGGCGGGTTGCGAGCCCGACGAGATGGGCATCGGACCGGTCTACGCCGTGCCCAAGGTGCTGAAGAACCTGGGCCTGAAGGTCTCCGACATCGACCTGTGGGAGCTGAACGAGGCCTTCGCGGTGCAGGTGCTGTATTGCCGCGACAAGCTGGGCATCCCGGCCGACCGCCTCAACGTCAACGGCGGCGCGATCGCGGTGGGCCACCCCTACGGCGTGTCGGGCCAGCGCCTGACCGGCCATGCCCTGATCGAAGGCAAGCGCCGTGGCGCCAAGCGCGTGGCGGTGACCATGTGCATCGGCGGCGGCATGGGCGCGGCGGGCATCTTCGAAGTCCTCTGATCCCGATGCTCCCAGGCCGCCGTCCGCGCTGCACCCCGGCGCCGGCCGGCGGCCTTTTCATTTGAATCACGTCCCGGACCCTGCCATGACCCTGCGTTCCACCGTCGACTTCCTGCTGCATGACTGGCTGAAGGCCGGCGAGCTCTCCGCCCGCTCGCGCTTCGCCGACCACTCGCGCGAGACTTTTGACGCGGTGCTCGAGACCTGCGAGCGCATCTCCCGCGAGAAGTACGCGCCCTTCAACCGCCTGGTGGACACCCAGGAGCCGCATTTCGACGGCGAGAAGGTGATCCTGCCCGCGGCGACGAAGGAGGCCTGGGACGCCTATGCCGAGTCCGGCATGCTCAGCGCCGCGCAGGACTACGAGGTGGGCGGCATGCAGCTGCCTTACCTGGTCGAGGCGGCGGCGGGCGTGTTCTTCGGCACCGCGTCCATCAGCATCGGCGGGGGCCTGCTCACCGTGGGCAATGCCAACCTGCTGATGGCGCACGGCACCCCGCTGCAGAAGTCGGTGTTCGCCGCCAATGAATTCAACGGCCGCTTCTCGGGGACCATGTGCCTGTCCGAGCCGCAGGCCGGCTCGTCCCTGTCGGATATCGCCACCCGTGCGGTGCCCGATGGCGAGGGCGCGGAGGCCGACCCGCTGGGCCCGCGCTACCGCCTCAAGGGCAACAAGATGTGGATCTCGGCCGGCGAGCATGAGCTCACCGAGAACATCATCCACCTGGTGCTGGCCAAGATCCCGGGGCCGGACGGCAAGCTGGTGCCGGGGGTCAAGGGCATTTCGCTCTTCATCGTGCCCAAGAAGCTGGTGGACACCGAAGGCCACCTGACCGGCGAGCGCAACGACGTGGCCCTGGCGGGCCTGAACCACAAGCTCGGGTGGCGCGGCACCACCAACACCCTGCTTAATTTCGGCGAGGGCAAGTTCCCGGTGCGGGCAGGGCAGGGGTCTAGTCGCGATGGCGCTGGAGCGATCGGGTATCTGGTGGGCAAGCCCGGCGAAGGCCTGCGCTGCATGTTCCACATGATGAATGAAGCCCGTATCGGCATCGGCATGGCGGCCACCGCCCTGGGCCTGGCCGGCTACCACGCCTCGCTCGAGTACGCGAAAAACCGGCCCCAGGGCCGCCTGCTCGGTCCGGCGGGCAAGGACGCGAGCGCGCCGCAGGTGCGCATCATCGAGCACGCCGACATCAAGCGCATGCTGCTGGCGCAGAAAAGCTACTGCGAAGGCGCCCTCGCGCTGATGCTCTATTGCGCCCGCCTGGTCGACGAGCAGCACACCGGCGCGCCCGAGAGCGCCAACGAGGCCCGGCTGCTGCTGGAGGTGCTCACCCCCATCGCCAAGAGCTGGCCCAGCGAGTTCTGCCTGGAGGCCAACTCGCTCGCCATCCAGATCCACGGCGGCTACGGCTACACCCGCGACTTCCCGGTCGAACAGTACTGGCGCGACAACCGCCTGAACATGATCCACGAGGGCACCCACGGCATCCAGGCCGCCGACCTGCTGGGGCGCAAGGTGACCATGGAAGGCGGCCGGGGCCTGCAGCTCCTGGCCGGCCGCATCCAGTCCACCATCGAACGGGCGATGCAGCAGCCGGCGCTGGCGGCCCATGCCAATGCCCTGGCGGGCGCGCTGCAGAAGGTGGGCGCGGCGACCAAGGCGGCCTGGGCCACCGGGGACGCCGGCGACGCCCTCGCCAATGCCGTGCCCTACATGCAGGCGGCCGGCCACCTGGTGCTGGCCTGGACCTGGCTCGAGCTGCTGCTGGTGGGGGAGGGGAGCCAGGGCGGCATGGCCTTCGAGGGCCGGCAGCGCGCGGCGCAGTACTTCTTCCACTACGAGCTGCCGAAGATCGACGCCTGGCTGGCGGTGGTCTCGGCCCGCGACCGCACCTGCGCGGACATGCCGGAAGAGGCCTTCTGAGGCGGTCCGACAGGGAGGGAGCGGCCGGTAGAATCGGCGCAACTTCCAACCGCCCCTCATGAGAATCCTGGTCACCGGCGCCGCCGGTTTCATCGGCATGCACGTGGCCGAGCGCCTGCTGGCGCGGGGCGATGAGGTCATTGGCCTCGACAACCTCAACGACTACTACGCGGTGAGCCTCAAGCAGGACCGCCTGGCGCGCCTGTCGTCCCATGGCCGGTTCCGGTTCGTGCAGGCCGGGGTCGAGGACCGTGCGGCGGTCGAGGCCCTGTTCATCGAGCACCGGCCCGAGCGGGTCATCCACCTCGCTGCCCAGGCCGGCGTGCGCTACTCGCTGCAGAACCCCCGCGCCTACGCCGATTCCAACCTCACCGGCTTCGTGAACATCCTGGAGGCCTGCCGCCACCACGGCGTGTCGCACCTGGCCTATGCCAGCAGCTCCAGCGTCTACGGCGGCAACGCCAAGCTGCCGTTCCAGGAGCAGGACGCGGTGGACCATCCGGTGAGCCTGTACGCCGCCACCAAGAAGGCCAATGAGCTGATGGCGCACAGCTACAGCCACCTGTTCGGCCTGCCCACCACCGGCCTGCGTTTCTTCACCGTCTATGGCCCCTGGGGCCGGCCCGACATGGCGCCGATGCTGTTCGCACGGGCCATGATGGCTGGCGAGGCGATCAGCGTCTTCAACGGCGGCAATATGGTGCGCGACTTCACCTACGTGGGCGACGTGGCCGACGCGGTGGTCAAGGTGATCGACAAGCCCGCCACGGCCGACCCAGCCTTCGACCGGCTCGCGCCGGATGCCGCCACCGCCGCCGTGCCCTGGCGCGTCTTCAACATCGGCAACGGCCGGCCCACCGACCTGGGCGACTTCATCGCGACCCTCGAGCGTTCGCTCGGGGTCGAGGCCAAGCGCGAACTGAAGCCGATGCAGGCCGGCGATGTGGAAGCCACCGCCGCCGACTGCTCACGGCTGCAGGACTGGATCGGCATCCGCCCGGCCACCGACCTGGCCGCTGGCGTCGGCCGCTTCGCCGAGTGGTACCGCGCTTACTTCCCCGGCTGAGCCCCGCCCGGACTCACGGACCGGGCACAGGACTGTCACGAAACCGCCCCAGAATCAGAACGCAACTGCAACAGCACACAGGAAGATAGATGCTCAAGGTCTCCATTTTTGGCGTCGGCTATGTCGGTCTGGTCACCGGCGCATGCCTGGCCGAGGCCGGCCACGACGTGATGTGCATGGACGTGGACGCCCATCGCGTCCAGCGCCTGCGCGAAGGCCACATCCCCATTTACGAGCCGGGCCTGGAGCCCATCGTCAAGCGCAACGTGGCCGAGGGCCGCCTGCACTTCACCACCAGCGCCCAGGAGGCGGTGACCCACGGGGCCCTGCAGTTCATCGCGGTGGGCACCCCGCCCGACCAGGATGGCTCGGCCGACCTGCGCTATGTGCTCGAGGTCGCCGCGTCGATCGCCCAGCACATGGACGGCTATAAGGTCGTGGTGAACAAGTCCACCGTGCCGGTGGGCACCGGCGACAAGGTCCAGGCGGCCATCGAGGCCGGCCTGAAGGCCCGCGGTCTCGCGCACGAATTCGACGTGGTCTCCAACCCCGAGTTCCTCAAGGAGGGCTCGGCGGTCCACGACTTCCAGAAGCCCGACCGGATCATCGTCGGCACCGACTCCGAGCGCGCCATCGGGCTGATGCGCGAGCTCTATGAACCCTTCAACCGCAACCACGAGCGCACCCTGGGCATGGACCGGCGCAGCGCCGAGCTGACCAAGTACGCCGCCAACGCGATGCTGGCCACCCGCATCAGCTTCATGAACGAGGTGGCCAACCTGGCCGAGCGCCTGGGCGCCGACATCGAGCAGGTGCGCAAGGGCATCGGCTCCGACCCGCGCATCGGCTACCAGTTCATCTACCCGGGCTGCGGCTATGGCGGCAGCTGCTTCCCGAAGGACGTGCGCGCGCTGGCGCAGTCGGCCCGCGAGGTGGGCTACCCCGCCGCCCTCCTCGACGCGGTGGAGGCGGTGAACGACCGCCAGAAGACCACCCTGTTCACTAAGCTGGCCGGCGCCCTGGGTGGTGAGCAGGCCCTGGCCGGGCAGACCGTGGCCGTCTGGGGCCTGGCCTTCAAGCCCAACACCGACGACATGCGCGAGGCCCCGAGCCGGGTGCTGCTCGAAGCCCTGTGGAAGGCCGGCGCGAAGGTGCAGGCCTTCGACCCGGTGGCCATGGAGGAGACCCGTCGCATCTACGGCGAGCGCGCCGACCTGCGGCTCGCCAAGGACAAGTACGGCGCCCTCGACGGCGCCCAGGGCCTGGTGATCTGCACCGAATGGCAGCAGTTCCGCGCGCCCGACTTCGGCGAGATGGGCCAGCGTCTGGCGCGCCGCGTCATCGTCGACGGCCGCAACCTCTACGTGCCGGCCAAGCTGCAGGCCGAGGGCTGGCAGTACCTTTCCGTGGGACGGGTGCCGGTGGCATGAGGGTTCCCGTCCAAGACCCCGCCGTCGGCGCCTGGCTGCTTCCCGCGCCCGGCGCGGCGGTGCGGGGCCGGCGCCTGGCCATGACCGTGATGGCCCTCCTGAGCCTGCTCCTGCTCGCGGCGGGCGTCGCCGTGCAGGGCAGCGTCTGGGACCGGACCTGGATCCTGGCCCTGGCGGCCGGGCAGGCACCCTGGCCGGTGCAGATGCTCTGGTCCAGCCTCACCGTCGCCGGCTTCGGCTGGTCCTGCCTCATCCTGCTCCTGGCGGCCGACCGCCGCGACGGCGCCCTGGTGGCCCTGATGGCCCCGGTGTTCCTGATCGTCGGCGGTGTCACCTACGGTCTCAAGCAATGGCTGGCGACCACCCGTCCGGCCGGCTCGGACATCGGCACCGTGCTGGCGGTGGTGGGCGAGCGGATCCAGGGCATCGGCTCCACGCCCTCGGGGCACGCCCTGGCGGCGGCGGCCACCGCGGCGCTCCTCGTGTTCTGGTTCGCGTCGGCCCCGCGGCTGCGGTCGGCCTGCTGGGCCATCGGCCTGTTGGGCGTCGCGGTTGCGGTGTCGCGGGTGATGGTCGGGGCGCACTGGCCCTCGGACGTGCTCCTGGGCATGGCGGTGGGCCTGGGTACGGTGATGGCGGTCCTGGCGCTGATGGTCATGGGCCCCTTCGCCGCGCTGTGGCTGACGCTGGCCCGTGCCAGCGCCACGACGCGTGGCCAGCGCCGTGTGGCCGGGGTCGAGGTCGTGGCGGTGCTGGGCCTCCTGGCCACGCCCACCGGCTACCCCCTGGGCTGGCCGATGGAAGTCGCGCTGGTGGTTCTGGGCCTGGGCAGCGCCTTCATGCGCTGGCGCCGGGCCCGCCCTGAACAGGATGCGGGCGGGGACGTCACCGCGCCCGATGAGGCGGCCGAGGGCTCGCCGGACGCTTCGGCCCACCGCCTGGGGCCGGGCCGCGGATGAAGAAGCTGCTGCGCGCAGTCCTGGGCCTGGCGGTGCTGGGCCTCACCTGGTGGTGGCTGCTGCGCCACGCCGATCTGGGCTCGCTCATCGGCCGCATGGCTGAACTGCCCGCCTGGGTCTGGGCCCTGGCCGGTGCCGGCCTGCTCGGGGGCCACGGGGTCCGCGCTCTTCGCCTGCGGCAGGAATGGCGCAGCCGGGGCGACCCGGGCCTGCTGGCCTGCCTGCGGATGGTCCTCCTGCACAACGCCGCCGTGCTGCTGATGCCGCTGCGGGCCGGGGAGGGCGCCTACCTGTGGATGGTGACCCGGCAATGGAACGTGGGCTGGGCCGCTGCGGCCGCCAGCCTCCTGCGCTGGCGCCTGCAGGACCTGCTGGTGCTGGGGTGCTGGTCGGTGCTGCTGCTCCTGCCCTGGAGCCTGCCCGGTCGCATCCTGATGCTCGCCGCGCTGCTGCTGTTCGCCGCCAATGCGCTGCCACCGCTGTGGCCCTGGCTGGCCCGGAAGGCGGGACTGGCGCAGGCACAGGCAGCGGCGCAGGTCACGGCGGACCCCGAAGCCCTGGCGGCTTCGTCGGCATCTGCCGGAAACACTGCCGGCGCCGACCGCGCCACGCCGGCGACCCAAGGTGTGCTGCTGCGCGACCTCTGGCGCGGTGCCGGCGCGAGCCTCGCACTCTGGAGCCTCAAGATTGCCGCCAACGGCGGGCTGCTCGCGGCCCTGGCCGGGCTGCCCCTGGACATCGCCCTGCGCGCCGCCCTGGGCGGAGAGCTCGGCGGGGTGCAGCCGCTGCAGCCGCCGGCGGGTCTGGGCGCCTATGAAGCCGGGGTCTGGCTGGCCGCCTGGCTGCCCCAGGACCAGGCCCCGCGGGTGGTGGCTGCGGCCCTGGCGGTGCACGCGTTCAGCCTGTGCGTGGCCCTGGGTTCGGCGGGCCTGGTCCAGCTGATCCGGCCGGGGGTCCCATCCGGGCGACAATCGGGGGCATGAGCACCGTGAACACCCGCTCCGAGCCCTCCCTTTTCCCGTCCGAGGAGCTGCCCCCCGTCCTGGCGCCCGTTCCGACGCCGGTCGAGGCGGCTTCTCCTGCCGAGGCCTCCGCTGAGGCACCTGGCGCCGACCGTACCCCGCGCGCCCGCCGGGGGTCCCGCCTGGCAGGCGCCGTCGCCGCAGCCGCGGCCACTTCCGGGGACGCCGCTTCTGCCGGCGGGGAAGCGCCCGCCGAAAAGCCCGCCCGCAAGCCGGCCAGGTCAGCCAAGTCCCCCGCCGGCACCGGATCTGCCCGCGCCCCCTCGACCCTCTCGGGCGAGGCTCTGCCGGCCCACCGGGTCTCGGTGGTGGTGCCCATGTACAACGAGGTCGAGAACGCCGCTCCGATGGTGGACGCGGTGCAGGCCGCCCTGGCCGACTATCCCTTCCCCTGGGAGCTGATCGTCGTCGACGACGGCAGCACCGACGGCACCGGCCGGGCCCTGGCGGCGCATGCGAAGGCGGTGGGCCCGCACGTGCGTGTCCTCGAGCTGGCCCGCAACTTCAAGCAGACCGCGGCCATGCAGGCCGGTATCGACGCCGCCCGCGGCGACGTCATCGTGACCATGGATGGCGATCTGCAGAACGACCCGCGCGACATCCCGCGCATGGTGGCCCGCCTCCTGGACGAGGACCTGGACCTGGTCGCCGGCTGGCGCCAGCGCCGCCAGGACGGCTTCATCCTGCGCCGCCTGCCCTCGATGATCGCCAACCGCCTGATCCGCAAGGTCAGCGGGCTGGACTTCCAGGACCTGGGCTGCAGCCTCAAGGTCTTCCGCGGTGACGTGCTGCGCCAGATCCGCCTGTACGGCGAGATGCACCGCTTCATCCCGGCCTGGCTCGCCACCGTGACCAGCCCCTCGCGCATGGCCGAGGAGCCGGTGAACCACTACGCGCGTCAGGCGGGCGTGTCCAAGTACGGCATCTCGCGCACCTTCCGCGTCATCGTCGACCTGCTGGCGGTGCACTTCTTTCTGCGCTTCGGCAGCCGCCCCGGCCACTTCTTCGGCGGCCTGGGCCTGGGCGTCGGCAGCCTGGGCCTCCTGATGCTGGCCTACCTGGCCGGGGTCAAGCTCCTCGGCGGCTCCATCGGCACCCGGCCGCTGCTGTCGCTCGGCTTCTTCCTGCTCCTGGGTGGCCTGCAGCTCCTCACCACCGGTGTGCTGGCGGAGCTGCTGATGCGGGTCTACTTCGGCGGCGACCACGCCCGTCCCTATCGCCTGCGCGGCGCCGAGGCGCCTGGCCCCGACACCGGCTGGCATGGCTGAGGCACGGCCGACCCTGGCAAGGGCCGATACGGACGGATCGTCCGCAGGGGCTGGCTGCACTCCCTGGCAGAAGGCGCTGTTCGCGCTGCTTCTGCTCGTGCCGCTTCTGGCCGGTCTGGCCTCCACGCCGCTGTTCGACGTCGACGAGGGGGCCTTCTCGGAGGCGACCCGCGAGATGGTGGCCAGCGGTGACTGGGGTCACACCACCCTCAATGGCGAAGACCGCTTCGACAAGCCGATCGGCGTCTACTGGCTGCAGGCGGCCAGCGTTTCCGTCTTCGGCGCCGAGCCCTTTGCCTTCCGCCTGCCCTCGGTCCTGAGCGGCTGGCTGCTGGCCATCTCGCTGGCCGTCTTCGCCGCGCCGCGCTGGGGTCTGCTGGCTGGCGCCCTGGCTGGCGTGCTGGCGGTGACCTCCCTGGGCCCGATGGCGATCTTCCGCGCCGCCACCGCCGACGCGCTCCTGAACCTGCTGCTGGTGCTGGCCGGGCTGGACCTGTGGCGCTTTGCCGAGTCCGGCCGCCGCGCGCCGCTGCGCCGGGCCTATGCCTGGGTGGGCCTGGGCCTGCTGGTCAAGGGGCCGGTGGCGGTGCTGGTGCCGGGCGCGGCCTTCCTCGTCTGGGTCGCCTCGAGCCGCCGCTGGGACCGCCTGCGTCAGGCGGCGCTGGACGGCTGGGGCTGGCTCCTGCTGGTGGCGATTGCCGCCCCCTGGTACGCCTACGCGCTGCACCGGCACGGCATGGCCTTTATCGAGGGTTTCCTGTTCAAGCACAACCTGCAGCGCTTCTCCGGCCCGATGGAGGGGCACGGCGGCTCCATGGTCTATTACCTGGCGGCGCTGCCCCTGCTGGCCATGCCCTGGCTGCCCCTCCTGGTGCGGGTCGTGACCCGGGCGAGGGCGATCTGGCGCGATGACGCCTCACCGGCCGGCCGCTACCTGCTGGGCTGGGCCGGCTTCGTGCTGCTGTTCTTCTCCCTCTCGGGCACCAAGCTCCCGCACTACGTTCTCTATGGCTATCCGCCCCTCGTGCTGCTGATGGCCCAGCAGCTGGCCGTTGCCGGGCGCCGGCTGCGGGGCGTGGCCTGGGCCTTCCTCTTTGGCTGGACCCTGCTCATGGCCTGGCTCCCCTGGCAGGTCCAGGGTTCGGCGGCCGGTCTGCGCGATCCTTTCTTCGCCGCCATTCTGGGCGGCAGCCCGCTGCCGAAGCCGGGCGCGGTGGTGCTGGCGCTGGGCCTCATGCTGCTGGCGATGCTGGCCCCCTTCGCGCTGCGCCACCAACATGGCAGGATCTCCGGGCTGGCCCTGGCGCCCGGACCCGCCTGCTGGCACCTTGGCACGGCGGCGCTGGTCATGGCCGGCTACATCGGCTTTTCTCTCAGCCCCTGGTGGGGCGAGGCCCTGCAGGGGCCGGTGCAGCGCGCGGCCGCTGCCGCCGCCAGCGCCCAGGCCCAGATCGAGACGGCCGGGCGGCCCGCGCCGCGCGTCGTGCAGTACCGGCTCCACCTGCCCAGTTTTGCGGTCTATCTCGAGCAGGAGGTCCCGCGCAGCGATCCGGCGCCGACCGACATGGCCTTGACCCGGGTGGACCGCCTCACCCCGGCCGACCGGCAGCGGGCGGTGCTGTTCTCCGAGCGCGGCCTGGTGCTGCTGGGGCCGCAGCCGTGATCGCGCTGCGCACCCGGGTGCAGGAGCGGGTGGCTTTCTCGGTGGCCCTGGCGCTGGCAGTGGCCCTGTTCGAGACCTGGCCGCAGCTGGACCTGTGGGCCAGCAGCCAGTTCTACGCCCACCAGGCCTTCGCCGATCCGGCCCGCCTCTGGATCTGGGTGATGTACGAATGGAGCCCCCTCGTCGCCCGTGCCCTCGTCATCCTGGCCATGGCCGCGCTCGCGCTCACCCTGGTCTGGCCCCGGCTGCTCCCCCGGCACTGGGCACGGCGGGCAACGGCGCTGGTGCTGGTAGCAGCCCTGGGCGTGGGGGTGCTGGTGCATAACGTGCTCAAGGACAACTGGGGCCGGCCCCGTCCGGTGCTGACTGAGGCCTTCGGCGGGAAGTTTCCCTTCCAGCCGCCGCTGCACCCCTCCGATCTCTGCCCGCGCAACTGCTCCTTCGTCAGCGGCCACGCCGCAGGCGGCTTCATGCTGCTGGCCGTCGGCCTTCTGGGCAGCCGGCGCACCCGCTGGCGCTGGTGGGCGGCCGGGGCGCTGGCCGGGGGCACCATCGGCCTGGCCCGGATCGCTGCGGGCGGCCATTACCTCAGCGACATCGTCTTCGGCTTCCTCGCCATCTGGGCCGTCGCCATGGCCCTGCGCGAGATCTGGCTGCGGATGACGCTGCTGCGCCGCCGAAGACGCCCCCGCGCCACCGGTAGCCCCGCCTGAGCCAGGGCTGTCCCCCAGGTAACGGCATACCCTCCCGGCTTGCGGCACCATAGGCGTTTCGAACATTCCGGAGACTTCCCCGATGAGCCGTACCGTCCAGCAGCTGTTCAACCTCGAGGGCCGCACCGCCCTGGTCACCGGCGGCTCGCGCGGCCTGGGCTGGCAGATTGCGCAGGCGCTGGGCGAGGCGGGCGCCCGGGTCATGCTCAGCTCCCGCAAGGCGGACGACCTGGTCGAGGCCTGCGAGGCGCTGCGGGCCCAGGGCATCACGGCCGACTGGATCGCCGCCGACGCCGCCCGCGAGGAGGACATCGTCCGCCTGGCGCAGGAGGCCATGGCCCGCATGGGGCAGATCGACATCCTCGTGAACAACGCCGGGGCCACCTGGGGCGCGCCGGCCGAGGACCACCCGCCCGCCGCCTGGGACAAGGTGATGAACCTCAACGTCCGCGGCTACTTCCTGCTGGCGCAGCAGGTCGGCAAGCTGTCGATGATCCCGCGCCGGCACGGCCGCATCCTCAACCTGTCCTCCATCGCCGGCCTGGGCGGCAACCCCGCCTTCATGCAGACCATCGCCTACAACACCTCCAAGGCGGCGGTGATCAACTTCAGCCGCGCGCTGGCGGGCGAATGGGGCCGCTACAACATCAACGTGAACACCCTCTGCCCCGGTTTCTTCCCCAGCAAGATGGCGCAGGGCCTGATCGACGCCCATGGCGAGGACATGAAGGCCGCCGCGCCCCTGGGCCGCCTGGGCGACGACGAAGACCTCAAGGGCATCGCGCTGCTCTTCGCCTCCGACGCGGGCAAGCACATCACCGGCCAGTGGATGGCGGTGGACGGCGGCGTGAGCGCGGTCCTGGGCGCCTGAGCGATGAACACCCCCATTCCCTTCGGCAATTCGGTCCCCTTCATCGAGCACCTGGGCATGCGCCTGATGCGGTGGGAGGAGGGCGCCTCCGGCATCGAGTTCGACCCCCGGCCCGAGCACATGAACTCCCTGGGCGTGACCCACGGCGGCGCGCTGATGACGCTGCTGGACGTCACCCTCGCGCGGGCCTGCCGCAGCCCCGACGACGAGATGCAGGTGGTGACCATCGAGCTCAAGACCAATTTCATGCGCGCCGCCGAAGGGCCGCTGCGCGGTGAAGGACGGCTGCTGCACCGCTCGGCCACCCTGGCCTTCGCCGAGGGCACCGTCTACGATGTGTCCGGCAAGGCCTGCGCCCATGCCACCGGCACCTTCAAGTACGTCGGCAAGCTGCCCGAGCAGGCCAGGGCCGAGCGCCGCGGTCCGGCGCAGGACCGCTGAGGACCGCCCGGGCCCTCACCCCGCTCGCCCACACAACACAGCACAACAAGGAGACCCCGTCATGCCGCAGAACCACCAGATCCTCCTGGACAACCGCCCCGAGGGCGAGGCCAGCGCCAGCAACTTCAAGCTCGTGACCACCGAGACCCCGGCCCTGCAGGACGGCCAGGTGCTGGTGCGCCACCACTACCTGAGCCTGGACCCCTACATGCGCGGACGCATGAACGCGGGCAAGAGCTACGCCGCGCCCCAGCCCCTGGGCGAGGTGATGATCGGCGGCACCGTGGGCGAGGTGGTCGAGAGCCGCCACCCCAAGTTCGCCGCGGGCGACCAGGTCGTCGGCATGGGCGGCTGGCAGGAGTGCAGCGTGGTCGACGCCAACCAGCCCGGCGCCCTGCGCAAGGTCGACACCACCCACGTGCCGCTGTCGCACTACCTGGGCGCGGTGGGCATGCCCGGCGTCACCGCCTGGTACGGCCTGGTGAAGATCATCGACCCGAAACCCGGCCAGACGGTGGTGGTGAGCGCCGCCAGCGGCGCGGTGGGCAGCGCGGTCGGGACGCTCGCCAAGGCCCGCGGCGCGCGCGCGGTCGGCATCGCCGGTGGCGCGGACAAGTGCCGCTACGTCACCGAGGAACTGGGCTTTGACGCCTGCATCGACTACCGCGAGCACAAGGACGCGATCTCCCTGTCCAAGGCGGTCAAGCAGGCCTGCCCGGACGGCGTCGACGGCTACTTCGAGAACGTGGGCGGCATGTGCCTGGACGCGGTGGTGATGCGCACGAACGCCTTCGCCCGCATCGCGGTCTGCGGCATGATCGCCGGCTACAACGGCGAGCCGATTCCGATGCAGTACCCGCAGATGATCCTCACCAACCGCCTGCGGGTGGAGGGCTTCATCGTGAGCGAGCACATGGAGGTCTGGCCCGACGCGCTCAAGGAGCTCGGCCAGCTGGTGGGCAGCGGCAAGCTGCGCCCGCGTGAAACCGTCGCCCAGGGCCTGGCGTCCGCGGCCGAGGCCTTCCTCGGCCTCCTCAAGGGCCGCAACTTCGGCAAGCAGCTGGTCAAGCTGGTCTGATCGGCGGGCGGGCCCTGCGTCCCGCCTGCGTCCTGCGAGGGAGATGTCATGCGCCTGAACGTGGAACCCATCCTCCATCACTACCCGATCTCTCCCTTCTCAGAGAAGGTGCGCATTGCCTTCGGCATGAAGCAGATGGCGTGGCGCTCGGTGATGGTGCCGGCCATCCTGCCCAAGCCCGAGGTGCAGGCCCTGACCGGCGGCTACCGGCGCACGCCCATCCTGCAGATCGGCGCCGACATCTACTGCGACACCGCCCTGATCTGCGACGTGCTCGAGCACCTGCAGCCCGAGCCCACGCTCTACCCGCCGCACCTGCGCGGCGTCTCCCGCGTCTTCGCGCAGTGGGCCGACGGCCCGCTGTTCTGGGCCGCCATGGCCTACAACTTCCAGCCCGCCGGCATGGCCCAGGCCATGGCCGGCGCACCGCCGGAGGCCCTGCAGGCCTTCGCCAGCGACCGCAAGGCGATGCGCACCAACATGACGGTGCTGCGGCCGGCGGACGCGACCAGTGCCTACCGCTCCTACCTGCGCCGCATCGCGAGCATGGTGGAGGAGCATGACTTCCTCTTCGGCGCCGAGCCCTGCGTCGCCGACCTGGCCACCTACCACTCGCTGTGGTTCACCCGCGAGCGGGTGCCGGCCCTGGCCGGCATCCTCGACGCCACGCCAGCGGTGGGGGAGTGGATGGACCGCATTGCCGCCCTGGGCCATGGCCGCAGCGAGCGGCTCTCGGCCGAGGACGCGATCACCGTGGCCGAACGCGCCGAGCCGCTGGGCCCGGGCGAGAACTTCCTCGTCAACAGCGCCTTCCAGGACGACCATGGCATCGCCCTCGGCAGCCGGGTGACCGTCGCGCCCGAGTCCTTTGGCCAGGAGGCGACCGAGGGCGAACTGGTGGCCGCCACCCGCACCCACTACACCCTGCGCCGCGCCGACCCGCGTGCGGGCACGGTGCATGTGCACTTCCCGCGCATCGGCTACGTGTTGCGGGCGTCACAAAGCCGATCGGCCTTCTCGGGGGATCCGGTGGGGTCATGAGGCCGCGCAGTGCGTCGACCAGTTGCCGCAATTGCCACCGCGTCTCCTGGCTGAACGCCTCTTGCGAGGCCGCAAGTGATTCGGTCTTGCGCTCCAGGTCGGTCAGACGCGCGGCCAGGTCGGCATGCAGGGAAGCAGCCGTTCGCAACTGGATGAAGGCCCGAACCACGTAAATGCCCATCTCTACGGCCTGATGAGAGGCGAGCACATTCGCGGCCTGGATGGCCCCATGCTCGGTGAATGCAAACGGCAGCGCCCTGGAAAACTTCAGCTTGGCGAGGTGGTCGCAATTTGCGACCACCTCGGTCTTCTCGGACGGGGTCAGTTGAAACATGAAGTCGACGGGAAACCGCTCCCGGTTGCGCTTGACCTGCTCGTTGAGCCGCTTGGTCGGGACGCCGTAAAGGCCGGCCAGGTCCACGTCAACCATCACCCGTTGGCCACGCACGATGTGTATGCGGCTCTCGATCTGTGGCCCGAGGTCCGCGCTCATTCGTGCGGCCTTGCCTCCGTCAGACCGCGGGGGCGGCGCGGGATCACGGCGAGGCGATGGATCGGTGGGGAGGCGTCTTGAGCAATCCGCATGGCTCGCTGATTCCATTCGTGCGACGGGACAGCCATCCTAGGCAATGGGCGCCGGAATCGGGCTGGGCCAGCTGCCAGATTTACCGTGGCCAGATCACTGCCCATCAACGCCGAGGTGTCGGAGCGGGGTCGCCGGCCACCGCGATCGGCTGTGAGAGCGGCTCCACCGGTTCCACCCAGGTCGCCGCCTGTCCGGTTTCCTGCGTCGCGGACGTCGCCGGCGCGCTGGAGGTCCAGCCGTTGCGGCCCGGGCCCAGGGCGTCGAGCCGGGCTTCGAGCCGCGCCTCCATCTCGCCGAGCCGGCTGCCCATGGCTCGGTGCAGGCCCTCGAGCTGGGTGCGGGTCTCGCGCTGGTGGCGCATCAGCGCCTGTTCGACCGAGGCCGAGATGCCGTTCTCGCGCTGCCGGGTGTCCTTGAGGTGGGTGTCCAGCGCCTGCCGCAGGTCGGTGAAGCGCGAGGCCTCGGCCCGGTCGGCCAGGTCCCGCTGCGACTGCAGGTTCTGCGCGAGTTCCTGTTCGCGCTGGTGGTGGCGGGCGCGCAGGGCCGCGCCCGAGGCCAGGCTGACCAGCACCGCCAGGCCCAGCAGCCCGAGGAGCACCGCCGCCAGGGGCGCCTGCACCTGGGTCCAACCCAGGTCCAGGGTCGCCGGCCGCAGGACCTCGGCCCGGTTCAGATAGGCCAGGGCCGCCACCGCGGCGACGGCCAGAAGAAGGAAGAAGGTGCGCAGGCGCATGGGCCACTCCAGTCGGCAGGCGTGGAAAGGGCGCCGATTCTTCACAAGGCCGTGGCGCCGGCGCTGTAGTCGCAGGGCGCGTGCCGCCTGCCCGGCGTGTCCCACTCCCGAAGGGGTGGCTGATCGCTGCGCGAAGGGGAATTCGGCCCCTCGGCCCTGTGGCAAACTCAACCGTTTCCCCTCGACAGACCCCGCGAAAGAGTCCCCGCGCATGCAACGCATCGTCCGGCAAATTGCCGCCGAGATCAAAGTCCGTGAGGAGCAGGTCCGCTCCGCCGCCCTGCTCCTTGACCAGGGCTCCACCGTTCCGTTCATCGCCCGCTACCGCAAGGAGGCCACCGGGGGCCTCGACGACGTCCAGCTGCGTGAGCTCGAGGCCCGCCTGGCCTACCTGCGCGAGCTGGAAGAGCGCCGCGAGACCGTCCTGGCCAGCATTCGCGAGCAGGGCAAGCTCACCTCCGAGCTCGAGGCCGCCATCCAGGCCGCGCCCACCAAGCAGGAGCTCGAGGACCTGTACCTGCCGTACAAGCCCAAGCGCCGCACCAAGGGCCAGATCGCCCGCGAGGCCGGCATCGAACCCCTGGCCGACAGGCTCTTCGCCGACCCCACGCTCGACCCGCAGGTCGAGGCCCAGGCCTTCGTGAAGAAGGAAAAAGGCGAGGGCGGCGAGGACTTCACCACGGTGCTGGCCGTGCTGGATGGCGTGCGCGACATCCTCTCCGAGCGCTGGGCCGAGGACCCGGCCCTGGTGCAGTCCCTGCGCGAGTGGCTGTGGAACGAGGGCCTGCTGAAATCCAAGCTGTCCGCCGGCAAGGACGAGAACAACCCCGATGTCGCCAAGTTCCGCGACTACTTCGACTACGACGAGCCGATCGGCCGCGTGCCCTCGCACCGGGCCCTGGCCGTCTTCCGCGGCCGCCAGCTCGAGATCCTGGACGCCAAGCTGGTGCTGCCGGTCGAGCCCGAGCCGGGCCAGCCCTCGGTGGCCGAAGGCCGCATCGCCCTGCACCTGGGGTGGAGCCATGCCAAGCGCCCAGCCGACGACCTGATCCGCAAATGCGTGGCCTGGACCTGGCGGGTCAAGCTGTCCCTGTCCACCGAGCGCGACCTGTTCTCCCGCCTGCGCGAGGACGCTGAGAAGGTGGCCATCAAGGTCTTCGGCGACAACCTGCGTGACCTGCTGCTGGCGGCGCCCGCCGGCCCGCGCGTGGTCATGGGCCTGGACCCCGGCATCCGCACCGGCGTGAAGGTGGCCGTGGTCGACGCCACCGGCAAGCTGGTGGACACCGCCACCGTCTTCCCGCACGAGCCGCGCCGCGACTGGGAAGGGTCGCTGCACACCCTGGCGCGCCTGTGCGAGAAGCACGGCGTCAACCTCATTGCGATCGGCAACGGCACCGCCAGTCGCGAGACCGACAAGCTCGCTGCCGACCTGATCAAGCGCCTGGGCCAGCTCACCGGGCCTGAGGCCGAGCGCTTTGCCGGCCTGCAGAAGGTGGTGGTCTCCGAAGCCGGCGCCTCGGTCTATTCGGCCAGCGAGTTCGCCTCGCAGGAAATGCCCGACGTCGACGTGAGCCTGCGCGGCGCGGCCAGCATTGCCCGCCGCCTGCAGGACCCGCTGGCCGAGCTGGTGAAGATCGACCCCAAGTCCATCGGCGTGGGCCAGTACCAGCACGACGTGAACCAGTCGGAACTGGCCCGCCAGCTCGACGCGGTGGTCGAGGACTGCGTGAACGCGGTCGGCGTCGACCTCAACACCGCCTCGGTGCCGCTGCTCTCGCGCGTGTCGGGCCTGTCGGCCACCGTCGCCAAGTCGGTGGTGCGCTGGCGCGAGGCCCATGGCGCCTTCAAGAGCCGCCAGCAGCTGCTGGAGGTCTCGGGCCTGGGCCCCAAGACCTTCGAGCAGAGCGCGGGCTTCCTGCGCATTCGTGAGGGCGAGAACCCGCTGGACATGACCGGTGTGCACCCCGAGACCTACCCGGTGGTCGAAAAGATGCTGTCCCAACTGGGCAAGCCGGTGCAGGAGGTGATGGGCCGGGCCGAGATGCTCAAGACCCTGCGCCCCGAGCTGTACGCCAATGAGCAGTTCGGCGTCATCACTGTGCGCGACATCCTCTCCGAGCTGGAAAAGCCCGGCCGCGACCCGCGCCCCGACTTCCAGGTCGCCCGCTTCAACGACGGCGTGGAGGAGATCGCCGACCTGCGCGAGGGCATGGAGCTCGAGGGCACGGTGAGCAACGTGGCCCAGTTCGGTGCCTTCATCGACCTGGGCGTGCACCAGGACGGCCTGGTGCACGTGAGCCAGCTCTCGCACAAGTTCGTCAATGACGCGCGCGAGGTCGTGAAGACCGGCGACATCGTCAAGGTGCGGGTGCTGGAGGTCGACGTGGCCCGCAAGCGCATCAGCCTCACGATGAAGCTGGGCGCGCCGCAGGGGCAGGGCGGCCGTCGCGACGGCCAGACCCGTGGCGGCGACAACCGCTTCGAGCACGCCGGCCGCGGCCAGCGCGCGCCCGCGCCGCAAAAGCTCGACTCGGCGATGGCTGGCGCCTTCGCCAAGCTGCAGGGTTTGCGCAAATAGGGCTCGCAAGACCCGCAAGCGCCAGGTCTCCACGTCGTTTCGCCTCAACCCGGACATGAACAAGCCCCGCGCTCTCCGCCTCTACGCCGGCCCCGCCGCCCGCCGCCACATCGAGCGGCACGGGCTGCAGGCGGCCGACATCGGGGTGGTGCCGGGCGCAGCCGGCGGGCCCAAGGGCCTGATCCTCGGGCCGCTGGACCAGTTCATCTTCGGCCGCTGGCTGCCGCAGTCGCAGCACACGGTGCACCTGGTGGCCGCGTCCATCGGCGCCTGGCGCATGGCCACCGCGTGCCTGGATGACCCCGAGGCCGCCTTCGCCCGGCTCTCGCACGACTACATCCGCCAGCACCACGAGCCGCCCCCGGGCCGCAAGATGCCGACGGCCGACCAGATCTCCGAAGGTTTCGCCGAGGGCCTGCGCGTCTTCTACGACGGCCGTGTCGGCGAGATCCTCGCGCATCCGCGCTACCGCCTGCATGTGGTGGTCTCGCGCGGCCGCCACCTTCTGCGCCGCGAGCATCCGGTGGGGACGCCCCTGGGCTTTGCCGGCGCCTTCCTGGCCAACGCGGTCCACCGCAGGGCGCTGGGCGGCTGGCTGGAGCGCACGGTGTTCTCCAAAGGCGACGGCAGCGCGGACCTGGGTCTGCTGCCCTTCGCCACGCAGGACTTCCGCACCCGGCAGCTGGCCCTCACCGAGGCGAACTTCCACGCGGTGGTGCAGGCCAGCTGCTCCATCCCCTTCTTCATGCGGGCGGTGAATGACATCCCCGGCGCGCTGCCCGGCGCCTACTGGGACGGTGGTCTCACCGACTACCACCTGCATCTCGACTACCGTCCGCCGCAGGACCCCGGACCGGGGCAGGGCGGGGTGGTGCTCTACCCGCATTTCCAGAAAAGCGTCGTCCCCGGCTGGCTGGACAAGGGCCTGCGCTGGCGGCACCGCGCCAGCGGCTTCCTGGACCACGTGCTGGTGCTGGCGCCAGACCCGGCCTGGGTGGCCACACTCCCCAACGGCAAGCTGCCCGATCGCACCGACTTCACCCGCTACGGCCTGGACTTGGCGGCTCGCGTCGATGCCTGGACCCGCGCGGTGGACGCTTCGCGCCAGATGGCCGAGGAATTCGAGGCCTGGCTGGCCAACCCCGACCCGGGACGGGTGGAGGCCCTGTGAGGCTGGCGGGGGTGTCTACCCCGTCCTCGACCCCCGCTCACCGCGAGCGCATCCCCGGCTGGGACCTGCTGCGCGGCCTGTGCGCCCTGGCCGTCATGTCCTACCACCTGCTCGGTTGGCAGGACATCGTCCACCTCTCGCCCCTGGGGACCTACGGCGTCTATCTGTTCTTCCTGCTCTCCGGCGCGAGCATGGCCTACGTCTACGACGCCGACCGCGTCGCGACCTGGGGTGGCGCCTGGCGCTTCCTCCTGACCCGCTGGTTCCGGCTCGCGCCCCTCTACCTGCTGGCCTGTCTGGCCTTCCTGGCCATGCTGGCGGCGCGCAACGGCTTCTGGGCCTCCGAGATTCCCTACCGCCTGGCCCTCAACGCGAGCTTCGCCTTCGGCCTGCATGACCCGACCACCTGGGCGCTGGCGGTGGGCGGCTGGTCGCTGGGCATCGAGTTCGTGTTTTACCTGGCCTTTCCCTTCCTGATGCAGGCAGCGCGGACCGGTGTCGGCCGCTGGCTCGCGCTCGCGGCGCTGGTCGGGGTGCAGGCCGCCTGGATCGACGCGACCCTCGGCCGGGACGGCTTCGACGCCGCCATCACCGCCTACCACCAGGTCCCGGCTTTCGGCGCCTGGTTCTTCGCCGGCTGCCTGGTCGGCCAGGCCCGGCGGGAGCAGGGTGCCTGGCGCGGCCGGGGCCTGTCATGGACGGTGGGCGTGCTGGCCTGGGGAGGCCTCGGCCTGCTCCTGGTGGCCGCCACGCTGCCCACGCAGGGGGCGGAGCTGCTCGGATGGCGGGGCCTGCTCATTCCGCTGGCCTGCGCGCTGGCGGTCTGGGTGAGCGGCCAGGTGCGGGTGGAACGGCCCTTCGCGCTTGCCCTGGCCGACCTGCTGGGGCGTCTGACCTACGGCGTGTACCTGATCCACCCGCTGGTGTACTTCGGCTTCGCCTGGTTCGTCTGGCCCGGCGCGCAGGAAGCCGCGGCCGCCAATCAGACGGTGGGCCTGGCGATTGCGGTGGCGGCGGGCGGGGTCACTTGCGTGCTGGCGACGCAAGGTTATCGCTGGGTCGAAGCGCCGTTCCAGGACCTGGCCAAGCGCCTCGTGCGAAGGGGCTGAATACCGCGCCGGCCTCCCCTCGGCGGGCTTGTCCCTTCGCCGGCCTCAGAGCGACTCGGCCAGGATCGCCTCGTATTCGTCCGCAGTGGCGATGCGCGGGTTGGTCTTGTGGCAGTGGTCAACCAGGGCGCCCTGGATGATCTTGGGGAACAGGTCACGGGACACGCCCATCTCGCCCAGGCCCTTGGGCAGGCCCAGGCGGGCGTTCATGTCGCGGATCGCCTCGGGAATGTCGCCGGCCGAGGCCAGGCCCATGGCATGGGCCATGCGCTCGAGGCGCTTTTCCTTCCTGATGGAATCGGCCTGGGCATTGAAGCGGATCACCGCCGGCAGGAACATGGCGTTGAGCGTGCCGTGGTGCAGGCGCGGGTCGGCGCCGCCCAGGCTGTGCGAGAGCGAGTGCACCGCGCCCAGGCCCTTCTGGAAGGCGAGGGCGCCTTGCATCGAGGCGCTCATGAGGTTCAGGCGCGCCTCGCGGTCGCTGCCGTCCCGGGTGGCGCGCTCGATGTGGCCCCAGCCCCGCTCGAGGCCGTCGAGCGCGATGCCGTCGGCCGGCGGGTTGAAGGCCGGCGCCATGAAGGTTTCCATGCAGTGGGCGATGGCGTCCATGCCGGTCGCCGCGGTGAGCTTCGGGGGCAGGCCCAGGGTCAGCTCCGGGTCGCAGATGGCGGCGCGCGGCATCAGGTTCCAGTTGTGGAAGCCGAGCTTGCGGCCGTCGTCGACGATCAGGATGGCGCCGCGCGCCACCTCGCTGCCGGTGCCGCTGGTGGTGGGCACCGCGATCAGGGGCGAGACCTTCTCGGAAATTCGATGGGCGCCGCCCAGGATGGTGGCGTAGTCAGTCAGCGGGCCCGGGTGGGTGGCCGCGATGGACACGCCCTTGGCGCAGTCGATGGCGGAGCCGCCGCCCACCGCGATCAGGCCGTCGCAGGCGTTCTGCTGGTACACGGCGCAGGCCGCGCGCACCGCCGCCTCGTTGGGGTTGGGCGGGGTCTGGTCGAAGATGGCGACCGACAGGCCGGGCAGGGCGTCCAGCGCCTTCTGCAGCACGCCCGCGGCGCGCACCCCGGCGTCGGTGACGATGAGGGGGCGGCTGATGCCCACGCGCTCGCACTCCTGCTTCAGGAGCGAAATGGCGCCAAATTCGAACTGGATCTGGGTGACGTAATTGATGAAGGCCATGGCGGGATCGGGTGTGTCTCTCTCGGGGTGTCCCGGCCGGGAAGGGCGGGACGATTCGGGCGCTACGATGCCACAGTTTTCAATCTGCCCATGCCACATTCGCGACTGACCCCGGCCATGCGCTCCGTGCTCGAGCGCCGCGCCCGCGCCAAGCTGCCGCCCATGCACCACATGGCGCCGGCCGAGGCGCGTGCCGCCTATGAAAAGGCGGCCGACATCCTCGAGATTCCGAAGCCCGCCCTGGCCCGGGTGGAGGACTTCCACATCCCGGCCCGAGACGGATACCCGATGCCGGCGAGGCTCTACGAAGCGGTGGCGGGAGAGGACACCGGCGATCGGGCCGGAGCGCGGACGCCGCATCCGGCAGGCGAGGGCGCTGGCGCCGGCCCAGCGCCATCAGCGGGCCAGCCCGCGCTGTTCTTCCTGCACGGCGGCGGCTTCACCATCGGCAGCATTGCCACTCACGACACCCTGTGCCGCGAGCTCGCGCGCCAATCCGGGTGCGCGGTGGTGTCGCTGGACTACCGCCTCGCCCCCGAGCACAAGTTTCCGACCGCCGTCCACGACGCCTGGGACGGCCTGCAGTGGCTGCACGCGAAGGGCGCTCGCCTGGGCCTGGACCCGTGCCGCCTCTCGGTGGGCGGCGACAGCGCCGGCGGCACCCTGGCTGCGGTCTGCGCCCTGATGGCGCGCGATGCCGGCATCGCACTGGCCCTCCAGCTCCTGATCTACCCCGGCACCACCGCCCATGGCGACCTGCCTTCGCGCGCCCACTACCGTGAGGGCCTGCTGCTGGACGAGACCATGATCGACTGGTTCTTCTCGCACTACATCCCGCAGGAGGCCCGGGAAGACTGGCGCTTCGCGCCGCTGCTCGCGCCCGAGGTCGAGGGCGTGGCCCCGGCCTGGCTGGCGCTTGCGGAGTGCGACCCGCTGGTCGACGAAGGCCTGGCCTACGCCGACCGGCTGCGGTCCGCCGGCGTCCCGGTCGACCTGGAAATCTACCGCGGCGTGGTCCATGAATTCATCAAGATGGGCCGCGCCATTCCCGAGGCCCGGCAGTTCCACACCGACGCGGCCCGGGCCCTGCGCCAGGCCCTTGAACCGGCTTGATCAGCCCCTGCACCCGTCCATTCATGAAGTCCCCGACCGGCCCGAGCACTTGCACAAGACCATGAGCCACGCCCTGACCCGCGACCGTTTCCGCTTCTTCCACCGCCTGCGCGTGCGCTGGGCCGAGGTGGACATGCAAAAGATCGTCTTCAACGCCCACTACCTGATGTACGCGGACACGGCCGTGGCCGAGTACTGGCGCGCCCTCGGCCTGCCCTACGAGGAGGCGATGCACCGCCTGCAGGGCGACCTCTACGTCAAGAAGGCGGGTGTCGAATACCACGCCTCGGCGCGAATGGACGACCGTCTGGACATCGGCATGCGCTGCGCCCGCATCGGAAACAGCTCCATGGGCTTCGAATGCGGCATCTTCCGCGGCGAGCAGCTGCTGGTGACGGTCGAATTGCTCTATGTCTTCGCCGACCCGGCCACCCAGACCTCACGCCCGGTGCCGCAGGCCTTGCGGGACTGCATCGAGGGCTACGAGCGCGGCGAGGACATGGTCACCGTGCGCACGGGCACCTGGGACGAGCTGGGCGAGGACGCCCGGGAAATCCGGCTGCGCGTCTTCGTCGGCGAGCAGAAGATTCCGGTCGAGGAAGAATGGGACGAGGCGGATGCCATCTGCGTCCATGCGGTGGCCTACAACCACCTGGGCATGCCGGTGGGCACCGGGCGTCTGCTGCCGGCCGAGGGGGGCGCGAGCAAGATCGGCCGCATGGCGGTGCATGAGGCGCTGCGCGGGACCGGCCTCGGCCGCCGCGTGTTGCGGGAGTTGATGGCCGCCGCGCAGGCCCGGGGGGACGGGGAAATCAGCCTGCACGCCCAGCGATCCGCCGAGAGCTTTTACGCAGGGGAAGGATTCGCACCCATGGGTGAGCCCTTCGACGAGGTGGGCATCCCCCACATCGCGATGGTCTACCGGGTGGGGTGAGCGGCCCGGCGGACCCTAGCCTTGCAGCGGGTCCGATCGTGCCGGCGTGAAAGACGACGGCAGGGGTCCCAAGGTGCTGGCGGGTGCCCCGCCTTGTGCCGCTTCGAGCTGCACCGCTTCACCAGCGCCTGCCTGACCCAGAGGTACGACAAGGCCGGCTGGGTACCCAGGTATCAGCGCGGCGGTGCGGCTGGCGATCATGTCGGCACATTCCGCGGCGAGTTTCGGGTCCTGGATGTGGTCCTGGACGAGTGCGATCAGGGTGTTATGTCCGTCCAGTGTGACGTCCTGGCCTCGTCGGGTGGGCATGTACGCCTTCAGGATCACGGCAAGCACTGTTTTCACGTCCGCTGCCGTCTGCGGTTCTTTGCCAGGTTCTCCCCCTGACTTCAGGTGATGAGCGTTCAACGCCGCGAAGGTGGCGGCCAGGTCCTCGTGCTTGATGCTGTCCCCCTGCATCCACGATACGGATTCCAACGCAACCATGGCGCTGTGGGGCCAGGCCTGACTGTCCTTCAGGTAGTGCTCCACCGCCGTGAGCAGGCGACTCTTCAGAGGCGCCGTCGCGCCAGGCGTCGTCCAACCGCCTTTTTCACTCAGCAGGTTCAGACATCTCTTTTGCAGGTCAGGGTCTCGGATTTCCTTGGTGATCGCCAGATGGAGCCCCGCCACATCCTCCAGCGTCAGCGGGTGCGCTCCGCGGCCGGTCTTTGTATCGATCATCACCGAGAGCATCGCGATCACGGCGACCGGGTTCGTCCCGCCCTCGGAATGGAGCCCGCCGTCGATGCGTCGGGCATGAGGTGTCGCCGCTTCGCGCAAAGCCCAGCGCATCCCCGCGTCTGACATTTTTCGCCCACCCAGCGAATGGCAGACTTCGCCGGCCAGCTTCTCGAGGATGCGCCACTCACTCCTGCGCAGGACATGCGCCTGGAATTGGCCCATGTTTTCTCGCGCGTTTTCGGCCTGGCGCCGTCCGACCTTCGTCAGATCCCTGCAGTTACGGCTCCGAAGGAGGGGGGCCCGGGGCGGCGGCTCGCTAGCCGGACGCGTCGCCGCCGACCCCGCCGGACCTGCCGCGCCCTTGCTCCGCAGATCACGGCTCGAACCGGCGGTGGAGGGCGTCTTCTCTAGCGCCTTGCTCGCGGTTGCATTGCCTGCGCTCGTCGCCGATTTGAAGCTGAACGCGTTTCTGATGGTTGAAAACATGCCTCACCCTCCGGGTCGTGAAGCCCATCAGTAACGTCAGCAAATTGTTGGTTCGACTCCCTGCTTTTCTGTTTGCTTGTCTGCGCGAATTGGAGCCTCAGATGTCCAGGCGCAACGCGTAGGGAACGGGGCGAAGGGATAGGGGGGCTCCGGCCACTTGCAGATCGGCGCCGTCGGGCGCCGTCGATGTGCTCACCGAGACGATCCCTTCCGATACGCCGGCCTTCGGGCTCCAGGAAGATGCCTGCACGACCAGCCCGCAGGGCTGATCGTCGCCGGCGATGAACACCTCTTGCCCTGCGGACAGAGAGCCCTGGGCCTGCGCGAGGAATGCTCGCCGCTTGATCTGCCCCCGGAACTGGCTGCGCGCCACCACCTCCTGGCCGGGGTAGCACCCCTTCTTGAAGTTCACGGCGTCCACGGATTCGTAATTGAGCATCTGGGGCACGAAGGCCTCAGCGACCGGACCGGTGACGGTGGCGACGCCGCTGCGGACGTCGGACCACAGCCAGGCCTCGCGGGACAGCGCCGGAACTTGCGGCTCTGTCGTGCCGGCCGGCGCCAGCCATAGCGCGCGCGGCACGCCGTCGGCGGGGTACAGGGCCACGGTGTGGGCCGGGCCGTCGACCCTGTCGGTCCACGGTTCGGGCATCTCCGGCGCCGGCAGGCCCAGCGCCGCGCGGGCCGCCTCTCCAGCCAGGCCGCGCAGCTCGAAGGCGCCCGTGGCATCACTCAACTTGACCTTGGCCCTCAGGACGAACATCTGCAGCCGCTTGAGCGTGGGCGCCAGGATGTCGGCCGACACCACCAGGGCGAAGTCGTCCGGCGCCAGGCGCACCGCGACGAAGCTGGCCAGCAGCCGCCCCTTGGCCGAGCAGAAGCCCGCGAACCGGGCTCGCCCCTCCGGCAGAAGCATGAAGTCCTGCGTGAGCTGGCTGTGGAGGAACTTCGCGGCTTCCTCGCCCTGGGCGCGGATCACGCCGAGGTGGGGGAGGGCGCAGGCGCCTTCGAGCGAGGCGGGGGCAGAGGCCGGCGAGGTCGGGGAGGACGAGGCTGCAGAGGGGGCGGTCATCGCTGAATTATCATCCCCGCATCCCGCCCGCTCCCCTGAGCGGGGCCTATTTCCCCACGGCCCTCCCACCCGTTTTTCACCCGTCTTCCACCCTTGCGGCGCCTCATCTCCCGACTGTTCTGGCTCTCGCTCCTCGCCGCCCTCCTGGCCGGCGGTGCGGGCGTCTGGTGGGTGCTGAGCCCCATCCCGCTCAAGGCGCCCCTGGTCGACCT
>JACCDT010907427.1_pt1 | contig 28305 bp, 14 predicted proteins | sample 7446291 | NCBI WGS metagenome assembly JACCDT01 (sample SAMN15323446, study PRJNA562643) | freshwater metagenome | isolation source: river surface water | place: USA:Blue River Watershed | collected 2017-08-17 | reverse complement strand
GGCGCTGGTGAGCGAGTGCCTGCCCTGGCCGTTGAAGGGCTTGGGCAGGGATTTCGCGGGCGTCAGGGGGTCGCTGACGCACCGCGCCCTGGCCGCCGGCGACCTCGACTACCGTTCCTTCCGGCTGAAGAGAAACTGACGGCTCAAATGCTAGCGGGATTTTGAGGCCGCGGCCTTGCCGACGTCCACGCTGCCGCAGAGCGCCGTATGGGCGCGATGCCACGCCACCGTGCGCCGCAGCCCTTCAGGAAGGTCCACCTTGGGGGCCCAGCCCAGTTCACGCAGCGCCTTGCTCCGGTCGGCCTGGGTCGACTGCATGTCGGAGCGGTCGCGTGCGTCCCCGAGGCGCACGTAGTCCTTGGAGCCGACCTGACGTTCGATCTCGGCGATCAGCGCGTTGATGGTCGTGGGACGTTTGCCGCCTCCGAGGTTGATCACCCGGTGGCCTTCCTTGCGGTCCTTCCAGCGGTGCGCCGCCAGGATGGTCCCGCGCGCGATGTCGTCGACGTAGGTGAAGTCCCGGTTCTGCTTGCCGTCCCCGGTGACCGTGATGGCGGTGCCGCGGCGGATGCCCTCGATGAAGCGGAACACGCTCATGTCGGGCCGGCCGGCGGGGCCGTAGACCGTGAAGTATCTGACGACGGTGGAACGGATGCCCTCGTTGGCCCAGTAGCTGTGGCAGAGCAGTTCGGCCGCGATCTTCGAGGCGGAGTAGGGGGAGATCGGGCGGGAGGCCGACTGGTCTTCCCGGAACGGCGGGCGGCAGCCCCAGCCGTAGGCGGAGGAGGTCGAGGCCAGCACGTGAGAGCGGCAGCCGGCGGCCTTCATCTCCTCGAGCACGTTGATGACGCCTTCGGTGTTGGAGCGCAGGTAGTCCACCGGACGGAGCCGGGAAGGGGCGACGCCCGCCCGCGCGGCGAGATTCAGCACGTGGTCGAAGGGCGGGGAGCCCTTGCGGGCGGCGAGCCGGAAGACTCTGGCGAGCGCCGGACGGTCGGCGGTGTCGGCCTGGATGAAGGTGAATCGTCCGTCACGCGAGCGCACCGTGCCGCCGGGACGGAGGCCGAGTTTCCAGTCCTTCGCCGGCCCGACGGGGCGTCCGAGCAATCCGGACAGACGCACGTGCTTCAGGCGGACGTCGTAGTAGTCGTTGATCGAGTCGATGCCGAAGACGACATTGCCGGGCTTGGCCAGGAGCATCTCACAGACCTTGGAGGCGATGAAACCAGCGCAGCCGGTGACGAGATAGCGCATGCGCAATCACACGCCCGGACCGGGGAATTGTAAAGTGCCAAGGCGTCTGGCGGCTTGCCTGTGCCGCCGGCGGGCGCAACCTCCGTGCATGCCCCTGAAAGCCCTGATCACCTCCTCGGCGCTGTTGCTCGGCGTCCTCCTTCATGCCGCCGGACGGCCCAACATCATCTTCATCCTGACCGATGACCAGGGTTACGGCGACCTCTCCGCGCACGGCAATCCGGTGCTGAAGACGCCGAACCTGGACCGCCTCCGCTCCGAGAGCGTCCGCTTCGAGGACTTCCACGTCTCGCCCACCTGCTCGCCCACCCGCAGCGCCCTCCTTACCGGTCGGCACGAGTTCAAGAACGGCGTGACGCACACCATCCTGGAGCGCGAGCGTCTCACCCTGAAGGCCACGACCTTCCCGCAGCTGCTCCAGAAGGCCGGCTACCGGACGGGCATCTTCGGCAAGTGGCACCTCGGCGACGAGGCGGCGTATCAGCCCAACCGCCGGGGCTTCGACGAAGTCTACATCCATGGCGCCGGCGGGATCGGTCAGAGCTACCCGGGCAGCTGCGGCGACGCTCCGGGCAACAGCTATTACGGGCCCTGGATCCTGCACAACGGCAAGTTCGAGAAGACCGAGGCCTACTGCACCGACGCCTTCTTCTCCCAGGCGACGCGATGGATCGAGGGGGAGGTCTCCGCCAAGCGGTCCTTCCTGGCCTGGATCGCGACCAACGCGCCACACGGGCCTTACAACGCGCGTCCCGAAGACGCCGCGCTGTACGAAGGGAAGGGTCTCGGCAAGGACACCGAGAACTTCTTCGGCATGATCCATAACATCGACCAGAACGTGGGACGCCTGCTGGCCCGCCTCGACGCCCTGGGCGTCGCCGAGGACACGCTGGTCGTCTTCATGAACGACAACGGCGGCACCGCCGGCACCAAGGTCTTCAACGCAGGCATGCGAGCCCAGAAGGGGAGTCCTTTCCTGGGCGGCACCCGGGCCATGTCCTTCTGGCGTTGGAAGGGCAAGTTCGCTCCGGCCGAGGTCCGGCAATTGACCGCCCATGTCGACGTCTTCCGCACGATGGTCGACGTCGCCGGAGCCGTGATCCCGTCCTCCGAAGTGCAGTCGCAGGTCGAGGGGCGCAGTCTCCTGCCCCTGCTTTCGGGAGGGAACGCCGAATGGCCCGACCGGGTCCTCTTCACCCACGTCGGTCGCTGGGGCAACATGCAGAAGGGCGCCGACCCTGAGTCCGGCAAACTGCAGCAGACCAGCGTCCGGACGAATCGTTGGCACCTCGTCTCCGCCCTGCCCGGGGCGGGGCTGCCCGCCGCCAAGGCCGCGACCAAGGGCGCGGCGCCCAAGGCTCAGAAAGGCGTCGCCAAGGCCAAGGGTCAGCCGGCCCAGCCAGTCTGGATGCTCTTTGACGTCAGCAAGGACTATGGGGAGACCACGGACGTGGCGGCCGAGCATCCTGAGGTCGTCAAGGACCTCATCGCGAAGCACGACGCGTGGTGGAACGAATGCCGCCCCCTGATGGTCAATGAGGGCGCCGTCGGTCCCGCCGAGAACCCGTTCAAGGTCCTCTTCCGTCAGCAGGTCGGCAAGTAAGCCTCAGCCCAGGAGCGGCTTCACGATCTCGCCATGGATGTCGGTGAGACGGAAGTCGCGTCCTTGGTAGCGATAGGTCAGGCGCGTGTGCTCGACGCCCATCAGATGGAGGATCGTCGCGTTCAGGTCGTGCACGTGGACCCCGTCCTTGACGATGTTGTAGCTGAAGTCGTCGGTCTCGCCGTGCGTGTGCCCCTTGCGGACGCCGGCTCCGGCCATCAGCACCGTGAAGCAGCGAGGATGGTGGTCGCGTCCGTAATTGGTCTCCGTCAGCGCGCCCTGTGAGTAGATCGTCCGTCCGAACTCGCCTCCCCAGACGACGAGGGTGTCGTCGAGCAGCCCGCGCTGCTTGAGGTCGGTGAGCAGGCCGGCGGTCGCCTGGTCGGTGTCGTTGCACTGTCCCTTGATGGCCTTGGGCAGGCCGCCGTGGTGGTCCCAGCCCATGTGGAACAGCTGCACGAAGCGCACGTCGCGTTCGGCCAGCCGGCGGGCGAGCAGGCAGTTGGAGGCGTAGGAGCCGGGGCGGGTCACGTCCGGTCCGTAGAGGTCCAGCACGTGCTTGGGCTCCTTGGAGAGGTCCATCAGGTCGGGCACGCTCGTCTGCATGCGGAAGGCCATCTCATATTGCGCGACGCGGGCCTGGATTTCGGGATCGCCGAGCGCGCCGAAACGTTCGCGGTTGAGGGCGGCGATCTCATCCAGCGTCTCGCGACGGATTTCCCGGGAGATGCCCTCGGGGTCCTTGAGGTAGAGCACCCGTTCGCCCTTGTTGCGGAGCTTCACGCCCTGGTGGCGCGAAGGCAGGAAGCCCGCGCCCCACAGTCGGTCGTAGAGCGGCTGGTCGTCGGGTCGGCCGCTGCCGAAGGACGTCATCACCACGTAGGCGGGGAGGTCGGCGTTCTCGCTGCCCAGGCCGTAAGCCGCCCAGGAACCGATGCTCGGACGGCCCGCCAGCTGGGAGCCCGTCTGCATGAAGGTGATGGCCGGGTCGTGGTTGATGGCCTCGGTGAACATCGAGCGCACGATGCACCACTCGTCCGCCTTGGAGGACATGTGGGGCATGAGTTCGCTGAACCATGCGCCCGACTGTCCGTGGCGGGCGAACTTGAACATCGAGGGGGCGACCGGGAAGCTCTTCTGGCCCGACGTCATGGTGGTCAGCCGCTGTCCCTTGCGGATCGAGTCCGGCAGGTCCTTGCCGCGCATCTTCTCCATCTGCGGCTTGGGGTCGAACAGGTCCATCTGGGACGGGGCTCCGGACTGGAAAAGGTAGATGATCCGCTTGGCCTTGGGCTTGAAGTTGGGGAAGCCGAGTCCCGGGTTGGCGCCGAAGGCGGGGGAGCAGAGCGTGCCGAGGGCGGTCAGGCCGAGCCCGCCCGCCGAGCCTTTGAGGAACGTGCGGCGGGAGAGCGCCATGCGCTCCGCGGGTCCGATTCCGAGATAGTCGCGGTCGTTGCAGTTCATTCGCGGGTGACGGTTTCGTCGAGGTTGAGGAGGACGTTGGCGGTGACGGTCCAGGCGGCCAGCTGGTCGGCCGGCAGGTCCTGCGGGGCAGGGGTGGCGCCGTTGGAGATGAGTTTCCGGGCGGCATCGGCGTCGCCGACGTACTTCTTGAGGCGCCGGTCAAGGCCTTCACGGAGCACCTTGAGCTCGGAGCCCTTGGCCTCGCGGCCCGTCACGCGGCGGAAGGCCCACGCCAGACGCGCGTCAGCGTCGCCCGGCTGGCGCAGGGCGGACTCACCGAGCTTCCGGGCGGCTTCGACGTAGGTGATCTCGTTGAGCAGGGAAAGCGCCTGGGTCGGCGTGTTGGAGCGGGAGCGTTTCACGGTGCAGACCTCGCGGCTCGAGCTGTCGAACATCAGCATGGAGGGCGGGGCGGCGGTGCGCTTCCAGATGGTGTAGACCGAGCGACGGTAGAGCCCTTCGCCGGCGTCCGCCTTGTAGTTGCGCATGTCGCCGTAGACGCTGGTCTCATCCCAGACCGCCTCCGGCATGTAGGGCTTCACGCTGGGTCCTCCGACCTTTGGGACCAGCAGTCCGCTGACGGCGAGCGCCTGGTCGCGGATGGTCTCGGCCGGCAGGCGGAAGCGCGGGCCGCGCGCCAGCAGGCGGTTGTCGGGATCCTTCTCCAGCATCTCGGCGGTGACCGCGGCGGAGCGTCGGTAGGCGGCGCTCATGAGCAGCGTCTTCTGCATGGCCTTCATGTCCCATTTGAGACGGACGAACTCGGTCGCCAGCCAGTCGAGCAGCTCGGGGTGCGAGGGCCACTCGGCCTGTGAGCCGAAATTCTCGGAGGTCTTGACGATGCCGATGCCGAAGAAGCGTTCCCAAGCGCGGTTCACCCAGACGCGGGCGGTGAGGGGGTGTTCGCCGCTGACCAGCCACTGCGCGAAGCCGAGGCGGTTGTTGGGCGCTCCGGCGGGCAGGGGCGGCAGGACCTTGGGCAGGACGCGGGGCACCTTCTCCCCGATCTTGTCGTATTCGCCGCGGATGAGCACGAAGGCGTCACGCGGCTCGGGCTTCTCCTTCATCACCATGACGCTGATCGGCGCGGCGAGCGCGTCCTCGTGGGCCTTGCGGGCGGACTCGACCTTGGTCAGCGCCAGCTTGCGGGGATTTTCCGGACTTTCGGCGAAAAGCTTCTCCAGGGCCTTGCGGTCGGCGGCGGTCACCTTGTCGGGGGCCTTGGCGAGGACGCGCTTGGCGGCCTCGGCGGCCGGGTCGGACTTGAGTGAGAGCATCTTCGGGTCCTGCGAAGAGGTGCTCAGGCGGAACCGCCCGATGCTGTGTCCGGCGTGCAGCTCGTGGCGCATCACGGCCATGAGGCGGGCTCCCGCGGGGACCTGGGTGGGCGCGACCGTGAAGATGGCCTTACGCGGCACACGGTTCTCCGGCATGTTGCCGCCGATCGCCCAGCCGGCCTTCTCATTGCCGGCCTTCTTCGCCTTGCCCTTGGCCATGGCGGCGGACGCCAGCTTGGCGGCGGACCATCCCGGCTGGTCATAATCCGTCTCGGCGCCCGTGAGCGGGAGCGTGACGGCCTTGCCGTCCTTGCCGATGAGACGGATCTCGAAGGCGCTCAGCACGAAGTTGCCGTTGAAGGCGCGCCCCAGGCTCTTGCCGGGCAGGGAGTCGTGCGGGAAGACCTCGAGCTGGACCCCGGTGAGCAGTCCGGCCTCCGGTTTCCATTCCACCGTGTAGGTCTCCTTGTCGGCGGTGCCTCCGGACGCGAGCCACGTACCGTCTTCGAGCCGGCTGAACTCGGCGTTCTCCTTGGCGGCGACCTTCTCTCCTTCGAGCGGTTTCCAGCCGAGCCCTTCCTTGGCGAAGGCCTGGCGCTGCTTCTCAAGCCAGGCGGCGAAACGTGAGGCGTCGAGGGCGGGCGTCGCCTTGAGGGCCGCCTCGGCCTGGGCCAGCGCCGCCGCCGCGGCGTCAATCTTGCGCTTCTCCTCGGCGTCGGGGAGCTGGAGCAGCGGCGGGGTGTTGCCGCCGCGCCGCGTCTTGCCGGAGCCGCCGAATTCGCCGAGCACCCCGGACTCGTCGATGGAATTGAAGTAGGCGAACAGGGAGTAGAATTCCTTCTGGGAGACGGGGTCGTATTTGTGGTCGTGACAACGGCAGCAGTTCATCGTCAGCGCGAGCCAGGTGAGCCCCGTGGTCTCCACGCGGTCGATGACGTTCTCCGCGAACCATTCCTCGACGATGCGGCCTCCCTCGCCGTTGAGGCGGTGGTTGCGGTGGAAGCCCGTGGCGACGATCTGGTCCGGCGTGGCGCCGGGGAGCAGGTCGCCGGCCAGCTGTTCCACCGTGAAGCGGTCGAAGGGCATGTTGCCGTTGAAGGCCTTGATGACCCAGTCACGCCAGGGCCACATCGTCCGCTGCGTGTCGCTCTGGAAGCCGTTGCTGTCCGCGTAGCGCGCGAAGTCGAGCCACTGCATGGCCATCGTCTCCCCGTAGTGCGGCGAGGCCATGAGGCGGTCGATCGCCTTGGACCAGGCCTCCGGCGAACGGTCGTTGAGGAACGCCTCACGGTCGGCGTCGGTGGGCGGGAGTCCGGTGAGGTCGAGCGCGGCGCGGCGGAGCAGGGTGAGACGGTCGGCCTCGCCGTTGGCGGAGAGCCCCTTGGCCTTCATCGCCGGAGCCAGGAAGGCGTCCACCTCATTGCCGCCCGCGGGAATCGGCGGAACCGTCGGACGGGCGGGGGTGATGAACGCCCAGTGGCCCTGATACTCCGCGCCTTCCTTGACCCAGCGACGCAGGACTGCGACCTGGGCCGCGTTCAGCGTCTTGTGGGATTCGGGCGGCGGCATCACCTCATCGGGGTCCTTGGACGTGATGCGGGCGATGATCGCGCTCTTGTCGGGCTGTCCCGGGACGATGGCCGGCTCTTCGGATTTGCCGCCCTTGAGCGCGGCCTCCTTGGAGTCCAGGCGCAGGCCGCCTTTGATCTTGTTGGTGTCGGGTCCGTGGCAGGCGAAGCAGGCGTCGGAAAGGATCGGACGCACGTCGCGGTTGAATTCGAGACGGCCTTCCGCCGCGCCGAGTCCGGCGAATGAGGCGGTCAGCAGAAGGGGCAGGGCCGTACGCATGAGGATGAGTCCACGCAAGGGACGAAGGGGTTCCCGCATTAGTTAGCGTCCCGGTCGTGGCTTGCAAGAAAGGGACAAAAGAAAACCCCTCGAAAGAGGGGTTTTGAAGGGGGCTGCAGGGCGCCTCAGGGCAGCTCCTTGAGCGAGATATTACGGAAGGCCACGGGGTCGTTGTGGCCCGCAAAACCGAAGTAGCCTTCCGTCAGACCCAGTCCGGGGTGCTTGGACTTGGCCATGACCGTGGCCAGATCGACCTTGGAGAGGTCGGCGTCGAGGATGACGGAGCCGTTGAGTTCGACCCGGATGGTCGATCCCTTGACGGTCACTTCCTGGAAGTTCCATTCGCCCACGGGGCGTTGGAAGCCGCGCTGGGCGGCGACCATGCCGTAGGCGGAGCCGTGGACCTGGCGGGGGTCGAGCTTGCCCTTCACCTTGTCGTAGTCCTCGGCCAGGACCTGCAGCTCGCACATGGCGTCATAGGCGGGGTTGCCCTTGCCGGGGTAGCGGATCGCCAGGCCGTTGTTGCCGGCCTTGGGGACCTTGAACTCGAGACGCACGGCGAAGTCGCGCAGCTTGCGGTCGTAGTAGGGGTTGCCGCCCTTGCCCTGCTTGCAGACGATGGCGCCGTCGACGATGTCGTAGTTGTCGACCGGTCCGGCCCAGCCCGTGAAGTCCTTTCCGTTGAACACGCTGCTGAAGCCTTCCTTGCCCTTCGAGGCCAGGATGCGGTTGGCCTCGTCGCCGCCGATCTCGCGGATGGCGACGTTGCGCCAGCGGATCGGGGCGCCGTGCGTCTGGAGGCAGATCGGGCCGCGGGCGGGCAGGGCGGCCTTGCGGTCGTAATAATTCTCCATGACTGCGTGGTCCACGGTCTGCTTGCCGTTGAGCCAGACGCTGACGCGGGTGCCGGTCATGACGACCCGGAGGGTGTTCCATGCGCCGGCGGGCGTCTCGGCCAGCACGAGAGGGTCCTTGCCCGCGTTGCCCTTGGTGTTGTTCCACAGGGCGCCGGAGCCCAGCTGGGCGCCGTGCTTGTGGGCCTTCTCATCGGTGGGGTCCCAGATCTGCACCTGGGGCGCACCGCGGAGGTAGACGCCGGAGTCGCCCTTGGGGGCCATGTTGTATTCCAAGGTGAGCTCGAAGTCGCCGTATTCCTTGTCGGTCGTGGCGTAGGGTCCCGTCCCAGGATTGTGGATCTCTCCGTCCTTCACCGACCAGTGCTGGGAGAACTCCTCGCGCATCTTGGCGAGCATCGCGTCGCGTTTCTCACCGGTGAGCTTGGTGACGGAGTGTGGGTTGTAGCCGTGCCAGCCGGCGAGGTCCTTGCCGTTGAACAGCGGAGTGAAGCCCTCGGTCGTGGCGGCCGTCAGTGAGACGGCGAGCAGGCCCAGGGCGGAGGTGAGGGTGCGCATGGTCATGAGTGTCGTGGATCAGAGGGGTTCGAGCGTGCAGCGGCGCACCTCGAAGGCGCCGCCTTCGGACTGGAGGCCGATGAAGCCTTCGGAGAGGTTGAGGCCGGAGAGGCGGTTGGCCTCCTGGCCGTTGACGAGGATCACGACCGTGTCGCCGTCACAGACGGTGGTGAAGGTGTTCCATTCGCCCGCGGGCTTCTCAAGTCCGTCCTTGGCCCGCCCGATGCGGTAGCCGCGCACGGCGCCGGTCTTCTTGTCCTTCAGTTCGGTGCCTTCCTTGGCCTTGGCTCCAGACCAGAGGTAGAAGTCGCCCTGGCTCTTGTGCATGCCCTGGCACTCGACGCTCTTGGGCCAGACGGCGTCCGGAGGGGTCATGTGGACGACCACGCCGGTGTTGCCCGGCTTGGTGAAACGCCATTCGACGGTGAACCGGTACCGCCGGTAGCTCTTTTCCGTGCGCAGGAAGCCGTTGGGCTTGCCCGTGCAGATGAGCAGCCCGTCCTTCACGGACCATGTGCCGTCCGCCGACGCGTTGTCGCGGAGGTGCGAGACCCAGCCGGAGAGGTCCTTGCCGTTGAAGAGTTCAGCCTTGGCGGCGGGCTTCACGGATTCGGCGGCTCCGAGCGAAGTGAGGCAAAGCAGGGTGAGCAGCAGTGAGCGCAGCGGGGTCATGCCGCAACCTATCCGCCGTCCCGCTTGCGTAGAAGCCTAAACGCCGGATTTAAACGGCGTTTTCAGGTCATTTTCCGCTCAGGCCATCACGCCTTTGACGACCTTGCCCGCGACGCCCGTCAGCCGGACGTCGAGACCTTGGAACTTCACCGTGAGCCGATGGTGGTCGATGCCCATGAGGGCGAGCATGGTCGCGTGCAGGTCGTGCATGTCGACGACCTTGTCGACGGCGTCGTAGCCGAGCTCGTCAGTCGCGCCGTAGGTCGTGCCGGCCTTGACGCCGCCGCCGGCCAGGAAGACCGAGTAGCCGGCGATGTGGTGGTCGCGTCCGGTGCCCTGACCCATCGGGGTGCGGCCGAACTCTCCGCCCCACAGGATCAGGGTGTCTTCGAGCATGCCGCGGCGTTTGAGGTCGTTGATCAGGGCGGCGGTCGCCTTGTCGACGTCCTGGGCGCCCATCTTCATGCCGTCGTCGAGGCCGCCGTGCAGGTCCCACGCGCGGTGGTAGAGCTGGATCATGCGCACGCCGCGTTCGGCGAGCCGTCGGGCCATCAGGCAGTTGGCGGCGAAGGAGCCGTCGCCGACCTCCTTGATGCCGTATTCGTCGAGGGTGGCCTTCGACTCCTTGGAGAAGTCGAGGAGCTCGGGCACGCTGGTCTGCATCCGGAAGGCCATCTCGTATTGCGCGACGCGGGTCGCGATCTCGGGATCGACCGTCTCCTCCGCGAGCTCGCCGTTGAGCCGGCGGATCTCCTCGATGACCTGCCGCTGGGTGCTCTGGCAGACTCCCTCGGGGTTGCCGATGTAATGCACGGCCTCGCCCTTGGACTGGAACTGGATGCCCTGGAACTTGCTGGGGAGGACGCCGCTCGACCACTGCCGCGAGGAGATCGGCTGCAGTCCGGTGCGTCCGGCGGAGGTGAGGACGATGTAGCCGGGCAGGTCGTCGCTCTCGGAGCCGAGCCCGTAGAGCAGCCACGACCCCATCGAAGGCCGGCCCTTGATGATGGAACCGGTGTTCATGAAGGCGTGGGCGGTGTCGTGGTTGATCTGCTCGGTCTTGAGGGAGCGGATGACGCAGAGGTCGTCGGCCACGGAGCCGATGTGCGGGAAGATGTCCGTGATCTCGATGCCCGACTTGCCCCACTTCTTGAACTCGAACGACCCGCCCCGGGCCTTCATCACGGTGTTCTGCAGCTGGGCGATCTGCTTGCCTTTGGTGAAGGACTCGGGGAAGGGCTGTCCGTGGAGGCGCCGGAGTTCCGGCTTGTTGTCAAAGAGCTCCAGGTGCGGCGGACCGCCGGCCATGCACATGAAGATGACGCGCTTGGCGCGGACGGGCAGGTGCGGCTTGGTGAGCGCGCCCTTGGAGAAGCGGCCCGATTCGGCGGCGCCGGCCTTGGCGGCCAGCATGGCGAAGGCGGCGGAGCCGAGTCCGTAGGCGCTGCGGGTGAGGAAGCTCCGGCGATTGACGGAGAGGGCGTGGGCGACGGGATCGAAGGGGCGCATGTTTCAGTAGCGGGTGATGGCCTCGTGGGAGTTGAGCACGGCGCGGCAGGCGTTCGTCCAGGCGGCGAGCACGGCGGGATCGCCCCGGGGGACGGGTGCGATGCCGACCTTGAGCAGCTTGGCGGCGTCATCCGGCTGGGCGCGGTAGTGGGCGGTCTGATCGGCGATGAGCTTCTCCAGCGGGGCGCGGTCGCCGGGGCGGATCGGACGTCCCACGGCGAGTCGGAAGGCCCGGTCAAGGCGGTCGGTGCCCTCGGGGGCGGCGAGCAGTCGCGCGGCCAAGGCGCGGGCGGCCTCCACGAAGGTCGGGTCGTTGAGCAGGGTCAGCGCCTGCTGCGGAGTGTTGCTGTAGTTGCGCAGGGCCGAGCACTCGTCGCGCACGGGGGCGTCGAAGTTCACCAGCATCGGGTGGAGGAACATGCGCTGCCAGTGCATGTACAGGCCGCGTCTCCATTGTTCGCGTCCTTCGCTCGGCACGTAGGTGCGATTGGGGAACTGCAGGGGCTCGTAATGTCCGGCGGGCTGGTAAGGCTTGGCGCTCGGCCCGCCGATCTCGGAGGTGTCGAGCAGGCCGGCGACGAAGAGCGCATTGTCGCGCACGAACTCGGCGTCGAGGCGGCGCGGGTTCTGCGAAGCCAGCAGGCGGTTGGAAGGGTCGACGTCCTTCAGTTCGGGACGGAGGCTTGAGGACTGACGGTAGGTGCGGCTGGTGACCAGCAGCCGGACCATGCGCTTGATGTCCCAGCCCTTGTCCCGGAACTCAAGGGCCAGCCAGTCGAGCAGCTCGGGGTGGGAGGGCGGCTCGCCCTGGGAGCCGAGGTCATCGAGCATCACGGTGAGTCCGGCGCCGTGGAACAGCTGCCACATCCGGTTCATCACCGTGCGCGCGGTGATGGGGTTGTCCTTGGAGACGATCCATTCGGCCAGGTCGCGCCGGTCGAGGCGTCGCTCGGCCGAGCTGTCGCGCCGGCCGGGCAGGAAGGAGGGCGTGGCGGGCAGAACGACGGGTCCGGACTCGTCGAGGAAGTTGCCTCGGGGCAGGACGCGGACGGTCAGGGGCTTCACCGACTGGGTGACCATGGTCGAGGTTTTGCCGCCGTTGTATGCCCGCAGTTCCGCGGCCATCTTCCTGTGTCGCTCGACCGACGCGCGGTCAGGCTGCGCGGAGTGAAGCCAGAGCAGGGCGCCTTGCTCGTCGACGCTCCGAACGACGGCCACCGTCCGGGCGTCCGCCGCCGCGAAGGGGGAGAGGCCGGCCTTCAGGGTCAGCTTGGAGTCGATGTTGAGACGAAGGAGGAGGGAATCGCCTTCCTTGACCGTCACCGGACGGTCCAAGGTCCAGACCGCGTGGAGGTCGGTGCCGAGCCTGAATTTCCAGCCGCCGGTCACGTCGGTCAGTTCCGTCCCTCCGACGAAGCGCGCTTCGCGCCGGTCGGCGTGTCCGTGTGCGAACGTCAGCGGCGTGGTGCGTCCCTTGGCGTCACGGAGCATCAGGGCGGGAGTCAGCAGCGCGCTGCGGTCCGTTTCATTGCCTTCCTTGGGGACGTCGATGCGCAGGGAGGCGTAGGTGCCGGGCGACGGACGCAGCGTGACGTGGAACTGCTCGTCGCGTCCGAGGCCCTTGGGGATCTGCACGAGTCCTCCCGCCGTGAAGGGCGTGGGACTGGGCGGGGTCACCGTCGGGGCCTTTGCCTTGGAATCCTTCTTGGGAGCGGCCTTGGCCGGCGCGGCGGCGCGGGTCAGAAGATGCTCCCCGGACGGACGGTTCCATCCGTCAGGATTGGCGGACAGGAACGCGGCGGCTCCCGCTTTCCACTCTTCGAGCGATTTCCGGGCTCCGGCGTCCTTCAGGATTCCTGAAAGCCAGGCGTCCTCCCAGGACTTGATGGCGGCGCGGGTCTCGCGGTCGCGGCGCTGCAGGAATGCGTTGTTCACCTCAGCCTCAGGGAAGAAGGGGTGGTCATTGCCCACGCCTTTGAGCTCTGGTTCGGGCGTGTAGACGTAGTCGGCGTAGACGCCCCATTGCTTCACGTCGGCAAAGAACGCCTGCAGGGAGTAGAAGTCCTTCTGGGAGATCGGGTCGAACTTGTGGTCGTGGCACTCCGCGCAGCCGAACGTGCTGCCCAACCAGGCCGCGGAGACCGAACGGACGCGTTCCGCGCCGTATTTGGCCAGATATTCCTTGGCCTGGGCGCCGCCCTCCCGCGTCATCATGTTCAGACGGTTGTAGCCGCTGGCGATGAGCTGTTCCTCGGTGCGGTCGGGCAGCAGGTCGCCGGCGATCTGCTCGCGCGTGAAGGCGTCGAAGGGCTTGTTCGCATTGAAGGCCTGGATGACGTAGTCGCGATACGGGAAGATCCGCTGGTTCTGGTCGCCGTGGAAGCCGACGGTGTCGGCGTACCGTGCCACGTCCAGCCACCAGACCGCCATGCGCTCACCGAAGCGAGGCGAGGCGAGCAGCCGGTCGACCTGCTTCTCGTAGGCGTCGGGCGACTTGTCGGCGAGGAAGGCGGCGGTCTCCTCCGGCGTAGGCGGAAGACCGGTCAGGTCGAGGGAGACGCGGCGAAGAAGCGTTTCCGGCCGGGCCTCGGGCGAGGGCCGTATCCCCTTGGCGGCGAGTTTCTCTCCGATGAAGGCGTCGATCGCGTTGCGTCCGCCTTCAGGCATGGCGGGCAGCTTGGGCGCGGAGAGCGGCATGTAGGCCCAGTGCGGCTCGTACTGCGCTCCCTGCGCTACCCACCGACGGAAGAGCTCCTTCTGCGCCGGGGTCAGGGTCTTGTGCGCCTCCTTGGAGGGCATGACGTCATCGGGGTCCTCGGAGAAGATGCGCTTGATGATCTCGCTCTGCTCGGGCTTGCCGGGGACGATGGCGGTCTCGCCGCTCTTGCCGGCTTTGAGCGCCTCCTCGCGGATGTCGAGGCGGAGGTCGCCCTTGCGGGATTTCGGATCGAAGCCGTGGCAGTGGAAGCAGGTGTCCGACATGATCGGACGGATGTCCCGGTTGAAGCGCACGACGTCTTCGGCCGGGGCGTTCGCGGCCAGCGTGAGCGCGGCGAGGAGGAGCGGGGTGCGGCTCATGCTTTCAGGACACGCATTTCCTTCCGGATTTCAAGGCCGCACGGTGCGAGGGCCCTGGGCGATTGGCCTCACTCCCTGCGCCAGTTCACTGCGTCAATCAGCACGTAGCCGGACGCGCCTTCGTTGCTGACGGTCACTTCCGCCGGGCCGGCCTTGAATTCGAAGACGCCCACGGAGATGAAGCCGTCCTTGGCGCCCTGACCGGTCAGGTCGGCCCGCAGTTCGGCCACGCCCCCGGCGTGGACGACACGGACGAGCGCGTTCTTGCTGCGATTGGCGTTGGGCACGACGGAGAGGCGCACTTCGTGCCGGCCGGCTTCGGGCAGGCGGGCGATGAACTTGGCCGACATGGGCGCCGCCCTTTTGCCGTCATGACGGTATCCGAATCCGATGAAGCCGGCGTTGGCTGAGCTCGCGAGCCATTCTCCTGAAAGCACCGCCTCCTCGTCGTCCACGGTCACTCCGGGGACGTCCTTGGCGGAGCGGGCGGACTTCGAGGGCTTCTCGGGTCCGGAGAAGTCGAGGACCTGGCCGTCCTTGAGAAGTCTTTCGCGGAGGGCGGGGTAGGGCACGGACTGCACCGAGGACCGGGCGTCGATGGCCATGACCGCGGCGGTGGCGGCCGACTGCCCCAGGATCATGAAGACCGGCTCCATGCGGATGGAACCGTAGGCGATGTGGCTCGCGCTGCAGGCGACGGGGACGAGCAGATTGGCGCATTCGGACGCCTTGGGGACGAGGGAGCCGAAGGCGATGGCGTAGGGCGTGATGCCGACCCCGATGTCGCCCTCGTTCTGGACGTGGCCTTCGGGGGTCACGTAGCGCCGTACGTTGTGCGAGTCGATGGTGTAGCTTCCCATGCCGACCGAGTCCGGAGTGGGCTTCCGCTTCCTGAGCTCGTTCTCGGTCATCACGTAGGCGCCGACCATGCGCCGCGCCTCGCGGACGTAGATCTGGTGGGGCCAGTGGCCGTTGTCGGTGAACTCATCCTTGGGCAGGCCCCAGCGGTTGGCCTCCTTGCGGACGTCCTCCGGCACGCGGGGGTCATTGGCCAGGAACCAGAGCAGCCCCTGCTGGTAGGTGCGATGCTCCGCGAGGATCTCCCGGCGGCGCTCGTAGGATGCTTCCGGGTAGTCGTAGTTCATCCCGATGTTGTCGAAGCTGAACGGGCCGTGGTTGTTGGTGTCGGTCTTGCGGTTGGGGATGTCGTCGAACTTGTGGAAGGTCTCCCGCCAGCCGGCCTCGAACACGCGAGCCAGGAGCTCATACTGCGCGGGATCGTAGCCCGGCGGCTTGGGGAAGGGCACGCGGTTGTCGGGGTGGTCGGTGGCGCACCAGCGGTAGCAGTAGGCCTGGACGCGGCGATCGCCTTCGCCGCGGACGCCGGGGGGTTCGGCGGAGATGCGCGGCAACAGTCCGGAGGACGGGTCGCCCGGCACCTTGTAGGCGCTGATGGGGCGCTTCACGGCGCCGAAGTGATGCCGATGATGGAGGATGCCGACCTGGTTGCCGTTCCATTCCTCGCCGTAGACGGCATTGGCTTCGCGTCCGACGTGGTAGGAGACTCCGGCGGCCGCCATGAGGTCCCCCTCGTAGGTGGCGTCGATGAACATCGCCCCGGAATAGGTCCGTCCGGAAAGCATGGCGATGGAGACGATGCGTCCGTCCTTGCGCACGACTCCCTTGCTCCGGTCGAGCCACTCGTCACGTCGCACCGGGATGCTGAACTCCCTCACGTAGCCTTCGAAGACCCGTTCGGCGACCGAGGGTTCGAAGATCCACATCGTGCGGTTCCCGCCGTCTACTGCGGGGGTGCCCTGTCCCTTGCCGCCGTATTCGGAGGGCTTCTGCCACTTCCAGGCGTCGGACGTCTGGTATTCGCTCCAGATGCGATGGTAGAAGTCGCGGGCGAGTCCGCCGATGACGGCCTTGTTGCCCGTGTCGGTGTAGCCCAGTCCGCCGCTGGAGAGGCCGCCCAGGTGGACGTCAGGGCCGACGACGATCACCGAGCGCCCCATCTTCTTCGCCTGCACCGCGGCGATGACGCCGGCGGAGGTGCCGCCGTAGACGATGAGGTCCGCGGTTTCCGACATGGGGTCCGACGGGGCGGCGGAGAGCGCGGCGGCCGCGGACAGGAGCAGGAATCGCAAGGACATGATCAGCGGTTGGCGGAGGTCTTGCGGATGAAGTTGATGATCGCCAGGCGGGCGGGGTCGTCGTCGTTCCGGAGACTGTGTCCGACGCTGCCGTGGTCGCGGTCGTCCACTCGCAGCGAATAGTTCTCGGCATGGCCGGCGGACTTCAGCATCGCCACCATGAACTGGTTCTCCTCGGCCCGGCCGAGCATGTCCTTCTGGGCGTAAACGGTGAAAACCGGAGGCAGCGCGCGCTGGATGTGGAAGCAGGGAGCGGCCTCGTCGGCGATGACCTTGTATTTGGAGATGCCGCGTTCCTCCCGGACGGTGTAATGCGTGAAGACCTGTCCGCTGACCTGCGCGATGCCGGCGACGTCGCCCAGGCTCAGTCCGTGGGGGCGGAGGCGGGACGGATCGAAGCCGACGAGCAGTGCGAGGTAGCCGCCGGCCGAGTGGCCGCCGATGTAGACCCTGCGCGGGTCGCCCCCGTGCGTCGCGATGTTGCGCACGGCCCAGGTGAAGGCGGCCGCGGCGTCGTCGACGTAGTCGGGATACTTGCCCCGAGGCGAGAGGCGGTAGTCGGCGGCCACGAAGGCCACGCCCGCCCGGGCGAAGCTGGCGCCGATCGCGGCGCAGTGTTCGCGCGGATCGTCCTTGGAGCCCGCCTTGAGGGCGCCGCCATGGAACCAGACGAAGGTGGCGAAGCCCTTGGCGTCGTCGCCGGGAAGGGTCAGGTCCAGCTTGCAGCGCTCCTTCGCGTAGGCGTCGGGCGTCACCACCGGGTCGCGGTAGGCGATGTCCTTGAGGACGCGGGGTTCGGCGGCCGCCGCGAAGGGAAGGGCGGCCGTGAGCAGGAGGGCGGCGAGGCGCATGTCAGGCGATGAGCGACTGCACGATCCTGCCGTGCACGTCCGTGAGGCGGTAGTCGCGACCGGCGTGATGGAAGGTGAACTCCTCGTGATTGAAGCCGAGGAGGCGCAGGATGGTGGCGTGCAGGTCGTGCACGTGGACGACGTCGGCCGCCGCCTTGAAGCCGAACTCGTCGGTGGCTCCATGGACATGGCCGGCCTTCACGCCGCCGCCGGCCATCCACATGGTGAAGCCGTGGTTGTTGTGGTCGCGGCCGTTGATCTTGCCCTGGTTGGAGCCCGGGGTGGGCAGTTCGACGGTCGGGGTGCGGCCGAACTCGCCGCCCCAGATGACGAGCGTCTCGTCGAGCAGGCCGCGGCGCTTGAGGTCGGTCAGCAGGGCGGCGATGGGCTGGTCGGCTTCGCGGGCGAGGCGTCGGTGCTGCACTTCGAGGTCGTCATGGCTGTCCCAGGGCTGTCCGTCACCGTGCCAGAGCTGGATGAAGCGTACGCCGCGTTCGGAGAGTCGGCGGGCGATGAGGAACTGCCGTCCCAGGACCGTGTCGCCGTACATCTCGCGGGTCTTCTCGTCCTCACGGCTGACGTCGAAGGCGTCGGTCGCCTCGAGCTGCATCCGGTAGGCCATCTCGAACGAATGGGCCCGCGCCTCGAGGGCGGCGTCGGCGCCCCGGGCCTCGCGGTGGGCGCTGTTGAGCTTGGCCAGGAGGTCGAGCTGGCGGCGCTGGGCGGGCCGGGAAAGTCCGCCGTTGCGGATGTCCTCGATGAGCTCTTCCGCGGTCCGTCGGGACGTGTTGACGTAGCTGCCCTGATAGACCCCGGGCAGGAAGCCGCACTGCCAGTTCTGCGTCTCCGGGATGGGGAATCCGTTCGGGCACAGGTTGATGAAGCCCGGAAGGTTCTCGTTCTCGGTCCCGAGCCCGTAGGTGACCCAGGAGCCCATCGAAGGGCGGATCTGGCGGGCCTCCCCGCAGTTCATCAGCAGGAGCGAGGGCTCGTGGTTCGGCACGTCGGCCTTCATCGAGCGGATCACGCACAGGTCGTCGGCGTGCTGGGCGGTGCGCTCGAAGAGCTCGCTGACCTCGAGTCCGCTCCTGCCGTATCTGCGCCAGGTGAAGGGCGAACGGAAGGCGGCGCCGGTGCGCCGCTCCGTGGCGATGTAATCGCCGGGAAGGGGCTTGCCGTGATACTTGTCCAGCGAGGTCTTGCGGTCGAAGGTGTCGACGTGCGACGGCCCGCCGTTGGCGAAGATGTGGATGACGCGCTTGGCCTTGGCGGGGAGCGGGGCGGGGCGCGCGGCGAGCGGACGGAGGGGGTCGACCTTCACTTGCGCCGCCCGGGCCTCCTGCTGGAGGAAGGACGAAAGGGCGAGGGTGCCGAAGCCCATGCCGCAGCGGCGGAGGAATTCACGTCGGCTCACGTCGCTGATGGGGGGCAGGATCATGTCAGTCGATGAAGTTGAACTCGTTGCTCTGGAGCAGCGTCTGGGCGAGCGCCGACCAGGCGCCCTGCCGGTCTGTGACTTTGCCGAATTCGGCCGCCGCCGAAGACACGTTGGCGCCGGAGGCGGCGTCCTTGATGATGGGAGGCCAGCTGAACCCGTCGCTGTTGGAGTCGCCGGCAGAATCGAGGATGAAGAAGAGGTCTTCGCCCGGGGCCAGGATGACCTTGGGCAGGGCGACCTCGGTCCTGACGTCTGCGGGCACGCTCCATTCCCGGAGGACGCCCTGTCGGTCGGTGGCGATGCGGGCGCGCACGCCCTTGCTGTGCTTGGAGGGCACGTGGACTTCTCCTTCGATGCGGAATTCGCCGCCGCCGCCGGAGGACCAGCGCCGGACGGCGCCGAGCGTCAGTTCATGACCGGGGTGTCCGCCCTTGGCGCTGACGGCCACGAAGCCGTGAGTCGGGCTGGGATACTTGGGCTGCGGCGTCTCGCGGTCCTTGCCGCGATGGGCCATGGGCGTGAAGCTCATCTTCTTGGCGGCGCCGTCCCAGTTTCCGTAACCATTGGTCCAGCTCGCCGGCGGAGGCTCCTGCGCCACGGCGCCGAGGAACTCCATCGCCGCCGCTTTCTCCGCGGGCGTGGGCGCGCGTCCCAAGGCCAGCCAGAAAAGCGATGCGACGCGCTCGGCGGGGCCCGGCGCGGCGGCGGTCCGATCGGCCAGGGCGTCCGCCTGGGCCCGCCCGAACGGGTGGTTCATCATCCAGAGGGCCTGCTGGGGCGTGGTCGTCTGGTTGCGCTTGGCGACGTGGTAGTCGGGGTTCGCGAAGTCGAAGGTGCGGAAGATCGCGGGCAGGTTCTGCCGGTCGATGTGGCTGTAGAGGGTGCGACGGGGGTTGGAGAAGTCACTGATCAGGTCGAAGGGCTGTCCGCCGACCTTGGAGTCGAGCCGTCCGGCGGCGCGCAGGACGGAGTCGCGCAGCGCTTCGAAATCCAGCCGGCGGCGGTTCATGCGCCAGAGCAGGCGGTTCTCGGGATCCTTGGCGTAGGCGCGAGGGTCATGCGCGGACAGCTGGCGGAAGGCGGCCGAGGTCACCATGGAGCGGATGAGCCGCTTCATGGACCATCCGTCCTCCATGAAGGAGCGGCTGAGGTGCTCAAACAGGGAATGCTGGACGGGCTTGGCGGTGCGCACCCCGAAGTCGCTCGGGGAGTCGATGAAGCCCTGGCCGAAGACGTGACCCCAGACGCGGTTGACCATCACGCGCGCGGTCAGCGGGTTGTTCGACGAGGCGATCGAATCAGCCAGTTCACGGCGCCCGCTGCCTTCGGTGAATTCCTTGCGCGGCCCCTGGGTGAGGATCTCGAGGAACTGCCGGGGCACCTGCCGTCCCTGACGCGCAGGGCTGCCCCTGAGCAGGATGACGCCCTGCGTCGGCTTGGCCTTGTCCTGGATCGCCATCGCGCGGGGCGGGGCGTCAGGACTGGTCGCCTTGAATCCTTCGACCTCGATCTCCAGCCGATTCCGGGTGTTCCGGTCGGCCACGTTGTAAGTGGGGATCAGGGACTGGGCGGAAGGAGACTCCGGACCTTCGGGCGCACGGAGCAGGGCGATCCATCCGGCTCGATCCGGTCGGTCGGCGTTCTCGGCTTTGCGCGATTCAGCGATGACCGTCGCATAGGCGGCGGTGAGCTCTTCGAATTTACCGGGCGGCTTGCGGGCGAGTTCGGCGCGCAGGAGGGGGTCGGCGAACTGCTTGGGGTCGGCGAGGGCCGAATTGAACCTGGCCGAGAACTCGCCTGCGGGCGCCGCAGAAAGACCGACCCAGGCGCCCCAGACCGGGTCCAGCGTCGTGAGCTTCGGCTTCAGGACCTTGCGCCATCCCTGAAGGACGGAGACGTAGAGATTGGCCTGCTTGGCCTGCTGGGCTGCGTCAAACTTGCCGTCGCGGTGCGCCTTGATGACGAGGGACAGGTAGCCCGCGGTCTTTTCGGCGTTGAAGGAGATTTCGCGGCGGGTGCGGATGAAGTCGTCGAGCTTGGCCTGCCGTTTTGCGAGTTCCTCCTCGAAGACCTTGGTGCCTGCGGTCGGCGTGAAGGGCTGGAGCAGCGGCTTCTCCTTCGGCTCCTCGCTGGAGTTGAAGATGGCGTGCAGGGAGTAGTAGTCGGCGGTCGGGATCGGGTCCGACTTGTGGTCATGGCACCGTGCGCAGGCCACGGTCAGCCCCTGCGTTCCGCGCATGACGACGTCGATGCGGTCGTCGATGATGTCATGGGTGTTGTTGAGGAAGCGGCGGCCCAGCGTGATGAAGCCCAGCGCGGCGAGGTCGCGCGTGTCGGCGCCCTTGACCAGATGGTCCGCGGCCAGCTGAAGGCGTAGGAACTGGTCGTAGGGCAGGTCGCGGTTGAACGCGTTCACCACCCAGTCGCGGTAAGTGTAGGCGTAGGGATAACGGCGCTCCTCCTGAAAGACGTAGCCCTTGGTGTCGGCGTAGCGCGCGACGTCGAGCCAGTGCCGGCCCCAGCGCTCACCAAAGGCGGGGGCGGACATCAGCCGGTCGACCAGCTTCTCGTAGGCCTGGGGATCCCGATCCTGGATGAAGGCTGAGATTTCCTCCGGCGTGGGATTGAGACCGTGAAGCACGAAATAGGCGCGTCGGACGAGGACCTCCTTCGGCGCTTCGGGAGCGAAGCCGAGTCCGGCGGCTTCGAGGTTGGAGAGAAGGAAGCGGTCGATCTCGTTCCTGGCGCGGGAGGAGTCCTTGGGCTGAGGCACGACCGGCCTTCCGACGGGCAGGAAGGCCCAGTGGGCGCGAGGGTCCGCGACCACGGCGCCTTTTTCCTCCGGCCAGGGCAGGCCCTGCTTCACCCATTCGGTGAGGGCGGCGATGGCCTGCGGGGAAATCTTCTTCTCGTCGCTCGGCATGGCGGCGACGTCCTTTCCGCCGGCGTGGTTCACGGCCAGGATCAGCCGGCTCTGCTCCGGCTTGCCCGGCACCACGACCGCGCCGATCTCGCCGCCCTTGAGCACGAAGTTCCGGGAATCGAGGCGGAGTCCGGACTTCTGCTTCTTGGGTCCGTGGCACTCGATGCAGTTTTCCGCCAGCACCGGCCGGACCTCCTTTTCGAAGAATTCCGCCTGCGCCGCCGTCGGACCCTCCGCGGCCGAGAGGGCCGCGACCAGAAGGGGGAGGGTGACGGGTCGGAAAGACATTCGTAAAACTGACAGTCCGGAGGGGCTGCGGTTCCCCGAAGAAGTTGCTGGTGCCGTGAGGGATGTAAAGCACTCGGACGCATTGGCTGAAAGGTCATTTTGGGCGTGAAAAGCGCCGGCCCTGAGATTGAGATGCTGGAACCCCATGAAGACCTCATTCCTTCTACGCAATCTGGCCGCTTGGACGCTGGCCGTGGCCGGTCTGACGGCCGCCGAACCCGCTCCCGTCGCCGGCTCCCCGGTGATGCGCGCCAAGGACAAGCAGAGGATCGTCGAGGTCCGCGGGATGCTCAACGGCTCGAAGGAGCTCTACCTGCTGGTCTCGGACCTCGGGGTCAACGCCTGTGACTGGGCCAACTGGATCGAGCCCATGGTCGTGCTCAAGGACGGCACCAAGGTCGACCTGACCAAGTTGAAATGGAAGGAGGCCGATTCACTGGGCCAGACGCGGGTGGGTCGGAATTACGACAACCAGCCGCTCAAGGTGGCCGGCAAGACCTACCCGGTCGGCATCGGCACGCATGCCAACTCCTTCATCGCCTTCGAGCTGCCCGGTCCGGGCGACGTCTTCGTCTCCAAGGTCGCCATCGACGACGGCGGCGCGATCCGGGGCGGGGGTCCGACCAACGCCGACGTGAGGTTCGACGTCTACGCCCAGCGTCCCTCCAAGTACAAGCCGATCGATTTCGACGCCGGTCCCGCGTCCGTGCCCGCCGGACTCTTCACGCTGCCCGAGGGGCTCGAGGTCACGGTCTGGGCGACTTCCCCGATGATCTTCAACCCGACCAACATCGACTTTGACGAGAAAGGCCGGATGTACGTCGCCGAAGGCGTGAACTACCGCGGCAAGGCGGGGCGCCGCCCGGAAGGTGACCGCATCGTCATCCTCGAGGACACGGCCGGTGCGGGCAAGGCCGACAAGGTCACGGTCTTCACGCAGGAGAAGGAGCTGGTCTCGCCCCTCGGCGTCGCCCACATCGACGGCAAGGTGGTGGTCTCGCAGCCTCCGGACCTGCTGGTCTACACGGACGTCGATGGCGACGGAAAGATCGACCTGGCCAAGGGCGACCGTCGCGAGGCGCTGCTGACGGGCTTCAACGGCCGCAACCATGACCACTCGCTGCACAGCGTGACGTTCGGGCCGGACGGACGCTGGAACTTCAACCAGGGCAACACCTGCGGCCAGTTCACCGACAAGTCGGGCCGGACCTTCCGCATCGGCAGCCCCTACAACCACGGCGAATGGACCAAGCAGGCGGTCGACTCGCAGGCCGTGGCCGGACTCCGCAGTGACGACGGCAACGTCTGGGTCGGCGGCTTCTCGGTGCGGATGAACTCCGACGGCACGGACGCCCGCATCGTCGGCCACAACTACCGCAACTCCTACGAGCAGTCGGTCAATTCGTTCGGCGACATGTACCAGAGCGACAATGACGACCCTCCCGCCTGCCGCGTCTCGCTCATCATGGAAGGCGGCAACGCCGGCTTCGCCTCCGCTGACGGCAAGCGTTCCTGGGGCGCGGACCGTCGTCCGGGTCAGGAGACTCCGGTCGCCGAATGGCGTCAGGATGACCCCGGGACGATGCCCGCGGGCGACGTCTACGGCGGCGGTTCGCCGACCGGCGTGGCCTTCTACGAGAACGGCGCCCTGGGCGACCGCTGGAACGGGCTGCTGCTCGCCTGCGAGGCGGGCAAGAACGTCGTGTTCGGCTACCTGCCGAAGCCCGACGGCGCCGGCATGAAGCTGGAGCGCTTCGACTTCTTCACCTCCAACAAGGAGAAGGAGTGGGCCGGCTCCGACTTCCTCGGAGGCAAGGCCAACGGGATTCTGAAGACGAAGTTCCGTCCTTCCGACGTGTGCGTCGGTCCCGACGGCGCCATCTACGTGGCCGACTGGTTCGATCCCGGAGTGGGCGGCCACGGCACGCGGGACGGCCTGATGGCGGGCACGATCTACCGCATCGCTCCCAAGGGCTTCAAGTCCGTCGTCCCGAAGATCGATCTCGCCACGACCGAAGGCCAGATCGCCGCGCTCCGCAGTCCTTCGCCCAACGTCCGAGCCGGCGGCTTCAACCGTCTCAAGGCCCAGGGCGACAAGGCGTTCGAGGCCGTCTCCGCGCTGCTCGCCGACCCGAACCCCTACGTCGCCTCCCGCGCCGTCTGGCTGCTCGCCCAGCTCAGCGACCGCGGTGTCGCCCGCGTGAGTTCTGAGCTTGGTTCCGGCGACTCCACGCGTCGCCTGGTGGCCTTCCGCGCCCTGCGCGCCGCGAACCGCGAGGTCTTCGCGCTTTGCGAGAGGATGGCCGATGACGCCTCGCCCGCCGTCCGTCGCGAAGTGGCCGTGGCGCTCCGTGAATTCCGCACGCCCGCCGCGGTGAAGCTCCTGGTGAAGCTCGCCCGCGGTTTCGACGGCAAGGACCGCTCCTACCTGGAGGCGATCGGCCTGGCCGCCACGGACCGTGAAGCCGAGGTCCATGCCGCGATCGCCAAGGAGATGGCCTCCCCGGCCCTCGAATGGTCCGAGGCCTACGCCTGGCTGACCTGGCGTCTCCACCCCGCGTCTGCGGTGCGCGACGTCCGCCAGCGGCTGGTCTCCGGCAAGTTCGACGAGATCACGCTCAAGCGGGACCTCACCACGCTGGCCTTCACCCGCAGCGGCGAGGCGGTCGGAGCCATGGCCGAGCTTTCCCTCAAGCAGGACTTCCCGCAGCGCGAGCTGGCCAAGTGGTGGCTGGGCAACCGCAAGGCGGGCATCTGGAAGGACCTCGACGTCGACGGCGTGGTCAAGGCGCACGGCGGCGACGCCTCCGCAGCCAAGTTGGTCTCGGCCGAACTTCCGCCTGAGCCTGCGGGCGCCAAGCCGCTCGGCCCGGTCGAGTCCATCGTCGCCCTCAAGGGTGATGCCGAACGCGGTAAGGCCGCCGCGGCGGTCTGCGTGGCCTGCCACAAGTTCGACGGAAAGGGCGTAGACTATGGCCCTGACCTGACCACCTACGCCAAGCAGCAGTCGCTGGAGACCTTGGTCCTGAACATCGCCCAGCCTTCCAACAACATCTCCCACGGCTTCGAAGGCGTGCGCGTGGTGCTCGACGACGGCATGGTCATCACGGGCATGGTGCTCTCTTCGGGCGACCCGCTGATGATCAAGTCCATGGGCGGCCTCTTGCAGTCCGTGCCCCGATCCAGGGTCAAGGAGGAGAAGCCCCTCGGACGCTCGCTCATGTTCTCTCCCGCCCAGATGGGCCTGACGGAACAGACCGTGGCCGACATCGCCGCCTACCTGCGCAGTCTCTGATCGCTTGCGCACGGTTGGCGAGAGGGGCAGGGGCGTCGCTCCTGCCCCTCTTTTTTCATGCCCGCTTGCTCCCGCGGTCACTTGCCTCCAATTGATTGAGCAACCCCATGCGATTCCCCGTCCTCGCCTTCATCCTTTCCGCCGGCCTGCTTTGCGCACAGGCGAAGAAGCCGGCTCGCAAGGTCACCGCCAAGCCGCTGGTCGAGGCCCCTGGACGCTGGATCATGGGCACGATCGGGGTGGGGAAGGGGGCGGACGGCGCGATTGAAGCCACGGCCTACAAGGGCATCGCCCTGCGTCTGGGCGACAAGGGCGAAGCCTCCATCGCCTACGACACGCGGCTGGGTCGCGTCCTCGGCGGATGGTCGGGCAAGTTCACCACGGAGATGAATCTCATGTCGCGGGGCGAGTATCCGACCGCGATGGGCCCTCACTATTTCATCACCGGCGAGGTCGCAGGCTACGCCGTCGGCCAGGATGCGACGGCGCTGCCGGTCGCGCCCGGTTACTCCGCGCTGCCCGTCGCCGCCTTCAGGCTGCGCACCTTCGAGCCCAAGGACGGAGACGGCGCCCTGGTCTTCGCGACCGCCGGCGGCGACAAGGTCAGGGAGCGTCCGTCGACGCTGGAGCACAATGAAGCGAGGCTCATCATCCGCCGTATCGCCCTGTCCTCGGCCAAGGGAGTCACGGTCGTCCTATGCCGTCAGTCGGACGCCGCCCGGGTGGCGGTACGAGGGCCGGGCAGGCAGGACTCGTTGGATGGTCAGGCGGTGTGGCGTGCGCCCGCCGGTCAGGTCGAGATCGAGGTGGCCTACGCCCCGCCCATGGCCTCGAAGCCAGAAGGGTGGCCTGCGCCTGAGGCCGTCGTCCGCCTGGGCCGCGAGTGGGCCTCCGACGTCGTGACGGCCGGTGAGCTCTCGTCCGACAAGGACTCCGCCTACGTGCTGGACCGCATCAAGCTCCCTGAGGAGAACCCTTGGAAGGCGCCGATGTTCACCTCGGCGCTCGATTTCATGCCTGATGGCGCGATCGCGGTCAGCACCTTCCATGGCGACGTCTGGACGGCCTCCGGAGTCGACGCCGGGCTGCAGAAGGTCACCTGGCGGCGTCATGCCGCCGGTCTCTACCACGCCCTCGGGCTCAAGGTCGTGAACGGCGACGTGCTCGTCACCTGCCGCGACGGCGTCTGGCGGCTCATCGACCGCGACAAGGACGGCGAGGCCGACGTCTACGAGGCCTTCAATCTCGACCTGATGGTCACGAAGAACTTCCACGAGTTCGTCTTCGACCTGCAGCAGGACCCCGCGGGCAACCTCTATTTCATCAAGGCCGGTCCTGTGCGCAACGGCGGCCGCGGTTTTGACGACATCTGCGACCACCACGGCGCGCTCCTGCGTCTGCCTCCGGACGGATCTCGCCTGGAGGTCGTCGCCACCGGCTTCCGTGCGCCCAACGGCATCGGCATCGGACCGACCGGCCAGCTCACCACGGGGGACAACGAAGGCACCTGGACTCCCGTGTGCCGCCTCAACTGGATCAAGCAGGGCGGTTTCTACGGCGTGGTCGACCTCGCCCACCGGCAGACGCCGCCCGCGGATTATGACCGTCCCCTCTGCTGGTTCCCCAAGGACGCCGATAATTCCAGCGGCGGCCAGGTGTGGGTGACCTCGGACAAGTGGGGTCCTTGGAGCGGACGTCTGCTGCACCTCAGCTACGGCACCTGTTCGCTCTTCGGCGTCCTGCCCCAGAAACTCGAGGGCGTGCCCCTGGCGCCGATCCAGGGCGGCGTGGCGAGATTCGATTTCACCTTCGACAGCGGCGCGATGCGCGCGCGCTTCAGCCCTGCGGACGGACAGCTTTACGTCACCGGCCTGCGCGGCTGGCAGACGACCGCGACACGCAACGGCGCCCTGCAGCGGGTGCGATACACCGGAGCCCCCGTCCGCATGCCCCTCGCCTTGACCGCCGTGAAGGGCGGCCTGCGCGTCGAGTTCGCTGAACCCGTCGATCCCAAGGTCGCCGCGGATCCCGCGGCCTGGAACCTGGAGGTCTGGAATTACGTCTGGTCCTCCGCCTACGGATCCCCCGACGTCTCCACCCTCGCGCCGCCCGCCCAGGCGACCACCCTGGGCAATGACGGCAAGATGCAGTTCAGCAAGGAGCAGATGTCCGAGCGCAAGCACGACCCCCTGGCCGTGCGTTCCGTGAAGGTGGTGGACGGCCGAACCGTCGTCCTGGACATCCCCGAGCTCCGTCCCGCGATGCAGACTCAGCTCAAGTACGACCTGAAGTCGGCCGACGGCAAGGAGCTGCGCGGACAGATCATCGGAACCATCCACGCCCTTCCGGAGTGAGGGGCGTGGCCGGTTTCAGTCCAGCAGCTGGCCTTCCTTGAGAAGGATTTCCCGCAGGCGCGGATAGTCCACGTCTTGGACTGGGATGCTGCTTTCAACCGCCAGCGCGGCCGCGGCTCCCGCGCTCTGTCCCAGGATCATGAAGACCGGCTCCATGCGGGATGAGCCGAACGCAGGGTGCGTCGAAGAAATCACCGTGGGGACGAGCAGATTGGTGCAGTCATCGCGCTTCGGGCGCAGGGCGCGGTAGCTGATGCGGTAGGGCTTGGGCACGGCGTAGTCGAACTGGCCCTCCACCCCGATCATGTCGCCCTTCCAGTTCCGCTGGGCGTCGGTGATCTCCTCCGGCTTGGAGGTGCGCAGGTGCGTGATGTGCGCGTCCTTGTCGGTCTTGTAGATGATCCGTCGGACCACGTGCGAGTCCATGATGAAGCTGCCCAGGCCTACCGAGTCTTCGACGGTCGTCTTGCCCAGGCAGTCGTGCTCCGTGAGCACGTAGTCGCCGCGCAGGCGCCGTCCCTCACGGACGTAGAGTTCGTGGGGCCAGCCGGCGGTCTCGGGGAATTCGTTCTTTGGCAGACCGAACTGGCTGACCCTTGCGCGCAGTTCAGCGGGAATGCCCGGGTCGTTGGCCAGGCAATGAAGGTAGCCCTGCTGATAGACGACGTGGTCCTGGAAGATGCGCTCGCGGTCCGCATAGCTTCCTTCGGTCCATCCCGTGCTGCCTCCCACGTAGTCGAGTGACACCGGACCCGCGGCATTGCAGTCGCCTTCGTTGAGTTTGAGGGGCCCCCGGGAATAGACGAGATTCCACCACTCCGGACTGGGCGCGGCGTTGACGTAACGTCGCAGCAGCTCGTAGCGCTCGCGACGATAGCCCTCG
>JACCDT010228751.1_pt1 | contig 28312 bp, 28 predicted proteins | sample 7446291 | NCBI WGS metagenome assembly JACCDT01 (sample SAMN15323446, study PRJNA562643) | freshwater metagenome | isolation source: river surface water | place: USA:Blue River Watershed | collected 2017-08-17 | reverse complement strand
CTGCCCGATTGTAAAAACTACCTCGATTTTATAGATATACCAGAGCCTGAAAAGGTCGGATCTGGTCCCGGGATGCCGGGCGAAAATCAAGGTTGTATCAATAGACTTTATTCAACTTTTCATAACAAACGCTCAGGGCCCAAAGAGGATAGTGGGGCACAAGGAGCTGAAATAACTATGTATACCAAGCTTTTTCGAAAAAAGCCTCTTTTCCTTGCAGCCCTTACGCTTTTCGTTGGTTTCCCTTTTGCGGTACAAGCGAGTATCTTGGGCTCTCTTTTAGGCGCTTCTGCTTCGGCTGCCAATTCTCAACCGAACAAAATCCCGCTCCTTGAAGCACATCTTGGACTCGATCCTGCCTATTCTCTAGAAGACAATCAATTGCTGAGCGTTGAAGAAGATGCATTAATGCCAAAACTCGGACCGCTCGGTACTGAGGCCGAAGTGGCCGAACTACCAGATGCGACGTTCATGTCGACTCATGTCGTTCGTCCGGGTGATACTATCTCTACTGTTGCTGAGCTCTATGATGTGACGTCCGGTACTATCCTCATCGCCAATAATCTTTCTAAGGGCGACAAACTTCAGATCGGAGAAAAGCTTGTTATTTTACCTTTCTCGGGGGTACAACATACTGCCAAAAAAGGTGATACCATCGCCAAGATTGCTAAGACATATGGTACGGACGAAGACGAAATCATAAAGTTCAATAATATTAGCGAAGGCACCGTGCTTGCTGTTGGAGATACTATTTTGATTCCTGACGTAGAAAATGAAGTCTTGGCCCAAGTAACGGAAGCAAAAAATGCTAAAAGCACGACGAAAAGCACAGTTTCTTCAGGAAAAAGTAAAAACACTGCTTCTCTTCCCGGCTATTATCTCTGGCCGATTGAAGGTGGACGAGGACGCACCAACCAAGGTGCGCATGGATACAGAAGCAATTCGGTTGACTTAGGCGGCGTACCAGCTGGTACCAACCTTGTTGCGGCAGCCGACGGTGTCGTAATCACGAGCAAAAACAGCGGCTGGAATGGTGGGTACGGCAACTACATGATCATTCAGCATGAGAACAACACAACAACAATTTATGGCCATATGCAACACGCAGGATTGCCAGTCGGCACTCGTGTCGCTCAAGGTCAAGTCATCGGTCAGATCGGAAGAAGCGGTAATGCGACTGGTGTACATGTCCACTTCGAAGTAAGAGGAAACGGTAACATTATCAATCCTGGTATCAACAAAACCTGGAAGTAGAAATTAAAATAAATAAAAATACCGCGACAATCGCGGTATTTTTATTTATTTTAATTTCTTGGCCGATACTGGAGTGCTTCTAGTATCTGCGGCACTCCCACTTCTTCGCTTCCCTCAAGATCGGCTATCGTGCGGGCAAGTTTGAGTATTCGATGATATGCGCGGGCAGAGAGTTTTAGTTTCTCCGCGCTTTCATTTAAAATTTTCTTTGTTTCTTCATCGATCGGAACAAATTTTCCTAGGTCTTTGACGTTCATATCGCTGTTGACGGTGATTCCTCGATCATGCCCGGCAAAACGCTTGGCTTGAATGGTACGTGCACGAGCAACTCTCGATTTGATGGTCTCTGTTTTTTCACCTGTGCCTGTTTCGTCACCCAACTTTGCATACTCAACAGCTCCGACTGTGGTCCACAGATCAATACGATCCATGATTGGTCCTGAGAGGCGACGACGATAGCGAGCGAGGTCGACTGGTGTGCAGATACATTCTTTTTGCTTGCTGCCTGCATTGCCGCAGGGACATGGGTTCATCGCGGCAACCAAAATAAAATTGGAAGGAAATACTGCAGTGCCTTTGGCGCGAGAGATCGAAACAATATTATCTTCCAAGGGTTGACGCAAAGATTCTATGACGCGTTTTTCAAATTCTGGAAATTCGTCGAGAAAAAGTACGCCGCGATGGGCCAGAGTGACTTCACCAGGCTTTGGTATGGTGCCGCCGCCGATGATCGAGACATAGGATGCAGTGTGGTGAGGTGAGCGAAATGGCGCTTTTGTCACCAGTCCACTACGAAGCGTGCCTCCGACTGAATGAATGCTGGTGATTTCTAAAATCTCAGGCAATGAAAGGTCAGGCAAGAGAGATGAAAAAGCTCGTGCGAGCATGGTCTTACCGGTGCCTGGTGGGCCGCTCATCGCAATATTGTGTCCGCCTGCAGCGGCGATCTCGAGACCTCGTTTGGCGCTCTCTTGCCCTCGGATATCTTGGAAATCAATGCTTGCAAGGATGTCTTCGTATACAATTTCTGTTTTCGGTATTTTATCGAGCTCTACTTTTTTGCTTTTAGGAGTCGTGTCGAGGTGTTCAATAATCTCATTTAAATTTTGTATGCCATAGACATCAATGCCATCTACAAGTGCTGCTTCGCTGGTGTTTTCTCTCGGCACATATATCTCTTCGAATCCTAAGCGTTTGGCTTCTTGTGTGAGTGGTAGCGCACCACGAATCGGACGAAGATCTCCGTTTAAAGAAAGTTCACCGAGAAATATTTTTTTCTCCGGATCAAAAACAATCTCTTCACTTGCTAAGAGGTACGAGAGTGCAATAGCGAGATCAAAATATGGCCCTTCCTTTTTTACATCAGCCGGCGAGAGGGATACGACAGTTTTTTGATTTTTGGACTTTGGTGATTCGTGGCCGGAGTTTTTTAAAGCAGAACCGACGCGATCGCGTGATTCATCCACCGCTTTATCAGCCAGGCCGACGATTGAGAAGGCATTCAATCCCCTTGAGATATCCACTTCTACGGTGATGATTTGTCCCGACAGAAGGTTGGTTTGTGCAGAATACACACGAGCGAAGGACATAAATGTAATTACTAATTAAGAATTACTAATGTGGTCCAGAATGCAATTGGTTTTAATTAGTAATTATTCATTAGTAATTTTTAATTATTCATATGCGCAATGCAGGTGCGTGCGGCGGGATTGGCTTCCAGGCGCTTGGTCTCGATGGGTCCGTTTGATACTTCACAAATCCCATACTTATTTTTTTCTATTTTGAGGAGAGCATCGTTGATGTCTTTGAAACGTTCCTCGAGTATCTTGACCATTGCTGTACGCTCTTCAAAGTCCTCAAATCGATCCGCGGCAGAGTTTTCATCGGCTTCGCCGAGATCGTCTTGGTTGGGGACCGCTACCCACATTTGGGTGACGGGATCAAAAGTCCCAAAACGTTCGAGTTCTGTAGAGAGTACTTGTTTTTCAGCGTCGAGCTTCTTTTTAAAATATGAGATGTTTATTTTTGGTTCTGACATAGGAATATATTACTTTATAAAGTGTAGCACAGCAAGAAAAATGTCAAACACTTAGCGTTTGATCGTGCTGCGGGTCAATCGATCAATCACTTCGCTAAATGTTACGGCATCTTCAGCGATGATGATGGTGCTCTCGTCGAGGAAAGAGTAAAAAAGAACAATTTTCCCAGTCGAGTCTTTCAAAGCACGTGTATCGCGATTCTTTATTATGGCATCTTCGAAGGTACTCTGAAAGAGCACTTGATTATCACCACTAATATCAATACCAAAGAGTCCGTACCAGTCATCAAACAGATTGGTTTCCCAGGTAAGTAGCGCCGGAAGCGCTGTTTCATAGGTGTTGGTTGAAAGAAGAACAAAAGTTTTTGTTCCATCATAGGTGAAGGCGCCGACCATGAATTCAGGCTCCAGGGTCCGTAAAAGTTCGGCTGGAGCGTGTGATTCAAGTAACGTCAGAAATCGGGTACTACTGACACGAGTCGTTTGCTCGCCGGTAACTTCAGTGAAGTAGATGTTGCGGATGTTGTTGATCGCAGGAGGAGTCCCTTCTATTTCTGTGCGGATGCGCTCAGCAATGACAAGAGGTGTAACGCCGGTCACATCAATCGCAGTCGCTTCGTTGGCGTAAACAATAGAAGAAGGAGTGTTGTCTTCGATTGCCGGCACTGTAGGCGGTTTTTTAAGATAAAAAATATAGTAAGCGATTGCAAGTGCCAAAAGAATAAAAATGAATCCGCTCACGCTATACATGATATTTTTACCAGCGACCGGTGAAGCATTCTTGCGAATAGCTTCTCGTTTTTTTTCTTCAGCCAGTGCGATTTTCACTACCGTTGCCTGTCCTGTCTTGATAGCATCGGCCATATCACTCTGATAGGTGCGGAGCGAATGAGGATCTTCAAGTACCCGCTCGGGTACTTTGTCAGGCACATGGAGCCGTTCCCCGGTATCCGGCGTAGGATTTTTTTGAGGTTCTTTTCCTGTGGGTTCCATAGTATCCATCATACGATACTTCAGCGTTTTCTTGAAGTATAAATACAATAAAATCTTTTGTTTACAAGAATAAATTAGAAAAGTCGGACAGGTGTCCGACTTTTCCTTAGGATGCTTTTTCTCTATATTACGCTTTTGGAGGCTGCGGCATCTTGATAAAGTTTGGGTCGGCAGCTTTGATAGAGAGCGAAATACGATCGCGTTCGGTGTCCACCGCGGTGATGACGACTGGCACTTTCATGCCTTCAGAGAGGACGTCAGTGACTTTGTTGACTCGGAAGTTGGCGATTTCAGAAATATGCACGAGGCCGTCTTTGCCGGCAGCGATTTTCACGATTGCGCCGACTTCAATAATTTTCACGACCTCACCCTCTACTTTCTCTCCGACTTTCCATTCGCGAGTCATGTCAGCGATCATCTGGTAAGCTTTTTCAGCTGCGCCATTTTTACCAGTCACGTAGACAGTACCATCGTCTTCGATTGAGATTTCCGCACCCGTATCATCAGTGATCTTGTGAATATTTTTTCCGCCAGGACCGATGACCATACCGATTTGTGTCGGCAAGATTTTCAGCGTCATTATTTTCGGTGCATGCGGAGCGATATTTGCTCGTGGAGTAGCGATTTCTTTTTGTATTGTTTCCAAAATATGGAGACGAGCTTTCTTCGCATCAGCAAGTGCTTCTACCAGGATCGGCACTGGTACGCCGTCAACTTTGATATCGAGCTGGATAGCGGTCACACCATTTGTTGTACCGGCGATTTTGAAATCCATATCACCATAGTGATCTTCTGGTCCCTGGATGTCGGTGAGTATTTTGTAGGCACCGTTCCCAAGAATAAGTCCCATAGCAATTCCCGCGACTGGCGCTTTGATCGGCACGCCGCCGTCCATGAGTGCGAGCGAGGATGCGCAGATGGAAGCTTGTGATGTCGAGCCATTGGATGCAAGTGATTCTGAAACCACGCGGATAGTATATGGGAATTGTTCCTTTGATGGGATCACAGCTGAAAGCGCTTTTTCAGCGAGCATGCCATGCCCCATTTCACGACGGTTGGTGCCCGTCATGCGGCCTGTTTCACCAGCTGAGTACGGAGGAAAATTGTAGTGATGCATGAAACGCTTTTTGCCACGGATCTCCATGCCGTCCAAGGCGTGCTGAGCTTCTGGTCCAGCAAGTGTGAGCGTCGAGAGCACATGTGTTTCACCGCGGTAAAAAATACCCGAGCCATGAAGCACGTCAGAAAATCCGCCAGCTTTAGCGTAGAGTGCGCGGACTTGGTCGAATGCTCGGCCGTCAACACGTTTGTTTTCGAGGAGGGCGAGCTCATGCACTAAACGATCAAGAGCTGTGTCAAAATATTCATGGGCGAGATCGCGGGCGGTTTGATTGGCTTTGTTGGTCGTATAGTCGGTAATCGGCGGATAGGCTTCCTCAATCATTTTTGTCCACATATCTTGTGATTCGCCGATAACTTTTTTGGTGTCGCCGGAAGAAAGTGCAGCTTTGAGGGCTGGCTCGATGTTTGTAGTAAAGAGAGCAGGTATTTCAGCGGGCAATACTGGCATATCGATCGTGAGTTTTACTTTGCCTATCTCGCTTACGATTTTTTTCTGCCATTCTTCAAGTTTGGTGATTTCTTCACTTGCAAGTGCTAATGCTTTAGAAAGTGTATCTTCACCATACTCAAATGTCATGGCCTCGATCATGACGAGATTCTTTTCTTTGCCACAGACGGTAAGATCAAGATCGTAGGCTGGTTCACCAATCGATGGTGTGTAACTGTTTACCAAAAGCGCACCAGCGCGATCCCCACCTTTGGGCATGGAGATATGGACGGCGCCCACAGGACCGCGCCATGGGATATCAGAGGTTGCTATTGCAAGCGATGCCGCATTAACTGCAAGGATTCCTGGATCCATATCACCAAGTGAAAGCACGGTGGTAATGACTTGGACAGCGTTTTTCATCCGTTGATCAAAAAGCGGTCGCAAGGTGCGGTCAATGACGCGAGAGTTGAGTATTGCCTTGTCTGACGGTCGGCCTTCACGCTTATTGAACTGTCCGCCCAAAATCACTCCGGCGGCATAATATTTTTCCAGGTATTCAACAGTGAGGTTGAAGTATCCCATGTTGCCACGGCCGTCTTTTGAGATGACAGCGGTGGCGAGTACCATGGTGCCAGCGCATTTTAATATGACTGAGCCATTGGCTTGGTCTGCGAGATTGCTAAAAACTGCTGTCACGGTTTTTCCACCGACTTCGATCGAATATTCTTTTGTCTCCATATTTTATTGATAGCGAAGAATTCTAATTTTTAGAATCCAACACTAAAGTAGTCTTCAGGCGATAGAACTGTACTCTTCGTAGTCGAAGTACAATACTAGGTGCCTGGAGGCTACGGTTATTTAATAAACGAACGTTGAAGTTATAGCACAGAAATATTCCTTTTACCAGTCAAATTATAAAAGTGTATTTGTAAAGTTTCCATGATATAGTCATGGCCATGGCTACGATTATTTTTGATCTTGATGATACGCTACTCAATACCGCGCGCTTAAAAAAAGATTTTTTCAATATGCTTCAGCGTGAAACAAATCTTTCTCATGAGGAACTAAGAAGTTGTTACAAAAAGTTTTCTCGCCAAGAAACCACCTTTGGTCCTGTCGCGTTTCTAAAATATCTTTCAATACAACACCCGATCGCGCCGTCGATCAATAGCGAGAATTTTTTCTCCAGTCTCGATTGGTCACACTATATTGATCGTGATTTGTTTCATGCACTCGAGATCCTTAAAAATGACCATGAGCTTTGGATACTGACAAAAGGCGAGTCTTCGTTTCAGCAACTCAAAATCCAAAAAACTGGCCTTAATCATTTTTTCTCCCCTGATCGGGTCATTGTTTGTGAAAATTCAAAATGTGAAGCATTAGTGCCTCATAATTTCTCCGGAGACATTATTTTTGTTAATGATAAATATCACGAAACAAGAGAAGTGATTTCACGATATAAAAATTTCCTCCCCATTATTTTTAGCGGTTTTTCGAAGCTAACACCCGCCAAAAGAGATGATAACTATCAATTTGTGCATTCTTTTGAAAAGCTATTTGAGGTATTAAAAAAATAATAGGGTATGCATAATTAGCATACCCTATGTCCGTTCATGTATTGTTTCAACTCTTTCTTGCCTGGTCCGTTGGTCGCTCCTCTCATTGTTACTTTTATGCCAGCAACAATAGCGGCCCAATGTACGCATTCCTGTACGCCGGAAAATGTGATGGATCCAATGTTTTCTTTTATCTCGAAAGCTTTAGAAAGAAATCCTCCATTGAACCAATCTCCTGTTCCGACAGAATAGGTCGGCAGATTTAAACGTAAGGGCTGGAAGTTTCCTACTTTGCCTTCCAGAGAAAAATATCCCCCATGTTTGTCTTCGGTAATGATGATTAATCGTACACCTAAACTGTGGATCTGTTTGAGACTCAAACGTGCCATTTGCAACTCTTTTTTGTTTACCAAAAGCATATCGGTGCAACCAAGAATAGTTTTTAATACTGCATGTTTTTTTAAAAGCATCGGCTTGGGGTTGAGTACGCGATATCCATGTGATCCATTGAATAATGCAAGCAGAAGCTTTGTGTGTGCAGGTATTATTCCGGTTGCAATGCGCCAATCGCCTTTAAGTGTCTCTACTTCTCGGGCGGCTTTGTCGAGTATTTCACGAGAAATAATTGTAGAAGTACTACCAATTACGCGATTATTTTCACTCGTTTTATCAATCGGATATACAGCTACGTTGGCTTTCTTTAATATAGACAGCCGTTTAAAAGATAGAGAAAGTTTGCTCATTGCATGGTTAAGTAATATGTCATAATCACTTTGGGTATTTTTACCCGTAAGTCCAACAACAAGAGATGAATAACCACATTTTGCTAGTGCAGTTGCAACATTTACAGAAGAACCAGCGGGGAAAATCTCAAAATTTTTTAAAAGTAATTTTTCACTTGGATCCGAACTGTCGAATCCAAATGTTATTTCAGCATTTGCTGAAAAACCTATAATTGGACTTGGCATAAGAGTCGATTTTAGAAGTGAATTTTCCCCATCATACACGTTTTGTATTTAAATTCCAGTAGCTACAAAAAAACCGCCTCGAGGCGGTTTTTTCTTGGAATTTATTTTTTATTTTAATTTATCGTCCAAAGCTTCCCATCAAATATTTTTTTGGATTGTCGGAGAGGTCGAGGAAGTCGTCGACGGTCTCTTTGAGTTTCATTGAGGCGGATTTGCCGAAGGTGGCGGCTTCCACTTGGATACCGGAATGGATCTGGAGGTATTCGACAAGCGGTATGAAGTCCCCGTCACCGGAGAGTATCACCACTGCATCGAGCTTCGGTGCCATGGTGATCGCATCGATTGCGAGCCCGACATCCCAGTCAGCTTTTTTGGCGCCGCCAGCGAAAACTTGGAGGTCTTTGGTTTTGGTTTCAATACCCATTTTAGTCAAGGCTTCGAAAAATGTTTTCTCATCCCCTGCTTCCGAAGTAATGACATATGCAATCGCACGGATAAGTTTGCGTCCCGCGACAGCGTCTTTCAAGATCGCGGCGAAGTTCACACGAGCTTTGTAAAGATTGCGTGCGCTATGGTAGAGATTTTGCGTGTCGATAAATACGGCAACGCGCTGTTCTTTGTGTTTAATTACACTCATAAGTTAGTTAGTGGTTAGTAGTAAATAGTAAGTAGAAATACAAATATAGTCTAACATAAAATCCGCCCATCAAGACGATTGGCGGATTTTATGTTTTTGATCTATTTCCGTGGTCTGTGATTAGTCGAGCTTGAGTTTCTTGAGAAGCGCAGCGTGCTTAGTCTTGTCTTTGCGCTCGAGATACTTCAGATGGCTGCGACGGTCGGCTACCATTTTGAGTAGTCCGCGGCGAGAGTGGTTGTCTTTCTTGTGTTTCTTCAAGTGAGTCGCCAATTCGTCGATTTGTGCTGAAAGCATCGCTACTTGGACATCTGAAGAGCCTGTATCTTTCTCGTGAAGGCCATGTTTCTTAATAACGCTCTGTTTTTTTGTTTTCTTAAGCATAATTTCTGATATAAAAACTCGCATTTCGGCGAGTGCTGTAATGGGGCTATCATACCATAGATAAAAAAATAAAGCAACCCGTTTACCAGGTTGCTGTAATTCCGATGTGACTGCTCTTAAATGTGATTTCGTCTCTCCTTCCGTATGTATGAAACTGAATGAATGGCTGGAAATGCCATCATTATCCCAAAATACCAACAAGTCGGTACCCAGGGAATATCAGTTAATATAGAAAGTATAAAATAGCTTCCACACGAAAATAAACCAATGAGCATCCACAAGTAATTCTCCCACAAGAGCTCGGCTCCCGGGAAAGAAAACAGTTTGTGTTCCATAGAGTGATTTTTGAACAGTAAACTCCTTTCTGCCCTCTTTGTCAAAGAAAAGATTTAAACGCCATAGTAATTATTTTCCGACATTGGGAGTATAATCATACTTGTATGGCAAGCGAAATAGAAAAATATATCCGCGAATTTCTCGAATATATGGAGATCGAGCGCGGGGCGAGCCTGAAAACCGTGGCCAACTACGAGCGCTACCTGGCTCGCTTCTTTGCATTTACCAAAATCACTACACCAAAAAATATTACTGAAGATGCTGTGCGCGAATTTCGTCTTCATCTCAATCGCGCCCCTGGCGTGAAAGTCAAAGGTCAAAGCCAAGCGACGCTTAAAAAAAATACGCAAAATTATTATTTGATCGCGCTTCGGCGATATCTCAAGTACCTTATGAAGCGTGGGATTACATCGCTTCCACCCGACCGAATAGAACTTGCCAAAGTGGGCGCTCGGCATCTCGATCTTATGTCAGCAGTAGAGCTCACTCGCCTTCTCGACGCTGCGAAAGGTGATGAGCTTCGTTCTCTTCGTGACCGAGCGATTCTCGAACTTTTTTTCTCAACAGGCCTCCGTCTTTCAGAGCTCTGCTCGCTCAACCGTGATCTCGATACTAGCAAAGATGAATTCTCTATTCGTGGCAAAGGCGAAAAAGTTCGTGTCGTGTTTCTCTCCGACTCGGCTCGCGCCGCCATTAAAAAATATCTTGCTAAGCGCGCTGACGTAGAAGAGCCGCTTTTTATCCAAGGATCTAATAATAAGACTGAAGGCAGCCGCCTCACTCCCCGCTCGATCGAGCGGATCGTCAAACACTATGCCATCGTGGCCGGTATTTCCCGCAAAGTCACGCCGCATATCCTGCGTCACTCGTTTGCTACTGATTTACTTTCTAACGGCGCTGACATTCGCTCGGTGCAAATGATGCTTGGCCATGCCAATATTGCTACTACTCAGGTATATACGCATGTCACCGACAAACAACTTCGCGAAGTGCACAAAAAATTCCACTCAAGTAAATAAAATTTTTGGTCTCTTAATAATCCATATGTTTTTTACTCATAATGTTTTATGATGAGCATGTATGCCCAACTACGACGAACAAAAAAAATATTTCGAGAGAGCGTATGCGACAGGTACTGATATATGGACACATACTCCTTTTACTTTGAAAGGTAAAGAATTCGTGGAGCGTCTCTCCCCTAGCGCCATCATTCTCGACCTCGGTAGCGGTCGCGGGCGATTTCCGTTTGATCTCGGTAAGCTCGGATTTAGAGTGATCGGGCTCGACTATATAAAAAGCATTGTTGAGAAAAACAATCAAGAAGTAAAAATGCTTGGTGTGGAGAAGACTGTCCGTTTTGTGGAAGGCGACGTGTTTGATATTCCTTTTTCAGACGACGGCTTTGATGCAGTGGCGGATGTGGGACTTTTGCAGCATATACAGGAGAGTGACTGGTCTCTCTATGCGAGCGAGGTGGCGCGAGTCACCAAACCGGGCGGATATTTTTTGCTCGTCGCTCTGTCTAAAGAAACAACACAATTTTTAAACTGGTCACCGAAGAAACATGAGGAAAGTGACTTTGTACGCGATGACGTGTTTTATCATTTTTTCACTCAAGCAGAAATCAAAACTATTTTCAGTGAAAATTTTGAAATTATTTCCGAGCGGATCGACTATCTCGACTCCGGTGGTGAAGTGGCGTATGCGGTGAATGTATTAAAGAGGAAATAGATTCAAGATTAAAGATGTAAGAAAAAAGCACGGTCTATAAGTTGAAATGAAAGTCTCTGATGTAAGTATAAGTGTTTTATTTTAGTATGAAAAAGTTACTATAAAAAAGAGCCCCCTGATACAAAAAGTTGTATGAGGGGTACTCCGTTGTTTGTTGCTGATATCATGATCGCTCCTTGTTGTAGTTAACTGCGTTTCGTGTCTGGGCAGTCTAGTTCGGAGTTAGATTGACTATCAGTCTACCACTTGCGGTGGTATTTAGCTGATTTTTTAAACCAGCTTTAATTAATGCAATCCCGCAAAATTGATTCAAACCCGCCTATTGTTTTTAGCGGATTTGCATGCTGCGTCTGTGTCAGGATGTTGAACCCTGGTGACCGGTGCCGGTTGCTTTCATTTCCTGCTTTAAAAAAGTAAAAATAACAAAAAATCTTTGCCGTGTGGCGTGGCCCGGAGGCGATTTCATCTGTTTCATAGTTAAATTTTTTCATATCATACACTTATATGTTTTTTTGTCAAGTCTGTGTACTAACTTTTCAACTGCTATACTTTCTCTATGAAAATTATTAGCTGGAACGTAAACGGTATTCGCGCAGTGGAGCGCAAAGGTAGCTGGCAGACTTTTATGAAAGGTACCAAGCCTGATATTGTGTGCTTGCAAGAAACAAAAGCTGAAGTCGGGCAGCTCTCAAAAGAGCTTGTGGAAATACCGGGCTACTATGCGTACTTTTCTTCAAGCAAAGGCCGCAAAGGCTACAGCGGCGTGGGGCTCTATACAAAAATAAAACCTGAAAAAGTCACTTTTGGTATTGATGAGCCGGGAGTCGATGATGAAGGCCGAGTGATCGTCGCGCATTACAAAGACTTCGTACTTTTGAATATCTATTTCCCAAACGGCGGCGGCGGACCAGTACGGCTCGCCTACAAGCTCAAATTCTACGATGATTTTTTGATATATATCGACAAACTTCGCAAAAAAGGCAAGCGCGTAGTTTTTTGCGGTGACGTGAACACTGCTCATGAAACTATCGATTTGGCTCGGCCAAAAGAAAATGAAAAAAATACCGGATTTTTACCGGAAGAACGTGCCTGGCTCGACGAAGTAGTAGCGCATGGGTATGTCGATGTTTTTCGCCATTTCTACCCTACTACCACGGGAGCATATACGTACTGGGATCAGAAGAGCGCCGCTCGCGATCGCAACGTCGGCTGGCGGATAGATTACTTTTTCGTCTCGTCAGATTTTCTGCCAGAGGTAAAAAATATCAAAATCCTCACTGACTATTTTGGCAGTGACCACTGTCCCCTTTTACTTACGACAAAATAACAAAGCCGAGCCGTGAAAACACGCGGTGGATTTCTCTATAGAAATCTAGATTAAAAATTTGTGTCGATACTCTCGGCATCGGTGCTATCGAGGTCCGCTCCGATAGAATCAAGTTCGGCGTCGATGTCTGCATTCGAAGAGCTTCCCGAAGTATCACTTCCTGTACTAGAACTCATATCTTCATCAAAATCGGTGTTGATCCCATCCACATTTACTGCATTGAGATCAGATCCTGTGCGATCGAGACTGGTGCCTATTTCTTCTGTGCCGCCAGCAAGAAGTGCAATGACGACAACAAGTACAATTACAACGACAAATATCCAAATGAGGCCTTTTTTTTGCATATACATGTATGAGACTGACCATCGGCCGGTCTCGAAGTTAATTTGCTAATCCATACCTGCTCGTATTCTCAGTAGTTATTCTGATTCAAAATACGAGTCCAAGTCTCCTTCAGTATACACTCTCAATGGTCAATGCGAATTACAAATCGGTATTGATACTTTCAACATCCACTGACTCTAAATCTTTACCCGTCGCATCGAGCTCGGTACCGATTGCTTGAGCTGAAATACCGTTTGGATCTCCACCACCCCTATTTTCGGGAGCAATATTTTTCCCAAAAAGAAGTAGAGCTCCAATAACCATAGCTCCGATGACTATGATCCAAAAGACCCAGCTATTTGACCGTGTGTGCATACATATAAAGACGTTTAGAATAAAAGAGTGTGATACGGGTGAGCCAAAATTCCCTTGACAAACAATGTTTTTTTGAGTATGGTTTGAATAAATAGAGTTGAGTAATTGATTAATTTTTTTTCACCCAAAAAAATCATCATGAAAAACTTTTTACCTTTCATTCTAATTTACTCAAACAACAGGCTCCTTATGAATCCTGATTCAGTGTTTGAAAAAATCCAAGTCGCATTTAATCGACTCGGCCAGATTTGGGATAATGCTCTCGCTTCATCACAAACAATCCCTCATGCGATCTGCGAAGTTCATCTTTATATGCAACAGTTTGTTGCACTAACCAGCACTGAGTATAGCAACCATGATTCGTTAACCCGAAGTCAGGTTGAAGAATTCATTCAAGCATGTGAAATATATGACCAGAAACTATTTTTATTGCAAATGTGGTTTCGGCAGATTGATCTACTTACTCTCTCTGAATGTATTGAATTTTATACCTTTATTCAAAGCACTAAAGAGATTGATCTTTGTCTGAAAAAGCATGTCGCAGTGCTACTCTGGTCCAAATTACGTGACCAAACACAGTATGCACTTGCAGCGTAATTTAAATATTTTTATATAGCCATATCTCACGCTCGGATCAAAATATTTGATCCGGCGTTTTATTTTACCCCATGTTTTTTATGAATCTCTTCCAGTTCAGCATTTTCTTTTTCAGCTTGGGCGCGCTTACCAGCTTGGGCAAGTAGTTTCAATGCATCAAATGGCATTTCTCCAAGCTCGAGTACTCGTTTTTCAAGATGTTGTTCATTGTTGAGATCGGGATTTTCAAGCGCCTCTTCTAAAAGTGCATTGAGTATCATACCGACGCGTGGTCCAGGTTTTTCATCCAGTATTTCCATTACTCGAGAGCCATCTATTTTCAGCATGCCGACGGATGTTGGCGCTCGCAACGCTTCTTCAATCATTGCGTGATACTTGCGTAAGCGATATGGTGCTTCTTTTTTCTTCATGCCAGCGCGATCACATTCTCTGACTTGCATGAGCTCCCAAATGTGTTCCCTTCCAATATTTACTATTGTTCGCCGTACTGCGGAGAGCGTAATAGTTTCAGTGTCCGAGAAAAACATATGGTAACGGACAAGTTTTGTTACAAGCTCTGATATGTCCTTTGGAAACTTTAGACGTTCCATTATTTTTACTACCATACGAGCGCCGATAACTTCATGTCCGTAAAAGGTGTACTTTCCTTTGCCACCAGCTTTAGTCCCATCCCAGCGACGGGTGCGAGGTTTCCCTATGTCATGAAACAAGGCGGTAAGTTTCACATGAAACGGAAAACTCTTCTCGCTCGCATGGCCAAGGGCATGTAAGCAGTGTTCATAGACATCGTAAATATGCTCGCCTTTTTGATCGCAGCCAATACCTTCTTCCAGTTCCGGGACAATGTATTTAAGAAGTCCAAGTTTCTGCAGCATACCGATCCCAATCATAGGGTTTGGAGAATCCACAATTTTTATAAATTCATCTCGAATTCGCTCAGAAGATATATTTTTAAGCAAATGCGCATATTGTAAAATAGCCTCCATCGTTTCATGTGAAACGGTAAAATTGAGCTGACACGCAAATCTTATTGCCCGCATGAGCCGAAGAGCATCTTCTTGAAAACGTTCATCTGGGAGGCCTACTGTGCGAATAATCCCCTTTTCTAAGTCTTCTTGTCCTTTATACAGGTCAAGTAGCTGTCCTTTAGAAGGACGATAGGCGATAGCGTTTATGGTAAAGTCACGGCGCTTCAAATCGTCTTCAATTTTAGTGCTAAATGTAACTTTATCCGGATGCCGGCTGTCTGAATAGGTCCCTTCGAGACGATATGGGGTTACTTCAACTATTTGCTTTTGAGAAATATTCGATTTTAAGGATTCTGTTACATGTGAAACATCATCGGTAATAGTTACACGTGAAACAGTATCATTGGTTTCTTGCACTACAATTACTGTTCCAAACTCATTTTCATAGACGGTTTTTTCGAATAAGGCTTGTATTTGTTCTGGGTTGGCGTTTGTTGTGACATCCCAATCTTTCGGTATTTTGCCTAAAATCATATCTCGGACGCAGCCACCTACAAGAAAAGCCTCAAAACCAGCAGTTTCGAGCGTAGATGTTACACGTGTAACAAAGTCTGGTATGAGGTTATGAGCGATAGGTTGGGTTTGTTTCATGTTTAATCTGGGAGATCGCCCGCGACTCGAAGTTCGTCGTCACTCACTTTGGTCTGGGCACCGCCTCGTAATCAGATCTGCTGATCTGATATTATTCCGGCGTTCGATTCTCCACATCAGCCGATCAGTCGGCTGATTCTACCCGCGCTGCGTTCGCTTTGCGAACTTGTTGTGCGGGTAGGGAGAATCGAACTCCCGTCTCATCCTTGGCAAGGACGTGTTCTACCACTAAACCATACCCGCAACATTATTTTTTAATATTAAAACGTGCTTATTATATTATTTCTAAGGCCAAATAGCAATTTCCAAACGAGTCTTATCCTACAAGGATATTATATGATTTTCAAATTTTAGTGTATAATTTTAAACGTTTTATAAAGTTTGCGCCCGTAGTTCAACGGATAGAACACTAGTCTTCGGAACTAGTGATGTGGGTTCGATTCCTGCCGGGCGCACAAACAAAAAAAGACCTGCAAGGGTTTTTTTTGTTAGTGCGCCTCGAGTACGACGACTGCTCGTCGTACGGGCAGGAATCGAACGTCGGAACGATGTCATATCAGCAGACATGACCGTGAGGCGGTGCCCAAGCCGAACTGAGCGACGGCGAAGTGAGAGCTGCGGGAGATTTCTGTATGTTCCTGTGATTGAGTACAATCACCTACTGGGTAAGGAAAGATATCCTGCGCAGGTAGAAATCTAAAAGTACCAACGACGATAGCTCGAGATATTATGCCGGGCATCTCAATTCATTTGTCCTTTATTATTCAAAAAGGCCCTTATTTATCAACAATTTGGGGATAACTATGTGTACTATGTGCATAAAGGACATATCTTATTTTGTCGGTTTACAAAGCCATATTTGTATAATGTCCTTAATTAACAAGCTTAAATCTGAAAGACAACCTTTAAAAACGCTTTTTATGTCTTATAAAGTCAAAGTGTTTCACGTGAAACACTTTATATAAGTTTCACAAGAAACTATTCATTTTTTGCTTGCAGATGGTACTATTTTATTATGCCAAAGGTGTTTACATCAGCATCTCAAAAAACGGGGGAGATCGGAGAGGGTGTGGCTGCCCGATATTTTGAAAAGCAAGGCTACCGGATCCTTGAACGTAATTTTACTCGGAAATGGGGAGAGATAGATATTGTGGCGGAAAAGGGGATAGGTCAGGGAAGTGAGCTCCATTTTATCGAAGTGAAGTCAGTCAGTAGGGATTTGAGTGGGGGAGTTGACGGGGTAGATGAGATCTCTGTCGATCAGTATAAACCGGAAGACAATATGCATCCGTGGAAGCTTCAGCGTCTGTCGCGCACCATCATGACGTATCTTTTAGAAAAAAATATTCCGGACGAAAAAATCTGGCAGTTTGATCTAGCTTGTGTCTATCTTGACCTTGTGCACAAAAAAGCCAAGGTGGTAGTGGAAGAAAATATTATTTTGTAGTCCTTTTTATCCTCGAGGAAGATCGGGAGATCTGTCGGCAAGGGTGTCAGTGTTTCCGAGTACCCCGTCCCGCTTTCGCGGGGCGAAGCGAGGAGAGAGATTTTTGAAAACACTAGTGACACGCGTACCGGCAGGTCTCCTGACCCCAAAGGCAAGGCCTCTGGGTAATTCCTATCAAACCACAACAATCTGTTGCGATCTGAATAAGAAGCCAAAGTCTTACGGGACTTTGGCACGCTTAATTTTCTGGCAGTTCCAGCCAATCGCTTGGTGAAACATCGAGCGTTATTTCGCTCTGGTTAGGCAGTGTGACAAAAATTTGTCCACTACCATCAGAAAACACACGAAACTGCTCATCGGGAATCTCTTTAACATTTGAGATCCTGCCCTTAAGTCGTTCCGCTTCATTTTTTGCGAGCTTAAGCCAGGCATAAAAAATTTTCATGCTTAGTCTCACATGTTCGAGTTGTAAAACTTTTACAATTTGCTTTTCCACTGTATATGGCCCTCCGCGGCCGTTTTTAAATGAACAAATTTGAACTCTCTTGAATCCGCCACAATGTGATGAACTCAACAGAGCTGGCAAGTAAGATACTTACCAAGTCTGCCTCTCCTCTTATTTTATAAAAAGGAATAATCCCTATCAGTCCACCAATCATTGATGAACTGAACAAGGATCCTCAATAAATTGAGGATTTCGTTGTATAACCCAACCCCTTGTGACCTTTACATCGTCCAGATGGTATACACTTCCTGCATACTCGAGCACCATTATCAGTAACTTGAAACCCCCGTTTCAACCGACGTATGGTGTCCAACTCGCTTGCTTTTTGTAGCATGCATCCGAAGATGCAGAGTGACGAAAAACAAGAAACATCTGAAAACTAACTATATGCTAGTCTTTTTAAAACCGGCTAAAACGATTTATTTAAAAATAAAGAGCAAGCGCTTTTTATCACGCGATACTCCAATTTTTATTACATCATTCTCGAGCACCTTTAGGTACCCGCCCTGCCCGTTATCTTCGGTTTCAGTTCCAGGCTTAGGTTCCGGTATTGGTGCAGGTGCCGGTGGTTCCGGTTTCCTGTTGATGAGAATTTCATCCCCGTTTTCAAGAACGGTGTTGAGATTTCCCTCTTTACCATCTACAGTGATGATTTCCTTTTCGGCATCAAATCGGATGCCAGCGATCTGCAAAGCATTGGCTACTGTTCCGTCGCCGGGTTGGGCTTCAGGTTCAGAAGCATGCAACAATGCCACAGTGTGGCGTTCACCAGGCACGTGGGCGATGGTCACCAAAAATTGGTTGCCCTTAATCTTGGGTACCAACAAAATAATGTCGCCGTCGGATACAGGTGTGTCCCAGAGCACCAATGTGATTTTCTCCCCTTCCCGGACCGCGAGTTCGCGGCCGTTCAAAAAAGGAACATCAATCATTTCCTTTCCATTAGACCCGTATGGGTCTTTTGAGAAAGTGAAATTGCAAACACTGGCAGCAGTTTGCATCGCTGTTAACACCGTTGCAGGTGTATTAATAACAATTTGTTTTACGGTGCCAGGCACCTTACCACAAGTTAAATTCATTTTTGACAGTTTTGATTGTGAAAAAAAATTGTGAAAAAATTATTTTGCTTATTTCCACCCATGAGCCGTAGCCACAATGGGTCTGATGCAGAGCATTTCGCTGCTCGCGTGCTGATCACGTTCCTGTAGTTTTACAACAGGTTTGAAATCAACATTGGAAGCGAACTTCACCAGTTTGTGACTGGCAAGTCCTGCGATCGTGCTCACTACCGTACTTATGGCACGATAGGTGCAGGGAGACTCTTCAGCCTCACTGTCACCATAGAGCGTGCCTTCGTATTCACGGACATCGGTCGGGTCGAGCGGCCGCACTGTGTAAATCGTGCCGAGCTCTGCCCCAAGGCGGGTCTCTACAACCAGACTGACATCAAGTTGGTATTTAAGGCTGTTAAGCCAAATCTTCTTTCTTGATGACATGGTATCAGTACAAATGTACACGATACCTTCTAGCTTTTGTGATCCGTCTACCTTTTCGTTGCGAGCGACAACTTCGACGCCGCAATCACGAGAAAGGATTTTTTTGAGAGCTTCGACTTTGGAAAGCCCCACTTCCTCCAAACCGTAAATCTGGTTTGGAAGGTTGTGAATTTCCACACTGTCGAAGTCCCATGCGGTGATGTTGCTAACCCCCATCTTCGCTAAGATGAAGGCGATCCAGCTTCCCGTCGCACCGACGCCGATGATGTGCACCGGCGTGGTGAACTGGGCTGGATCAAACATGTCGAGCTGGCGCCAATAATCCGGCGTCAGTAATCCAGATGCTGGTCCCATGTTTTTTGGTTTTTGGGCCAGTTTTTTTCATGGCCGAAGCCGTGAAGTTGAACTGGCTGGTGAACAATTTTTTTGACTTTCTGCTTGACTTGGTCGCGGATATCCGCTTCCCGAGTATCGTCATGGGGAAGAATTATTTCCCACGAGACGTCGTTGAAACGTAATCCACGTGCAAAGTCATAAAAAGTAAACTCTGCCCTGCCGTGGCGGCCGAAAATCCCGCGGATGAACCAGTCGTTACCGTTGGACAATACGTCCATCTGGATTTCGTCCTGACCCGACGGGGATGTGCTGTTGCTCGGGTGCACGTGGCCCCAAAACTTCAGCGCGTTTACCTTTTCAATTGCTCCGTTCACCAGGAGCTCGGTTGCCACCTTAGCAATATCCGCAGGTGACATTGCGGTTTCGGCCACTTCCACTTCCTGCTCGAAGAGCATTACTTCTTCGATGGTGTAGACAGAGCTTATTTTTGAAACAGTTCCCAGCCAGGAGATTTCCTCCCGACCAGAAGCAGCGGCGATGTAGTACATATCCAGGTACGCCGCCAGGCTGACCTTGATATGGGGTACTGCATAATTGAGCAGTACCGTTTGGGTTTGAAAGTTATGCGGTCGGAACTTGTCCGCCGCATTTACTTTCGTGAAATTATTGAGATATTCCACTGTGTCCGCCCTCCCAGGCAGTTTTTGATTTTTGAACTATTTATTTTTTACCACTTCAAGTCGTCTTGCGACGGACCTTCTGTAGTTTGAGTTTGTAGTAACTCATCCGCCTTCGGCCACCAGTAAATTCCCTTACCAGCACTGTCGTCGACATTCACGCTTTTTAGGAACTGAATGGCCAAAATGGCTACTACCGAGTATTGGTACTCTGCGATCAGCTGTGGTAGAGCCGTCGAGATGTTGCCGAGACAAGCGTCGCCACTTGCCTGTACGTGTGGGTGATGATGGTTGTAGGAGGTGTTACCCTCGAAACCACTTGGTCGGGTGTGGCCAGGACCTTTACCTTGGTTGGTCAAGTTAAAAAACTTGATACCACCGTTGATAAAAATCTCGATCCGAAATTCACCAATCATATATTTCACCTTGTCATGAGTGATATATATCATATCGGTGAAAACTTTAATCACTCCATCCCCAGCCTCGATTTTTTTCACATCCTGTATCGTCAGGAATTTTTCAAATTCCTTTCTGTAGCCTTCTTCCGCATCGGGCCGCGCTTTTTCAAGCTGCACGAGCTTTTGCTCAGCACCTTTAGTCTCGCGTACCTTGGTCACCAACTCGTCCTGCAATTTTTTTATGGCTGTAAAACCCTCATCAATTGCTTTTTTTGTACCTGCCAGCATCTTGTCAAAGCGCTGTGAACAGGCTTTGACGAATGCCTCGCGGCTTCGGTTCCTCACTTCTTCAGCGCGCTTTTGTTCACGCGCTAATTTTTCTGCAGGGTCTTTTATTTCTATTTCTTTTACCACCTCCTGCAATAGATGGCGAAAAATTTTGTCGTCTGTATCCTTTCCATGGTGGTATACATCATGGTGAATATATAAGACACTCTCGCCGATAAGCTCGGCAACTGAATATTCTCCGTCGTAAAAGCTTTTTCCTTCCCCGGAGGGAGAAAAAGCTTCGTCACGGCAATTGACATCGTACCCCCAAATTTTTTGAGGGGGATTGATGTTTTTCCCCCCCCGTGGCGAACTCCAGATAAAAATCTGGAAATTCATTGTTTCTTTTTTTGATGCCGCACTACCATGTGGCATGGAAACTTCTAACCCTTTTCCATTTAGAGTTAGAGTGGGGAGGAGAATCTCCTCTACTGCTTTTTGGGCAAGGAGAAGTCCAGCGTCTTGCCATGAAAGGAATTTCACCTCTCCAATGTTTGCGTTGCTCATTTTACAAAAGTTTTATACCCCTGCAGCATCAATCGGCCTTGGGGCGGTGAAAAAATTTGTTTTTGCTCAGCGTCTGATTGACGTAGACATTTTCTGTGACCGACGGGCCACAGATCAATCTGAGCTTCGTCGGTCCGCACATGTCGGATGTCAATCTTGCACCGTTAGCACACGGTACAACATGTCTAAGTTTGTAACCCGGCTCCCCGCTCTGAAGATCAATCGCCCCAGTCGGACCAGGTTACTCCCTTCCATACAACAGTTTGTAAGTCTCTCTATGCACTGTCTGGTACGCGTAGAGATTACTTGTCGACTTCTCTTTTAACGTCGGCCGACAGACGACGTTACGTGCCTGGTGGAATACCACCTAAGCCTGATTTGTTTTTCATGGTGTCCTCTTTTTTGGTGAAAGCGAATGCCGATCATTCAGCATCCAGTTTCACCAAAAGAGACTAGCCACGTGCTCAAGCCACCCAATATCTGTTTCGCACATTTTGTGCAACAATATTTGTGTTAAGCTATTTAATTTTTTACCCCAATCGATCCATGAAACTATTTCGTGAACCGAAGAAGGGTGACAACATTTCGTTGTCACATGATTAACCCGATTAACCATTGACCCCTTTGTAGCTGTTCTGCCGTATTTCAGACGAGGTTGCTGTCCTCTGTCGTTGTGGTGGCTATTGTGTATCCGTACACAAACTTCACCTTTTATCCTCACGCAACGTCGTGAGCTTTTTGCGAAAGATCAGAAGCGAGTTCTGATCAAGACAAAACCGCTTTTCAGCGCTTTTGTATGACCAGATCTCTTCTTTCCCTGCTCCTTTTTTACAGGAGCAATTTTCTCCACCACCTGACGTGGCTTCGAAAATTGGGAAAGATCGATCTTTCCAAGGACTGTCACGCCCGGAAGCGTGGCAGTCCTGTGACTCATCATTTCCATATTTTTTGGAAATTTAAAGTCAAAACTATTCCCCGCTTCTCGCACGGTGGATATCACGCCAAGTTTGTGTCATTGGGGACAGGGGAATTTCACATAAGAAATTTTTTCCCAGCAAACCGCAGATATTCTGCGAATGTTTTGGGATGAATTTTTTTAAGATCCCTCAACGGGATCTGCCAAAGTAAATCTTCCACATGGGGGCTATTTTCCCCATATGGCCTGACAAGGGTTTCCCACTTTGCCCCCGGATATCGGGATAATAAGTATCCCGATTTCATAGAGCGCCCGAGGTATATTTGAAAAAATATCCCCCCTCCCGTATTAAAGTGGAGGGTAAGGGTAACTTGTGAGATTTTACTTCCCACAACGGTAATCCCGTTGTGGATTTTTTGTTTTTCCTGCAGAAGGAGGATCTCCTCCTCTGCTGAGAGTGCGGGGACAATGTCCTCGCACTCTTGCTTGATCCGTTCAATTTCATTTTGAAATTGAAGGAAAATAAATTTCGCTGTTCTCATTTTTTTTGATTTTAGGTTAAGAAATACTCGAATACCGAATACCGAATCACTTCAGTCGCCGAGTATTTCTTAACCGAGTGGAAAATGAAATCCTTCAATAATATTCAGGATAAAAAACCACTCTATTCACCTCACCAATTGCCTGATGGGGCTTATGTGGGGAGCATACAACTGGCCCGAGGCAAAACCTCGAGAGTACCCGAGGAATTGCCTCGAGATGCCCCGCACAATATTTTATTTTCAACGATCACCATCTTGCCCGATCCCGATCTCCCGATCTAGATCAGCTCTCAGTATTTATATCCGCAAATTTTCATTTATAGATATCTCTACTGAATTCCTTCGCAAGAAGGAGTACGGAGGTAAAGTAATGCCTAACTCTCTCCTCCATACTTCTTGTTACGAATCTCTCCCTTGCCTCGCCGTAGCTTGTTTAGATATTTGTGGGCTCGCCTCGCCATAGCTTTAGCGAAGGCGGGTCACGCTCCTTATAACGAAATACGGTAGCGTAGTCTTTTTCAACTCTCCCCTCAGAGAATTTCACAAAGACATTTCTGGAAACGAAAGTGGGTTAATCTTTCGCATCCAGTCGATCTCTTTGCGAGCCCCTCACTAAATTTTAAAATTTAGTGAGGGGCGAGAACGGTGTGCACGTGATCTGTAGTGAGACTCGGGTTTGCGGCCTATGCCTTACTACAACGTGCGGTGCAAACGGAAGCAGGGAAGACTGTTTTTGTGGATATACGCTCTTTGCAAACGGCGATTTTTGGCTCCCCTGACCATTCACGTATATCGCAATCTTCCTACTATCCCCTCAAAGAACTCTCTCCGTCTTTGGCCTTGCGACCTCTTTGACTTTCTTGCTAATAGTATAGCATCTTTAAACTGTTTTGTCAACAATACAGATCAATTATATTTAAAATTGTTATTTTTCTCAATAAAATAAGGCTAGAATAGTTATGCACATTGTCATATTTGCGTGACAAAACACAATAATGTAGAATTCTAGGGTGAATCAGTTGCTGTATTAAAAATCTAAAATCCCTGCCTGCGCAGGCAGATAGAATCTATGCAAAGTGAAAACATCCTAATCCAAGCCGGACTCTCAGAAGAACAAGCCCTCGTTTACGAGGCTTTGCTTGAAAAGGGTCCGCAAAAAGCCTCGCCGCTATCGAGCTGGACGGGGATAAAGCGCTCTTTGATCTATAAGATTTTGGAACAGCTGGAAACTATGGGGCTGGTGGAGAAAAAAGGGGGACCGGGGACAGTGGCAGTATTTTCGCCACTTCATCCTTCACTTCTCATGCACGACCTGGAGCGCAAAGAAAAGGAGCTGGCGCTCGCAAAAGATATGCTCACGCACTCCTTGGGCACGCTTTCATCGAAATACAATCTGATTGCCGGAAAACCCAATGTGCAGTTTTATGAGGGGAAGGAAGCGATCGCACAAGTGACCAATGAATTTCCAAAAAATGAAAAAGAAATTCGCCAGTTTATAAATATCGGACGAGCTATGGAACAATTTCCAGATGAAACTGTTGGCCATCTCCATCAGCGTATAAAGGCCGGTATCTCTAAAAGAATGATCGTGCCGGATACTGAGCCTAATCGTGCATATGTGAAAAAGGGAAGTGAGCTCACTGAATTTAGATTTATTAAAAATGTGCTTCCGACCGCTGTCCAAATATATGATGATAAAGTGAGTATGCTGACCCTTACTCCTGAAAAAGTAGTCGGGCTGGTGATCGAGGACAGTGCTATTTCAGAAACGTTTAAAATGCTCTTCGACGAGTATTGGGAGCGTGTAGCAAAACCGCTGTAAAATTAGGCTGCTTGTTGCAGTCGATCTTTTTGCCATTTAGTGATTTTAATAACTTCTACACCAAGTGGAGTATAGTCAGAATTTGTTCCAATCTCCTCAAACCCGAATGATTCTCTGTATGTGTCGCGCATCGGGTTTTGGGCGTATACGTCGGCTTCGAAGTCACCTTCGCTTGTATATTCTTCGATTACTTTGCGTAAAAGTTCGGTGCCGACACGCGAACCTTTGATGAGTGGATTTACGTTGAACGATGCTCCGTAAAAGGATCCGTCCGCGCGGCGCAGAACGCGCATAGATGCAATAACTTCGCCTTTGAGCTTGACGGTATCGATGACTTCATTTTCCTTTGGATTTTCGAGCGCGTCTTTTTGAGTACCAAGCCACTTTTCTCGGAGAGCTTCGGGGTATTGTTTTGTATTTTCTATCGCCATAGCAATGATCTCATTTTTATTCTGCTCTGACATCAGGGAAGCATTTTCGTGAGAAAGCTCGATATCCTTAAAATCTTCGAACGAGAATGTCTTTTGTTCTACAAGTGATTTACAAGCAGCCGCGAAGACAATAGTGGAAGTTTTGATGTCAGCCATTTTTTGCTCCAATTCCTTTCCAAGCGCGATACAATCTTCTCCGGTGCATTTTTGTGCCGGTGCAGCATATATTTCAAGTAATTTTTTTCCGCGTAGTAGCAGATGCTCTTTTGTTTTATCAATGAGTTCCGGCGTCATTTTCGCAGACAGATTTTCTTGCATGTATGTTTCGACTGAGCTCACTTCGTCAATAATTTCCCCATACTTTTTAAAAAGTATTTCCGCGGATTCTGTCGGAAGCTTTTCTCCAAGGGTGAGGATCTTGTCGCCCATTGATTCATCACCGGACATTGAGAGGAATGATTTGAGGTAATTTTGGTTAATCTCCTGTTTGTTACCCTTAAGCTGACCTTCTAATTTTGTGAATGTCGCTTCATCTGATTCTGACAAAAATCGTAAAAATTGTATCTGCTCACGTAGGTACAAGTCCTCAAGATGTATACCTAGTCTTTTGTTGACGTAGTCTCTGATTTCTGGACTATGAAGGACTTTTATTAAATGCGAAAAATCTTCTTTTCCTAATGGATTGAAGATTTTGTTTTCAGTGAGACCCTCGTAGCTTTGCAACTCGATGCTTCTTTTTGATGTATTTTTTATTTCTGTAGTCTCCACCAGTGCATATGGAGTGTAGGTTGCTCTCGAAATGATACTTCCATATTCTTTTGAAACTTTGGAATATAAGATGTTTTCCAAATCAGGAACGATTGAATTTGAATTAAAAAATTCCGTGCTCTCTTTTGTTACCTTTTCTCTAATCATACTGATTTCATTATTAACGGGGTATGGTTTGTCATCATCCTCGGAATCTGGGGTAGAATAGACACCTCCATCAAACTCGCTCACAATTCCAGTATTATTCTCTATTTTTTTCAATTCGAAATCTGAAATAAACTTGACGAGTGGACTCTTTTCATTTTTACGAAGTTCTAGTAGAAGTTTAACAACTGCTTTATATGCTGGTTCTGCCCACTCTCCATTCCCATGTGCCCACAATGCAGTAGTGGAAAGCTGCTTAATTGCGCTAATTTTGCTCGAACTACTCAGATTTTTTACATTTTCCTTAAATTTTTCTATACGCTCCCCATTTGCCCACGAAAGATCAAGGGTGAGTTCTCCTTGAGTACTGACAATATTTCTTAGACCGTACGTTTCATTTATTTTTGAAAATGCAATGAGTTGGTAGATACGGTCAGTTTTTAAATATTCTAGCGCGTCGGGCGAACGACCGAAATACAAATTATTAAGGTTTTCGTAAAAACTTTGCGCCTTGTTTTTTTCGTAATCCTTTTTGAAAATGAGCTTATTGCAAAACTCAATGAGTTCGTCAGCGAAGATTTTTACCAATCCTGTTTGTTCCTTAGATATATATTGGGTTTCGTTCGGGAATAATTTTTCAACCATTTCATGCATCGGGTCATTGAAAAAGCCTCTGGATGTATCGGAATTATTACTCCATAGTTCCTGTATGTGCGTTTTAACCCACGCACTAAAAAATTTCTTCTTTTCTTGAGGTGTCATTTCTAGATTTTCAGATGGTTTTGAAATACTAGGTTCACCGACAGGAGATGGCTGATCTGCAAATTTCATACCTCGATTGTACACCCCCACTCCTCAAATGCCCATAGGTTTTCATATTTTGTGTGACAAAAGGGGACAGGAAGTACCACATGAAAGTCTTTGCGTTCGGGCTAGTGGTTATTGCTAAAGATTGGGAAAGCCTATAGAATGCGGGCGAACTCAAATCTACCGAACTATGCAGAAAAATGTAACAGTACTTTTCGTAGGCTACAAAGGCTACGAGCCAAATTGGGGAGTATTTGCCCAAGCCCTACTTCGGAAAACTTCCTTGGTAAAAATTGAGGCAGTAATTTTTGATCCAACGATAGGATATTTAGTTTCGATGATTGATCGAAATCCTGCTGTTGGGGTGATTTTTGACCCTGAGATTCCGGTTGATATTCTCGAAGAGTATCTTCGGAACAGATATACAGAGAAAAAAATTACATTGACGTATGGCCGGCCCAGCGTAATGAACGGGAAAAGGCAGAAGTTGCAGGATCTGGGTAGGGATACTTTTGAAATGTATGCCACTGATAGTGAGGTAGTACTTCGTCTCACCAGTAACGAACTCATTGATGCTTTGACGCACTGAATATTAAAGGCGGGAAATAGAAATATTTCCCGCCTTGCTTTTTTATACTGGCTTGCGATCATAGAGAAAACACTTCTTTTATGAAAGCAATAACAATTACAGGCACTGATCACGGACCTTCTTCGACTGAAGGTATTGTGATCGTTAAAAATGAGTTTGATACATATTGTTTCCGAGTTGGGGATGAGAAAACATATGAACAGGTGAATTTTAATAAGATGTGCCCTCCTGAAATTGAATTACGAGATGATCTTAAAATAATCACAAGCATTCAATTTGTTCGAAGGGATAATCCCACAACTGGAAAATATTTTTTCCTGGTTGTAGAGCCAAAAAATCCAAACGAAGAAGGAATGGTCGTTCTCCTCAACAATGCACATATCCTTAAAGGAATAAGCTCTAACTACAAAATTCTCATAGAAATTAACACGTCGTACCTTATCTTACTCCTTAGAAAACATAGAGTGCGATTCAAGATTGGGGAAGAGGTATGGATTATCCGTAATTCTCTCGTCTCGAGAGAATCCTGACCCAAGCGTAATCTCGTATCTCCGTAGTTTTATAAACTACGGAGATTGTTTTATATACGAAGTATGTTAGTATAGAAGGGTTTTTAAGGCGCAACGGGTTAATTTCGGTAGCCCTAAAGGATTGCGATTTTAACAATCCAAGTACGGATTAAAAAATCGGTAGCCCTAAAGGATTGCGATTTCTACAGTTTCTTTTGAAACTAAGAAATCGGGAATATCTCGGTAGTATGCATGTTTTGGGGATATTTTTCATTGTTAATTTAACATCTAGGTCGGGGCGTAGTATATCGGTAGTATGCATGTTTTGGGAACATGAGGGCCGAGTTCGATTCTCGGCGCCCCGACCTAGGTGTGAAAAGAAAAATATCCGGATGTTTGG
>JACCDT011128815.1_pt1 | contig 28376 bp, 33 predicted proteins | sample 7446291 | NCBI WGS metagenome assembly JACCDT01 (sample SAMN15323446, study PRJNA562643) | freshwater metagenome | isolation source: river surface water | place: USA:Blue River Watershed | collected 2017-08-17 | reverse complement strand
CTCAATATATTTTCCGCATCCTCCTGGATTAGTACAGTGGTAGTAAGCAATACGCTTTCCTAAGTGCCACTCTGCAGTAAATTTTCTATTGTGAATAGGGCAGAAGATATACCCGTTCAGAAGCCACTTATACTTACGTCTTCGGCAACGTCCGTTTGTATTGTTGTTTGCAATTTTCTGTACCTGATCAAAAGTTGCTTCATCAATAAGTGGTTGATGCTTTCCTTTTACGTGTATGTCTCTCCAATGAATTTCTCCAAGATACAGTCTGTTCTTGAGCATCTTATAGAACATGGCAGGGACTAATTTTTTACCCGAACTACTCACTAAGCCTTTGTCGTGTAACATATCATTTAACTGAAATACATTGTACTGACCTGTTGCATATAACTTAAAAGCTTCCGTTACAAGATGGGCAGTCTTTGGGTGTGGAACAATAATTCTCTTCGCAACTTTCTCACAGTTCTTGTCTGGGTTTTCTACGTTCATATATCCTGCGGGTACATTGGCAGGGAAGTAGCCTGCTCGTGCTTTTGTGTCTACTGCTTGAATCGTTTTCTCTCGGGTTGTATCACTGTAAAACTGGTTAATAGTTGCAAACATGTTATCGGTCAATATAGAACTGGCATCTTCTCCTGAAGATTGACCGTTTAAGTATTTGAGTTTTACATCATTATTTTTAAGTATGGTTCTAACAAAAGCGTGAGCCTCTACGCTACGAGCAAGGCGGTCCGAGTTGGTAACATACATAGTTGAGAACTCTCTTTTCTTTGCTAGTTCAATCACTTCTTGTATTCCTTTTCTAAATAGATCTTTACCACTTTTTCCTTCGTCTCTAATAACTATTACATCTGTGTACCCGTCTGCGTAGGCGGCTTTTTTACACTCCTGTTCTTGATAGTCGAGTGAGATACCATCTGTCTGATCCTCTGTAGAAACTCGGCAGTATGCCAATCCAATATTTTTATTTTTCATATATTTAATGTTTTTTACTGACTTATAATTAAGTAACCTTTCTCTTTAAGCGTCCTTTCAAGGCACACTTAAACCAACAGAGGTTATGCACCCCCTTTGTATATGAGTGAGTTAAAATTCTCCCCTATATAGTGTTGGTATTTTTAACTGACTGTTTTGGCTGTGATTCTTCGGGCTTTACCAATGAACATAAAGTTGTATTCTTCTCTCCTTGTTTCTCTTGTATGACACCTTTCTTTACCATTCTTTTTATTGTGTTTAGAAGTGTTGAGTTTCCGACTTTTATACCGTCCTGTTTCAGTAGTCTCAGGATGTCTGTCTTGCAAAGCTCGGTATTGAGAGCAAGTGCGTGTACAATAGCTTCTTCAACGATTGATTTGTTACTTTGCTGTTCTTCAATATCTCCATCAATTTCAAAACTTAAATTCTCTCCGTCTTTGATAACATTTAAGGTGAAACTGCCAATTTCTTCCGCATAACGAGATTTGTTCTGAGTAACCTTAACAGAGTTTTCTCCCTTTTCGCTATCTACTGACAGGTGACAATCTAGAGAAGCTAAGATATCTGAAGATCCTCTCATTTCCTGTGATCCACCAGACTGATTATTTCCTTTCTTTCTATGGTGGTGGGTGAATATGACGGTTATTCCTTCATTTGTAATTTTTCGTAGTAGGCTGAAGACGCTAGCCATTGCTATTGCACTGTTCTCATCCTCTTCGTGAATTCGAACCAGAGAATCAAATATAATCAGTCCGATTTCTTTTTTCTTGGCGACTCGTATTATTTTCTTCACATTGTCATTTGTTAGTTTGAAGTATTTAAATGAAAGTGTATAAATAGGCAAATCAAATCTATCTCCAATCTTTTTGAATCTTATTTGAAGTAGTCGGTCACCATTTTCTTCGTCTACCAAAAGAACACCTGTCTGCTTTGTTTGGAATCTATTAAACAAAGGGGTACCAGAAGCAATTTTCTGTGCCATATCTAGAACTAACCACGTCTTGTATGAGGCAGGTGCCCCCGACAAAGCAATTAAACCTGAAGCGGGGATAAGTCTGTCTACTACCCATTGAATTGCGTCAAACTCGGTTTCCATAAGTTCTTTCAAGGACGTAAGTTTATAGTCGATTATTGCCGTGTTTCTTGAGTCTGTATCAACTAGATTATCTGTAAGTTCACCTACTAACTTTTCCATAGGTTTTACAGTGTTGTCATCAGGGTTATTCTGCATGTGCATGTATAGCGTTTATGTTTTTAATATAGTCAATTATTTCTTGCTGTTCTTTTTCTCCTTTGTAAATCTCGATGTCGTCATAGGTGCACATATTGCTTTCAAGTATAAAAATGAGCTTTTCATCGCTGTATTGAATACAGGAAAGTTTGTGGTCCTTGTAGATCAAATATGCAGTAAGACCAATATCGCTAGTGCAATAGTAGGTCGTATCTTCTTTTGGAATAAATTCATTATTCGTTTGTTGGATTTTCGTTTTCATTATTCGTTTTATTTTTAGTATTAAGATTTTGCCTGTGCTTGTGGTCAATCAGCGCAATAAAAATATCCGCAAGCAGTTCGACTGCTTTTTCCGTTGCTATATTTATTGTTTCGATTGGGGATTTAGAAGACATAATCATGGTATGGAAATACCATGAGGGCATCATGACAAAAGATGGAGTATTTTTGGTGAGAGTTTATTTTTTGCTTGTAGTAGCGTTTTTGTTTGTAAGTTTTTTAACTTCTTTGCTCAAGTCTGAAGCCATTTTACGGCAATGAGAGACGCTTTTTCCTAGTATCGTGGCAATTTTCTGATAGTTCATTCTGTGTAATTTGTGCAGTTGGTAAGCTGTCCATCTATCTTTCATGGAATCAAGATCAGGTTCTTTCTGCTCTTTTGGTCTATCAGGTGTTCTTTTAAGGTAATTTTCAATTGTTGGCCAGACTTTGTCTATTTGAAGTTTCAGATCCGCTTTAGTTGTCTCGTGGTATGCAACTAATCCAATCCCAACTCCTGCATTAAACATTTTTTCTGGTTTTAATGACGGTAGTCTCAGTTCACAAGAATCTTGGTTTCTATCATTAAAAAGTTCAGCTGAATAAAAAGGTTTATCCAGTGTTATATAGTCATAAGCCATTCTTTCCAACATAAATTGTTGTTCGAAAGTTTTGTGATCAAAGTCAGAATTTCTAGAAAGAAATAATCTTAATGGAAGATTGAATAATTTGTATGTACTTGCCATATCATGTTCTGTTTTCAAAATTTTGACTTGAAATAGGTGTGACGCCCATTTCTTAAAATAAGTTTCTCGCTCGTCTATATCTTTGCAACCCCCGTCAGGTAGATTCAGTAGTTTTCTTGAAAGTTTAGTAAACTCTTGAAACTTATCTGTTAAGAGTAGAATCGAAAAATTACTAGCTTCAATTCTCATTTTTCTCCCTGCGCTCTTTAATGGTTCAATATTTAGTGTTGGAATTTCTTCAGCAATAACATCATCAATGTTCATAAAAATCATTGATTTACTCGTCTTTGACTTTTCTTTTTCAAGTATATTGGTTAGATCCAGAAACTGGCTTTGGTAGTAAAGGCCATTTCTTTTTGGCTTTATATTGATTGCTCTGATATGTTTTATTTCATCATTATAGATGCTTCCAAATTCTCTTTTGAAACCATTAATAAAATCTTCCAAACTTTTATATGTGTTTTGATTCATTGGTAATTAAATATTACCAATATTAAATTTCTCTGTATATTAAGATCCTTCACTATTATCTTAAAATACAGTAAAGTATAGCTACAACTAAATAGGCGACCTAACCCTACTGCTTCGGCTCTAGGTATGGTCATAAAATCGCTGAATAACAGAAACCCTACTCTTAGGACGTTATTCAGCGTTGCATCGGGAAACTGGCGCAGACCCTCGTGGTCACCTAGGGGTAGGATTTCTGTTTCCTACACTCTAGGTTTTAAACGCTAAATTTTAAAACCATGAACGAAGAGACGAAAAAGTGTCCATTTTGCATAAAGGAAATATCTGCGCTTGCGACTAAGTGTCCTTATTGTCAATCAACTATCAAAATACCGATGAGGAGCTTCTCTTTACATGGAAGTCGACCAAAGAACGATAGTAAAAGACTTGTCCTTACAGCATTTGCTGTAATATTTGGATCATTCCTGCTTTTAGGACTCTTCTCAGCTTCAGGCTCAAAATCCGGCTCATCAAGTCATTCTTCTGTCCCTTCTTCAAATTCAAGTACTTCCGACTTAAAAGTTCGCGTTCAGACTGGGGGTAGTGGAATTCACATAACAAACCTTGAGAGCACAGATTGGAGTAACTGCATGGTGGGAGTTAATGGTGGAAATGGATGGAATTTTAATAAACCACCATTTAGAACAAGGAATCCATTTGATGTTAAAGCTGGACAGGTAGTAATAATCTCATGGTCCAAGGTTACAACCGATGATGGTACGGCTTTTAGCCCGATTACTCACACAGTTAATAATTCGGTTGTTATTTGTAACCAAGGTGAAGTAAATGCGAGGTATTGGAACGGAAGCACGCGGTAAATTCAAAAGTGTTAGAGCATGATAAAATATCTCCATGTCATTCATATCTAAAAATCAAATAGGGCTTGCAGGTGAGTTTGCTGTACTGTCCCAGCTCGCACTTCGAGGGTACGACGCAAACATGACCTTAGGAAATACAAAAAGTGTAGACATACTCCTTTCGCACCCTGAAACGAAGAACATGTACAAACTTGAGGTTAAGACTCATTACGACAACCATTCATATATATCTGCAGATTTTGGTCATGTAGAGGCTCATTGGAGAATGGGAGATAAACACGAAGCAATTAATGATCCAACCCTCTTCTACTGCTTTGTAAGTATCCTGCAAAGCACTCACTCTTTTGACTTCTATATCGTGCCTAGTGCGGTTGTAGCCAAGTTCATTCAGGAGTCTCACAAATACTGGTTGAGCGGAAAGGATACTCGTAATGATTCTAAGTTGAGGTCTTTCATGCTCGGTAAAAAAGGCTGTGAATACAAGCTTGATATGCCGATAGCGGAAGATTACAAAGGAAGGTGGGACTTTTTGAAGTAGAGTTTTCCGCTCAACCTATATTGTTTCGGTAAATAGGGACACAGACATTTTCAATGAATTCCGCATACGCATGAGTATTTGCTTTTATCAAGTCACCTCTATTTTTAGAAGAACCTCTGATCGTTTCTAATTTTCCATTACCGTATTTGTTCTCATTTCGTACGACAGCATTGTAGTGTGCGGTTGAAACCATATAGTGTAAATTTTCTTCAAACTCGCAAAAATACCTTGCATCCTTAATGTTTATACCTTGCAGAATTATATGAAGATCTTTTCTTTCTAAAATCAATCTCGAAATAATCTTATGTACATGTTGAATCTCGAGCGGGCTTTTTCGTTGCAGTGTACAGTTCATTATAATTGTTTTGATTGTCGGAAATCTTTTTAAGTATGTGATGTATGCTTCAAGGTGACTGTCATTTATTATGTATACGTGAGGTATTGCTGTAATACCAGCTTTTTGTAATCCTTTTCCAAAAACAAGACTCTTCTTTTGGTTTATCCTATGTCCTAACGGACATTCGCCAGCAAAAACTGAAAAGTTTGGAGTTGTTGCGAACCTAAAACCTAATTGGTACAGAGATGAATATATAGATATATTATTTTGTTGCATCCACAAGCTTTCTATTAAAACGTCTTGGGCAGACATGTTTAAAATTACAGTTTTCTGCAGGAACATTGGAGATTGAAGTATTTTTTTATTTAAATTCAATCTTTTTGGAGCACGCAATATACCACTAACTTTTCTTGGAGGGTTGGTGAATATATCTCCCAAAGAGATACTGATGGCGTCACCCTCGATATTTGATGGGTCTGACCAGATGAAGCTTTTTTCCAAAGTATGAATCATTTTGGGTAGCTTTGGAAGAAGAGTTTGATCAAAATTAACATCAAGTTCTAAACCCTGTACGTCTTCAATGTAGAGAGCGACATCTGGATTTTTACAACTGATGTGATTGACGGATTCCTCAGAGCAAACTTCTTGTATTTGTGAGGTTTCAGTAGGAGACACAAATGGCTCCCAGTCTTTATTGTTGACATTACACTCAAGGCTTGCAAAAGACAGCGTTCTAGGATGATCTTCGAAATTCTCCATATTTGGTGTCTTCTTTTACTTTTACCTTTCCTTTGTAATGATAACCTTCTTCAAGACAGTGTTTCAACATTGCAGACCGTGCTCTCTTGAGGTTTGCAATAACTTTTCCTTGGTGTGTAATTTTCCATATACCATCCTCTTCCTTGAGAAGGAGAGGGGTACCTGCAAGTAAAGACTTTTCCTGAGGCAGTTCTGTTTCAAAAGACAGTGTGCACACAGGCTGAAGTTTTTCGTCTGATTTATTTGTTCCAGACCCTCCACCTGACGAATTCATTCGAGATAGTGGTACCAACTCAATACTGTCGTTATCCTTTCTTATTCTTTTTCCTGATGCTGATGATTTTCCTCCCATTGTTTTGTATTTATTTGTTAATATTGTCACGAGGCTTTTGCTTTTAGCGCAGGAACGTGTTACTGCAAGAATATACCTCTAAAATTCTTTGTCAAGTATTTCTGGACGATATAGCATTTGTCCACAATATTATTTGCAATACTGCCTTGTCTAGGGCATAATAGAATCAATATGAAATTACATCCTCACCAGAGAAAACTGCTAGAGGTTATTAAGGCTCATAATGGAAATATAGAAGGGCTTTCCTTAAGAGTGATAGGAACTGAGATGGGTATTGAAGACAGGGCTCAAGTGGTAGCCCACCATCTCGAACAATTGGAGAATAAAGGTTTTCTTCGTAGATATCAGCCAGATAAAAGAATTTTTGAAGTATTGGATAACCCTGCATCCGAGGTTGTATATGTTGATTTGTACCGAACGACTGCACAATGTGGTCCAGATGGCTTTTTGGGTGATGATCGAATAATGGAGCGTGTTCCTTTGTCTTCTAAAACATTCGGAATCACAAATCCAAAAGATTACTTTTTAATAAAACCTAAAGGTGCCTCAATGGAGCCAATGATTAAGGAGGGTGATTTAGTTTTAGCACGGAAACAGGTAAATGTTGAAAGTGGCCAGGTTGCAGTTATTGTCCACGAAGGCATGCCTAAAATAAAAAAGATTGTCAAATTTGAGTTGGGTGATTCTTCAAAGTATTTATTGAGATCAATGAACGCTGAATTTGAAGATGAGGAAATTGATAATGAAGATACTGGTTTTAGAATATGTGGACAGGTAAAGGCCGTCATAAGAGTCCAATAGTAGTGGTCAAAAAAACTTAAATAAGTTGTCAGTCGGGCTAGTTTTTATTGGCTATTTAGAAAAGTTGAGCATATAATTCTCAGTAATATGGATCCGCTAAAAACAGAGCGTTTTAAGATACTCAATAGAGAAGCGTCAATTGTTGCCGAACTGCTTACTAATGGTCTTGAAAATAGCCGTAAAATATCATCCAGTCATGCCTACTATTATCAGTCCTTTTATGCTCTAAGTATGGGATTAGAAAGACTAATGAAATTAATACTCAATGTTGAGCAGTCTGGGGTTAACCTTAAAACACACGGACATAAACTAAAAGATTTGATTAATGTCTTGGGAATTAATTTCAATGACGATAGTATCGAAGCTAAGTTGATATCTTTTCTAAATGATTTTGCTGAAGGTGATAGATACAGTATTGTAGATTTCTTATCTCGTGGAGATAAACGTCGGCTTGCAAATGAGCCTGTTGTAAAATTTTACAGCACTATTATAAAAGATATTCTCGAAACCCATCCTCCTCATAGAGTTTGGCTTGCACCCAATATTGATGAATTAGGACACGTGCTTCACAATCGTGAAGATTTGTCAGCGATAAATAGTCTTAGTGACTTAGCGGTCCATACCCAGCTAGTTGAGCACGCTTCCAAGTATTACGTAATGTATGCCGCAAGGATAATGAGACCATTAATTGGTAGGCTAAGTAATCATGACGGATATCCTAAAAACCCATATTTCAGCGAGCATTTTCGTTTTTTGCCGGATGATGACAGTCGTGCGTTAAATAGAAAAACATTTAGAAGCTAGGGTTTCTCTGGGAGGTTAGCGTGGCCTGACAAAAGATGGACAGTGACCCTGATCAGTTGATAAAAAAGACGACACTCCCGTGTCAATTTTTTTATAGCAGCCAATTGATATGTGCGAGGAGTAAGCTTTACTAGTGAGTCGTGCACCATGTAATGGGTCATTTATAAAATCAACACCACCTCTATTTCTAGAGATTTTTATCATTTTTCGAAGACTGTAATAAATAGACAAACTTGTCTGTGTGTTAGATAATTGATTTAATTACTACTTATCAGATATGAATATTATATGTCCTCAAATAAAGACTCTCTCAATGAATCAAAAGATAATATCAGCATAGCTGACATTGTTCGCATACAAGATAGTATTAAAAAAGAAGTCGACTTCGAAAAACCTGACAACGAACTTACAGTCGAAGAACAAGCTAGAAAAATATTATATTTTACTTTTGATGAACAAATTGAAAAAGTTCTAGGGGAAGATTCAAAAAGAGAGTTTGATCAAAAAAGGAATAGGGTGGAGAAAGTTAATCAATTTCAGACTAATCTAAATAAACTGTTTGAGTTAGGGAAGGAGATAGAAAAAAACTTTGTCTGGCAGAGTGCATACTTAGTACACCACTTTAATAAGACTGGAGAAAATTATTATTTTACAGCAACAAGAAATCTAACTGATCAAATTGTAGAAAAAAATGATGTTTCTAGCGCAGACAGGGTGTCGAAAGCAAAAAATGTTATTGAAATAACAAAAGCTTATCGAAGCAAAATGGAATCTGATATTGTAACAAAACAAGAGATAATGTCTGCTTTGATACAGACGTTTGAAAATTTGTTTAACAAGACAGATTTTGGTATTTATTCGGAAAGCCAAGATGGTAATGAAGCAGCTGAACATTTGAAAGTTCAATTTTCAAAATGGTTGAATCTATCGAAAGAGTTGTTGCCATACCGACAAAAAGCAATAAATGCAGTATCAGAAGATATCGATTTAGATGAGATTTTACCTACATTTGTAATAGAAAATAATGGAGATATTTCAAAGAATGTTTCAGGTGTCGAATTAGGAATCAAAGGGAAGAGGGTTGTTCGACAGATCACTGAGGCGAATAACGCTGAAAAGGACATCGGTGAGAAGAGATCAAAAATTGCCGAAGATCTTTATGGTAGCCCTGATACATATATGGATTTCGGCACTACAAATAATGAAGTACCGAAAACTGTAATAACAAAACAAAATCCACTCGAATCTAAGCCGTGGTTTAGGTTGGCTAAGGTTATCTATGTGCTTACCTTATCGCTTGGTCTATTGCTCTCATTCATTTTTATGGCTGAGGATGCTGATTCAGGTTTCTGGCTTTTTGTGGTTGTGATCGTGCTGTCTATAATTGTGCGTAAATCTTTCTATTATGTGACTTTGGGTAAAACTGATTGGAGAGATTAGTAGCCTTTATCTATAGGTATAATTAAATTTGGATACTGACCCCAAGATAAGTTGCTTATACAAAAAGAGCCCCGGAAACGAAGGCTCTTTTTGCTGAAAGGGGACTAACGGGAATCGAACTGATATAATTCAACAGTATGAAATACGAGAGTTTTGCCAATATCTCAGAGCGGAAAGAGAGGCTTAGGGATGGCCTAGGTCTTGTGCTGTGTACGAGGCAGAAGGATGCTGAGAACGCACCGCTTGATCAGCAGGTTGGTCTCGCTCACGAGATGCATTTACCCGCAGTTCAATTTGATCTGAGGAACAGAACGGACGAAGAGGTAATGTCCTCCCTTGATCGTTTAAAAAGCTTCCGCGAGCAGAATGCCGAAAGCTCAATTTCAATGCACGGTGAAACCCCGAAGATCGATCATTCGACTCTTGAGATATCAAACGGAGAGCGGATTAAAAAGGAACTTGAGCTTACGCGCTCCCTAGGCGGCGAATCTCACACAATTCATCCCCCGAATGTTTCGAGCGGCGTATTTGAACATGCCCCTGAAGAAGTCAGAAGAACTGTCGTTGAAAACTACGCGCGGCTTTTTACCCAAAGCCTCAAGGCATCAATCGATGACGGGACAGACTTTTCGATTGCCATTGAGAATATGCCTACGAAGGGGTCCGACGGTGCGTGGGGTCAGTCACCTGAGGAATTGGAACTGCTGATTTCTACAGTGTCTGAAGTGGTCTCGTCTGAACTGGGTATCGGCACCGAAGAGGTTCTTGAGCATGTCGGCATGACTTTTGACATTAACCACGCACTTCATGGCGTAGAAGATGAGAAAGCGGCCGATTTCATTCTGGGAGAGTGGTTTGCAAGACTCGGGAAGCATATCAGGGTAGTTCACGTATACATGCCTTCAGGCGAGACTGACAGCTTTGCTCACAAATATAAGAAGTCCATTGAGCTTGCCGCGCTCCACGCTCCTCACGGCAGGATTTTTCTAGAAAGCAAGAACGGAGCAGATTCTACTAGGCAAATATATGCTTCAGCTAAAGAGATTCGGATCTAGAGGGTATAACAAAAGACGGACAGTGACCCCTGAAAAACGACTTATACAAAACCACCTTGTAAATAAAGGGTGGTTTTGTTATGTGAGGACTAAAGAGAATTGAACTGATATAATCTAAAAATAGAAAGATTTCAACTTCTAGCTACTGTAAATATCTTATTAATCAAAGATGGAAAAATTATCCTTACTCGAAACATTTCCTCAAAATATGGTACCGAAGATAAAAGCTGCGATCGATAGCTATCTGGCAGGAAATATATTCTGAATTCGATTGGAAGTGTTGATCTAGGTTTGAGTATTTTCAGCAGGTACAACAAAATTCCTATACTTACCACCCTGGAAGGAATCATTTAGAATCCTCTACTTAATCCCTAGTAATTTTAAAATACTTGGCACAAGTGGATCTGCAGATGCCCCATATACCATGACGCCACCCAGAAGACCGATCAGCGAAATGGTAAGTAGACCAACTATAGCAAAAACCACAGAGAGCACTCGATTGGTAAGGGTACTTTCAAGAAAACGGAAGAGTCTTGGTAAACCCATGCTAGGAAACTTTCGTGTAATCCATGGATTCATGCGCGTAAGCAGTTCACCAAGGAGAAGTAGTCCGTATATCCAAGTTGAGGTAGCAGCAAATAATGAATGCATTTCAACAATCTGTCGATCTGGTTGAATAAGGTGTTCAGAAATTTCTCCTGTAGCGCTTGCCACTATTGCACCAAGTACACCAAAAACTAGTACAACGAGTTGCACTTCTCGCCACGCAAACCTCGGCACCAGACGTTCAAAGGGAAGTGTTTTCAAGAGAGAATACAAAAGCAGGAATGCTATAGGAAAATGAACAAATAACGGATGAATATTGTATGCCATACCCTTATTATACTATTTCTTTTTACGTTGTATAAAAATCGTCATGATCGTATTGGTGCATATCATCGCAACCGAATGGAATGTGGTAGCGATATTATATGTGTTTAATGAAAAAAGCGTCAGTATGTGTCGTGCGACATTCATTTCATAAAGAGTTGGTTTTTCGGTTTTGGGATGTTGCCATGTTTTACGAAGTGTCGGGATAAAGGCAACTATATCTATCAATACAACGATAATGACTGATATGGTTGGATCTTTTGTAATTACCCAAGGGATAAGTCCGAATAGGCAGATTAAAAGAAAATAGTTGTCTATTGTTCGAATGTGCCCAACTTTCCCCCTAAAAAGATGTTTGAGTGAGAACAGAAAAATAACAATCGTGAACCCTTCGGCGACACCTGTTGGAAGTGCTCCAATGCCTGCACCTTTTGCAAGTCCTCCAAAAAAAGTTGTCATGGAAACGATAGACCAGATGAACCACGTGTATGGATGTGGTTGAATTCGTCCTTTGAATACATCTTTGAGATATGAAGTGTTTCCGATAAATGCGAGGAGCGTGGCTATTATGGCGATAAAATCTTTCATTGGCTTATTCTAGCATTTTAAAACCTCTATTTTCATACCTCCAAATATTTCAAACGTCTAGTATAATGTAATCATACCTATAAACCACAAAAACATGCTCAGAAAATTCACAGACAATATTCAGCTTTCCGGTGGCATTATTACTATTATTTTGATAATCCTCGCTGTATCTTTTTTCGACCTAAGTTCACTCAAAGAAATGGTTGCGCGTGCTGGTGTTTGGGCACCTTTTGTAATCATCCTGGCAAAAGTTACAACGATTATTGTCGCCCCGCTTTCTGGTGCACCTATTTATCCTCTCGCTGGTGTCTTCTTTGGATTTCAAAAAGGTTTTCTATATGTGATTATTGGTGACTTTATTGGATATTCCTGTGCTTTTCTAATGAGTCGAACATTTGGGCGGCCGTTCATCGAACGTATGATTTCTCAAAATGAAAAAGGTTTGCTCTCTATGATTGTTGAACATGTGAGTACTACTAGAGGATTTCTACATATGTGCATGACCTGCTTTGCTTTACCGGAACTTATTTCCTATGGAACTGGTTTGAGTAAACTTCCGTATTGGAAGTTCATCTCTATTTTATGGCCCGCATCATCGATTGCTGCAGGCATGCTTGTATTTATTGGTTCATATATAGGCGATTCAAAATCCTCTCTCGTGGTTTCGACCATTGGCTTAACTCTTGCTGGTACAATCATGCTTTCTGGTATTTGGTTTTTTGTACAACATATTAAAAACAAACATAAGGTCTAAACTCAGACCCTACTCTTTGGAGTGATATACTTGTAGGTATATTATGGTTGCTACAAAATCACAGGGACGATCTGGTGAAAACGAAAGTACGATAGGTCCAATCGTTAAATTCATATTTTTTGTTTTGGTTCTTATGGGTGGTCCATATATTGTGGTACATTTTTTTAATATATACGAAGAAAAAGCTTCTGGGCTTGTCGAGCAAAAAGCCAACCAGATTGCAAAATTTTCAGAAGAAACGGGAAATGGTACTTCTTTCGATTTATCAAATAACGGAGAGGTGTTCACTAAAGAACAAAAAAACACAATCAGTCGTATTAAGAGTTTTATTTCTGGAGAATGGTACAGTGCGCAAGATGGACGGTATAAACTGTATATTGATGTAAATGGAGAATTTGCAGAATACTATGATGATAAAAAAGAAGGTTTTGGGACATGGAAAGTCTATCCACGTTCCGAAAGCTATCCATTTCAAGGTACATCAACTTTGGAGAGTAATGATATTCTTAAGACTCTATATCTTTTTGAAAAAATGCAGTACGAGTATGGTCATAAAGGTGAAATCTATACATACGAAATTCAATATCTTGATGAAGCTCGCATGACCTTAATGTACAGAGTAGGGAATGGTAAATCACTTGTATTTGTGAAAAAGTAGAATGAACTTTCTTTATCTCAATCACCTAAATAGCATCAACTCTTTCGCTGCTTATGTGATTGGATTAATTCGCAATGATCGGTTAACTGAAATCATGTATGCAATTACTGATATCGGTAGTCCGAATAGTATTGCTCTGTGCTGCTTAGTCCTCCTTATGTTCATGTGGCTTCATAAAAAGTACGATCATGCTACTCAGTTTATTTTAACACTTGGTACTGCGGGCTTGGTTACCATTCTTACAAAATTAATTATTCAATTACCGCGACCTGATTATGGACTTATAAAAGAGTACGGATATGGTTTCGCTAGTGGTCACACATTGATTGCTACTGTTTTCTTTTCACTTATTTTTTTCTCATATAAAGATCGTTTCAATTCCAAACTTGGACGTATGAGTTTTGGTGTTTTACTAATGGTTATTACCCTCATGATAGGGATAAGTCGTGTCTACCTAGGTGTACATTATCTAACCGATGTGATTGCAGGCTTTCTTATTGGCCTTATAATATCAGGTATTTCCGTGCTACTGTATATGAAACACCATGAACGTATTTGATGCACTAATTTTAGGAATAATCGAAGGTCTAACTGAGTTTTTACCTGTATCTTCAACAGGGCATATGATTCTTACTAGTCAGATTCTTGGTATTGCCGAGGATTCATTTACGAAAAGTTTTGAAATTATTATTCAGCTCGGGGCTATCCTAGCTGTTGTTCTTTTGTATCGAGACTTGATTTTTAAAGATATGAAGCTGATGTCAAAAGTGATTACTTCATTCGTTCCAACTGCTGTGATCGGTTTGGCTTTGTATTCTTTTGTAAAAAATTATTTGCTTGGCAATGTATTGATTGTAATTAGCTCACTCTTTTTCGGCGGAATTATTATTATTCTTTTTGAACGTAAGTATCGAAAGATAGAAATGGTGCAGGATACGACAGTCGAGCAAATAACGTACAAGCAGGCCATCGCCATTGGACTATTCCAAGCGATTGCTATTATTCCTGGTATTTCAAGATCTGCAGCCACTATAATAGGAGGGGAGATAGTTGGTCTGTCACGGAAGAATATTGTTGAATTTTCATTTCTCCTTGCTGTTCCTGTGATGTTATCTGCAACTTTGCTTGACCTGTATAAGCATCACGATATTTTCAGTGGTGAAAATTGGCAACTGCTTGGTATTGGGTTTATTATTGCATTTATCGTGGCAATTATTGCCATTAAGTCATTCTTGGCCTATGTACAGAAACACTCGTTTACTGCTTTCGGTATCTACCGAATGATACTGGCACTTATCTTTTTTGGTGCACTCTATTACTTTTAGCTATTTGTAAAATATGTGATATAACAGGAGCAATACATATATGGCTCTTATTCTTGATGGTAAAAAAATAAATACGGAAATTATGCACGATCTTAAAACAAAGATTGCTATTCGTGCAGAGGAGGGTTTTCTGAAGCCGTGCCTAGCTATTATTCAAATAGGAAATAATCGCGAAACAGAAAGTTATATTAATCATAAGAAAAAATTCGGCCACTCGGTTGGTGCAGAAGTGCGACATATTCATCTACCTGACACTATTGGTACTGAAGAAGTTCTCGAGGAAATTTCAAATCTCAATACCGATGATACGGTTCATGGGATTATTATTCAACTTCCTCTACCGAAACATATTGACCGCGAAGTACTTATCGAAGCTGTTTCGGCAAAAAAAGATGTCGACGGTCTAACCTCAACAAGCATCCGAGGCTTGTGGATCAACACGCCACCTTACTTTTTACCAGCGACCACAAGAGGCGTACTCACTATGCTTTCGTACTATGGAATCGAGGTTAAGAGTAAAAAAGTCGTTATTATTGGTCGTTCTACGCTTGTGGGTAAACCTACAGCTATGGCACTTATAAACAGTGGAGCAACTGTGACGGTCTGTCATTCGAATACTGAAAAATTGAACGAACAAACGCTAGAAGCGGATATTATTATCACAGCAACTGGTTCGAAATATCTTATTACACCGAGCATGGTTCGCGCAGGACAGGTAGTTGTCGATGTCGGTATTACTTTTCTAAAAGATGAAGCAGTGCAAAAACTATATGGCGATGTTGATTTTGGTCCGGTATCAGAAATTGTTGCAGCGATTTCTCCAGTTCCTGGTGGAGTAGGGCCGCTCACTGTGTGTTCACTTTTCCAAAACGTTTATGAGGCCTATGAAAATTCGTTGAAGAAAAACTAGAAAAAATTTCAATAACGACTAAAGAATAGCTAAATAAAACCGTCTGAATTTACTCTTAGTTCCTACGCTCAGTAATAGTTTGGAATAATCAGCGGCTTACAACTAAGTACGCCCTAAAATGGGCGTGTTATACTATGTCTATATTACTAACGGTATATTTAGCGCTTCGATAAAATAATAAATTAACCATTAACATATGAATCCAGAAAAATTTCATTTTAATTATACCCCTGAACAGCAAAACGCCTTTCTTAAAGGAGCTGGTGCAATTTGTCTAACAGTTCTTACACTACTTCTTATTGTAAAAACGATGACTGAAGTGAAGATCTTTGCAACTACTGATGCTAATAAGAACGGTATTCAGAATGTTATCTCTGTTTCAGGAAAATCTGAAATGGATGTGAAGCCGGATCTTACTGTACTAACGTTTTCTTCTGAAGGTACAGGAAAAACCGCTGAAGATGCTCAGGATAAATCTGCCGAAATGAACAACAAAGCGATTGCTTTTGTAAAAGAGAAGGGAATCAAAGAGGCGGATATTAAGACTGATTCATATAATACATATCCACGATATGAACAGTCTTACAAAAATTGCCCAGGTATAACTTCTGCGTCTGGAGTTTCTTCTGTTCGACCTGCGATTGAACCAGCGATCTATCCTCCATGTACATCAGGTTCAGTGATCACCGGTTACACGACGAATCAGTCGGTTACAGTGAAGATTCGAGATATCGATAAAAATCCAAAACTTGCCAGCGAAATAGTGGCAGGTCTCGGACAAATTGGTGTGACAGCCTCACTTCAAGGAAGTACAATCGACAATATTGAAGAGTACAAGAAAGTTGTACGAGATGAGGCTATTATCAAGGCTCGACGAGAGGCTGAGCGACTAGCGAAGGCACTTGGTGTAAAACTCGTGAAGATTACTTCGTTCAACGAAAATGGTATGGGTGGGTATCCATATGCTATGGACTATATTTCTGCTCGACCGGCAATGGCCGAAAAAGCTGCGATTGCACCTGAAATGCCAACTGGTACGAATAAAGTGACTTCAGAAGTTACTATTACCTACGAGATTCGTTAGTTTGGAGGGTTTCGTCACCTTGGACACCAAGGTTTACAAGGGTTGACAAAACCAGCCTGAAGGCTACAATAGTGGCATATATAAAAGCACCCGAAAGGGTGTTTTTAAATACAAAAATCTTAATAAGCTAACACCAAATATATGGCTTTAAAACAATACATTCAAGAAACAAGAGCAGAAATGAACCACGTAACATGGGCTACTCGAAAGCAAGCACTTATGTACTCACTCCTTGTTGTTGGTATTTCAGTTTTTGTAGCAATTTATCTCGGCCTTCTCGATTCAGTCTTTGGTGCAGGTCTCAAGATGATTATTCCGTCATTAAACTAAGGAACATTAGAAATTATTAATTTAAAATAAAACGCAATGGCAAAACAAGTAGAAGGTCAGAGAAATTGGTACGCAATTCACACATATGCTGGATACGAAAACGCGGTGCTTCGAAACTTGAAGCAGCGAATTGAATCTCTTGGTATGGAAGATAAAATTTTTAATGTAATCGTGCCAACAGAAAAGAAGATCAAAATCAAAGCAGGTAAGCGAGTCGAAGAAGAAGAGAAAATCTATCCTGGTTACGTTCTTGTAGACATGATTGTAACTGATGATTCATGGTACGTAGTACGAAACACTCCTCGAGTAACTGGTTTCGTTGGTTCAGGAACTGTGCCTGTGCCTCTCGAAAAGGCTGAAGTTGATACGCTCTTCAAGCGAATGAGTACTGACAACATCAAACATACGATTGATCTCGGAGAGGGTGATCTCATCAGCATTACTGACGGTCCATTTAAGGATCTCGAAGGTAAGGTTTCTGAAGTTGATCATGATCGAGGAAAGGTTAAGGTCCTTGTATCAATGTTCGGTCGAGAAACTCCGGTTGAACTCGACTTCTTGCAAGTTAAAAGAGTTTAAGGTACTCTAACCAAGTTAAAAATTAATATATCAAGGCCTGGAATAAGGGTCCTTATAACAAAATCAAATGGCTAAAAAAATAATCAAGAAGCTGAAATTGCAGATTCCTGCAGGAAAAGCTAATCCAGCTCCACCTATTGGTCCAGCACTCGGTCAGGCGGGTATTCCGATCGGTGATTTCGTAAAGAAGTTCAACGACGCGACAATCTCTATGATGGGTGACGTTATCCCAACAGTGATCAGTGTCTATGAAGACCGATCATACGACTTTATCCTTAAGACTCCTCCAGCTGCCAACCTCATCAAAAAGGCTATCAATGTAGAGTCAGGATCAGGTACTCCAAATACAAAGAAGGCCGGAAAGATCTCACGGGCTCAGGTTCGAGAAATCGCAGAGCGAAAAATGCCAGATATGAACGCAAAGGACATTGAAGGTGCAATGCGAATGATCGAAGGAACTTGTAAATCTCTCGGTATCGAAGTAGTAGGGTAAAAACTCAGATTCATAAAATAAAAAGTCGCGACGAAAGTTGCGATTTTTTATTGCATGGATATTTTCTTGCTAGAAAATTCCTTGAATTCGCCCCAGTTGCGCTTAGTAGTGACGTGTATTTTTGTTTTATTCCTTTTCCTTAGAGAATTAAAAAGCAAATGAGAAAATATGTATGCCTTGCGGAGGCTTATATTTAGTAGAATATAAGCTGAGTAGAGCAAAAATTCTGGAGAATTTTATGCGTAGCATACATGTTTTTGAATATGCTTTTTAATTCTTCCCTGTACTTCCAAATGCACCATCACCTCTTTCTGAATCACTGAGTGTGTCCGTTTCAATAATTTGCACTGTTTCAACTGGCATAATAAGCATCTGAATGATCTTTTGCCCAGCTTCAAGAATTTGAGTCTGACCTGACTGATTGATGAGTCCTGCGTGAATCTCACCTCGATATCCGGAGTCAATAACATTTCCAAAAGTTTTGAGGCCGTATTTATGGGAGAGGCTGCTTTTGTCAAACATCAATCCTACATAACCATCTGGAATCTCAATAGCGATACCGAGTGGAATGGTTTTTCGATCACCGGCATTCATAACCACTTGTTCAGGAACATAGAGATCAAATCCTGCATCACCTTTGTGGGCATAGCTCGGAATCTTTGCATTCGGATGAATCTTTTTTATTTTGAGAGTAAGTTGGGGCATAGTTTTGTATTTAGGTTCTACATTGGATTTTTTGCATTATTTTGCGAGTGGTTATTTCATATTCGCGTATTGCTCAACATTTTTATCTAAGATCTCCAGTTTCACTTTTGCCTCCTTGAATACTCTCTTTGACTGTACAGAGGCATGATAGTCCTTAGCGGCGACGACTCGAATAATACCTGCGTTAATGATAAGTTTAGCGCATACATAGCACGGCGTCATCTTACAGTATAGGGTTGCACCTTGAAGGGAGATACCTACTCGAGCCGCTTGGATCATAGCGTTTTGCTCAGCGTGGACAGTCCGAATGCAGTGCATAGTCTCTGTACCATCAGCATGAGTAACTTTGTGCATCTCGTGTCCGACTTCATCGCAATGGGGAAGTCCCATCGGAGAGCCGACATATCCCGTTGTGAGAATTTGCTTATCCTTTACGATTACACAGCCTGACTTTCCTCGATCACATGTTCCTCGGCTACCTACCACTTCTGCAAGCGACATAAAATATTCATCCCAACTTGGACGGCTTTTGGTGAGTGGAGCTTTTGCAGAAACTTTTGCTTTTTTAGAATTTTTTGAGGGAGTTTTCATAGGTTTTGTATATATTGGTTTGCGTATGTGTGTCGGATTTATGCGTACTGGAACTATATATTATTTGCTAATACTTTATATTCAAGAAAAATAGTACCTTGTTCAGTTTTTTCCATCAAGACTAATTCTAGTTTTTGTTCGATTGGTTTATTAAATAAAGATATTCCACTCCCAAACACTATCGGCTCAACTGTGAGATATAGGGTATCAATAACGCCTGCAGCCATAAATAATGAGTAAATTTCTGAACCGCCACATACAACAGCTTCAGGAATGTTTCTTGCTTCAAGTTCCATGATCAAATCCTTCGGTGACTTGTCTGTTATCTGAATTTCATGCGGCAGAGCGCTCCAGTTAAATTTTGCTAAAATTTTCCCCGTATATTCTTCAGGATTTCTTGTGTAGATGATGTGCATTCTTCCTGGAAGGGGATTTGGAAAAGTGTTAAACGTTTTCGAACCCATAATCATAACGCCCGCCGCTTTTGTTACTGCAACAAATCTTTTCTTGTCATCCTTACTTGTCCATGAAGCAAACTCATCTGGCGTGCGAGCAATGAATCCATCAAGTGTTTGTGCAGCTATGAGCGAGATTTTCATGGTTTTGAAATTTTGGATAAATGATTCCGTGAAATTTTTAATGCCTAAAAGCTAAACCGCAATCGGTGCCTTAATAGCTGGATGTGGATCGTACCCTTCAAGTGTAAAATCTTCGAACTTAAAGTCAAAAAGTTCTTTTACATCAGGATTTATTTTCATGGTTGGAGCAGGGCGAGCTTCACGAGAGAGTTGTTCATCAACTTGTTCGAGATGGTTCAAGTAGAGGTGAGTGTCGCCGCCAGTCCAGATGAATTCACCGGCTTCAAGTCCACATACTTGTGCAATCATCATAGTGAGAAGTGCATATGATGCAATGTTAAATGGAACACCAAGGAATGTATCGCAGCTTCGTTGGTAAAGCTGGCAAGAAAGTTTTCCATTTGCTACATAAAATTGGAACAAACAATGGCACGGGGGAAGGCCTGCTTTTGCCATCTCATCAATATCAGATGGATTCCATGCGCTCACAATAATTCGTCGTGAGTCAGGTGATTTTCGAATTGTGTTAACAACATCTGCCAATTGATCGATCTCACGGCCGTCTGGAGTTTTCCAGTGTCGCCATTGATATCCATAAATCGGTCCAAGATTTCCGTACTCTTTTGCAAATTCTTCATCAGCAATTATTTTTGCAACGAATTCTTTGATACCTGTTTTCCACTCTTCAGAATCTGATTTCGGAACGGGAAGATTGTTTCGCTGAAGATATGCTTTGTATGGCCATTCATCCCAAATGTGTACATTTCGTTCTGCTAAGTATGCAAGATTTGTATCACCTTTAATAAACCAAAGTAGCTCATGAATAATTCCTGTTAGGAAAACTTTTTTAGTTGTGAGAAGTGGGAAGCCTTTTTGTAAATCAAATCGCATCTGATATCCAAACACTGAGATTGTCCCTGTACCTGTTCTATCAGTTTTCGTCGCACCGTGTTCTTTTATATGTGTGAGCAGTTTAAGATATTCTGCATCATGTGGATTAATTGATGTCATAGTCACCTCTATTTTATCCCACCCCTAGGCCGGTGGCTACAGAAAAGCAAAGCAGAGAATTGTTTGTATGTTTTGCCAAGAGGGCAGCGGTTTTTGAGAGGGGTATAATATGTGCGTAATTTGTTAAATTATGAGAACTGCCGGCCTAGCTTCAAAAGCAGCTTACAAATATTAACTTTAAACCCATGAAAGATACCCAAATCAAGAAACTGATCGAGGCTGAAAAGAAGCGACAAAAGAGTGTTATTAACCTGATCGCATCAGAAAACTACTGTTCGCAAGACTCACTTGAAGCGCTCGGTTCGGTGTTTGATAATAAGTATGCCGAAGGGTATCCGCATGCGCGTTACTATGGAGGTAACCAGGTTGTTGATCAGCTTGAAACCTTGGCACAGGATCGAGCATTAAAACTCTTTGGTCTCAAAAAAACACAGTGGCATGTGAATGTCCAGCCATGGTCAGGTGCCAATGCAAACCTCGCAGCATATCTTGGTGTTGCTCCACTCGGTTCAAAAATCATGGGAATGGCACTTACATCTGGTGGTCACCTGTCACATGCACAAAAAGTTTCTATCACAGGTAAAGCATGGGAATCATTGAACTATGTTGTTGATCCAGAAACTGAAACTCTTGACTATGATTATGTTCAAGAGCTTGCAGAAAGTGAAAAGCCTGCTGTGATTGTTGCTGGATTCACTGCATATCCTCGTGTAGTTGATTGGGCTCGATTTAGAAAAATTGCTGATGCGTGCGGTGCGCTTCTCATGGTGGACATGTCACATATCTCAGGACTTATTGCCGGCAAAGCGTATCCGAGTCCATTTCCATATGCTGATATTGTGACAACGACAACTCACAAAACCCTCCGAGGCCCTCGAGGTGCAATTATTTTCTCAAAAATCGACTCACGAGAATTATATAAAAAAATAGACAAAGCACTTTTCCCAGGTCTTCAAGGTGGTCCTCATGAAAGTCAGATTGCTGGTATTGCGGTGGCGCTCAAAGAGGCAAATGATCCAAAGTTTAAGTCATATGCAAAGCAGGTAATAAAGAATGCTAAAGTTCTCGCTGTAGAACTCCAAAAGCGAGGCTGGCATATCGTGTCTGATGGAACTGATAGCCATATGGTTCTCGTTGATACGTGGATGAATGGTGAAAAGGTGAGCGACAAAATCGCTGCTGGTATAAAGGACGGCAAGCTTGCAATAGGTGCTGGAGGTATTCCTGGAAAAGTGGCTGAACTTGCTCTCGAAAAGGCTGGTATTATTTGCAACAAAAACACGGTGCCAGGAGAAAAGCGCTCACCATTCGACCCATCAGGGATTCGACTTGGGACTCCTGCGGAAACAACTCGTGGCAAAAAAGAAAAAGATTTTGCAAAAATTGCTGAAAAGATAGATAAGGTCTTGAAGGGGATTAAGATGTAATCAAATTAAAGAGCAAATTTATGGAACAAGAATTTGAACTACCGGAGAGAATCGAAGATGAAGCGCGTCGTGAATTCGTCAAATCAGTACTTCGAGGCACCGCTAAAACTGAACTAGAAAGACATGAGGATGAGCATGAGTCAGTGGTTACACACTTGGCAGATGACGAAGAAGTGAAGCGTGCTTTCGAAAATGTACGTGAAAAAAATTCCAACAGAGAAGGTGTGAATCTTGGTGAATTGCTTCGGAGAAAAATAGAGGAATTAAAACAAGATGGTCGGAATATTTAACAGGGCTCATAGAGAGGTGGGGTTGTAAAATATTCCACCGGCTGAAATTTATAAATGGAAATTTAAAAACACCGCAAGGATTGCTCCGTGCGGTGTTTGTGTGAATGTGTGTTTTAAGGTTGGAAAGATTGTTGGCACTAGGTATGCCACAACTTGAATCCAAATTGTTTACAGCACTCCAAAACAGAAAGGGTCAGGCGGTTGCTCGCGTAGTATTTGCCTAATTGTTCTGCTGTAAATCTCAATCGACTCAAACCAGATTCAGATATGACATATTCTCGATAGGTCTTAATGTATTGCTGCCAAGCTTTCCATTTATGCTGATCGAGACGACCATCCATGGTGTAGTCGTTAAATTCACTTGTGAGTGAACCGTCGTGAATCTGAATTGAACCGTCGTGACGGATTTGTCGCTTGTCTTGGTCGGACATAGCCACAATAAGCATTGCTGCCGAGTAGGCAAGTTCAATCCGTACATAGAAGGAGTAGCCCTCCTTCTTGTATTCACTCATGGCGTGGTAAATCTTCATGGTTGAGTCGTGATCGCCGCCGAGGCAATTCAGCTCGAATCCCATGAGATGTTTTTCACCAGATGTTTTGTTGATATCCATGAGCCTGAGAATTTCCGTTGCTTCAGCTTGGTCTATATAACCATCGATGCGGATCAAGTTTGGTCCATTTCCGTAGGCGATCCTGGATATGTATCCGCTGTCTCTTGCGCTCCTTAACTTTGACGTGGCATCTTCTGCCATAACAACACCTCCAATTTTCAATATGTTTCGCTGTAAAAGGACAACGTTTCCTCTCTGCAACTATCAGCACGAAATGTGCGTGATATACTTGAATCGCAAAGTGTTTCGGTTAGAAATTTATACCATATTTAATAAATAAATCAATATTATGTCTGTATTTGAAAAATTAGAGGATAAAGAAGCTTTTGGTGAACTTATTAGACCTACTTTGGAGCAAGCAGGCATAACTGATCCAGAGGACATTGCACTTATGACTAGTGATGAGGCAACAGAAAGAATGTTTAGTGCAAATTTCAAAGATTTGGAGGGAAGTGATGTTGATCCATCGACTTTTTTGCAGGAACGACTTGCTGCAAAGAAGGAGATCAACGTCTCTCATCGTGGTGTTTTGCCAGAGCATATGGCTACACCATCAGAATCTTGGCATAACGACAATCGAGATAATCCTCAAGGATAAATTAGCCAATGGTAGTCAATTAGCCAAATCAACCTATTTTTAAAAACTCCATGACTGCATCAATAAAAGGAAAACTAATTGTAATCGACGGAACAGATGGATCGGGGAAGAAAACTCAAACTGCAAAACTTTTGGAACGATTGGTAGCCGAGGGTGTAAAAACAGAGTCTATAGATTTTCCTCGGTATGGCACGCCGTCATGCTACTTCGTGGAAAAATATCTTCATGGTGGTTTTGGTGCAGTAAATGAAGTCGGTCCTTATGTCGCATCGATGTTTTATGCTCTTGATCGATATGATCATTCCTTTGAAATGAAAAAGAAATTGGAGGAAGGCTTTACGCTTGTGTCTGATAGATATGTTTCTGCAAATATGGGACATCAGACTGGTAAAATTGAAGGTGATGCTGAGAGAGATAAGTTTCTTGATTGGCTAACCAATCTTGAATTTGATACTAATAAAATTCCACGACCGGATATTAATATTCTCCTATATGTCGATCCTGTTACGAATCAAAAGTTAATGGCGAGCCGGCCGGATAAAGATTATTTGAAAGGGAAGAAGGCTGATATTCATGAAGCTGATATTGACCATTTACGAAAAGCCAGTGAAGCATTTTTGTATGTTGCTAGAAAATATAATTGGATTGTAATTGACTGTGCTCCGAAGACTCCTGAAAATCCTGAAGGTGCCCTCCTTTCTGTTGATGAGGTTCATGAAATGATTTGGAAAGAGGTGAAGGGATTGCTTTAGTGTTGAGGTGCAAAATCCATTATTTTGTGTAATATAAGGGTACTTCAGGCATTTGCGCTGGATATACTACTATATGAATGGAATGAACGATGTTCTCAAAAATTTAATCTGCTCTGCGCTTGTTGAGCTTGGCTTCGTAGCTGAGTCTGACAAGGAACAGGCTTTAACAAAAATTGCTCTCGAACGACCAGCTGATATGAGTCATGGCGATTATGCCACAAATATTGCCATGGTCTTTGCGAAAGAAGCCAAAAAAAGTCCGCTTACTCTTGCGGTTGAATTGGTGGAAAAAATAGAGACACATATTGGCGCGGCAAATAGTGATGCGGCAAGTGGCGGTGCTGAAAATACCAGCGTAAAGCAAATCAAAAAAGTAGAAGTAGCAGGTCCCGGCTTCATTAACTTTTATCTTTCACAAAATATCTACAAAAAAACCATTGCAGAGATTCTTGAAGCTGGCGACAAATATGGTACAAACGTTACAGAAAAAGGCAAAAAGATTGCATTTGAATATACTGATCCAAATCCGTTCAAAATTTTTCATATCGGACATTTGATGGCTAATACGACTGGAGAAACGTTGGCACGACTCGCTGAAACAACAGGTGCCGAGGTAAAACGTTTTTGCTATCAGGGTGATGTAGGGCGACATATTGCACTTACTCTTTGGGGGCTCAGACTTATGGATTCAGTGATGCCGGATGAAAGCGCTTCTGTGAATGAAAAAGTTGCATACTTTGGTAAAGCCTATGCGTTGGGTGCTACTAAGTACAAACAACTTGAGGAAGAAAAGGTACCAGAGTTTGCCCAGATGGAAACAGAAGTTCTCGAGATCAACAAAAAGATTTACGATAGAAGTGATGCGGAGGTGAATGAAATTTATGATAAAGGAAAAGAGTGGAGTCTCGAACATTTTGAGGAACTGTATAAAATTCTGGGTACAAAGTTTGATAGATATTTCTTCGAGAGCCAGACTGCTCCAAAGGGAATCGAGATTATAAAAGCTAACACTGAACCAAAAGGCGCTGCTATTTTTGAAGTAAGCAATGGTGCAACTATTTTTGCCGGTGAAAAATATGGACTTCATACTCGAGTCTTCATTACAAAAGACGGTTTGCCAACATACGAAGGGAAAGATTTTGGTCTCATTCCGATCAAGTATGATGCATATAATTTTGATCTTGGTGTGATCGTTACTGCCAATGAACAAGATGAATATTTTAAAGTAGTATACAAAGCTGCTTCATTTGTATTTCCAGAAATTGCCGCAAAATCAAAACATATTTCTCATGGAATGATGAAACTCACCACCGGAAAGATGTCATCACGAACCGGCGATGTGATAACTGGTGAATCTCTTTTGAAAGACATGATTGATCAATCACTTGAAAAAATGAAAGAGCGAGATATGAGCGAGGGTGATAAGCGAGCTGCAGCAGAAATGGTGGCAGTCGCGGCTATCAAATACACTGTGCTTCGGCAATCACTCGGTAAAGATATTATTTTCGATCCAGAAAAGTCTCTTTCATTTGAAGGCGACTCAGGTCCGTATCTACAGTATTCATGTGTGCGAGCTAACTCCATTTTGAATAAAGCCAAGGAGCACGGAATAAAAGCCTCTGTTGGTGCAATGAGTGATAGACAAACTGATGCGACTATTGGGGAAGCTGAAAATATAAACGCAACAGAAAGTATGAATGGGGCAGAGAGTGTAAGTGCTATGAAACTCGAAAAAATGCTTGAGCGATATCCTGAAATCGTGACACGAGCATGGAAAGACCTGGCACCGCACCATGTTGCTAACTATTTGATGGAACTAGCTGGAACTTTTAATAGCTTTTATGCAAATACGCAGATTGTAAAAGTTGATGACTCTTCTTCTTCGTATAAAGTTGCGCTTGTAAATGCTTTTGCTATCGTTATGAGAAATGGACTCAATGCGCTTGGAATCAAGGTGCCGATAAAGATGTAATAAACCCGCCGGAAAAGGTTGAAAAACACCCGCGCATATACTATATTATGCGCACGATACACTATATACATATGACTGATTCTGCAGAAAACAAATACCAAATTCTTCTCTACTATAAGTATACTCATGTAAAAGACCCTGAAGGTTTTGTGGCTTGGCACAAGGAGTTGCTCTCAAAACTTGGTATAAAAGGGCGAATTCTTATCGCAAAGGAAGGAATTAACGGTACACTTGAAGGTCTCAAGGCTGATACTGAAACATATATCGAACGTATGCGTGAGCAGGATGGCAGTGAGGGCACTTTTGGAAATTTTAAAGATATGGCTTTTAAGTTTAGTCCCGGCAGTGCAGATGGTACATCATTTCCAAAACTAAAAGTAAAAGCACGAAAAGAAGTTGTGTCTCTTGGGCTTGATCGACACGGCGAAGAAGATCTTGATCCGAACGAAATGACTGGAACGCATCTTGATCCGACTGATTTGAAAAAATGGTACGAGAGTGGTGAAGATTTTGAAGTGATTGATATGCGAAATGATTATGAATTCAAAGTGGGGCATTTTAAGAATTCATTCAATCCAGCGATGGAAAATTTCCGCGATCTTCCAAGTGTGATGAATAAAATGGAGCACATTAAAGAAGCATCAAAAAAAGGTAAAAAAGTTCTGACTGTGTGTACGGGTGGGATTCGATGCGAAAAAGCTTCTGGATATCTTGTACGACATGGTTTTGAAAATGTGTATCAACTCAACGGTGGTATGCACAAATATATGGAACAATTTCCTGGGGAGGATTTTTATGGTGGACTTTATGTATTCGATGGGCGAGAGGTGGTTGATTTTTCAAATGGGAAAGAGCGACCCGTGGTCGGTGTGTGTGACCTTTGCAAAGCTACAACTGAAAAATATACAAATTGTGCAAATATAGAATGTCACAAGAAAATGCTTTGCTGTGATGGTTGTGTAAAACAGTCTGTTGATGTTGCAGAGCAGTTAATTGCTGATGATGCAGAACGTGAAGAAATGCTTCGAAATATTCTCCAAGTAGCCGGCAGTTTTATTTTCTGTTCTGAAAAATGTAAGGAGTGTGTGGATGTGAAGCGGGGGATAAAAGTTTCGGTAGAAGTTTAATATTTGACACAATCCAAGGCTGGTGGCATCATATGTATCCATGCGGTTAACCGGTTCAATCCCGAAACGGTAATCGCACTTCACAAGAACAACACACCTGACCGTTATGGCTTCTCAACGCCGCAACACACATAGCCCAAAGTCGCCGCATCATCAACCGAACATGCCTCATGTCCAGCCCCGCCACACGGGCCGGCAAGGCAGTCCGGAGACTGTCGTCAAAGCTTCGCCCCGACGTCAGTCGCCGCGGATCACTGACCGGCGCTACCAGTCCATCATCGCCATCATCACTTCTGACAAACCCCCGCGAGTCCGTCGTGGCCGTCTTCTGGTGCCGACCAGCTAATCTTGGCAACTGTGAGTGCCCAGCGCCTACCCCTCCAACAACCATATGGGGTAGGCGTTTTCTTTTACCATAAAAATTGCTACTATACGCCAAAGGTGCACTCATTCGCACAGGCGCGCAAAACAGATGCAAAATTGCAAAACGCGCGCATTCGAT
>JACCDT010671160.1_pt1 | contig 28382 bp, 36 predicted proteins | sample 7446291 | NCBI WGS metagenome assembly JACCDT01 (sample SAMN15323446, study PRJNA562643) | freshwater metagenome | isolation source: river surface water | place: USA:Blue River Watershed | collected 2017-08-17 | reverse complement strand
TGGTTGAAGTGAAATATATTTTGGGCAAAAAACATATTTGCTACTTCTTCCCACTTAGCTACTATTTTATCCCACTTCTATGTTCAATGCAAACAAAAATACCCACTTTATGTGGATATCTTTGCTATTATTTTAATATAAAAACTTTCTGGTTTTTATTTACCGTATATAGTACATTTTGATATTGTGTTTGGTGAGTTAAACCAAATACCACCCTTTGAATTACAACTTATTTTATCAGTCTGTATTATAGATGTAAGTTTTATTATATTACTAGATATTTCCCTGTTTGATTCAATCAGATTTCCAGATTGATCTATAACTTTTATTGAAGTGATTCTTGCTTGTATACTAGATGGTTTTGCATCAACTCTAATTCTAAAAACATTATCATCAGAATTTGTTACCATTGAATTGTAATCATCTTTACTTAATGTAAATACTGCCTTTCTGTCTTTAACTAATGAGGTACTTACAACAACTGAATTTCTAGTTAAATATGCAACTTTTATATCGCCGTCTATTACAGTGTTTATAGACTGCAGGTAGAATTTATCGTTGTTTGATGGTTCTATTCCAAATCCCAACACATCAAGCTTATCATATGATTCCGTATCTACAGTTATTTCATTTATTTTATTTGTTAGATTGCCTCTAAGTATTAGATTTATTGTAGGAATTTTTATTGCCTCCTTAGAAGTAGAATTAGTATTTGTGGTATTTATACTTGTATTTACACTAGGTTGTGTATTGTTTTTATTTACTACAGTTAAATTATTGTATTTTATAGTTAAATCATTTAAATTTTTCTGCAATATTTTAACCTGATCTTTTAGAGATTTATTTTCGTATTCAAGACTATCGATTTTTGATTTGTAAGTATTTAATTCAGATATATTTAAATTTGATTTTATCTCTGTTTTATTTGAAGTATTTTGAGTACCTTCAGCTTTTTCTTTTTCTATTTTAATACTTGAATTATTTTCAATTTTTACTTCATTGGTTTTATTGCTTTTTATCCAATCAGTCACATTCCACCACGCTGCAAATGATGTGGCTGGTATCAGGAATATAATCGCAACTAAAAATACAAGTTTATTTTTCATTTTATTAAATTAAATATTAGTATAATAATTATACGCTAAAACAGATTTTGATGAAATCTTTCTAAAGCCCCTTATTCAAATCCACACCAAAACTAAACTCTGCTGTATTTACAAATGTGTCCCAATCTTGAGAGAAAACTTGAGGTATAAGTTCATCACTCTTACTTGTTAGTCCATTTACCTTCTTTACAGCTGTACCTATAGCCATAAATTCTATTAGCCCACTACCTAGCTGATATACATATGTTTTTACACCCACAACCTCATCAGCACCTATTTCATCTGCTTGCTTATTTATTATAGCTAGTGCATTTTCTCTTGCTTCATATATTAGTGATGATAATTCAGTAATTTCTCCTTTTACAAAAGACTTCAAAGCTGAAGTAATACCTCCAACTAATCCTAAAGAATAGACTGATGTTCCAATCAAAACTTTTTCTGGAGCATAGCCCATTTTATTTAAATTCCACATTTCTTGTGGTGTAAGATCGCTTGTTGTAACTGTATCTTTTGGTAAAGCTGGATTATATGAAGCTGTACCTATCATGAGCATTTCTTGAAAACCCATAAAAGGTAGTATTGTAGTTTCTATTCCAACAACAGCATTTGCTCCTACTTTTTTTGCTTCATTTGTAATCCTTTCTAGTGCAAGATGTCTTGTTTTATTAAATATATCTGAAAATTCTCTTATCTCTCCTCTAGCTAGAGTTTTAAGTGTACCGATAATACCCCCAGCTATTCCAATAGAATATGCCACATTTCCAAATACAAACTTTTTTGGTTCATATCCTGCATCTACTTGAGCATACAAGTCTTGTCCATCTGCAGAAGTACTAAATGCTAAATTTTCTTTTTGACCATTATTACTTTTTATATGAAGACCAGATCCTATTGAAAGGAATTCTAGATTTTGACCATGGAAAACTATTTCACTTGTAACACCTGTAATTCCTACCGATCCTTTATCTTGAGCTTCCTTCTCCATTCTATCCAGAGCAGACGCTCTACCTTCTTCTATCAAGGCTGTAACTTGTGTAATCTCTCCTCCGGCTATGGCTCTAAAGGCAGAACCTATACTTCTACCAAAACCAAGTGAATGAACACTGTTTCCAACAACTATGTCTCCTGCTTTATATCCTATTTTATCTAGACAATATATCTCATTACCTGACAATCCAGTTGTTTTCATTTATTTAATTATTTTATTAATTTTATTTTAATTACCTTTATCTTGATCTTTTTGTGTTTTATCAACATTTTTTGGTCTCATAAGTGGGAACATTTGCAGTTCACGTATTGGTTTATCAGCCAGGAAAGCAAAGAATCTTTCTCCGAAACCGAAACCACATGTTGGTGGCATACCATGCTCTAGCATTTCAACAAATTCATGGTCTGACATCATAGCTTCTGTATCGCCTCCCTTTATAAGCTCTTGTTGAATATTAAATCTATTTGCTTGATCTATAGGATCATTGAGCTCACTATACCCTCTTCCGAGCTCACTTCCAGCAATAATAGGTTGGAACATTTGTACTACATCTTTACCTTGTACTGATTTTGCAAGTGGACCTATAAGTGTTGGATGATTTATGAGAAAAGCTGGACCTGCTATATTTTTTCTACAATATTTCCAAAGAGTATCGATAAGTCTCTCCATATTATCACCTTCATATTTTACTTTTAGACTATCTAATTTTGCTTTTATTTCTTTTTCTGAAGAACTTTTTACATCTATACCTGTTTGAGATTTTATTTCTTCACAATAATCTATCTTTTTCCATTCTGTATCTAGATCAAAGCTATGTCCTCTAGTTGTAAACTTTGTAGTACCGAAAACCTCTTTTGCTATAGTTATATACATTCTTCTAACTAGATCCATTCCCATATTGTAATCAGCATAAGACCAATAGAATTCCATATTGGTAAATTCTTGCAAATGATCTGGACTTGAACCCTCATTTCTATACACACGACCTATTTCAAATGTCTTTTGAAATCCTGCAGCCATTAGTCTCTTTTGCCACAATTCTCCTACTGATATTCTAAGGAAAACGTCTAAATCATAATCATTATGATGTGTTTCAAATGGTGTAGCTTCTGCTCCACCTGTAGTTAGTTCTAGTGTCGGTGTCTCTACTTCTAAGAATCCCTCATCTTTTAGAAACTTTCTAACTACGTCCCAGAACTTAGATTTCTTTATGAGAAGATCCTTTATCTCTTGATTCATCAAAATATCAAGATATCTCTTTCTATATCTTTCATCTGTATCTTGTATTCCATGCCATTTCTCTGGCAAAGGTAAAATAGCTTTTGTTGCTACAACCCATTCTTTAACCAAAATACTTGCTTCACCTCTTTCTGTAGTAAAGAAAGTTCCAGTTACAGATATAAAATCACCTATATCTATAGCGTCTACGAATAATTTCCACAAATTCTCTTCTATTTCATCTTTTTTAAATACTGCTTGAAATTTTCCTTTACCATCATTTAATACGACAAACAAAATAGCACCCTGGCCTCTAATTGCCATTATTCTACCTACCAAAGATACTGTTTTATTTTCCTTTTTATACTGTTCGAAGCTTTCTCTAGCATCAAATAAACAAAAAGTTCTTGGAACTTTTGCTGGATATGGATCCATTCCAAATTTCTTTAGTAATTCTAGTTTTTGAATTCTCGTATTTCTAAGTTCTTCTATTGAAGCCATAGATTTTATATAGAGTCTTACTCTATACTTATGATTGAATAATTTGCTTTACCTTTTGGTGTGTTTATAGAAAATTTATCTCCTTCTTTTTTGCCTATAAGAGTACTTCCTAGTGGTGAAAGATTTGATAGTTTACCTGAAGTCATGTCAGCCTCTTCTGATCCTACGATCTTATAAACTTTTGCATCATTTTCACCTTCCTTTTTAATTTTTACGCTTGAACCCATACCTACCCCATCTCCACTATGAGCATCCATTATAACTGCATTTTTTAGTATACCCTCCAAATACATTATCCTATCCTCAATTTCCGCTTGTTCTTGTCTAGCTTCATGATATTCTGCATTTTCTGAAAGATCTCCCAACTTCTTTGCATATTCCAAACTCTCTGCAACCTTTTTTCTCTTATCAGTTTTCAAATACTCAAGTTCCTTTGTAAATTCCTCAATTTTTTCTTTTGTAAGATACTGCTCTTTTTCGCTCATTATAGTTGTGATTAAATATATAAGTAACAGTATAGTATCAAAAAAATCCCTTAAAGTAAAGGTAAAATTTATTTAAAATATTCTGGTGTGTTCTTTCCCATCCAATCTAGAACTTGCCTCATTGCAGCTGCAGCTCCAATAAGATTGTGTACTGAGCCTTTTTCCATAACTATAGCAAAAGCATAATGTGGATTTTCATATGGGAAAAAACCTGTAATCCACGAGTTTACATTTGATTTTTCAAGTCCAAGCTCTGCAGTACCACTTTTTGACGCCACATGTACTGTGGAAACATTTAAGGCTTTACCAGTACCTTCAGTAACACCAAGTCGCATACCCTCGTGAATAATATCGAAATTGGATTTTGATATAGGAATATCTCTTATAACCTCCCCCTGAACACCCTTCAATATACTAGGATTTCTGAGTGTGCCTTTTGTAGCAACTGCAGACACCGCTCTCACAACCTGTATGGGAGAAGTTTGAAATCCATACTGACCTATAGCAGTGTGATATGTATTACCAAGTCTCCATGTCTCACCGTCAAAGTTTTTTGCTTTCCACTCTGGAGACGGTACTACTCCTGCAGGACCTGTAAAGAATGATTCTTTATTTATAGCTTCACCGAAGCCGAACATTGTCATGTATTTATGCAATCTCTCTATTCCTAGACCTTTTTGATCTTTGTACCCACCCCCAACTTGGTAAAAATAAACATCAGAAGACATAGCTATAGCATGTCTCATATCTACATATCCAAGCGCTTTCCAATCTTTAAATACTGTTTGTAAATCCTTATTGTATTCATTTTGTATAGAAATAGATCCAGTACTCAAAATCTTTTTCATAGGATCTATAACTTTTTCAGTAAGAGCACCTAGTGCAACATAGGGCTTTACTATAGATCCTGGCGCATACAATCCATCTGTTGCTCTATTTAGAAATGGTTTGTTCTTATTTGTTAAATATGACCTAACCGCTACCACGTCCTGTTTTAAAGACATCACATGTGGGTCAAACTCAGGGTAACTCGTCATCGATATTATTTCACCATTTGTAACATCCATCATAACTCCAGCACCACCTGCAAAGCCCACATTTTCTGCTATATTCTTTATAGCAATATACATTTCAGATTGAACTCTTGAATCAATAGATAAAGTAACACTTCCCCCAGTCTTAGGTGCCTCCACAATATTTCCAGATTGTACCCTACCCCTAGAATCTACTTCTATAAGTCTCAAACCATTTTTACCTGTCAGAATAGAGTTGTAATATTTCTCTGCACCGTCTACTCCTTCGAAATCTTCTCTATAATAAAATCCAGCACTGTCTTTTGAAGGATATTGAATATATCCTACAACATGAGCTATACCAGGAATTTTGGAATACTCTCTTACTGAAATATTTGGATCATCACCAGGTGTATTCCAAGCTAATTCTGTATTATTCCTATCATATATAACACCTCTTGAAGCAAATATTGGTGTATGTCTTAATCTATTATTTTCACTCTTTTGCGTATAAGTATCACCGTCTCTAATCTGAAGAATATATGCCCTATATAGATATATACTACCTATAATTACAAAAGCTAGTAAAACAGAAAATAAACTTATCCTATTTATAGGTTTCTCTATTCGACCTTCAAATTGATTTGTATCAAAATCAGGAAGATTCTTTGAATCCATAAATATCTCATCGGGAGCTATCTCTTTGTATGATCTTTTATTCCTTTTTTTAAATAAATTAATTATTGCCATATTTGATTATCACCCTCTTTAAATAAAAAACTATAATAAATATAATCACTGATAATAGTAGCGTATTGTACTTGAAACCATCAAATAAAATATTTGAACCATACATTGAATCTATAAATAAACCGAAAAGTATAAATTCATAATAATTATTTATATAAAATAATAGACATAAAGATAAAAATATTGAAATCCAGACATGTCCAAACACAATAAGTGATGAGATGACTACAAAAGAAATCAATCTAATATAAGAATTTATTTGCATTATTTATTATTTAGCAATATTTCTACCCACTTCAATTCATTTATGTTTATAGGTTGAGAGAATAGTATTGTTGAAAATGGACTACTAGGTTCAAAAACAATCTTTTTCACAACACCGACAAAAGAATTTGAAATACTAGGGATAGACACGATATCTCCTTCAGAAATATACGCATCTCTTGGTAATTGAGCTTCAAATACTCCTGCCCCTTTACCAAAAGCAGTTATCTCAATATTTTTTGGACCTACAATAGCATCAAATTTTTCTTTTGGGGTTGAATATAATTTTATTTTAGATGTGTTGGCATAGACCTCGTCTACTATACCTATTGGTATTGTGGCACCTATGTATACCAAGTTTCCCTTCTCAACCTTATCTTTTTCTCCAACATCAACCACGAGAGTGTCATAAAATGAATAAGGTGGCTTCTTCAAAATCTGTGCCAAGATCAGATTCCTATTTTCTTTTCTATTTAGAATTGATTTTAATTCTTCATTTTCTTTTTTTAATAATTCAGAAGATTTTATGAGAGCATCTTTATTTTCCATGTCTCTCTCCATTTGATCTAGTCTATTTATAAGATCATCTTGGTTTATGTATTGATTACCATATCTGATATCAGATTCAACTTTCCAAAAAGGACTAAGCAAATATGAAAATATACTTGGAATAAATTTTGGATTTATTATATGCGTAATGAGTACAATAAATAAAAAAGTTATAACAAATATTATTGGTTTATTTTTACCCTTCTTATTTACATACTCATTTTTGAGCTCGTAATTCATCTTCATTATTTATTAAAACCTCTTTATATTTATCTAGATTCTCCAATATGATTCCAGTACCTCTTGCTATCGCAGTTAATGGATCATCATCTATATATACAGGTATCTTGAGTGCATCTGAAAGTAACTCATCGAAACCCTTTATCAGCGCTCCACCACCCACTACATGGACTCCTCTACGCATAACATCAGAAAGTATTTCAGGTGGAGTTGTTTCTAGAATTTCTCTAGCTGATTGAATAATAGTTTCGATTGAATTACCCATAGCTTCCATAACATCAGCGGTAGTTATAACCACTTCTCTAGGTAAACCGGTGATCAAATCTCTACCTCTTACTACAGTTTCGCTAGGCTTTTTTTGAATTGCAGCTCCTATAGAAATCTTTATCTCTTCTGCAGTCTTTTCACCTATTAGTATTTTAAATTCATTTCTAATATAAGATATTATGTCATTATTTAGCTTATCTCCTGCTATTTTCAAATTTTTTGATCTTACTATTCCACCCAATGATATAAGTGCAATATCAGTAGTACCACCACCTATATCTATTATCATATTTCCAACAGGTTCAAATATAGGTAGACCAATACCTATAGCACCAGCCATGGGTTCTTCTATTATATAAACATCTCTTCCTCCACCACTTTTTACTGCATCATATACTGCTCTCGCTTCAACATTTGTAACACCAGAAGGCACACCAACAACAACTCTTGGTGCTAGAAACTTCTTTGAAAAACTCTCTGCTTTTCTTATAAGATAAGCAACCATTTCCTCTGCTACTTCAAAATCTGATATAACCCCATCTGTTAGAGGTCTAACAGCTATTATATGTGGAGGAGTTCTTCCCAACATATTTTTTGCTTCTATACCAAAAGCGACAACTCTTCCTGTCTTTTGATTTAGAGCTACTACCGAAGGTTCATTTACTACGATTCCTCTTCCACGTACATAAACTATAGTATTGGCTGTTCCCAGATCAATACCTATATCGTTTGAAAACCTTTCATATATCTTGTCTAAAAAATTATTTTTTATCATGGAGTCTCGATATTTCTTTCTGTATATATTCTATTAGTGACTCTATTTTTATATTTTTTACTTCACCAGACTTTCTATCTTTTATTTCAACCATATTATCTTTCATATTCTTTTCACCTATCACAACCCTAAGCGGTATTCCTATGAGATCACTGTCGGCAAACTTTTCTCCAGGTCTAGTATCTCTTTCATCAAATAGAACACCTATATTTTTTGATTGTAATTTATCATAAACATCCTGAGCAACAGAATTTAGAGATTGATCGAGTGAAATAAGGTGAATATCAAAAGGAGATACATTTATTGGCCAAACTAAACCTTTTTCATCAGACAATACCTCTGCTATTACACCCATTACCCTACCTGGACCTATACCATAACTACCCATTACTACTGGTTTCTTTTCTCCTTTTTCATCTGAATAAAATAGTTCAAAAGTATCAGAAAAACGTGTTCCTAGAGAAAATATATTACCGACTTCTACAGACTTTTGTTCTTTTAGATCTTCCTTCTTTACACCCAAATCTTTACACACATCATCATTTAAAACTTCTTTGTTTATGGCTATATGCTTTTTCTCATCAACATATATTATATCCTCCCCCGCTTCTGTTATAGTTTGAAATTCATGAGAATATTTTGAAAATGATCCTCCAGAAGCAAATGTCATGTATGTTATATCTCCCAAACCCAGTCTGTTAAATACATTTTTATATGCTTGACCTGCTTTTTCATAGAACTCTTCATGTTGAGCATTATCTTTTGAGAAAGAATACATATCTTTCATTAAAAATTCTCTCATACGCATTATTCCACTCTTTGCACGAGCTTCATTTCTAAACTTTGTTTGAATCTGATAAGCATAAACAGGTAAATCTCTAAAAGATCTTATATAGTCCTTCATGAGTCTAGTAAGTGGTTCTTCATGTGTAAAACCGAGACCGAGATCAGTATCATTTTTTAATTTTGTTTTAAACCAATTGTCTACAACATCATCACTCCATCTACCAGACTTTTCCCAAACTTTTTTGTCTTGAAGTGATGTAAGAAACATCTCTTCAGCACCTAGTTTATTCATTTCATCCCTTATGATATTTGAAATCTTATTCAAAACCATAAGACCTAGTGGCAAGAACGTGTATACCCCCGCCATATCTTTGTAAATAAAACCTGCACGAATAAGTAATTCTGCATTCTTTGAAACCTCATCTTTTGGTGCTTCTCTTCTTGTTTTTGAAAATAGTTTTGATTGCTTCATAGACACATCCTATCATTAAAATAAAGTTATGTGTAGAATAAAATTAATTACTACCGATAAATGCTGGTAATTAGCTAATAAATACCAGTTTGTAACTATTACAAACTAGTGGAATAGCTTTGCAATATCCCTGTATGTAACCGTAAGTATAAGTAGCATTAGTAAACCAAAACCTATTGTATTTATAGTATTTGCAACACTTGCTTTAATCGGTCTCCTCATGATCGATTCTATAATTACAAACAATATTCTTCCGCCGTCTAGTGCTGGAAATGGAACCAGGTTTATTATTCCAAGATTAACAGATATTATCGCAGTAAACATAATAAGATAATTAAAACCTAGTTTTGCTGCATCACCTACCATTCCTGCAATACCAACTGGTCCAGTTACAGAAGATAGATTTGATTTGCCATTGAAAAAACCTGATATAAGATCCACAAAACCCATAACAGTTTCTTTCATTATGTGTAATGTAAACTTACCACCCTCAAAAACAGCAAGATAAAATGGTAACTTTAGTATTGTAGTTTTATCCATAGCTATTCCTATAGCGTATTTATCACTGACTATGCCCTTTATTGGGACAATCTCTTTTGTTTCAACTGCACCTCCTCTATTGTATTTTATTTCAATAGGTTTTCCTTCACTTTTATATATATAATCTTGCACTTCTTTTACTTCAGAAAAACCTAGTATTTTATCACCTGGTTTCAAACCTATTTTGTATGCTGGTGATTCAGGATCTATATATGTGATAGTAATACTAGGATTCGACATTCTATCCATATATTTTGGATAACTATCAGATGTTGTAAGTGTACCTATGGTAAAAGCAATACTTACGAGTATCCAAGCAAATATAAAATTAAAAAATACTCCAGCAAATAAAACCAGAGCTTGGTTTATCTTGCTAGCATTAACGAAACTTCTAGAACTATCACCACCAGATATTGATTCTTGATCTGGGTTTTCACCAAATATTTTTACATATCCTCCAAATGGGATCAGATTTAGTTTATATACAGTTTCCCCTTTTTTAAACGATATGATCTTTGGTCCAAATCCTAGAGCAAATTCATCTACTCTTATACCTGCTCTAATTGCAAACAGAAAGTGTCCCAATTCATGTACAAAAATTAGTATTGCAAGAACAACTAGAAATATTATTATCGTCATGAGATTATCTCTTTTTCTTTTTTAGTGAAGGCTTCATCGAGCTTTTTATTTGATTCATCTACTATCTTTTGTGCCTCATTTTTATATCTAAATACATCATCCTTACCCATAGATCCATCCTTTTCTTTTGTTTGAAGATCTTTCATAACATCATCTCTATGCATTCTAATCTGTTTTTTACCTTCTTCCAGTTTCTCTTTTGCAACCTTTACTATATCTTTTCTTCTCTCTTCAGTTAATTCAGGAAAATTAACTCTAAGTCCCTTATCATCAACCACCACAGAGACACCTAGATTTGCTACTGTTATAGCTTTTTCAATGTCTTTAACTTGTGCACTATCCCAAGGAACGATACGTATAGTACGAGGACCTTCTACTGTTATAGATCCTAGTTGGGATATAGGGCTTGGAACACCATATGAATCAACTTTTACAGAATCAAGTAGACTAGGACTAGCTTGTCCGGTTCTGATACTTGTAAACTCCTTTTTTATCCAATCCTCTGCTCCTGTAAGTGACTTCTTAAATTTAGAAAAATCGTATGGCATATTTTTATTTATTATTTACCAATTATAGACTAATTAAACCGAAACTGCTACAAATTCTAGTAATTGCTTTATAGACGGTGATCTATCATTCATATAATCTCTAGCTTTAATTATGGATTTTAAACCTATTTTTTGTTTTTCATTTATATCTTTTAGGTCTAAATTTTCATAAATATTTTTCTCTAGAGCTGAAAGAAAATTTATTGCATGTAGCTTTGTCTTTTTTTCATCACTTATATCTTTTGCCAATTCATCTACAAAGCTAATCTTATCTCCGATATTCATTTTTAAAAATCTCTTTGCCTCATCACCATAACTCTCATGATTATTACTGCTATCGTGTCTTAAAATAAAAAGTCTAGATTTTAATGTTGGTAATAAAATAATAGGATCAGGCATAATCAAAAAGAAAAAGCTATCTTGATTTGGTTCTTCAAAAATTTTAAGTAGAGCATTTTGTGCTTCATTTGTAATCGAATTTGATTCAACTAAAAATATTCTCTTTCCATTTTGACCAAATGACTTACTTGAGTGAATTTCCTTTATTTTCCTACTATCATCTATCGATAAAGAAATATAGGTTTCATGAAAAAAATCGGGATTCTGTTTGTGTTGTATATTAAATTTATCAAACAAGAAATCTTTTAGTCTTTCTATTACACCACTCTTATGATGTATAAAATACGCATGGTGTGAAAGTGTGAGTATTTCTTCAAATTCATTCATATATGCATTATAAATAATATTGTTGCTTATGTATATAAAAAGAAAGAGCGCATACAGTTTCAACCATATGCGCTCAAGTGTGGAATGAAGTAGTTAAAGGGAAGAACAACGCTTCCACGTTTGGCCAGCGGGCCTATTTAACAATAGTACTCCTGTGCATTGATCATTGGGTCCAAGAATTTTGCCAAACTCTTGATTGATCTACACATTGGCAACCAGCTTATGACTGGTAGCAAGTATTATACTATCCACTGAACAATACCTGCTTTTTTTCTCAATTCAGAGACTCATTAAACTGCAGTCTCTGGCTCACTGTCTTTTGGAAATTTTACCCAACGACCGACAATTATGGGCTTATTCACGCCGGAAGCATCGCGTGGCTCCTCGTGGTGTTTTCACACTACTTAAGCTTTTCCAGTCACCCTTTATTTTACACCAATGCCCACAAACCGGGTAACGTATGTTGTGGGAAATTCAAAGAACTACATTGAGTATCTTATCACAGTATAGAAAAAAGTCAAGCATCTTTACGTGTTTATAGACTACATGTCAAAAAGATGGCTCTATTTAGCCCTATTATAAAATTGAATGAAATTTTCTTTATATAAAACAACAATACAAACTATCTCTTTGAAATAATAGACTTTTTATATGTATCTATATGTTCAAGTGCTATACCTGTTCCCTTTGCAACACAATACAGTGCATCGTCAGCTACTCTTGCCTTAACTCCAATCCTTCTATATACCAATTCTGGTAAATTTCTAAGTAAAGATGAACCACCTGTCATAGTAATACCATGGTCAATGATATCTGAAGCGAGCTCAGGTGGAGTTTCTTGTAAAACATCTTTTATTGCTTTTATCATATCACGAAGTTCTTTACCTATAGCTTTTACAACTTCATTTGTTTTTAGTTCAGCAGAGCGTGGAAGTCCAGTTACAAAATCTCTACCTTTTACTGTCATAGACAATTCTTCATCTAGTGGTATAGCAGAGCCTATAGTTATCTTTATATCTTCTGCCATTTTTTCTCCTATAGATAAATTGAAATTTTTCTTTAAATGGTCTGCTATGGCATAGTCGATTTTATTTCCTGCACATTTAACAGAATTTGAAGAGACTATCCCTCCAAGTGATATAACAGCAACATCTGTAGTTCCTCCACCTATATCTACTATCATATGTCCACGAGCTTCTTGAATAGGTATACCAGCACCAATAGCTGCAAGTATAGGTTCTTTTACAACATATGCGTTTCGAGATCCTGCTCTTATTGCAGCTTCTACTACTGCCCTTCTTTCTGTCGATGTTATACCGGCAGGAACAGAAACCATAACCTCAGGTTTAAAGAGATTCCATTTACCTAGAGATTTATCGATAAAATATCTGAGCATTACTTCTGTAATTTTATAATCTGCAATAACTCCATCTCTCATAGGCTTATAAGCTATTATTCCATCTGGTGTTCTACCAACCATTTCCTTAGCCTCTATACCAACTGCCAAAATATTTTTTCCTTTTTCGGATACTGCAACTACAGAAGGTTCATTTAAAACTATTCCTTTTCCAGGAACAAAAACAAGAGTATTTGCGGTACCTAGATCTATTCCAAGCTTTTGGCCAAAGAAATTCATATATAGCAATAATATTCTTATTTTGACTTATTTGCAAAAAATATATAAAGCCTCATAATAATTAATACGAAATATAAGGAAATAGTACAGAAAAATCGACAAAATAATCAGGAGAATAGACAGAAGAATAAACAGCAGTACAGCCAATAAATAAAAGAAAAATATAATATGAAAGCAAAACCGAGTTTAAACTTTAGAATAAATGGAGGAAAGACATTAAGGGGTAATATAAAAGTAAGAACATCAAAAAATGGTGCTGTAGGAATCATGTGTGCTTCACTTTTAAATAAAGGAAAGACTACGATAAAAAATGCGCCCAAAATCGAGGAGGTATTTAGAATCATTGAGGTGCTAAATAGTATTGGAGTAAAAACTGTTTGGGATAAAGATGATCTAATAATCATTCCTTCAAAAAAGTTAGAGATGGGTAAGATAAATAAAATTAGCGCAGAAAAGACTAGAAGCTGTATTATGCTCATAGGTTCACTAATTCATAAATATAAAAATTTCAAGATTCCACAAGCTGGTGGTTGTCGTCTGGGCTCAAGAACAGTAACACCATATCTATATGCATTGGAAAAAATGGGTGTGAAAATAGATACAAAATCAACTTACTATGATGTAAGTCACAATGGTTTGAAACCAAATGAAATTGTGATGTATGAAGCTGGTGATACAGTAACTGAAACTGCTATTATGGCTGCGTCACTTATAGAAGGAGAAACTACTATAAAGTTTGCTTCAGCAAATTATCAAGTTCAGGATATATGTTTTTATTTAGAAAACCTTGGCGTAAAAATACAAGGTATAGGAACATCAACTCTAAAAATTTATGGAGTAAAGGAAATAAATAAAGATATAGAATATTCACTGGGTGAAGATCCTATAGAAGCTATGTCACTTATCACAACTGCTATTGTTACAAATTCAAATATAACAATAGAAAGATGCCCTATCGATTTCCTAGAACTTGAATTATTGAAACTCGAAAAAATGGGTTTTAAATACAAGATATTAAAAAGATATAAAGGTTTAAACGGTAAAGTTAATCTCGTAGATATTGAAACAAAAAAATCTACCCTATCTGCTTTACCAGATAAGATTCATGCTCAACCTTATCCAGGAATAAACATGGACAATCTTCCCTTCTTTGTAGCAGTGGGTTCTGTAGCTCATGGGCAGACATTCGTACACGACTGGGTATACGAAGAAAGAGCTATATACTACAAAGAGTTAGAAAAACTTGGAGCAGAAGTTATACTTGCAGACCCTCATAGATTTTATATAAAAGGTCCAACACTATGGAAAAAAGCTGATATTACATGTCCACCAGCGCTCAGACCTTCGGTAGTTATAATGATATGCATGTTGGCTGTACCAGGAGAATGCATACTGAGAAATGTATACAATATAAATAGAGGATATGAAGATCTAGCTTTGAGATTAAATAAAATCGGTGCAGATATAGAGATATTTGAAGAATAAAAGGTAAAAAAATAATAAAAACTAAATAAAAAAATGAGAGGGTTTTATCCTCTCAAAGTTTTGTTATTGCATTTGGCTTGAATATTTATATTACTTCAAGCCAAGATTTGTTTTACTTTTTCACATAAACATGTACTGCACCTGGAAAGACCTGATTTTGATGGGCCTTGAGTACTCCAAAAAATTCAAAACCGGGGTTTGCGTTTGTGTATTCATTGACCAACCTTGATTGGTCCTGAAGAACGTCACTATAGTACACAAGCCGAACGTTGTTTGTGTCAGACTGTGTACTAGTTACTACTGAAGCTGTGACAGTCTGAATGCCAGCAATCTCCTGTTTTGCTTTCGCTTCATTGAAATCATGCTTACCCTTCACAATGGGCCAATAGACCCATATAGTTATCGGCAAAATGATAACAATGCAGAGTATGACAGACAGTAAATACAACCTTTTGATATTCATGAATTACCTCCATTTCCTCATAAAAAGTAACACTCACAGCAAGTAACGTCAATCCCCTCCCATGTTTCATTTTAAAAAGGTATAAATAGAGTATGAATGTCATAGAAGTAATACCGATAAAAAAAGGAGTATTGAGATCTTCCCTTTCATATTTTACTTCACAAGACCTACCCATAGGTTCAATAGTCAAAGTATCGATCAGAAATAAAATTGTTAAAGGAATAGTAATATCAAAAAAAGATATTGGTGAAATAAAATCTGATATTAAAAAAGCAAAATTTACTTTAAAAAAGATTGAAAATGTTAAAGCTACAAATTTCTTTAGTAAAGAATTTTTAATTTCAATAGAAAAAACATCAAAATATTTTATTGGTAACATAGGAAATACATTTAATCTAATTGTTCCAGACTATTTCCTTGAAAATATCGATAGATTTAAAGCCAAAAAAATTGAGACAAAAGAAAGGCAGAGTAAGACATTTGTTGTAGAGGGACAAAAGGATGATAGATACACATTTTGGAAAGGATTGGTAAGACAGGAGTTTGCGAGAAAAAAATCACTGGTCTTTTTGTTACCGAACAATCAAGAGGCAATAAATACATTTAATATAATCAAAAAAGGTATAGAAAAATATGTATTTATACTTCATGGAAACCAGACAAAAAAAGAAATCATAAAAAACTTTAATGATGCTCATGATATGGATCACGCTATAGTTATGGTATGTACTTACGCTTTCTTATCATTTAGCCGAGATGATATAGAAACATATATTTTGGAAAAAGAAAGGAGTAGAAGTTATAAGCTACAAAAGAGACCTTATGTAGATATTCGATATTTCATAAATGAATACACTACAAATCTAAATGCTGATCTTTATATCTCTGATGAAAAAGTTAGAGTTGAAACTTTATATAAAAAGATAAAAAGAGAAATTAAAGAGATCAATATTTATAAAGATAATTCAAATGCAGAATGCGAAATTAAGTTGATTGATTTGCGACTAAAAAATGAGAGTGAGATAAAAGACACTAAAGTTATATCTATATACACTGAAGAAATTATCAAAAAAGCAATAGAAAATAAAGAAAAAGTATTCATATATAGTACAAGACGTGGTACATCCCCTATTACTCTATGTGAAGATTGTCAAAATATTGTAATCTGTAATAAATGTAATTCTCCTGTAGTACTACATAAAAACTTTTTTATGTGCCACAGATGTGGAGAAAGAAGAAGTGCAGAAGAATATTGTGCAAAGTGTAGTAGTTGGAAATTGAAAGCACTTGGAATAGGAATTGATCTTGTATTTGAAAAGATAAAAGAGATATATCCAGATATGCCTTTATTTAAAATTGACTCAGATACAATAAAAAGTGATAAGGGTGTAAAAGAAATTATAGATAAATGGAATGAGAGCAAAACAGGTGTATTACTTGGTACTGAAATGGTAATACAGTATATAGACAAAAAGGTACAATACTCATCTGTTATAGGCATAGACTCCCTACTATGTATGCCGGACTTTAGAATAGAAGAAAGAATATTGACAATACTACAGAATATAAAATCTATAACAGAGAAAACTATGATTATAGAAACTAGAAAAATAGAAGAAAGAACTTTTGAATATTTTAAGGATAATAATATTGATGAATTTTATAAAAATATACTTGAAGAAAGAGAGGTGGTTGGTTATCCACCATACAAAACTCTCATAAAAATTACTGTATCAGGTAAAAGAAATGATATAGCAAAAGAAATGGAAAATTTGAGAAATATACTCGGAGATATAAACATAGACATTTTCCCAGCATTTACTAGAAACAAAAACGGTGAGGAAGTACTGCATGGACTGATAAAACTAGAAAATAAAACGTGGCCAAATGAAGAGTTATTATATAAGCTTCAAAATCTATCACCAGCAATAAGTATAAATGTGGACCCCGAGTCTTTACTCTAAATATTGCCATTATAGTCATAAATACGTATAGTATTGGTATAAATATATGGTAAACATTGTTCAAATAGCTGATAAAACTCAAGGCACTGTACTACGCCAAAAAGCAAAATTGGTGGATATTGGAGATATTGAAAGTGGTAAAATAAAGACAGTAATCGACGATATGGTAAGTGCTCTTGAAAAACAAGATGATGGTATAGCTATCGCTGCACCACAGATAGGTATATCATTGCAGATTTTTGTAGTCTCTGGAAAGGTACTGAAACTTGCTGATGAAACATATAAAGGTGACGAGTCCAATCTAGTTTTCATAAATCCCAAAATCACAAAATATTCAAAAGAAAAACAAGAAGTAGAGGAAGGTTGCCTTTCTGTAAGATGGAAATATGGAAAAATAAAAAGAGCTGACAAAGTAAATCTTGAAGCAATAAATGAAAAAGGTGAGAAAATAAATAGAGGTGCTAGTGGACTATTGGCACAAGTTTTCCAACACGAAACAGATCATTTACATGGCATACTATTTATAGATAGTGCTTACGATGTAAAAGAAATCCCGCCTGAAGGAGAAAACACTCAAACAAAAAAGAAAATATCTGAAAATAAATAATGTTAAATAATAAAAAAATTAAAATTGGATTTTTCGGTACACCAGAATATTCTGTGATGATACTAGATAAACTATATAGTAGTGGATACGATATAGCTTTTATTGTCACTGCACCTGATAAACCTAGAGGTAGAAATATGGAAGTATCCCCAACTCCAACAAAAGCTTGGGGTATAAATAAGGGTATTACTGTATTTGAACCAATAAAGTTAAAAGATGAGAGTTTTATAGAAAAACTCAAGACTTATGAATGTGATGTATTTGTCGTTATGGCATATGGAAAAATAATTCCAGATAGTATTTTAAATATTCCCAAACATAAATCTTTAAACATTCACCCTTCCCTTTTACCAGAATTTAGGGGTTCATGTCCTATAGAAACATCAATACTTCAAGATAAAAGAAATACTGGTGTAACAATAATAAGAATGGATAGTGAAATGGATCATGGGCCTATAGTTGCAATAAAAAATGTAGATTTAGATACATGGCCAGTAGACAGAGAAACTCTAGGAAAAATACTAGTGGAACAGGGTGCGATACTTATATCAGAAACATTGCCAGATTGGGTAAATGGAAAAATAAAAGAAATTGAACAAGATCATAGTAAAGCTAGCTATACAAAAAAGATAGAAAAAGAAGATGGGCTTATTGATTTAAATGATGACCCATATAAAAATTTACTTAAAATAAATGCATATCATACTTGGCCATCTGCATTTTTCTTCATAGAAAAAGACGGCAAAAAGATAAGAGTGAAGATTACCAAAGCTAGTCTTAAAGATAATAAATTAAATATAGAAAAAGTAATACCTGAGGGTAAAAAAGAGATAAACTATTCTGATTTATAATTTAAATAAATTCAGAGTAAGAATTTGCATATGTATCCCCTATTGCAAAAGCTTTGTGAGTAAAATAATAGAGCACAGTCCAGAAAGTCATAAGACATAAGAGTACTATACACAAACTAGAATTTACCTTTTGTTTAAAAAGCATTTTATTTATTTCTATTTGGCCAGAATCCTCTAATCATGTCTTTTACTCTAGCGCCACCACGTCTCAATAGAGATATTCCTTTTGATTTTGAACTTCTTACTTCTCTCAGCATTTCATCACGTACTATATCTATAGCTTTATATAAATCATCTTGTTCACTACTTGCATATAGATTTTTCTCTTTTGCTACTATATGGATTTCTGCTCTAAATATATCCCCCGCTTTATGGTGAGCTGTAGTTTTGGCCAACTCAACATCACACATAGCGGTAGTATCTCCATCAAAAAACCTTTGTATTGACTGAAGTCTCTTTTCTACATAATCTGAAATACTTGGTGTAAGGGAAATCGATGATGTTTTTATATTTATTTTCATACTTATATTATACCTCTACACTAAATATTTTTGAAGGACTTCTATGTCCAGAAACTATCCTTACAATTTTATAACCTGGATATAAACCTTTTATTATTTCTAATAATCTTTTATTAACTGCATTATTTTTTGCTTCAGCTTTTACACTTATATTATAAATGTCATCACTTACTTTATCTATAATTTCTTTTTTAGATTTTGGAATTACATGAACTCTTATATACATACGATAAATTTAACATAAAAAAGCCTCCAAGTTTAATCGGAGGATTTTGAAAAATGAAACATATAAACATTAAGTGCCTGATCCTACGAGATCATTCTCATCACCTCTAAACCCATCGAGGTAAAGAAACCTCTGTACAGGATGATGATGATTTACCTTTGGTGGATTACCGATTACAAAAAGATCATTTTTAGGTGGCAAACATGGAACAGTTGGTTGTTCGTTAATCACTATATGTGACTGACTTGGTCCAGAGCTGTCCGTGACCATAATATCTATCACATAAACATAACCACAATATTCAGTGGTTGCCTGAATGATTATTTGACTACCAGAAGGATTGCTCAACATCCAAGTAAAAAGTTTATTGAGGCTTTCTTGATTAAAGGAAACTTCTATCACGGTATTTGGTGGAATACGCACACTACCATGATCTAGATCGTATACTTCCAATTCATTACTTAGAGTTATTCGAATTTTCATATCCTCCTTTTCTATTTAAATATTAACCTTTTAAAAAATTTGAGCAAGTGACGATAAGATGTATAATCAAAATATGAAAATTAACCCAAAAGTAGGTATTGGCCATATTCATTTAACAGTTTCTGACCTCGATCGTGCTCTATCTTTTTATAAAGACATACTAGGCTTTGAAATTGTCTCGAGATATGGAACTAGTGCAATCTTTTTAAGTGCAGGAGGATATCATCATCATATAGGTCTCAACACCTGGGCTGGAGTTGGAGCAAAACCTGCACCTCATGGCCATACAGGTTTATATCACTTCGCACTTCTATATCCTGATAGAAAAGAACTTGCAAAAGCATTAAAAAATATAATAGAGAAAAATTATCCAATAACCGGCACCGCTGATCATGGTGTATCAGAAGCAATATATCTAAATGATCCCGATGGAAATGGAATAGAATTATATGTAGATAGACCAAAGAATACTTGGAAAACAAAAGATAATGGTGAAATAGATATGGTAACAGAACCACTGGATATAGATAGTCTACTTGGAGAGATAAAATAGAAAATGGAGGGCTTAGATAATTATTTAATTTAAATAAAGACCTGCAGTTCATGCAGGTCTCCGTTTCAATCCGTCGTAATAATAGCTGTAGCTGGCAATTTAGCTGGATCAGGTGGTGTGGACTCTGAAATATCGACACCTTCAATTGCATTTGAAGATACCACCCCACTCCACAATGAATCACGAATCACCCTTCTCATATCTTTACCAGACAGACTGAGTGAACAATCAGGATTCAAACCATCACCAAAAGTAACTTTGAATTTTTCATCCATATATCACCTTTTTCTTGTTAATTCCTATTCAGTGACGGGTGATGAGGAAATAAAGACGCTCTGCGCCATTTAAATTTTTTCTGTTTATCCTCATTACTGACCGGCTTTGCAATGAATTCAATCTTCGTACTACCACCATCCCAATCAAATTCTGCATTAAAGATTATTCCGAAAATCGACCCCACATTTCCAAACTTATTTTCAGTTGCAACAATTCCAGTCAGATTCATTGATTTGTTTATCAACCTGGCTTTTTTGCCTTTATCATCAAAGAGACGTTGAGCAGCTTCAAACAACAACTCTGCGATTTGCTCATCGATAGAATTACCGTTATTTACCACACAATATATCTTCATTTTTACCTCCATTGAATGAATATTTACCCAAAAATATACTACAATAATGTATAAATTAAGTCAAACAATATTCGATATTTATAGAAACAAAAAAACCACCATTTAAACAGAGTCTTTTCTGTTTTAATGGTGGGTGATGTTACCAGGCTGACTTCAAAGTACCTGGAAGTATTGGGGGCAAGGGTTTTTCTTTAACCCAAGCATCATACTCAGGATTGGGAGGAGAGTATGGTCGACTAGGCATCGGTTTGAACCGATAAAATTTTGGGAACAGATATATCTCCAGACTCATGTTAGTTATCTGTCTTGTTTGTAAGACCCTGTTTGCAGTACGCTTAACTACACGATCCCAGACGAGTTGCTTACCAACAAATTCTTCCTGACTATCAAACCACGTTGTCACGTCATCGATATGAGCCTGGATACTACCATCCCCTTTATCGTCGGTGACTTGGAAGAGACGTGTGGCATTTTCTTCAAACTGAACATGGAATACAACTTTGTAATCAACCGTTTTGCAACACGGTATTTCACTACTGGTACAATCGCCACCAAGTGATCGTGTTGATGTTTGCTTTGCGGATAAATCGAGGCTTTCGAAGGGGCGAAAAGCAATAAAGCTGATCCTAGTCCTCACAAAATCCTTAGTGTTAGGATAAATAAAACCCCAACACAAATCATCTGCAATGAATGGGCATTTGACCTGAAGATCTCGATACTTTTTCCATTTCATAACTACCCCTTTCGCCATATAGGCTTTTTTGAATGAACGCAGGCTTGGGATATACCCAATATCAACCTTATGTTCTAAAAAGAAAATACCATGTTATATAGTACTTTGTCAAATAATATTGGGTGATAGAGTGATGTATAGAAAATTAAATCTTATTTTTCCACCTAGGTGCAAATCTTATCATCCAAGTAAAAAACTTTGCTTTTATTTTATTCATTCCACTACTAACCATATTTTCATAACAAACTTTTTGAAAGGCTTTTATATCATTACCTTCGTAACACAATTTTCCATTTTTAAAACAAAGACTACAGTATCTATCAGACTCTCGTATACCAGTATCCTTAAAAAACGGCATCAGACAACTTTCGCAACTTTTATTATTCATAAATTTAAATCTTTTTTTGATAATCTTATTTTAATAATTAAACTACTATTACTTAATAATACTTTCCAAACAAACTTAAAGTCACTTCTTATGTATTCCCCATTGCCAGCGTGGCTTTTCTCCTTTTTTATAACAAATAAAAATCAGGATAGTGGTAAATAAAATAATTGGTAGAGCAAGTGTAAGAAAATTACTTCCAGAATCAGGATTCCCTGATATAGATTCCTCTCTCATAAGTATAAGAGTCAAAATAAGTACGATATATGCAAAAATAACCAACCAACCTTGCCATTTAACTGGTGTCCATCCCCAGCCGTAAAGCTTGGCTTTAAACCAATAACCCTGAGGATTGTCATTTAAATATTTTATATATTCTTTGATCATGATTTTATTTTAACAAAAATAATAAATTGCAAATTAATGTTTTCTTATTAGGATTTTTTAAAATGATTAGTATATTATGGTTTCAAAACTTGCTCCAATAATTCTGGAAATTTATCTGTACCCATATCACTTGGAATAAAATGACCCATTCCTTTTATAATTATAATATCTATATTTTGTATATTTTCATTTAATATACTGACGCTTTTATTGATTTGTTCAGAGTCGTTATCACTTGTAAATATTGTAAATTGACCAGTACGCTTTATCAAATCTGGACTAATTGTAAAATCACAAAATCCAGTCTCTGAGGTCTTGTATGGATCAATTGATGGTGCCACAAGTATTATTTTACTGACCTCTATTTTTGTATTTTCTGATAACCATCGAACTATAAAACCTGCACCGGCACTATGCCCTATTAGGATTGTTTCTTTATTTATATTAAACCTCTCAAATTCTGTACTCCAAATTTTATAATCTGGTTTGTATGAATGAGGCATTTCAGGAGTGTCAGCTTTTATATCTTTTATTATAAGTTGTTTCTGTATCCACGGAATCCAAGCAAAATTGCTTGAGGATGGAAATTGATCAGAGTAATAAACTTCCTTACTCGGTTTACCATGAATAATTATTGCATTTTTCATAATAAAAGTTTATCAAAGTATAGATTTAAAAGATACTATCCAGAATACAAATACCTTATAAAAAGATTATAACAAGGAATTGTTTATGGATAAAACACAAACCCGCCTCAACTTGCAGACCAGGTCTGTGATTTGGCGGGTTATTATAACTTTATCCTTTCTCAACTGTTTTGATAATTGATGAAGTGAAAGTAACAATTGCTTTTTGAATCTTCTTGATTTCCTCTAGCGCATCTACTTCACTAATCTCAAATTGACCCTTATCATCACCAATAGTGATGAACCTGTAAAGGCTAGTTTTGATCTTAAAATAAGTAACCGAGCACAGACGCACCGGTCTTCCCCCTATTACCTTATAGAGATAAAATTTGTAGAACAGTAGTCTGGGCTTCATGGGTTTGCCTGCATACTGTGTAACCATAACACCAAAGTCAGGTCCTAATTTCCTAGGCCCACGTAGCTTCTTTACAGTCAAACCTCTGATCAATATTATTTCTCCTCCTTTACTTAAGGACATCGTATACCCGAGTGGTAGTTCTACATTGAAGTCAATATCTTCTCCAAAACTTGGGATAAGCTTATCTTCAGCGTTTGATACGATTTTATCCGTTTTGATATTCTTGATTTTCAAGGTATTTCCTATTCTATTTGTATTTGTGCTTTATGGTTTTATTCTAAATGAAGAATATAATAAGTAATTGTAAATGTCTATTTTAAAAATTTAAAATATCATTACTGTAAAATTACACAAATATCAGAAACTTTTAAAAGAAAATTGAGAGCGTATCTGGATCACGAATATCAAATATGGTTTCTCTAGAATAGCGTGTCCAGTTGTTGAAGAAATGAGGAAATATAAATAGAAAAGCCTCGTTTCATGATTGGTCCACGAAACGAGGCATTGTATTCAGTTATCACTTCAGAATCTCAAGTGCTTTGACAAGATACACACTCGCCATGTCCCAGTCGATCGGATCGAATGCGCTTCCGCTCGGTCGAAGTTTCCCCTGGGCATCAATCGAGATGTCAGGAAATACCTTGACGAGAGGTTCGACTAATCCGACACTATCAGGACCGAGTCCACCGGCAGCAACAAGTCCCAAGTCTGGAAATCGATCCTTGATTGCTCGTGCAAATGGAATGAGTGCCGAAGCATCCATACCTATACCTCGCCCCACACTCTTATCGAGAAGAACACGGTGGATTATTCCGTTGTAATCCTCAAGTCGCTGAACCACTTTAGCTGGATCGCCACCGCATTCATCGAAAGACTTTTTTCCGACCTGAAGGATCACTTCAATATCCTTTCGTAACGTACTAACGCTACTTGTGACAACTCCAGGATCTGGCCACGTCATGTCGAGTTGGACAGCATGGACGAACGGACCGGCATATTCTAGTCCACGAGCTAGGTCTGTGATCTTTATCCTATTGTTATAGTCTGCATAGTGCAGACAGTAGTAAACATCATCATCGTCTTGACGGAAAATGTCTGCGATCGTTTCCTTTGGCGGAAAAACCGTTGACCACTTAGTCTCGATGTCATTCAGAGTTTTAAAGCTCATCATAACACCGACGTGTAACACTCGCTTTGACCCCAAAGATTTGTGTCTCCGGAACACCTCGAGCATTCTCGCCACTTGCTCAAAACTAGTGAAGTCGGTGATACCGATATATGGGTTCATATTCATGTACAAATCATTTCTGTTTGGTTTGTTCTGGTTTGAATATTACACAAAAATTGCTTAAAGTCAATAAAATTGATAAAATGGCAACATTATAAAAATTACAATGCAAACTACTAGAAATATAGCAAAGTATTGCTAATCCTTGAGAGAAATAACTTGCAAACCTTTCTTATCAATATCTTCACGTGGCCAGAATTTTGTAAGTTCTTCTATCTTCCACTTACCAACATAACCAACAGATTTTTCTATAGTCCTACCGGTATAGTCTCTAATAGAAGGGTCCCATTCTTTTAATATCAATATATCTCCCTCAGAAATATCAAAATCATTGAGCCTTAATTCAAAAGTCTTTTTACCATCTACAATTTGTTGAAAATATTCAGGCCAAACTTTTTTCTCGATTCGCATAGTAAATATATTTTAGCAGAAAATAGTGGGAAATGATAAAATTACGATTAACTGATGAAGAAAAATCTAATTAAAAATTGCATAACACTAATCGATGCATTTAAATCAGGTAAGCTTGGTCAAACTGTTATGCCTGAAGATTCGAGTCCGAATTTCACTGATAAAGATAAGGAATTTAGGATTGCATATTTTACTCTGCCAATGGCTTTAAACTATCAGCGAGATAGTTATAAGTTATGGGAATCTGTGCTTAAGACTTTTAATGACACCGACACTAGATTTGTATTTGACGTAAAAGCCGTTTCTAATGCTTCTCAGGGTGAAGTGCGTAAAGCACTAATGAAATATAAAGTTGCTCTTCAACCTAATAAACATGTTAATACCTGGCAAACGATTGCAAAGACAGTTCACGATGAATGGGGTTCATTCACAAAATTCTTTGAAACAATAAACAGTGATTTTATCAATTAAAACAGCTCGTTAAGGTTGAGCACAAGAAAGGATTTCCTTATTTATCTGGTCCGAAGATATTTAATTATTGGTCCTTTATCATAAGTACTTACGGTAAGATCAGTTTAAATAATCGTGACCAAATCGAAATTGCACCCGATACTCATATTACTCAATGCTCAGTAAAACTAGGTGTAATTTCTCCAGAGGAAGCAACCAATTTAACAAAAGACGAAATTTCAGAACGTTGGAGAGATTTGTTAAAAGATAGCGGAATTGATCCTATCGACATGCATCCACCACTTTGGTTTTGGAGTAGAAATGGTTTTATTTTTAATTTAAATAAATAACATGAACATAACTTATAAAGGCACAATCGTTGAAGAAAGCCTCGAAGATAACAGAATTCTTAATGATTTAAACATAATTGGTTTCAAGATTTCAAAAGATGAAAACCCTGAAGATCGTTGGCATTTATATACTGTAAAAGTTACTGAGAATGATATTAGAAAAGTTTCTCAATATATAAAGTCTGGTACGTGGTACATGCATTTCTGGAACGGTAATGATGTAATTGCTGTATTTAAAGATAAAGTCTTTGAGTTTAAGCACAATCAAAAAGAAACATGGAAAGATGCTTGCGATTACGGACGGTCACTGGGTATTCCAGAGGAACAGCTTGATTTTGTGATTGAGTAAAAATCTAATTTTTAGTTTTATATTATTTTTTTAACTTCCTTCAATTGTGAAACTAGATATATTGATTTAAATTTTGATTTTATAGCTCTTTCTTTAATCTCACCCTTATAATCTTCAATTAATTTATCAATAAAAGGGTTAAGCATTATTGAATGTATAATTAATATAATTTCTGAGACCTCTTGTCTACTGCCGTACCTATTTATTTTTCTATTAATTGGTTCCAAAATAGATTTATTCACTACCTCATTATATTTATAGCCACCATCATAAATTTTATTTTTAATTAATTTTTGCACTTCTCCTTCAGGAGTAGTAACCTGAAAATTTAGTATTTCTTTACCGTTATCATATACAAAATCAATATCTGTCTCTTCTTTCTTGAGATAACTATCAATTATTTTATAATTAAAATATTCTAGATAAATTCTTACAGCATTATATTCTTGTGTATTCTTTACCTTATTGTGAACATTCTCCATACTCTCGAATATCTTTATCTTTATTGCTTTTTTCTTCTCTACTGATCATTACATTAAACTTTCTTGAACTACAAAATGTATATGAAGCTAAAAAAAAGTAGATGAAAAGAAGTACTACTGGTACTACCATTATATTACTTTTAAGAAAATTTGTAGTTATACTACAACTAAATAAAAGTACAAAAGCACATGCAATTACAGAATTTAAATTAGCCAGGAAAATGGAAATCTCAATAAATAATTACATTATATTTTCAAAAACACCCTCCAAATAAATAAAAAGCCGCACTTCTGTATGAAAAGAAAGTATGGCTTTCATTTCATTGAGTGCGACTTGTGAGGCTTAAGTTAAGCTCCAACCTGCATCAAGAGCCTTCTGAACCTCTTCAGCAGTGAGTGTTGGTACATCCCTTTTATTTGTATTTTTATCAATAATTGTAATATCCCATTCAAAACCTTCATCTCCAGAAAAAGACTTATACCACTCATCACCAAGTTCAAAAGTTAGTTGAATAAAAAAAAATTCGCCCCAACCTTGAGTCGCGTTGAGGCGAATTCTTGGTTGAGGCGAGTAACTATTTATTGAATGGGTTGTAGATAATGCGAAAATTGTATTTGTCGAATTGGGGCTTGAACAGCCTCAAGAATGCTTGTTTAGCATCAAGACCACACCACTCATCGTCATCAACATTATCACCAACTAGGAATTTCTCATATTCGACCCAGAGCCAGATAACCGGGATCATGGTATCACTTCTGAGATCGAATTCAACGAGTTTAATTTCAAACCCATGTTGTACACCCAGACGACCATTTTCACGATCATCATTCATCAGTTCCTCGAGGTCTTTGAAGACCTCGAAGCCGTCAATCCGCATGCCAACTTGAGGCAATATTGGAACACTAACCTCTTTTTCGGCGAAGACAGTATGTACTGTAGTATCGCCAGTTTTGCCAGGCTTGAGGTCCAACTGGAATTTGATCAGTGCTTTCACATTTCTCCTGCCTTGACTTTTCCCAGAAAACTATAGTAAACAGTTCTCTTGTTGTGCTTGTGTCGACAAGCGTTTATCACAACACTCATATCGAGAAGGTTCAGCCACTTTAGTTTATACCATATAGTATGTATATAGTCAATAATTTGTAATGGCTCAATAGTTTTCTCCCCTACCATGCAGTAAAAACAAAAAAACCGCCCAACAAGTACCGTTGGGTC
>JACCDT010814572.1_pt1 | contig 28435 bp, 31 predicted proteins | sample 7446291 | NCBI WGS metagenome assembly JACCDT01 (sample SAMN15323446, study PRJNA562643) | freshwater metagenome | isolation source: river surface water | place: USA:Blue River Watershed | collected 2017-08-17 | reverse complement strand
GGCGTCGCCGCGGCCGATGTTCAGGTACTGCGCCACCGGACCCAGGCCGTGCGTCGGGTACAGGTTGCCGTCCATGAAGGTGTGGTAGTTGCGGCGCCAGTCGCCTTCGCTGCCGAGCGCCCAGAGGACGCCCTTGCCGAGGTCGTGGATGTAGGCGCACTCGGCGTGCTTGAGGTCGCCGAAGAGCCCCTGGCGCGCCATGTGCAGCACGAAGAGCTCCTCCTCGCCGTAGCAGCAGTTCTCGATGATCGAGCAGTGGCGCTGGTATTTCTCCGAAGCGTCCACCAGCTGCCAGCATTCGTCGACCGTGACGGCCGCGGAGACCTCGACGAAGGCGTGCTTGCCCATCTCCATCGCCTTGAGGGCCATGGGCACGTGCCATTCCCAGGGGGTGGAGATGAAGACGACGTCGATGTCATCCCGGGCCACGAGCTTCTCCCAGGCGTTCTCGTCGCCGAAATAGGTCGCCGGCTCCTTGCCGGTCTTCTTCTTCACGTTCTCGGCGGCCGATTTGGCGCGCTGCTCGACGATGTCGCAGACGGCCACGACTTCGGCGAAGGGGATGTTGGCGGCGGAGTTCACGTGGCCGCGGCCGCGGTTGAGCCCGATGTAGCCGCAGCGCACCCTGTCGAGCGGCTTGGTGGTCAGGTCCCAGACGGGCTTGTTGCCGGCGGGGCGGGGCCGGGTGGCGCCGATCTCGGGGGCTCCGAGCAGGCGCAGGGCCCGCGGGTCAGGGCCGGCCTCGGCGGAGGCGGCGTTGAGTCCGAGTCCTACGGCGCCGAGGGCGCCGAGTCTGAGGAAGTCGCGACGATTGGAGGAGTCTTGGGGGTTCATGGAAAAGTTCAGGTGATGAGCGGGAGGGGAGGAAGGGTCTTCCAGCCGCCGCGGGTGAAGTCAGGGATCTCCACCGGCAGGCTCCCCGAGGTCACGGAAAGGTGGGAGACCTCGAGCAGGCAGGACCAGGCGGCCGCGTCGTAGACGGTCATGTCGGGCGTCAGGCCGCGGCGGACGCAGTCGAGGAAACGGAAGTTCATCAGGTGGTCCATGCCGCCGTGGCCGCCGACCTTCCTGGCGTCCTCTCCGGCCAGCTTCACGAGCGGATGGGGGTTGGCCTGCATGAATTTCTTCAGCCGCCCGCCCTCATAGGTCCAGGAGTGGCTGTTGCGCTTCTCATTCGGGTCGAGCAGGGGGTGCCTGTTGCCGGCGTCGAGCGCGAGGCGCGCGGGATAGCCGAAGAACGTGGCCTCGGTGCCGCAGAGCGCGTTGCTGCGGGAATAGGGCCGCGGGCTGGTGTTGTCGTGCTGGAGGACGATGGACCGTCCTCGCGCCGTCTTGATCAGCGTCGTGTTCATGTCCCCGCAGGTGAACCGTTCGGAGGCGGTGCGCACCTTGTCCGCGCCGGCCTTCTCCCGCAGCTGCGTGAGCCCGATTTCCGGCGAGGACACCGAGACCGCGCGGGTCATGATGTCCCCGCGCCCGAGTCCGAGGTAGGTGGCGAGCGGACCGATGGCGTGCGTCGGGTAGGGATTGCCGTCGATGATCGTGTGGTACTTGCGGCGCCAGTCCCGCTGGGGGCGGAAGAAGGTGCTGTCCGGAGCGGAGCCCCGCTGGTCGTGGATGTAGGCGCCTTCCGCGTGCTTGAGGTCTCCGAAGAGCCCTTCGGCCGACATGCGGCGCACGAAGAGCTCCTCCTCCCCGTAGGCGCAGTTCTCGAGGATGGGGCAGTGGCGGCGGTATTTTTCCGAGGCGTCGACGAGCTCCCAGCATTCCCTGACGGACACCCCGCAGTTCACCTCCACGAAGGCGTGCTTCCCGTGCTCCATCGCGCGCACGGCCATCGGCTTGTGCCACTCCCACGGCGTGGCCACGTAGACCACGTCGATGTCGTCGCGGGCGACGAGCTTCTCCCAGGCGTTCTCGTCGCCGGAGTGGACGTCGGGCGTCTTGCCGGTCTTCTTGCGCACCGCCTCGGCCTGGGCCCGGGCCACGTCGTCCTTGATGTCGCAGAGCGCGCGGACCTCGACCCAGGGAAGCGCGACGCAGGAGTTCACGTGGGCCCGGCCGCGGTTGAGCCCGATGATGCCGACGCGCACTTTCTCCATCGGCTCGGTGGTCAGGTCCCACACGGGCCGGCTTCCGGCAGGACGGGCAGGAAAGGAGGAGTCCTCCCGTTGCCTTCCGTCCTTGAGCAGCGCCCGAGGGTCCGGCGCCGCCCCCAGGGAGGCGGTTCCCAGGGCCGCGAACGGCGCCAGTTTAAGGAAGTCACGACGTGACGCATGGACGGGGCGATCCATGTCCTTTTCGTATTTGCCGGCCGGCGGAGCGACAAGCCCCAAGCGGTCAGCGGCGCCGCTTTTGTCACCAGGTCACGAAGCCCTGCGCCCACTTGATGCCGAACACGGCGATGTTACGCACGAAATGTGCCGTAAAGCAGGGCAGGAGCGAGCGTCCCGGGTTGAGCGGGTTGAAGCGGGCCACGTAAAGTCCGAGCGAGGTCACGAACGCGAAGGCCAGGCTGATCCTTCCGTGCGCCGTGGTGACGCTGAAGCCGTGGATCACCGCGAAGATGAACGAGCCGGCCAGCATGACGCCGAGCAGCCGGACGCCGGTGAGCCAGCTCGGCGCCGCGAAGCCGCGGAAGACGGCCTCCTCCACGACCGACGCGCCCAGCAGCGCGAGCAGCGAGACGGCGGCCATCTCGGACTGGCTCCCGGAGACGCCCGCGCGGATCTCGACCACGGACTCTCCGACGGTGATGAGCAGCATCGCCGAAGCGGCCGCGAGGTGCGCGGCCGGCGGGGCGCCGGTCGTGCCCGGCCAGAAGCCCTCGGGGCCGCCCGCTGCCGCGCGCTTGCGGGCCTCACGCCACCAGCCTGCGAGCACGCCCGCCGCCAGCAGGCAGTAGAGCGTCGCGGCGATCGCGGAGTCCATGCGTCAGCGTACTCCTTGGACCCAGGCCCGGTAGGCGTGGGAGGCGTGGTCGGCGCTGAAGGTCAGCCACTGCGGCACCGCGTAAGGATGGCGGGCGAGCACCCAGGATTCGAGGTCGCGGCCGCGCGTCGCGGCGAACTTGAAGGTCACGCGGAACTCCTCCTCGCACTCGGCCTTGCCTTCCCAGACGTAGTGCGAGCGCACCGGACCGTCCACCTGCGCGCAGGCGGCGAGTCCGGCGGACACCGCCTCGGCGGCGAGCCGGTCGGCCTCCTCGCGCGAGGGCAGGGTGGTGAGCGCGATGCCGACGTCAGTCATGGCCGGGATCGGGGTCGGCGAGATACTTCTCGGTGATGATGCTCACGAGCAGGTCGCGGGCCTCCTTGACCGAGTCGACGTGCACGTACAGGTCGCGGTCCTCGGGCGAGACCATGCCCCATTCCTGCATCACCTCGAGGTCCATCACCCGTTTCCAGCAAGGCGACCCGTAGAGGAGGATGGGGAACTTCTTCTTCGTCTTGCCCGTCTGGATGAGCGTGAGCATCTCGAAGAGCTCATCGAACGTCCCGAAGCCGCCCGGGAACGCCACGAGCGCCTTGGCCAGGTAGAGGAACCAGTATTTGCGGACGAAGAAGTAGTGGAACTCGAGGTTGAGTCCCTCCGTGATGAACGGGTTGTGGCTCTGTTCGAAGGGCAGGGCGATGCCGAGGCCCACCGAGCGTCCGCCGGCCTCTTGCGCGCCGCGGTTGGCCGCCTCCATGATGCCCGGGCCGCCGCCGGAGCAGATGAGGAAGCGCTGCCATTCGGGCAGGCCCATCGACCAACGGGTCATTTCCGCGGCAAGTTCCCGGCACGCCTCGTAGTAGGCCGAACTCCGGAGGGCGAGTTCGGCGACCCGCAGGCGGGCCGCGCATTCGTTGCCGTCGCACACGCCCAGCCGGGCCGCCTCCTTGGCGGCCGCAAGCTCGGCCTCCGCCTTCTCGCGCGGCAGCGTGCGCGCAGATCCGAACATCACGACCGTGTTGCGCACCCCGTTCTTCTTGAATCTCAGGTGGGGCTCCATCATCTCCGCCATCACCCGCAGGGTGCGCGCCTGGGGGCTGAGCATGAACTCCGTGTTGAGGTAGGCCCGGGGCGGCGTGGGCCTTTTGCTTCCTTTGGCGGGGTCCATGCAGGCATATTTGACCCCCGCCCGGCCCTGCCAAGCCGGGAAGCACGGGGCTTGACACCCCCGAAGGGGCTCCGTTGCCTTGTTTTTTCGACTTATGCAGCCCACCTACCGCCCGTCCAAGATCGCCCGCGCCCGCAAGTGCGGCTTCCGCGCCCGTGCCAAGACCCGCGGCGGCCGCAAGGTGCTCGCCAACCGCCGTCGCGTGGGCCGCAAGCGGCTCGCCTGAGCGGGGCATGCGTCTTCCGCGGGAGCGTAGGATCAGGGCTTCGGCCGACTTCCAACGCCTCCGCGCCACGGGCTCGCGGATCGACTGCGGGCCCTTCGTTTTGAACCTGGGGCGGACCGGCGTCTCCGGCCCCGCGCGTTTCGCCGTGATCGCCGCCAAGAAGAGCCTGCCGCTGGCGGTCGACCGCAACCGGGCCAAGCGTCTCGCCCGGGAACTCTTCCGGACCGACCCCGCCGCCTTCCCCGAGGGCTGGGAAATCGTGCTGGTCGTGCGGTCCTCGATGCTCCGCCGTCCGCTCGCCGAACTGCGCCGCACGTTCGCGCTGGCCGCTGCCAAGGCGGTCGCAGGCAAGGGGTCATGACGCCTTCGCTGCCGGCCAGGGCGGCGATGGCCGCGGTGAACTTCTACCGACGGTTCATCTCGAAGCCCTTGCACTTCGTCGTGCCGGGCTCGGGCTGCCGGTTCAGCCCGACCTGCTCGGCTTACGCGCTGGAATGTCTGGCGCGTTTCGGCCTGCTGCGAGGCGGCTGGCTCGCCTGCAAGCGCATCTGCCGCTGCCATCCCTGGGGCGCGAGCGGCGTCGACGCGCCGCCGGAGCGCTGAGCGCCCTCAGTTCCCCGCCCAGTTCGTGACGTTGTCGGCGCGGTACGGACCTGAGGAGGTGTCTTCGAAATAGGTGGACGGCACGATGCCGGACGTGGTCATGGAAGGGCTGCCCGAGGTGTCCCAGTATTCGTTCGCGGCGGGTTCGGCGCCCGTGGCCGGCTCGATGTAGTTGGCGCCGCAGCTGACGATCAGGAAGCCGGAGACCTTCCAGTTCACGTAAGGGGTGGCGAAGACTCCGGTGGTCGGGTTCTGCACGGCCGTGCCGGACGCGGGCAGGATGCGGTAACGGTAGTCGTAGGGATTGCCCCAAGGGTCCATGAAATGGATGGGGACGGAGACGTCGCCGGACGCCGCGTCGTTGCTGGTCTCGACTTCTCCGGAACTCAGGAAGGGCTTGGGCCGGCGCGTGGAGCCTCCGGGAAGCGAGGCGTCGTTGAAGTTGACGAGGGCGATGCTCACGCCGCCTGCGGCCACCGGCGCCTGGCGGAGCACCTTGCGTCCGCTCAGCTGGTCGAAGAGGGCCCGGCGGAAGCCCGGGCCGTCGGTGACGGCGGTGCCGGCCGGCGCGCAGGGGTAGTCGCCGTAGGTCTTCTTGTAGGCCTCGGACGCCATCGCCATGGCCTGGATGCTGCCGCGGGCGACCGCCTTGGACCGCGCGTTGCTGGCGGCCCGGAAGAGGCCGAAGGAAAGCGCGACGAGGATGAGGATGATCGCGATGACGACCAGGAGCTCGATCAGGGTGAAGCCGCGGCGGGCCGGAGTGCGGGGGGTCATGGGGTCAGATGTGGCGGGAGTCGTTCTCGTCCTTCTTGACGTAGCCGGAGTCCTGGCGCTGGTGGTTGACGGCGTTCTTCTTGAGGTAGGCCTGGTAGACGTCGTCGGCGGACATGCCGAGCACCTGCGCGATGGAGATGAGGAAGTGGAAGAGGTCGACCACCTCGACCTTGGCGTTCTGCTCGTCGAACTTCTGGTACTTGGCCCACCATTTCCAGGGCACAGAATCGGTCAGCTCGGCCATCTCCTGCTGCATCGCGCGCAGGTAGTTCAGGGTCCACTTGACCTTCTCCTCCTCGGTCATGCCCTGGGTGACGACGCCGATGCGCGCATTCAGGGCCTCCTGCATCTTGAAGATCTCCTCGAGCTTGTCGGACATGCCCCGAGGATGGCGGCGCTCCGGTCCGGGGGCAACACCGTAAGCGCCCCGCGCCGATTGCGCTTTGCATGCCCCTGGGACTCTGGCTTGCTCCTGCCGTGCCCGCCGCGGATGTCGCCAGCCTGAGGAAACCCGAGGTCCTCGCCCCGGCCGGCGGATGGGACTGCGTGCGCGCCGCCGTGGAGAACGGCGCCGACGCGGTGTTCTTCGGCGTGGGACGGTTCAACGCCCGCGTCCGGGCCGCCAACTTCGAGGAGGCCGACCTCCCGGAACTCATGGCCTACCTGCACGGCCGCGGCGTCAAAGGGTACGTCACCTTCAACACGCTGATCTTCCCGGAGGAGCTCGCGGAGGCCGCCCGCACGCTTCGCACGATCGTGGCCGCGGGGGTCGACGCCGCCATCGTGCAGGACGCCGGCATCTGCCGGCTGATCCGCCGCGTCTCGCCCGACTTCCCGATCCACGCCTCGACGCAGATGACCGTCACCAGCGGGGCCGGAGTCGCGTTCGCCCGGGAGCTGGGCGCCTCGCTCGCCGTGCTCGGACGCGAGGTGTCGCTGCCGGAAATCCGCGGCATCCGCGAGGAGCAGTCCGCCAAGGGGCTGCCGCTCGACCTCGAGGTCTTCGTGCACGGCGCGCTCTGCGTCGCCTACTCGGGGCAGTGCCTGACCAGCGAATCGCTCGGCGGTCGCTCCGCCAACCGCGGCGAGTGCGCGCAGGCCTGCCGTCTGCCGTATGAGCTGGTCGTCGACGGCCGGCCGGTCGACCTCGGCGACCGCGCCTACCTGCTCTCACCCCAGGACCTCGCGGGGGTGGAGGCGGTCCCCGATCTCATCCGGGCGGGGGTGCGTTCGCTCAAGATCGAGGGGCGGCTCAAGTCCCCGGAATACGTGGCCGCCATCACGCGCGCCTACCGGCGCGCGGTCGACGCCGCCTGGGAGGCGCTCGCGAAGGGCGCCGACGCCGACGCGGCCGCCGCCCAGGTGCGTCGCGAGGAGGATTATGCGATGCAGATGACCTTCTCCCGCGGGCTCCACACGGGCTGGTTGCGCGGCATCGACAACCAGCGCCTGGTGCACGCCCGTTTCGGCAAGAAGCGCGGCGCCTTCCTCGGCGAGGTCGCCGAAGTCGGCTCCAACGGTGTGCTGATGCGGCTGGAGGGGCCCCTCAAGCCCGGAGACGGCGTGGTCTTCGACCAAGGCAAGCCGGCGGAGCGGGAGCAGGGCGGCTTCGTGCACGGCGTCGAGCCGGGTCGCGGGGGGATGACGTTCGTGCGCTTCGGCCGGGCGGACGTCGACTGGTCGCTGGTCTCGCCGGGCGCGCTGCTCTGGAAGACCAAGGATCCGGAGCTGGAGCGTCGTCTGCGTGACTCCTGGGACCGGGAACGGCCCAACCACCGCCGGCCCGTCTTCCTGCGCGCGGCCGGACGCGTCGGGCTGCCCCTCCGGGTCGAGCTGCGGGATGCGGACGGACATGTCGCCGTCCGGGAGAGCGCGGTGCCCTGCGCCGCGGCCGAAAAGCGGCCGATGGACGTCGCCCTGCTGCGCGAACAGTTCGGCCGGCTCGGCGAGACGGCCTTGGAACTGCGGGACGTCGAGGCCGACCTGCAAGGCGCCCTCATCGTGCCAGTCAGCGAGCTGAACCGGATGCGCCGTGAACTGGCCGACGATCTCGCGGAGCAGCGCGCCCGGCCGCCGCGATGGACCTTGCTGCCCTATGATCCGAAGGCCGTGCAGGTCGAGGCGTCCGCGCCGCCGGCCGTCGGTCCCGCTGAAATCGTGGCCGTCATCCGCGAGCCGGCGCAGCTCGAGCCCGTCCTGGAATGGGGCGCGAAGTTCGTCTACGCCGAATTCGAGGATCCCAAGAAGTTCCGCGCCGCCATGGCCCGCGTGAAGGAGTTCCGCGAGGCCCGCGGCACGGCCGTCGAGTTCTGGGCCATGGGGCCGCGCCTCCGCAAGCAGGGCGAGGACCGTGTCACCGAGATCGTGCTCTCCTGCGGGGCGGACGGCTACCTGGCCCGCAACCATGAGGATTTGCGCGCTTTCGCCGCGGCGGGCGTCCGGCGGCGGGGCGACTTCTCGCTCAACGTCGCCAACGGGCTCACCGCGGAGTGGCTCATGTCCCGTCACGGACTGGAAGGACTGACCGCCTCCTACGACCTCGACGCCGGCCAGCTGGCCGCGCTGCTCCGCTCCGCCCCGCCCGCCTGGTTCGAGGTCACGCTCCACCAGCACATGCCCATGTTCCACATGGAGCACTGCGTGTTCTGCGCCTTCCTTTCCAAGGGCAAGGATTACCGGGACTGCGGACGGCCCTGCGAGAAGCACCGCGTGACCTTGCGCGACCGGGTGGGCGCGGAGCACCTTCTGCGGGCCGATGCCGGCTGCCGGAACACCCTCTACAACTCCCGGGCGCAGACCGGGGCTGAATACGCTGGCCAGCTGACGGCGCTCGGCGTGCGCCGGTTCCGCGTTGAGTTCGTCGACGAGGACCCCGCCACCGTCACGCGCACGCTCGCCAAGTACCGCGCGCTGCTCGACGGCGACCTCGACGGGACCGCGCTCTGGAACGACCTGAAGGTGCTCAACCAGCTCGGCGTGACGCGCGGCACGTTGCGCGTCCGGCCCTGATCAGTCTTCCTCCCTGAGCCGAGGGAGCAGTCCGGTCACGCGCCGCGAATCCGAGGCGTTGCGCACGGCCATGGCGTAGGCGGTCGGATCGCCCACGAGGATGACCTGCCTGCGGCCGCGGGTGACCGCGGTGTAGACGAGATTGCGGGCGAGCATGACGCTGTGCTGCCGGAGCAGCGGCACCACGACCGCGGGGAATTCCGACCCCTGCGACTTGTGGATGCTCACGGCGTAGGCCAGGTGCAGGTCGCCCTGTTCGCCCCGCTCCAGCTCCACCCGGGCCCCGTCGAAATCCACCAGCAGCGTGCCTTCCTCGTCCTGCTCGAGCACCACTCCGAAGTCGCCGTTGAAGACGTTGCGGTCGTAGTTGTTGCGCGTCTGGAGGACCTTGTCGCCCGGTGAGACCCGGCCGGGACGGGCGTCCCGGCCGCGCAGGCGGGCCTGCAGCGCCGAGTTGAAGGCCTGGATGCCGCCCGTGCCCTTGTGCATGGGCGCCAGCACCTGCACGTCCCGGAGCGGATCGAGCCGCAGCGCCCGGGGCAGCACTTCGCAGCAGAGACGCGTGACGGCGGCGACGCAGGCCTCCGGATCGTCGGCGCGCACGAAGTGGATGTCCTGGGAGAAGTCCAGCGCGGCGGGATCGGTCACGGGCGTGGGCGGAGCGGTCTCGCCGTGCAGGATGCCGTGGGCGACGGTCACGATGCCGCTGCGCGCGCCCTGCCGGAACACCGCCTCCAGCCGCGTGACGGCGGCGGCCCGCGAGTCGATCAGGTCTCCGAGCACGTTGCCCGCGCCCACCGAGGGCAGCTGGTTGACGTCCCCGACCAGGAGCAGGTGCGCCGCGGAGGGCACGGCCCGCAGCAGCGCCGCCGCCAGCTTGGTGTCCAGCATGCTGGATTCGTCGATGATGACGAAGTCCGCGGCCAGGGGGCTGTCGGCGTTCACCGTGAACCCCCCCGCGGCCGGATCGAACTTGAGCAGCCGGTGGATGGTCGCGGCCGGGCAGCGCGTGGCCTCGGACATCCTCTTGGCGGCACGTCCCGTCGGGGCTCCCAGGACCAGCCGCGCCCGCTTGGCGGAGAGGATGTCGCAGAGCGCCCGAAGGATGGTCGTCTTGCCCGTGCCCGGTCCGCCGGTGAGCACCGAGACCTTGGCGGCGAGGGCCATCTTCACCCCTTCGGCCTGGGCCGGGGAGAAGGCGAAGCCGGCCCGTGTCTGGGCCCATTCCACGGCACGCTCGGCCTGGATGGAGGGCAGGGCGGACGGAGCCGCGAGGATGCGGCGAACGGACAGCGCCACGGACTTCTCGGCGGATTCCTGCGCGCGAAGCTGGATGAGGCGCGTGCCGCGGGCGTCGAGCACGCCGACCGCCGCCTCGGCGATGAGCCGCCGCAGCCGTTCGTGCACGATCGTCCGGTCCACCTCGAGCAGCTCGGTCGCCTTCTCGAGCAGTCCTTCCTCGGGGAAGGCGCTGTGGCCTTCCCCCTCGAGCTCCTCCAGGGCGTGGAGGATGCCGGCGTCCACGCGCTGCGGGCCGGCGGTCGGCAGGCCGAGGTTGCGGGCGATCTTGTCCGCGGTCCTGAAGCCTACCCCGTCGACCTCGCGGCAGACGCGGTAGGGCTCGGTGGTGAGCACCTTCTTGGCGTCCTGGCCGTAGGCCTTCACGATGCGCAGGCAGAGCGCGTTCGTGACTCCGTAGGTCTGGAGGAAGACCATGACCTCGCGCAGCGACTTCTGCTCCTCCCACGCCTCCTTGATCGCCTTGGCGCGGCCGGGGCCGATGCCCTCCACCTCGCGCAGCCGCGCCGACTGGTGCGAGATGATGTCGAACGTCCTGACTCCGAACTTGGCCACGATCTTGTCGGCGTAGGTCTTGCCGATGCCGCGGATCAGGCCGCTGCCGAGGTATTTGCGGATGCCGTGGACCGAGGAGGGCAGCCGGGAGCTGAAGGACTTCACGCGCAGCTGGGGGCCGTGCGACGGATGGATTTCCCAGTGCCCCGTCACGTCCACCGTCTCCCCGCACTGCAGGCCGGTCATGTTGCCGAGCACGACCGTCTTCTCGCCCGACTCCTGCGACAGTTCCGCGATGGTGAAATGCGTCTCCTCGTCCAGCCACAGGATGCGTTCCACCACGCCCGAGAGCGTGGTCTCGGGCCCGCGGTCCTTCGGGTCGCGCGGGGGCGGCATGGATTCATGCAATCGCCGCGGACGGCGGGTGCGAAGCGAAAATCACCCCAGCCCCAGGGCTTCCCTGCCGAGCGCGGGCAGGTCCGGGTGGACGCCGTCGGGGCCGTGGGGCCGGAGCTCCTCGGCGGTATGGCTTCCCGTGGTGACGCAATGCACGCGCGCGATGCCGCCGTTGCGCGCCGTGGCGATGTCGAAGGGCGAATCCCCGACCATCATCGTGCGCGCCGGATCGGCGCCCATCCGGTCGACGACGAAGCGCGTGAACTCCGGCTGCGGCTTGCGCCAAGGGTGGACGTTGGTGCCGAAGATGCCGTCGACCAGCGCGTCGAGTCCGAGCTTCGCCAGGATCGCCCGGGAGCAGGCGTCATCCTTGTTGGTGTAGACGGCGGTGCGGATTCCGCGTCCGCGCAGTTCGGCGAGGATCTCGCGGCAGCCCGGGTAGGTCCGCAGTCCGTGGAACATGACGGCAGGGAAGTGCTCCCGGAAGAGGCGGACGGCGGTCGGCGCGTTGGCTTCGCCGGCGAGCTTGACCACCGTCACGTTGACCGACCCTCCCACGGCCCGCCTGACCTCCTCGAGGGTGACGCCCGGCAGTCCCATGAGCTTCATGACGTCGTCATAGCAGCGGTGGATGGCCTCGAAGTTGTCCACCAGGGTCCCGTCGAGGTCGAACAGCACGGTCTCGGTCTGCGGGCTGGGCATGCCCAAGAATAGGGAGGCCGCGGCCGGGCTTTCCAAGTTTGGATTTGCAGGGGAGGGGGGCGCTCCTAGGTTGCGGGCTCACTCATGAGCCTCTCGCTGGACCTCAACAAGCCCCTCGGCCGCGCCGGCCTGCTTCTCGCCGCCGTCGTCGCCGCCGCCGTCACCTATGCGGCCGCGCATTTCTCCTTCCAGTACATGACTCACACCCTGCCTCATGGCGGGTTGGAGAAGAAGAAGGCCGCCCTGGTGGAGAAGACCTCCTCCTCCGCCTTCGCCAAGGCCAAGGCCGCCGCCAAGGGCAAGGCGTTCGACGAGCAGGCCGCCAAGGCGCAGGCTGCCGCGGCCGCCGCCGAGGAACTCAAGAAGAAGGAGGCCGAACTCCATCACGAGGCCGAGGCCACCTGGGGTCCGTTCTCGATCTTCCTCCTGATCCTCTCCGCGGTCCTCGGCGCCGGCCTGCTGAGCGTCTACGTGCAGCGTCGCGCGAACGACGCCGGCATGGAGGGTCTCTGGCTCATCCCCAACCATCTCGGCGCCTGGGCGATCGGCGCCTTCATCGCCTTCGTGCCCTATCTCCGCGAGCTTGGCGCCATCAAGGCCTGGGCTCCCGCCCCCATCATCGGCCTGCTGCTCCTTCTGCCCGTGCTGCTTGCCGGCAGTGGCCATGGCGCCTGCGGTTGCGGCCACGACCACGGTCATGGCCACGACCATGACCACGGCCACGGCCACGATCACGCCCACTGAGGCTTGCTTCAGGCCGGACCCGTCCGTCCGAAGTCGAAGACCGTGTGGCTGATCTCGCCGCGCTCCAGCGCAGCCAGGTCGCTGTCGTGTCCGGATTCGACCGTCACGCCGTCGTTCCACGCGAAACGGTAGCCGAGCTCGGAGGGTCGGAAGAGGGAGCCGTGACGCACGAGGGCCGGCGTGGTGCGGGTCATTCGCCGGCCGTCGCTCATGTTCGAAGGGTAGTTCAGGCTGTGCACCTCCATGCCCTTGGGCGGCCTGCCTGCGAGCGAGAGCGCGAAGGACGCCGCATGCCGGCAGGCTGAGGCGAGGTGCGGCCGCAGTTCTTCCGGACACACCGCCGACTGCCGGTGGGCCTTTTCAAAGACCGACTGTTCGAGGTCGAAGGAGCACGCGACCGACGGGAGGCCCCAGGCGGTGCCCTCCGTGGCGCCGGCCAGCGTCCCGGAACTCAGGCACAGGGGCATCGTGGCGTTGAAGCCGATGTTCATGCCGGAGACGACGACGTCAGGACTGGTTTCCAGCAGATGTCCCAGGGCGATGTTGACGCAGTCCGAGGGGGTGCCGTCGATGGACCAGGTCAGGTCCCCGGGTCCGGGCAGGGACGCCACCGTGACCTCCCGATGCCGGCTGAAGGCCCTGCCGATCCAGCTTCTTTCCCCGGCGGGCGCCGCGACCATCACCCTGAAGCCCGCGTCCCTCAATGCCTGCGCCAGGGCGTGCAGAAAGGCGGCCCCCACGCCGTCGTCATTGGTGAGCAGAGCGGTGGGCTTCATCAGGGGGTTCCGGCTCCCTCGCCGGTCTCAAGTTCGGCGATCCTGTCCCGGAGGACGGCCGCCGTCTCGTAATCTTCCTCGGCGAGGGCCTCCTTGAGCCGGAGGCGCGCCTCGAGGATGCGCTCGGCACGGTCGGCGTCAGGGTCCGTGGCAGGTCTGCGCCCGGTATGGAGGAGGCCCGGCTGGGCTCTGGCGATGGCTGACGTCGCCTCCCGGGCGTGGGCGTCGTAGCAGGCGGGGCATCCCATCCTCCGGATCCTCTCAAAGTCGCTCCATCTGAACCCGCAGGCGGGGCAGCGCCCCCGACCGGCCGGGGCGGGGACTTCGAACTTAACCCCCAGGGCGAGCGAGGGGAGCGTCCCGGCGGCGGTCTTGGCCAGGCACGGGCACGAACCGCAGCAGGCATACTGGTGCGCCTTGGTTCCCGCGACGAGGCTGATGAACACCTTGGGGGGCTGCAGGCAGCCTTGGCAACTGGACGGACGCGGAAGCATCTCCCGTCCATCATGTGCCGTCCCGGCTCCGGGTTCAAGCGTCGCCGGGGGCTTTTCCTGTTGAAGCCAGCGTCCTACTGGATTGCCTATGGGCGATGTCCGCTCTCTTCACCCTGTCCGTCCTGGCCGAGGCCGAGACCAAAGGAGTCCTGTGGTATTTCCAGCAGATGGACAGCGCCGGTCTCGCCGTCGCCGGCGTGCTGCTCGTCTGCTCCTTCATCGGATGGGGTGCGATGATCCAGAAGTGGGGCGACGTCCAGGAGCTCCGCCGCCGCAACCTCGCCTTCGAGCGCCGGCTGCGCGACGAGCCCGCCGTCGTCGCCCTCAACTTCCCCCGCGGCACGAGCCTGGGGCCTTACGAATACCTCGTCGCCGAGGCCGTGTCGGCCGTCCAGCGCCACAAGGGCCGTCTGCTGCGCCAGTCCGACGTCACGCTCTGCATGGGTCACGTCGAGAACGCCGTGCAGCGCGGCGTCTCCCGCACGATGGTCAAGTATGAGGACAAGATGGTCCTGCTCTCCTCGCTCGTCTCCGGCGGACCTTTCCTCGGACTGCTCGGCACCGTCTGGGGCGTGATGCTTACTTTCGGCGCGCTCACCGAGAAGGCCAGCATCTCCCAGCTCGCGCCCGGCGTCTCCGGCGCGCTCGTCACCACCACCCTCGGCCTGCTCGTCGCGATTCCCGCCACCTTCGGTTACAACTACCTGCTCACGCGGGTGAAGCTGATGACCACGGAGCTCGAGAACTTCGCCAGCGCCCTGGCCGACCGCGTCGAGCTCGAGCTCGAGGGCGAGGCCCGTCGCAACTTCGCGCAGCATCAGGAGAGGGAGGCGCTCCGGCGCGCCGCCGCCCAGCCGGCGCAGGCGCCTGCGGCCGCGCCCCTGCCGGCCTCGTCCGTCGAGGCGCCCTCGCCGGATGACGGCTCGTTCAGTCCTCCCGGCTGGGAAGACGCCCAGTGACGTCGCATGGCCCGCTCCTTCTCCAAGCCCCATCGGCTGCACGTGATGAACGAGCTGAACGTCACGCCGATGCTCGACCTCTGCTTCTGCCTGCTGATCATCTTCATGATCGCCACGCCGGTGCTGGAGCAGACGACCGCCGTCAATCTTCCCAAAGCGGAGAAGGGCGCAGGACGCGCCCCTGACACCAAGGTGCAGTACCGCTTCGTCGTCATCGGCGCCGACGGCTCCTACAGCCTGGGCAGCCGACCCGTGACCCCCGCCCAGCTGGGCGAGGAGTTCGCGGCGATCGCCGCCCTGCCGGAGGCGGACCAGCCCGTCGTGCGCGTCCGCGGCGACGGCGCGCTGCAGTACCAGAAGGTGATCGACGTGATGTCCATGGCCAAGTCCCGCGGGCTGACCAAGGTCGGCCTCGACACGGAGGTGCGTTGAACGATGTCCGGCGGAGCCAGAGGCATGGTCGGTTCGGTGCTGGTGCACCTTTTCATCGTCGGCGCCTTCGTCGGCTTCTCGTGGTTCGCGGCCAGCCGGTCCGCCGATTCCGTCGAGCCCGTGGACCCGCTGCTGGTCGACCTCAACGGCGTTCCGGGCCGTCGGCCGGGCGAAGTGGGCAAGGCTCCCGGCGTCGCGCGCGGCACGCCTGACGCCGCCAAGGGCCTCAGGAGCGTGCGCATCAAACCGCTGGACATGGAGGCCGTGCGCCGGGCCCAGCAGCAGGCCGAGTCCTCCTCTCAGTCCAATTCTTCCTCCAAGTCGGAAACCAAGACTGCGAAGAACCTCGCCAAGAGTTCCGGTCCCGGGCGCACCTCCCTCAATGATTTCCTTTCCTCCAAGGGCGGGCGTTCGGGCACCAGCGGCAAGACCGGGTCGATCGGGGGCGTCGCGGTCCGCGGACGGTCCACGGGCACGGGAGAGAACGGCGGCGACGGCGGCAGCGCCTCGGCCAAGCAGCTTTATGCGGGCGAGGTGCTCGCCCGTTTCCGTTCCGCCTGGGTCGAGATCATCAGCCAGGACGGCGGCGAGCTCCAGAGCGTCGGGGCCTGCGGCGTCACGCTGACCGTGGACGCCGCCGGCAACGTGCGTTTCGGTTCATGGATCCGTCAGCCCTCCGATCCCCGCATCGCCGAGCTCGTCCGTCGCGCCTGCGCGCGCATCGGCAACTGCGGATCCCCGCCCGACGGCAAGGGCTTCGGCATCGACTTCCCCAACGTCTCCGTGAGCGGAGGCTGAGGCTCAGTCGCGCACCTGCAGGGTCATCTGCACCTCGACCGAGGCGCCGAGCGGCAGTCCGTTGACCGAGACCGCGGCGCGCGCGTGCCTGCCGGCCTCGCCGAAGGCGTGCAGCAGGAACTCCGAGGCGCCGTTGAGCACCTTGGGGCTGTCGCTGAAGCCGTCGACGCCGTTGACGAAGCCGTTGACCATCACGACCCTTTCGACGCGGTCCAGCGAGCCGAGCGCCGCCTTGGCGTTGGCCAGGGCGTTCAGGGCGCAGAGGCGCGCGGCCTCCGCCGCCTGCACCAGGTCCACTTCACGGCCGACCTTGCCCAGCGAGACCACCTTGCCGTCCCTCACGGGGAGCGTTCCGGCCAGGAAGAGCAGGGCTCCGGACCGCACGGCGGGCACGTAGGCTCCGGCGGCCGCGGGCGGCGTGGGCAGAGTGAGGCCGAGTTCGGCGATGCGGGATTCGACGGATGACATGGTGCGTGACGGAGAATGGAACGTCGGCGAGGTCCGGCGCAACCGGTGACGGGGCCTGTGCCGTGCGGGGACCGGACGCCTCAGCGGCCGTTGGCCTTGCGCAGTCCGTCGATGAGCTCGGTCACGAGTTCGCGGGCGCGGGCCTTGACCTCACGGGGGAGCGCGGAGTCAGAGGGGGCCATCGCCTTCTTCACCTGGGTGTAGGTGACGGCCATGACCTTCTCGTTGTTGCGCACCACGGTGGCGGTGTCGCGGATGGACAGCTCGATGTCGGCCGCCGAGCGCCCGAGCGCGCGGTCGAAGCGCACCTCGATGGTCAAGAGCGGCACGTGGCTCTCGTTGGGGGCCATCGGCGCCTCCTTGGGGGCCACGTTGTTGCGCCGCAGCTCAAGCTCCACGACGTCGCGCAGTTCGGCCCGCAGGTCCCCGTCCTCGCTGCGCTGGTCGTTCACTTTCACGTCGATGAAGAGGTAGTTGATCCCCCGCAGCTTGTTGACGCTGGTGTCCGCCGGCAGGGCGCGCGCGGGCGCGGGCTCCTGCGCGAGAAGGGCGGAGGTGGAGAGCAGGGCGGCGAGGAGGAGGCGCATGGGGAACTGCCCTCATCCTGCCTCTGGGCGGCTTTCCTTCAATCTCCTTTGCTCGGAGCGAGGGTGACGCCGTTGAGGGGGTGCTGGTCGAGGAGGGTGGGGTGCCATCCCTTCACATGGGGGCTGATCAGGAACTTGTTGCGGCCGAAGGCCACCGGGATCACGGGCGCCTGCCGCACGAGCAGCTCCTCGGCGGCCTGGAAATGCCCGTGGCGCTTGACCGGATCGGTCTCACGCGCCGCGAGCCCCAGCAGACGGTCATAGTCGGGGTCGCTCCAACGGGACTGGTTGAGTCCGTTGCCGGTCTGGAGCATCTCCAGGAAGGTGTTGGGGTCGTTGTAGTCGCCGACCCAGGCGCCCCGTCCGATCTGGTAGTCGCCCTTGTGCATGGCGGAGAGGTAGACTTTCCATTCCAGATTGCGGAGCTCGACCTGGATCCCGAGGCCTCCGCGCCACATCTCCTGATAGGCCTGGGCCGCCATCTGGGAGCCCTCGGAACTGTTGTACAGGTATTCAAGCTTCGGGAAGTCCCGGCCGTCCGGATAGCCGGCCTCCGTGAGCAGGCGCCGGGCCTCCTTGAGATCGGGCCGCCATCTCGCCGTCGCGTGGAATCCGCCCGTGCCGGGCGGCGTGAAGTGCAGGGCGGGCGTCTCGCCGGCGCGCAGGACTTTCTCGACGATCTGCTGGCGGTCGATGGCGAGGCCGAGCGCGCGTCGGACGCGGGCGTCGGACAGCGCCTTGCGGACGGCCGGGTCCTTGCCTTGGAAGTCGCAGTTCACCCAGATGAAGCCCGTCGCCAGGAACGGGTCGAGTCGCAGCTCCGGTGCCTTCTCCGCGCGCATCCGGCCGACCTTGTAGGGGGGCACGGCGCCGGTGATGTGCAGTTCGCCGCCGCGGAACGCGCGCTCCTCGGCGAAGAGGTCGGGAATGGCGCGGAACTCGACGCCGTTCAGTCCGACTTTGGCGGCGTTCCAATACAGGGGGTTCCGCCGCAGTTTCACGTGACGTGCCACCTCCCACGACTCGAGGCTGAAGGCGCCGTTGCCGACGAGCGAGCCCGGCCGGGTCCAAGGCGTGTGCAGGGCGTCGACGGCCCCGTGCTTCAGGATGGTCGGAGGGTGCACCGGCAGCCAGCTGTGGTGGCAGAGCAGTCCCAGGAAGTACGGCACGGGATATTCGAGTTCGACGACCAGGGTGCGGTCGTCCGGCGCCCTGAAGCCGACCCGGGAGAAGTCCTTCTCCCTGCCCTCGTTGAAATCTTTCGCGCCTTTCACCGCATGGAGCATCGAGGCGTATTCGGCGCCGAAGGAAGGCAGCAGGATGCGCCGCCAGCTGAAGAGGAAGTCGGCCGAGGTCACGGGGTCGCCGTTGGACCAGCGGGCCTCCCGGCGGAGTCGGAAGGTCCAGGTCCGTCCGTCGGCCGACATCGTCCAGCTTTCCGCGACTCCGGGCGCGGGGCTCAGGTCGACCGGGTCGTAGTTCACGAGTCCCTCGAAGAGCGCGTACATGATGCGGCTCTCGCTCAGGCCCGTCACGGTCTGCGGGTCCAGGCCGGAGGGTTCGGCCATGTTGTTGATCACCAGGACGCCCTCGCGGGCCTTGCGGTCCGCGGTCGTCTCCTGGTCGCCGCATCCGGTCATGGCTGCCGACAGCACCAGCAGGGCGAGCAGGCGGCGGGGCGCGGTCATGCGGCCAAGATAGGGGCTGGCGGGGCGCGGGGGCAAGGCGGCTCAGGCGGGCAGGTCTTGTCTGCCGGGGCGTCCGACCCTATCGGTGGTTCATGCGGCACCCCCGACTTCCCTTCTTCGTCCTCCTGACGGCCTTCCTGGCGCTGTCCGGATGCGCGGCCTCGCCCGCCGCCTCCAAGTCACGCCCTCCGGTCATGACCTCGACCGCGTTCGACTGGGACAAGATGGAGTTCAAGCCCAGCGCCAAGGGCGGGGTGAGGCACGTATGCCGCGCCCCGACCCCCACGCTCGACGAGCTCGAATGCCACATCACGACGCTCAACCGCGGTGAGACGTCCCATGAGCCGCACATCCATCCGGACGAGGAGATCATGGTGGTGAAGGAGGGCACGGTGGAGGCCCTCGTGGCCGGAGAATGGAAGCGGCTCGGGCCCGGCTCGGTCATTTTTCAGGCCTCCTGCGTGGAGCACACCATTCGCAACGCCGGCGCAACGCCCGCGACCTACCACGTCTTCAAGTGGAACTCACCCGGGACGCTCGAGAAGAACAACGCCATCAAGGCGGAGATCAAGGCCGCCAAGGCCAGGGCGAACTCCGCCGCCAAGTGATGCGACAAACAGGAAGGGCGGCCTGAGGCCGCCCTTCGGGTCCGTGCTGCGGTCTTGTTCAGAGGGCGGCGGAGCCGCGCTCGCCCGTGCGGATGCGCACCACTTCGGAGAGGGCGTAGACGAAGATCTTGCCGTCGCCGATCTTGCCGGTGTGGGCGGCCTTGGAGATCGTGGCGATGGCCTTGTCGACCTGCTCGTCGGCCACGGCGGCCTCGATCTTGACCTTGGGCAGGAAGTCGACCGTGTACTCGGAGCCACGGTAGATTTCAGTGTGGCCCTTCTGGCGGCCGAAGCCCTTCACCTCGGTGACGGTCATGCCCTCGATGCCGATTTCGGCGAGGGCGTCCTTCACTTCTTCGAGCTTGAACGGCTTGATGATGGCGACGACGAGTTTCATGGTGGTATTAGGTTGGTTTGTGCGTTCGGTTGAGCAAGTCCGCTTATGCAAGCCCCGTGCCAACGGGAGCGACGGGCGACACAGGCTCAGGATTGGCTATTATTGTGCAGAAGATGCCTCACTTCGTGCAATTTCTCGGCAGATTTGAGACCAGGGGACAGTTCGACGCCGCTGTTGAGGTCCAGGCAGGGAGCACCGGTCTCCTCCAGGGCCTGCCTGACGTTGGCGGGGGAGAGTCCTCCGGCCAGGATCCAGAGATGACCGGGGTGTTGCTTGCGGAGGGCGGCGAATCGAGACCAGTCGGACCGTTTGCCGGTGCCGCCGAAGGACTCCCGGGAATGCGCGTCATGGACGAAGCCCGAAGCCAGTTCCAGCAGGCCCGCGGGCCAGGCTGCCCCGTCGGAGAGCCGCGGAGCCAGCCACAGCCGCGCCTTGCCCAGGCGTCGCGCAAGCGCCCCCGGGTCGCATTCGGCCTTGGCCGGATCGAAGTGCGCCTGGACGAAGGCGAAGCCCTCCTTGATGAGACCTTCGGCCTCTTCGTCCGTCGGGTTCACGGTGACGGCCACGCGGGCCGCCGCGGGAATCTCATGGAGCAGCGGCCTGCGGGCTTCCGCCTTCACGAAACGCGGCGAGCCTTTCCAGCAGTTCACGCCCAGGAAGTCGGCTCCGGCCTCCAGCGCCAGGGAGGCGTCGGCGGCGTGCGTGATGCCGCAGACTTTGATGCGAACGTCGCCGATCATGAGGCGAGCGCCGCGATGACGGCGTCACGGACGGCGGCCGCGGTGGGCGCGGACGCAGTAGCGGCGAGCGGGATGCCGGCCCGTCGCACGGCGTCGGCGGTGGTGGGGCCGACCGCCACGGCCTTGGGCTGCCGGGCTCCGGCTTCCGGCCGCAGCGAGGCCGCCTGATGGATGAATGACTCCACCGCGGAGGGACTGGCGAACACGATGGCGTCCGCCCCGCGGCGGCGGAACTCGGCGGCTTCAGGGGAGGCCCCCACCGGATTCTCCTCGGTGCCGTAGACCTTGAGGACGTCGACGATGGCGAGCCCGCCGTCCGACAGCATCCGCGGCAGCTCGGGGGAGTTGAGGTTGCCGGTGACGAGCAGGACTTTCTGGTTCTCGATGTCGTGCTTCTCGATCAGTTCCTGGCCCAGCGCGCGCGCGTCGGCCTGGACGGCGGTCAGGTCGGAATCGAGGTGATAGGCCCTCAGCTGCCGTTCCGTGGCCGGACCGACGCAGGCGAAGCGCGCGCCCCCGACCGAGCGGATGTCCGTGAAGCGCTCGAAGAACCGGTCGAAGAAGCCCCGCACGCCGTTGGCGCTCGTGAAGACGACCCAGTCGTACTGGTTGATGCCATCCAGGACTTCGGAGAGCACCGCGTCATCGGGTTCGAAGCTGATGGCGATCAGCGGGAGCTCGCTCACGGCGGCGCCGGCGTCCGCGAGCGCCTCCTTCCAGTCGGCTCCCCGTCCTTCGGGACGGGTCAGCACCACCATGCGGTCTCGGAGCGGGAGCTTGCTCATCGGGAAGGGAGCAGGTCTTTGAGCGTGCGGTCCGCGAGGGCCGAGGCCTCCTCGACGCCGGTCGCGGGGAAGGGCAGGGAGCGATGTCCGAAGTCGCCGCGGAACAGGCGTATCCTGCCGTCGGCGTGATGGCAGGCGAAGGCCGTGTGACACCCTTCTCCCAGCTTGGAGAGGAAGAGCCGCTCGACGGTCACCGAGAAGGTCGTCTGCGCGCACCCGACCCCCGCGAACCTCCCGGCGTCGCCTGAACGGCACTGCAGCGCCACCGCGCCCTGTCCGGCGGCCGGCACCATGCGGTCGAGGTCGACGCGCTCGAAGCTGAGTCCTTCCCAGGAACGGATCGCAAGCCGGTCGAGGCCCGACGCGGCGAGGAAGGAGCCGTCGGCCTCGCCGGCCGCGATCTTCTTCAGACGAGTGTCCACGTTGCCGCGCAGTTCCGTCCAGGCGGCCTGCGGGAACATGACGCCCCCCTGCGCGCGGCGTCGCGGACTGCCGGTCGCGACGGTGGCGAGCGAAGCCGAGGCCGTCCGGCGCACGAGCACGTCGCGCGCGTCCTCGCGCCGCAGGCAGCAGGCGATGGTCAGCCCGGCCGGCATCTCCGTCGGCAGGTCCTTGGAGCTGTGCACCGCGAGGTCGGCCTCGCCGCGCAGCAGCGCCTGCTCGAGTTCGGCGGTGAAGAGCCCTTTGCCGCCCTGCTTCTCCAGGGACCATGAGGCCTGGCGGTCCCCGGTCGTGGAGAGCACGCGCACTTCCGTCTCCAGTCCCAGCGCTTCACGCACCCGGCCGGCGGCGTCATGGGCCTGCTGCAGGGCGAGCGGGCTGCCTCGGGTGACGATGACGACGGGACGGGCCATGTTTCAGCCCTTGATGAGCCACAGCACGGCCCAAGCGAGAGGAATCATCAGGTTGCCGGCGAGCAGGATCCAGGCGGCCGCCCTCACGGGGCCGGGCGCGCGGTCCTGTCCGCACAGGTAGGCCGCGATCGCGCCGCAGACCGCGGCGGGGACGGCGACCTTCACTCCCAGCATGAGCATCTTTCCGGAGGCGTCTTCCACCCGTCCGAGCCAGACGTCGACGCCGCCCGCCGCCATCCGGCCGGCCGCCCAGAGGGTCCCCGCGGGAACGGCGAGGGCCAGCGCCTGCACCTTGCGGTAGGCCCCCAGTTCCTCCTCGTCGTGGACGGTCTCCTTCACCCGGCCAGCAAACGCGCGGCAGGGAGGATTTCCAAGTTTCAAGTGAGGCCCGCGCTCAGTGCCCCAGGCCTTCGTGCTCCTTGATGTACTCCTGCTTCAGGCCCAGCGACTCGGGGGCGTGGAGCACCAGCATCTTCATGCGCACATCGGCCGGGACCTCGGCGGCGGTCGCCTTCGAAACGACGATCATGAGGCCGATGGAGAGCGGCACGGCCCAGATCGCGGGCTGCTCGCAGAGGATGCGCAGCAGCGGATGCGCGACCCAGAAGTCGGCCAGCGACTGCACGGAGTAGACGTCGGAGAGCGTCGTGAGGGTGATGGCCGCGAGGGCCGCCAGGCCCCCGCCGAGCATGCCGGAGGCCGCGCCCTTCATGGTCATGCCGCGCCACCATACGCTCATGAAGAGCAGCGGGAAGTAGCTGGCGGCGGCGATCGCGAAGGCCTGTCCGACGAGGAAGTTGATGTTGGGCTTCTCGACCTGCGTGCCCAGCGCGATGGCGAGGCCGCCGATCAGGACGGCGGACCACTTGAAGGCCTTGAGGCGCTGCTCGGGCGTCGACTGCGGGCGCAGGATGCGGCCGTAGATGTCGTGGGCGAGGGCGCCGGTCATCGAGACCAGCAGGCCGGAGAAGGTCGACATGAACGCGGCGAAGGCTCCGGCGCACGTGATGCCGGAGAGGACCGAGCCCAGGAGCGGATGGTCCTTGCCCGCCAGCAGGGTCGGGAGCTCGAGCACGACCTTGTCCGTGCCCTTCGAGCCCACGGCCTCGTAGAGCTCGGGGGTCAGCGAACGACCCAGCACGCCGTAGACGGGCGGGAAAACGTAGAAGACGCCGATGAGGATCATGACCCACATCGTGGTGCGCTTCGCCGCCACGCCGTCCGGGTTCGTGTAGAAGCGCACCAGGATGTGCGGCAGGCCGGCGGTGCCGCAGACGAGCGCGATGATGAGCGAGTAGGTGTAGAGGAGGGAGTAGGGGCGACGCGCGGCCTCGAGCTCCGCCTTGGCCTCGGGAGAGGGCGCCGACTTGATGGCGCTGTCCACGGCCTTGGTGGTCAGGCTGCCGAAGGGCGCGATCCATTGCTCGTCCTTCGGAGCCTTGGCGGGAAGCGCCTTGCGCTCCGCGGCGGCCGGCACGGCCGGCGAGCCGGCGGCGGCGTTGGCGCCGAGGTGCTCGTGGTAGTGCCCGACGACCGAAGCCAGCACGAAGACGGGCAGGGCGATCGCGAACATCTTGAGCCAATACTGGAAGGCCTGCACGAGGGTGATGCCCTTCATGCCGCCGAGGGAGACGTTGAGGGTGATGACCGCGCCGACGACGACGACGCCCGCCCAGTAGGGCAGGCCGGGGAAGATGTAGGCGAGGGTGGTGCCCGCGCCCTTCATCTGGGGCATGGTGTAGAAGAAGCCGATGAAGAGCACGAAGCAGACGGCGATCTTGCGGAAGAGCGGCGAATCGTAGCGGCCCTCGGCGAAGTCCGGAATGGTGTAAGCTCCGAAGCGGCGCAGCGGGCCGGCGATGAAGAGCAGCAGGAACAGGTAGCCGCACGCGTAGCAGACGGGATACCAGAGCGCGTCATAGCCGTTGAGCATCACCATCCCCGCGACGCCCATGAAGGAGGCGGCCGACAGGTATTCGCCCGAGATGGCCGAGGCGTTCCATCCGACGGAGACGGAGCGTCCGGCGACGAAGAAGTCGCCGGCGCTCTTGGACTTGCCGGCGGACCAGAAGCCCATGGCCACGGTGACGGCCACGGTGAGCAGGGCGAGCGCGGCGATCCAGGGGTCGACGGTCATGGCGAGCAGGGCGGTCATGGCTCAGGCGTCGGAGCCGTCCCGGGCGGCTTTGGCTTCGGATTCTTCCAGCGCGATGGAGCGCCGGATGAAGACGTAGGAGATGACCCAGACGAAGGGGAAGAAGAGCACGCCGAGGATCAGCCAGGTCAGGGTGAAGCCGCCGACGCGCCGGGCCATGAGCTCAGGTTGCCAGTAGTTGAGAAGGGGCAGGGCGACCAGCGCCACGGCGAAACAGAGGGCGCAGGCCACGGACAGCTTGAGCTGGTCTCGCATGAGCTTGGCCAGAAAAGCGTCCGAATGGACGTGATCGGGAGTTCTTTCGGATTCCTTCATGGGGCGGGGTGGCCTCATCCAGCCGCAGGCCAAGCGGGACTGCAACCCTTGGGACTCTTAATGCAAATAAGTTGCATTTGATGTTGCAGGTCTTCTTCGGGACGAATTATGCCTCGGGCGTCATGCGAAATCTGAAGCGCTCTCTGCTCGTCGCCGCCCTTTCCGTGCCACCGCTGCTCGCCCAGACCCCGAAGGCGATGGAGACGATCACGGTGAAGGGCTCCTCCATCGGCGCCGCCGTCTCCGCCGACACGCCCGCGCTGCTCATGGGCCCGGCCGAACTTTCCCTGCTCTCCGCCATGAACGTCGGCGACGCGCTCAGCTCCCTGCCCGGCGTGGCCAACAGCCAGTTCGGGCCCAATGCGGGCCGGCCGGTCGTCCGCGGTCTCGACGGCGACAAGATCCGCATCCTGCAGAACGGCACGGCCCTGCTCGACGCTTCCGCCGCCAGCCCCGACCATGCGGTGGGCGTCGACCCCCTCTCGCTGCGGGAGATGCAGGTCTTCCGCGGACCTTCCGCGCTGCTCTATTCGACGAGCATCCTCGGCGGCGTCGTCAATCTCACCGACACCCGCATCGCGACGCAGCGCATGGGCCAAGGCGGCGCGCTCGTCGCCCGTTCGGGTTCGGTGGACAACCTCGCGGCCGGCGCAGCCAAGGGCCACGTGACCGCGGGGGACTGGGTCGTGCAGGCCGACCTGTTCGCCCGTTCGACCGATGACCTGCGGACGCCCGTGGGACGCATTGCGGACACCGGCTCCGAATCCCTCGGCGGCGGTCTCGGCGTCAGCAAGGTCTGGGACGGAGGCTTCCTCGGGCTCTCCTGGTCGGGCCTGGACAACGATTACGGCGTGGCCGAGCCGGACATCGTCATCGGACAGCGTCAGGACCGCTGGGACCTGGCCGGCGAGTCCCGCCTGGAAGGCGCGTTGCGCAAGGTCGCCTGGCGCGCGGGCGTCACGGACTACCGGCACACGGAGTTCGAGGGCGGCGTCGCCGGCTCCAGCTTCTCCAACCGCGGCTTCGACGCCCGCATCGACCTGACGCTCGCCCGCCTCGGTTCCACCGAGGCGATCCTCGGCGTCCAGGGCGGATCGTTCGATTTCGAAGTCACCGGCGACGAGGCCTTCCTGCCCGACACCGTCAATCGCAACGCGGCCCTCTTCGGGTCGTTCGTCACGCCCTTTGCAACCCCGGGACTGCGGTTGCGCTACGGTTTCCGGGTCCAGCGCGACTCGGTCTCCGCCGAGGCCTGGACGCATGAGGGGGTGCTGAGCGACCCTCCCGCCGCCCGCCGTTCCTTCACCCCGCTCGGCCTGTCCGCCGCGCTGGAAAAGGATCTCGGCCCGGAGTGGCGCACGACGCTCACGCTCAGCCGCGTGGAGCGCTCGCCGAATTACCAGGAACTCTTCGCCGACGGACCCCACGTCGGCACCGAGGCCTACGAGGTCGGAGACCGCGATCTCGGAAAGGAACGTGGCTACGGCGTCGAATGGGAGGTCGCCAAGGTGACGGGCCGCCTCACGGGCAGCGCCTCCGTGTTCTACAACCGCTACGCCTCCTTCATCACGCTCATCGAGAACGGATACGGTCCCGACCTCACCGGCGTCGGCGGCCCCGATTTCAGTCTCGGCGGCGCGGACGAGCTCGTCCGCTACGATTTCACTTCCGTTCCGGCCCATCTTTACGGCGCGGAGGCGCGGCTCAACTTCGCCGCGCTTCAGGGCGATGCCGCCAAGCTGAACGTCGAGGTTTTCGCCGACGCCTTGCGGGCCTCGCGGCGCGACGGCGCCGGAGCGCTGCCCCGCATCTCGCCCGGCCGCGTCGGCCTCGGGCTCAATGGACTGCTCTCCGGGTGGGAGTGGCGGACCGAGCTCGCTTACTTCCTCACCCAGGACCGTCCTGCGTCCGGTGAGAGCCCCACCTCCGGCTATCCCATGCTGGGCGCGTCTCTCGGGCGCTCCTTCAAGCTCGGCGCGGCGGACGCGCGCCTGACGGTCCGCGGAGTCAATCTCCTCGACCGGGAGGCCCGCAACCCCTCGTCCTTCATCAAGGACCTCGTCCCCTTGCCCGGCCGCGGCGTCGAGCTCGGTCTGCGGCTGAGTTTCTGAGCGGCGCGAAGGCGCGGGTCATCCTACCTTCGGTCGGGCGTGTTTGACCTCGGGCACAGGGAGCCTGAGACTCATTCGAACCCCATGATCCGCATCCCAGTCCTACTGATGGCGGCCGTCTCCCTCGCCGCCGCCGACCGGCCCAATGTCCTGTTCATTCTCTCCGATGACCACAGCTACCCCTACCTGAGCTGCTACGGCGACACGAACGTCCGCACCCCGAATCTCGACCGGCTGGCCTCGGAGGGCGCCAAGTTCCGGCGCTTCTTCACCTCGGCGCCGCAGTGCGTGCCTTCGCGCGCCGCCTATCTCAGCGGCCGTTCGCCGGTGGCCGCGCGCATCACCCGCTTCTCTTCGCCCCTGCCGCGTGACGTCATCACGTTTCCCGAAGTCCTCAAGAAGGAGGCGGGCTATTACGTCGGCGTGGTCGGCCGCTCCTATCACTTGGACGGGTCGGGCATCACCGGCGCCGGTGAGCTCAGCTCCTTCCTCGTGGACGGAGGCTACAAGACCTTCAAGGACCGTTTTGACGTGGTCGAACACGGCTCTGACGAACTGGCGATCAAGCAGACGGCCGCCTTCCTTGAAGGCCGTCCCAAGGAACGTCCCTTCTGCCTGTGGGTGAACTTCAGCGACCCGCACCATGCCTGGAACGCGCCCGCCTCCTTCCGCCCCGATCCCGCCTCGCTCAAGCTGCCCGGGCACGTGCCCGATCTGCCCGCCGTGCGTGAGCAGTATGCCGACTACTGCGCCGAGGTGAACCGCGTTGACGCGAGCCTGGGCAGGCTGCTGGCGCTGCTGGAGTCCGCCGGCCTGACCAAGGACACGCTCGTCATCTTCGCGGGGGACAACGGTCAGGCGCTCCCGCACGGCAAGGGCTCCCTCTACGACCCCGGATGCAACGTGCCCTTCCTGGTGCGCTGGCCAGGCGTGGTGGCGCCGGGCGGCGACTCCTCGGCCCTGCTCAGCGGCGAGGACGTCGGGCCCACCGTGCTGGCGGCCGCCGGCCTCAAGGCCGCCCCCGGCATGACGGGCATCAGCTTCCTCCCCTTGTTGAAGGGTGAGGTCGCCAAGGTCCGCGATCACGTCTTCACCGAGCGCGGCCCGCACGGCAGCGCGCCGGTGAAGGTCGGCATGGCCAACAGCGGCTATGACCTCTCCCGTGCCGTTCGCAGCGACCGTTACAAGGCCATCTACAACTGCACGCCTTGGCTCCCCTATTCGCCCGTGGACAGCGCCGGCGATCCGGCCTGGAAGTCGATTCAGGAGCTGCACGCCAAGGGCGGCCTTTCGGCCGGCCTGGCTGCGACCTATTTCACGACGCCTCGTCCCGTCTACGAGTTCTATGATCTCGAGAAGGACCCGTCCGAGCTGGAAAACCTCAGCGGTCGGCCCGAGGTGGCCGAAGCCGAACGCGCGCTCCTGCTCGAGATGGCCAAGAAGATGGTCGCCGATTTCGACTATCTGCCGTTGCCGGCGATTCCCAGCGGCAAGGTCACGCCCAAGGGAAAGGGGAAGGGCAAGGCCAAGGCCGAGGCGTCCGAGGACCGCGCGCCGCTGTTCAGGAAGCTGGACGTGGACGGCGACGGGAAGCTCTCGCGTGCGGAGTTCTCCGTCGGTCGCTCCGCGGCCGACGCCGCGGAATGGTTCGCCCGTCGCGACGCCGACGGGGACGGCTCCGTCAGCCGCGACGAGTTCCTGCCCGGCAGCCCGCAGGGCAGGGCGCCCGCCGCGAAGTGAGCGTGCACGAAGAAGGGCCGACTTGCGTCGGCCCTTCGTTGGACGGAATCCCGGCGACCCTTACTTGGTCGTGTACTCGGCCTGGGCGCCGCGGATGTTCTTCTTCTGGACCCAGGGCATGAGGGAGCGGAGACGCTGGCCGGTCTTTTCGATCGGGTGGTTCTCGCCCTTCTTG
>JACCDT010648048.1_pt1 | contig 28447 bp, 21 predicted proteins | sample 7446291 | NCBI WGS metagenome assembly JACCDT01 (sample SAMN15323446, study PRJNA562643) | freshwater metagenome | isolation source: river surface water | place: USA:Blue River Watershed | collected 2017-08-17 | reverse complement strand
TTGGTAACTGAGCGAGTGCAAGTCGCTTCTCGGCAGTTGCATCACTCTCGTCTGCGGCGAGTAAGCCCTTGCCTGGCTGCATAAGCTGAGAAACGATTGTATATAAATCAGTGCGCGTGGTCATAATACTCAAAGTGTACCATGCAGGTATGTGCATATTGTGCCGATTCTGTGTACTATGCTGCCCATGACACAAGAGGAAGCATGGTTACTCAAGGATAAATATAACGGGGTACCAAGTGCAGCATTTGAGAGTGACGTAGCACGGCTTCGTGGTGGCGAACCTTTGGCGTATATCATTGGCTGGGTTCCATTCTTAAATACGCGTATCTTTTTAGATTCACACCCCCTAATCCCAAGACCAGAGACCGAATACTGGGTTGCGCAAGCCTGTGCCGAAATACACACTATAGAGAATCCTCGTATTCTTGATCTCTGTGCTGGTTCTGGCTGCATTGGCATCGCTGTACTCCACAATGGTACGGATGCATACGTCGACTTTGCAGAGATTGATGCAAGTCATCATGCAACTATTGCAAGAAACCTATGCGAGAACGGTATAGACGTATCACGCACACACATTATCGGTGGAGATCTTTTCACGAATATTACTGGGCGATACGACTTTATACTTTCAAACCCTCCCTATATAGACCCAATCCTTAATCGCACCACAGAAAGTGTGCGTACACACGAACCCGCTACCGCGCTCTATGGTGGCGTAGATGGCTTTGATATCATCGCACGCATCATTAAAGAGGCGCCTTCATTTCTTAATCCAAATGGTACTCTTATAATTGAACACGAACCAGAGCAATCTGCGGCAATCCGCCGCGCAGCGCCGCTTGCGGGCTTTAATGCTGTCGTACACAAAGATCAATTTTGTGTTGAACGGTTCAGTATACTCCGCTTGTCCTCCTAGGGCGGTTCGCGTACAATCAGCGCATTATGATCAAGAGACTAAGTACTGAGCCATACAAGGGTACACGAGATTTTTATCCAAAAGATATGGCGATACAGCGCTATATTTTTGATACATGGAGCAAAACTGCTGAACTCTTTGGTTACGAACGTTACGACGCTTCTATTCTTGAACCATCAGAACTCTATAAGAGTAAAGGCGCAGAGAATGAAGAAATGGTGAATGAACAGACCTACACCTTCATTGATCGGGGTGACCGCGAAGTAACACTTCGTCCTGAGATGACACCTACTGTTGCACGGATGATCGCAGGCAAGCGTCGCGAGCTCTCGTTGCCTGCACGCTGGTACTCAATTCCAAATCTATTCCGTTATGAGCGCCCACAGCGCGGACGACTTCGTGAACACTGGCAGCTTAATTGCGATATGTTTGGAGTAGATGATGTTGCTTCAGATGTAGAAATAATAGCACTTGCATATCGGATACTCAGCGATTTTGGTGCAACTCCCGATACATTCGGTATCAAGATTAATCATCGCGCTGCACTCAATGCACACCTTGCGCGCTTTAATATTACCGATGAAGCACGTATTCGGGCGGTCACGAGTGTGATTGACAAGAAGGCAAAAGTCAGTGCTGAAGAATTTGCCACTATGCTTAATGCCGCAGCAGGATGCAACCTTACGCTCCCTGAGGAGGCTTCAGCAGAAGTAGAGGCTATAATCGACGGACTGAAAGCCTTGGGAATTACCAATGCTATGTACGACCCTTCAATCGTGCGGGGATTTAATTACTATACGGGCACCGTCTTTGAAGTATTTGATACTTCATCTGAAAATAATAGAGCACTCCTTGGCGGCGGACGGTATGACAATCTTACTGGCATGTTCGATACAGAAGCAGTGACTGGCATTGGCTTTGGTATGGGTGATGTGACTATGCGCGACTTCCTTGAGACGCATAATCTTCTTCCTGATTCAGTATGCGTGACTGCACCAATACTCGTTGTCCTCCCTACAGGGACTGTACACAACCTTCCTGCTGAACACATAGCTCAACAGTTCCGTGATGCGGGTATACGCACGAGCGTTGACCTAAGCGTAAAGAAAATCGGAAAAAAGATAGGCTCAGCAAGTGACGCTGGCGCGCGATTCATAATCGTGGTCGGTGAGGACGAGCTTGCTTCAAATACGTTTGTGCTCAAAGATCTTTCTACCAGCACCGAACATCTCGGATCTCCTGCGGATTTGCTTGCCTCTATTGCTTAAACTACTTCCCTTGCACCCATGCGCTACGTTGTCTTTGATCTCGAAACCCAAAATACCTTTCACGATGTTGGTAGTAATGATCCAGTCGCTCTCGATGTATCGGTTGGATCTGCATATGACTCAGGCACGGATACCTATACAACCGTCACTATTGATGAAATAAAAACCTTGTGGCCAATATTTGAACAGGCTGATGTACTGGTGGGATATAATAGCAACCATTTCGACATTCCACTCTTGAACAAATATTATCCAGGTGACCTGAAACAAATAAAGAGTATCGATCTCATGGCAGATATACAAGCTTCATTAGGTCGAAGAGTACGTCTGGATGATGTAGCTCACGCAACACTAGGTATCCGTAAATCTGCAAATGGACTCGCCGCTATTAAGTGGTGGCGTGAAGGCGACATTGCCTCGATAAAGAAATACTGCGCACAAGATGTAAAGGTCACAAAGAAACTCTTTGAATACATGCGCGAACACAAGAAAGTACTGCTTAAAGATGGCGGAAAAAGACGCGAAATCCCGATAGATACATCAGCGTGGGAGCCACACGAAGACCATTCAATGACCTTCTCTTTGCCCTTCTAGATTTAGTTAATGAACTTATTGTTCACTTACTCGTCTAAAACCATTCAAGAAGTAAATCTTTCTAAACTCATTGTCTTATATGTTAATCAACTGCGGTTATACGCCAAAAAAAGTAACAAATATGATAAAGGCTGCGAGAATGATGCGATACCAGATGAATGGCCACAACGAATGTTTGCGTACGAAGGTGATAAGAAAATGAATACTGCAAAGTCCGACTGCAAAAGTGACAAGTGCCCCCACTCCAATAGCAAGCCACGAAACCTCAACAGGTGACGCAATGAGTTCCAACAATTTCTTTCCTCCAGCACCAAGAATGACTGGAATTGCGAGTAAGAACGAAAATCGTGCTGCATCGCTTCGTGTTAAACCAAGAAGCATACCTCCTGCAATGGTAGCACCCGAACGAGACATACCCGGTATAAGAGCCAGAATCTGAAAGAGTCCTATCTTCAGACCTGTCTTTATGTCAATAGTTCCTGTATGGAAACTGTTCTCATAAACATATTCTGCATACATAAAAAGAAGCGATCCTGTAATGAGCATCCCTGCCACGAGAAGCGGACTCCTGAATATTGCTCCCATGTATGACTCAAGGAGGATTCCTGCAATAACCGCAGGTACCGTACCAATTGCAAGTGCTTTAACGATTGTCCAATCTCGTTCGTTAACGGGCAAACGTCCGAACTTGCGTAATACTGTTTGAAATAGAACATATAATTCATCAAAGAAGTAGACGACAACCGCGAGTACCGTCGCAAGATGTAGGATGGCATCAAACGCGAGCGATGTCTCACTCTCCATGCCAAGGAGAGAGTGCATGAGGACCAGATGTCCTGTAGATGAAACTGGTAGGAATTCCGTAATTCCCTGAACCACTCCAAGTATGATACTGGATAGCATATCCATATATGCTAAGTATAGCATGTTATACTTCCTCTATTATCCAGAGATAGCTTAGGAATACATGTCAGAAGAAACACAGATACACTACAAGCCTACCGCACGCCAATCATTAGGCATTCCCGTTGCTATTGTTATTGCAGCGGCACTTGTTGCGGGAGCAATCATCTATACAGGAAGTAACAAACCGTCATCAGGCACCCAAATCGTTGGAGGCGCAGAACAGGTCGAGCAAAAAACTCCTGAAGTTACGATAGCGCCAGTCACCGAGAAAGATCATATTCTTGGTAATCCTAATGCTCCAATCGTTATCGTTGAATATTCTGATTACGACTGTCCGTTTTGTAAGAACTTCCACGAAACCATGCATCGCATCATGGATGAGTATGGTGCTGATGGCAAAGTTGCATGGGTATATCGACATTTCCCTCTCACACAACTACACCCAAATGCAAAAAAGATTGCCGAAGCTTCAGAATGTGTCGCCTCAATTGGTGGTAATGATGCATTCTGGAAATTTAGTGACTTCATCTTTAGTGAACGCGGAACAAATGAGCAGACTGACCTGACGAAACTTCCTGAGTTTGCAGAACGAGCAGGAGTCTCAAAGACTGCATACACACAATGTATGGATACTGGAAAATTCACTGCTTTAATTGATGATGCGGTCACGGCAGCACTTAATACAGGTGCACAAGGCACTCCGTACTCAATCCTTATAGCAGGCGATCAACAAGGTCCTATAAACGGCGCACAACCATACGCAACGGTGAAGCAGATGATTAATACTCTCCTCACTCAAGCTGGTATTCAGTAAGAATATCGAACACAGATTGGATGATGCGCTCTTAATACATGTATAAGAACTATAAAAATCCCGCTTAAAAGCGGGATTTTTATTACTCTACACTTTACTGACGCAATGCTACCAGATGACAGTAATTGGATTTCTCTGGATCACACGGTGCCGTAAGGAACGTGCCGTGAGTAATGTCATGGACGATTCGTATAATTTCCTCCTTGAGTGAAGCAATCTCTTCATCGGTGATACTATACGACTCCTCTCGTATCTTTCCCTTCTCTGATTCAAGAAATGATAGCGTAAAAGTGCGCGTATGGATTCTTACATCATCTTGAAGTGAAAGAAGCAATGCATAGAAGACCAACTGCCGCTTATAGTTACCGTCTGAGTCTTTGGTAGTTCCTTCTATTTGTCCACGAGTCTTTGGTTTACCTGATTTATAATCAACAACACGGAGCAAGGTGCCTTGTTCATGCGGTGGCGCATCAAAATCAAGACGGTCAAGTGCTCCTGTAAGGCGTACTTCTGGGAAATCAGGATCACCAGTTGCGAGTACTCCTTCAAACCTTACTTCTTCACGTGTGTATGACGGTAGCGCATGACTCATCATCTCAAGATATTCCGTCAGGACTGCAAAACCATGTTCATGGAGGCGCGTATATTCATGGACACTCAGTGGTAGTTTTTGAAGCTCTCGATCCAGAAAACTTTTAATTACGGTTGGTGACGGTATAGCGTTATGTGTTCGTCGGTGCCCCATAATCAAAGCAAGAGCGCCATGAAGCGCAGTACCAAACTGTGCACTCTCACTCTTAATCTCTGGAACACGCAATACATTTCTATAGAAATAATTCCACGGACTGCGCATGTAATTACTCAATGCAGTGACAGAGAGTCCTCGTTCACGAAGTGATGTAATAAGAAGAGCTGTATCAATTGGTAAAGGTTTCTGTAAAGCAAATACTGCCGAAGGATCAAACGACTCTGCATCTGTTTGAGTATCTATAGCTACCGCATGTGTATCCCAAATACCATCTAAAAGTGGTGTTACTGACTGAGGGCGACCTTCGACATTTTCACGCGCATAGGAAAGGTGAAGCGCTTCCTTTGCGCGAGTTAGGGCTACATACAAAAGTTTCCGCTCATCATCGAGTGCATCAAAACCTTCATCAGCAATATGCCTTGTTACTGGAATAGTAAAGAAAGATCTGTGTAGTGTGTCACCCCAAGTACGGCTGGTAAGATGTGGAATGAAAACATGCTTAAACTCAAGACCTTTTGACTTGTGTGCAGTCATGATTTGTACCGCATCGGTACCTGTGTGTATGTAGGGCGCGGTAAGTGGCAAATTATGCGCAGCACGAAGGGTGAACATACGCACAATGTCTACCAACGTGGATGCTTCATGGGTACGCATAAGAGACTCAATCTCATCATACAGACGACGGAGCGTTCGGCCTCCATCTAGAGGATCATGCTGCATCACATGGTCAGAGAATCCGCTCTCTTTAAGAAGAGCGCCAATAAGCCGATGCGGTGGGAGCGTAAGTGATTCATGCCGCATAGTATTAAGAGTGCGCGACACTCTGAGTACTGCATCCTTATTGTGCATCTGAAGTGAGTCGAGATACTCAGAATCCTCAATGATGGATGCAAGTGAGCGCGTACGACTGCGTTCACGAAGTACACGCACAAGATCATCAGTACTGATTCCCCAGTACGGCTCATGAAGCACTGAGAAAAGCGCCTGCTCATTTGTAGGTTCCGTGAGTGCAGTAATAAGTGTCCGCACTGAAGTGGTAATCGGATGGTGAAGAATATCACCATCAGCAGTCGCATGTACGGGCACACCATGCGAACGTAAGAGGTATGCATAGTGCTCTACCTCCTTGTTGTTTCGCACAATTATAGCAATCTCGTTTCTTGATATCTGTTCAGAAAGCTTTGCTACTGCATCAACGAGCATCTCATCCTCAATCGCTTCGTGTGCGTATTCTCTTCGCTCGATGCTTCCCGCATCTTTCTCTATGGCAATGAGCGGAACACGGAGCGATGCTGCAGGAGTCTCCTCCGCGGTTATGACGGCATGCGCGAGATCAAGAATATTCTGCGTTGAACGGTAATTATCGGTAAGTGCGATGGTCTGTGCATGCTGGAATCGATCCTCAAAATAGAGAAAGTTCTCCAAAGATGCACCTTGGAATCGAAAGATAGATTGTTTCTCATCACCTACTACAAATATGTTCGGGCGATCATGGAAAGAAGCAAGAAGCTCTAAGATGCGATTCTGACTCCCATTCACGTCCTGATGCTCGTCAGCAAGGATGTAGAGAAACCGCTCTTGAAGGTCGCGGAGCATGTGCTCATTGTGTTCAAGTGCCTCAACAGTCTCATAGATCATATCCTCAAAGTCATACAATCCCTGCTCAGCAAGAGTGGCATCATACGCTCGGTATACAAAGAGTAGTTCTCTATTTTTGGCACACACTGTCTCAAGCTTCTGATACTCTGAGCGTACCTTTCCCTTATGAGCGCCCTTCTCATGGAGTTTTGGCATCTCATCAAGTCGTGACTCCTGCTCGGAGATAATCTCTAGAAGACGATCAGGTGTGATGTATTCACGTTTCATGAGACTAATCATGCTAAGGATTGGTGAGACGTAATACTGAGGATTACTTCTCGGGCGAAGGAGTGATACTTGGCTACTGGAAAGGATCTCCTCCATGAGAGCAAACTTCTCAAGATCAGTGGCAGGACGACCTCCTACCGCGCGTGTATAGGAGTCGGGATAAATCTTCATAAGCATGCCTGCAAATTCGTGAAAGGTGTGTATGGCAGCGCGTTGTGCGGCGGGGCCTATATACGTACGCAAACGCTCACGCATAGCACGAGCACCTGCTTCAGTAAAAGTAAGTGCCAATATGCTTTCAGGAGAGGTATCTGTGGTACGCAGAATATGCGCAATGCGCAAAGTGAGTATTTGGGTCTTTCCAGTCCCTGGGCCTGCAATAACCATTACGGGACCCTCAATGGTGTCCACTGCCTGTCTCTGTGCCGTATTAAGCCCTGTATATGCCTTCTGAAACCTATCCTCCATAGTGAATTGGTTGAGTATACCACGCACTCTGAGAGAGTCTTATGCAAATCTCGTATGTGTTATTGCATCATCAATTATGGGGGGTATAATCAAAATATATGGAGCTACGTGACATTACACGAGAAGCAATCGTCATCCGCGAAGACGCGAGCTTTAAAGATGCCATAACGCGTATGGTGCGTGAACAGACTAACTCTCTGCTCGTTGTGAATGAAAATGGAGAACTCTCAGGTGAGATTGGTGTCTCTGATCTTCTTGATGCAATCGTTCCACTTTCAATGGATGGCGACAGTGTTCTCTCTTCACTGGGCACTGAAAAGGAATTCGCTGATGCAGTAAAGAACGCATCCGATATACTGGTTAGTGATTTTATGAACGCAGACATTCAATCAGTTACCGTTGGTGACTCTCTTATCAGTATTGCAGCGATCGCAATTACGCATGGATCAGCACGCATCCCCGTTGTCGATCAGGAGAATAGGCCTATTGGCGTGATATCACGAAGAGGATTAAAACATATCCTTGCGAAATTCCTTGGAATAAAAGAAGATTAAAACAAGAATTGCCAGCACAACGCTGGCAATTCTTGTTTTTGATGAGGGTCGTACCCCACACGGTTAGTATGACTTCAAGCGACGGGCCTTCTCATGTTGTCTAATCTTCTCAAGCGCTTTCGCCTCAATCTGACGGATACGCTCGCGAGTAACACCAAACTCCTTACCCACCTCTTCAAGTGTATGATAGGTACCATCAAGTAGTCCATGGCGCATCTCAAGAATCTTCCGTTCCTTCTCAGATAGTGAACTTAAGATCTCTTGCATCTGATCCGCGAGGATACGGTGCGCTACTTCCTGATCGGGTGAAATAATCCTGTCATCTGCGATGAAATCAGAAAGACGTGAACGATCATCATCGTCGCCGATTGGTAGTTCAAGTGATATGGTGTCCTGACTGATCTTTTCAATTTGATAGATCTTTTCTACCTCGACATCCATTTCTGTTGCAATTTCTTCTGCCATCGGCTCTCGTCCAAAATCTTGTGCAAGCCTGCGTGAGACCTGCTTGTATTTAGCCATCGTTTCCACCATGTGAACGGGGATACGGATAGTACGTGACTGATCTGCAAGTGCACGGGTAATTGCCTGACGGATCCACCACGTTGCATACGTTGAAAACTTGAATCCTTTCGTGAAGTCAAATTTATCGACAGCCTTAAAGAGACCAAGATTACCTTCCTGAATAAGATCGAGTAGTGTGAGATCAGGACTTCGCCCAACATATTTCTTTGCAATGGATACTACGAGACGTAAATTTGCACGTGCAAGTAAGTTGCGTGCCTCAGCATCACCGTCAACGATACGCTTTGCAAGCGAACGCTCTTCGGATGCAGTCAAAAGTGGGTACTGTCCTATCTCGCGTAGGTACATCTGAATAGAATCATACCCACTATCACTGCGCTTATAGACACTCTTTCGATCAAGAAGACTTGAACTCTCAATATCCTCACCGAGCATACCACCACCTCCAATCACGTCGATATGCGCCGTCGATAGACGGTCATATAGTCGCTCTAAAAATGAAACGTCTTTTTCTATTGATGGAAATTCTTTGAGAATCTCATCGTAGGTCACAAAACCTCGTGTGCGACCCATTGTAAGGAGTCCCTCTGCCTTTTGTTCTTGTGCAAGTTCTAAACGAGAAAGCTTCTTCGACTTTGGTTGTTTATCTATCTTCTTCTTTTGTACTGGTGTACGAACTAATTTCTTTACTGGTTTCTGTGCAACTTTCTTTGATTTCGCTTTCACTTTTGTGCGCGTAGTTTTTCGCAACACCGCCTTGCGCGGCGCTCTATTGGTACGCGCTTTCTTTTTTACCACCTTCTTTTTCGCCATTAGAAGACAACTATACTGTTTTTCTTAAAAAAGTCCAGAGGCATCAAAAATATGCACCCAAAGGCACCCGTATACAGGAAAACCAAGCATCTTAGGGCTTGATAAGCTCAATTTTCTTCTGAAGAAGCTGTTCTACAGCCTGTATTGCTGAGAGAATCTCAGTTATGCGCGCTTCATCACGATTAACCTCTGCAATCTTAAGCTTTTCCTTAAGGAGACGAAGCGATTCACGCGAAGTGAGGTGCGCATACTCTGTAAGCTTATGCGCCGTATCTTCAATAATCTGACGCTCTTTTGTCGATTCCAGATATTCGTCAAGCATAAAGACCTCGCGTGCAAACATAGGAGAATCTGCTTCCGTAAGGAGCTCAAAGGCATCTCCTGCTATGGCACGTACATGCTTCTCAATTTCACGTGCAAGCCATGGATGCACGTTTGCGACGGCCGACATAAGTGCTTGAAGATGTACGCCGAGATTCTCGCGTCTATCACTTCGTGCTGTGCCCTCAGAGACAGCGGGCGCATCATGACGTATAGGTTGCGCGTGACGTTTCTCTTCTTCAAGCCGCGCCACTTCGTGATGGATACCATCTTTTGTCGCACCCGTATGCTCTGCAACCACACCTTCAAAATGCTCTCGATCTATGCGATTCTCAATAGCAACAATGAGTGGTAAGACTTCTTCACGTACACGAAGTTTATAGGTGCGTTCATCATGTGTTTGCACCCGGAGTATGTTGAGTAGGAATTCAATGACGTGTATGCCGTGTCCCACTATACGCTTCAATTCCTGCGGCTTCTCGCGCACTACATCCGCAGGATCCTTACCTTCAGGAAGCGCAGCGACTTTTACATCCATACCCGCTTCAAGCATGGGGACCGCAGATCGTTTCATGGCAGAAATTCCCGCACGATCAGCATCCAGTGCAAGCACCACCTTTGGTGAGAGGCGCATGAGGAGTCTAATGTGATGCATTGTGAGCGCAGTCCCTGAGACAGCGACTGTATTTGTATACCCAGCCTGATGTGACAACACAAGATCAAACTGCCCTTCCACTACCAGTGAGAAGTTATAGTGTCTGATGCCGTGCTTTGCTTTATCATATCCATACAAGATTTCTGACTTCTGAAACAACTCAGTCTCTGGTGAGTTTACATATTTAGGTACTGCAGCATCACTCTTGAGCGTACGACCTGAGAACGCAACTACACGACCTGAGGAGTCCATGATTGGAAACATGATGCGATCACGAAAAACATCATACGGCTCCTTTCCTCCGTCAGCTTTCTTGATGAGCCCTGCACGTAAAAGGTCATCATCAGAAAATCCTTTTTCTTTCAAGAATGTGCGGAGTGCCCGCCATTCATCTTTCGCATATCCAATGCGCCACGCTAATATGGTTTGTTTCTGTACACCTCGCTTTTCAATATATGCGGTAACCTCTGGATGCTCCTCACGACTCGTGAAGAAATACTGAGCTGCTTCTTCGAGAAGCGCGTACTGAGTTTCGCGAGCATCTCTCTTCTTTGGATCTTCAGCCACAAGCTCAACACCAGCACGATCAGCGAGTATCTTTAGGGCACCCTTAAAATCAACCCCTTCCATCTTCTCGATGAATGTGAACATGTCACCACCTTGTTGCGAGGAAAAACAATAGTACATGCCACGATCTGGTGATACGTAGAATGAAGGTGTCTTCTCGTTTGTGAATGGTGATCGCGCCTTGAAATTCTTTCCCGCGTGCTTCAACTCAACATAACTTCCGACCACATCGACAATAGAAAGTCGTTCTTTAATATCTTCGATTGTGGTGCGTGCCATAACTGCCATTATACGCGGTTGTACGCTGCTTTGGGAGAGGTAGCAAAAACGCCCCATACCACTCAAAAAAAGAGTGGTATGGGGCGTTTTTTGCGATATCAGACACGTATGATGTACTGCCTACGCACCCACATCTGTGCTGAAGTGCTTGATGGTCTCGTGTTTAACACTACCCTTGAAACCTGTACCTGCTGGAATAAGCCGTCCGATGATGACGTTCTCCATAAGACCCGTAAGTTTGTCCTCACTCCCCTTCACTGCAGCATTTATGAGAACACGTGTCGTGTTCTGGAATGACGCTGCTGCGAGGAAGCTTCGTCGTGAGAGAGATACCTCAGTGATACCAAGAATTAATTTCTCAGCCTTTGCTGGCTCTTTATTGTCAGCCTTAAGTATATTGTTTCCTCGAACAAACTCACCCTCTTCGATCACATCGCCTATGGTGTAGTGACTGTCACCTGCTTGAGTGACCTTCACGCGGCTCATCATCTGCTTCACAATGAGCTCAATGTGCTTGCGTGCAATTGTTACACCTTGAAGCTCATAGATCTTGTTTGTCTCGTTGATGATGTACTCCTGTGTTGTCTCCTGTCCAGCATACTTGAAGAGATCAGGAAGGTGTACTGAACCGTCCGTAAGGATTTGTCCCTGCTTCACCTCGTCACCTTCATGTACCACAATAACGCGACGGAAGTGAACACCATATTCAATGGGATCGTTCTTCTTGGTTGCATACTTTGAACCAAGCGTAGGAGTGACTGTAATAATCTTTTCTTTTCCTTCAGTACGAATCGATGAAACAATACCGTCGGTCTTTGAAATAATCGCAGGAATCTTTGGTGCGCGCTTTTCGAACACCTCTTCAACACGCGGAAGACCCTGTGTAACGTCTCCACCAACAGATGCGGCTCCTCCTGCATGCTTTGTATTCATGGTGAGCTGTGTACCTGGCTCGCCGATTGCCTGTGCAGCCACTGTACCAACAGCTTCACCAATATCAACAAGCTTATTCGTTGTAAGGTCAATACCGTAGCACTGCTGACAGACACCCTGAAGCGTCTTACAGGTCATTGGTGAACGTACTTCCACTGAAGCGATATCTGATTTCTCAATAGCAAGAGACTCGACACGAGAAAGGAGATGTCCCTTCTTGAAGAGCACATCGCCGCTCTTAGTAACAGCGTCTGATGCAAGGATGCGTCCGCGGATAGCCTTTGAAAAGGCAATTTCAATACCTGATGAACTCACGCGACCAATTACAATCCCCTCCTTAGTTTTACAGTCATCCTCAGTAACGATAGCGTCCTGCGCAACGACGAAGAGTCGACGCGTGAGGTATCCAGCCTTTGCAGTCTGGAGTGCCGTGTCGGCAAGACCCTTACGTGAACCGTGAGTAGTAATGAAGTATTCAATTGGACTCATACCCTCCTTCATCGATGAAAGGATTGGGAATTCTAGTGTCTCACCTCGTGTGTTGATGATAAGACCCTTCATACCAGCCATCATGGCAATCTGTCCCATAGAGCCTCGAGCTCCAGACTTCCACATGTCGTATACTGAACCATTTTCATCGAGTGTCTCTGGAAGTACTGACTCAATCTCTGTCTTTGCGCGGTGCCAAACTTCAATAATCATACGACGGCGCTCATCACGTGAGATAAGTCCATCATTGAAGAATGCAATGACTTTTGACTCATCACCACGTGCACGCTCGATGATTCCTTTCTTCTTTTCTGGCACAACAACGTCATCGATTCCCCACGTCACACCTGACTTTGTTGCATAGTCGAAGCCAAAGCGCTTCATACGGTCAACAATTGGTGGAACCGCCTCGATACCCTTGTCGTCAATGAGTTCAATGATGATACCGAAGAGCGTTCGTTGTGTAATGACATCGTTTATGAATGCGTGCTCACTTGGCAATACACTATTGAAGAGAAGTCGACCAACTGATGTCTCGAATAGTTTTCCTTCGTACTGAGCATACTTAGGTGTATCAGTTGCAAGAACCTGCACCTTTGCGCGGAGATCAATCACGCCGAAGTCGTGCGCAGTGATTGCTGCGTTTGGTGAAGCGAAATATTTACCCTCCCCCTTCAATCCTGGAATAATCTTTGTCATCCAGAATGCACCAAGTGCCATATCGAGAAGCTTCTCAGATACCACAGGATCTGCAGAACCTGGTTTCAAGATGTTCTTGTTCGCAGAGATAATCTCGCGTGCCTCAAACTGTGCCTCGTCGGAGAGCGGTACGTGTACTGCCATCTGGTCACCGTCGAAGTCAGCGTTGAATGCACGACAGACGAGTGGGTGTACCTGAATCGCATTACCTTCAATAAGTACTGGGCGGAACGCCTGGATACCTTGACGGTGAAGCGTTGGTGCGCGGTTGAGAAGCACGTGACGATGGCGAATAACATCTTCAAGAATTGCCCACACTTCTGGTACACCATCTTCAATGAGACGTCCCGCACCACGAATGTTGTATGCGAGTTCTTGTTTCAGGAGCTCAGAAATAACGAATGGACGGAAGAGTTCCAGCGCCATGTGTTTTGGCAGACCACACTGGTCAAGTAAAAGCTCTGGACCAATAACGATTACTGAACGACCAGAATAGTCTACACGCTTACCAAGAAGGTTCTGACGGAAGTAACCCTGCTTACTCTTAAGATAATCAGAAAGCGACTTCAATGGACGACGCTGTGCTTGACTCATTGCTGAGTATGCGGTGTTGCCGTGTCGGATTGAGTTGTCGATAAGTGCATCAACAGCCTCCTGAAGAATACGTTTCTCGTTTCGGAGAATAACGTCTGGTGCCATGATGTCGATAAGCTTCTTGAGGCGGTTGTTTCGATTGATAACACGACGATAGAGGTCATTCAAATCTGAAGATGCATGACGACCTCCTTCAAGTGCAACCATCGGACGAAGTGCTGGTGGGATGACAGGAATACGCATAAGGAACATCCACTCTGGACGAACGCCTGCATGAATCATGCCGCGTATCAATGAGAGACGCTTGTCGAGCTTCACGCGCTCTGCAGCGCCCGCAGTCTCACGCTCTTTCTCAAGACGATCACGCAAGAGTACAAGATCAAGTTTCTTGAAAAGATCATAAATGGCCTCAGCACCGATGCGTGCTTCAAAGAGTGTCGAGTATTTCATCGAGTACTTATGGTAGTGCACCTCATCGAGAATCGTTCCTGTGGTGATACTCTCAATTTCACGCTTGATTTCATCCATGCGGCTCTTGAGCTCATCACGAGCCTGTTCAGATGAAAGCTCTTTGTACTTCGTCTTGAATTCTGCATCAAGGTCTTTAAGGATGCGCGCACGCTCATCTTCACTCACCTTAGTGACAATGTAACCAGCAAAATAAATAACCTTCTCAATAGACGCAGCCGAAGTGCCGAGAATGAGTGCAATACGTGAGGGAACGCCACGGAGAAACCAGATATGCGATACAGGAACACAAAGATCGATGTGTCCCATGCGCTCGCGACGCACGATAGAGCGCGTTACCTCGACTCCACACTTTTCGCAGACAATACCTTTATATCGAATACCTCGGTATTTCTTACACGCACACTCATAGTCCTCAACAGGACCAAAGATACGCTCATCGAAAAGACCATGCTTTTCAGGGCGCTGGGTACGGTAGTTTATGGTCTCAGGCTTAGTGACTTCGCCCTTTGACCATTCAAGGATACGCTCAGGGGAAGCGAGCTTGAGGCTTACTTCGCTGAACTGCGACGGAGATTGTGATTTCATAGTCAGTGATAATGATTATTAATTTGACTGATCTTCTACGTTCCCTTTGCGTAGATCGACATCAAGTGCAAGACCTCGCATCTGGTTCACAAGCACATTAAATGCTGCTGGTGTGTGTGGATGGCTTATCTTCTCACCGCGCACAATTGCATCGAATGCGGCTGAACGTCCAACAATGTCGTCCGATTTTATAGTAAGCATCTCGCGGAGCGTATATGCAGCACCGTAACCGAGAAGCGCCCACACTTCCATTTCTCCGAAGCGCTGACCTCCAACCTGAGCCTTACCGCCGAGAGGTTGCTGGGTAATAAGTGAGTAAGGACCAATTGATCGCATATGGATCTTGTCTTCCACCATGTGGTGCAGTTTCAAGATGTACATGTAGCCGACAGAGATTCGTTGAGCGAATGTGTCACCCGTACGACCATCACGCAGCCAGAGCTTTCCGTCTTCTGGAAGTCCTGCTGCCTTAAGCTCATGCTTTACCTCCTTTTCACTCGCACCAGCGAATGGCGGCACAATCGCCTGATAACCAAGCGTGTTTGCTGCCATACCGAGGTGAAGCTCAAGAATCTGTCCAAGGTTCATACGGCTTGGTACGCCGAGCGGTGTAAGAATCACATCAACTGGCTTGCCGTCCTCAGTGTATGGCATGTCTTCTTCAGGAAGGATTCGTGAAATAACACCTTTGTTTCCATGACGTCCTGCAAGCTTATCGCCAACGGATACATTGCGAACCTGTGCGACCGTAATATGGATTCGCTTGATGACACCGCTTTCAAGCTGATCACCAGCCTCACGCGTAAATACCTTTACACCGATAACACGTCCACGCTTTCCTGCTTCAAGACGAAGTGAAGTATCCTTAACGTCCTTTGCCTTTTCGCCGAATATTGAGCGAAGAAGACGCTCTTCAGGAGTGAGTTGGGTCTCTCCCTTTGGTGTCACCTTACCAACGAGAATGTCACCTGGGCGAACTTCTGCACCAATGCGGATAATACCTTCCTCATCGAGATTGCGGAGCTTCTGCTCTGATACGTTTGGAATGTCTGGCGTAGTGACCTCAGCACCGAGCTTAGTATCTCGTACTGATACCTCAAGCTCGTCAAGGTGAATCGTTGCAAACTTACTATCCTTCACGACACGTTCAGAGATGATAATCGCGTCTTCATAGTTCGCACCACTCCAACTCATAAAGGCAACAAGCATGTTCTGACCAAGTGCCATTTGACCCTCATCAGTTGATGAAGTGTTTGCAAGAATATCGCCACGCTTCACCTTATCACCAACGGTCACTCCTGCTCGGTGATAGAACGCTGAGAAGTCGTTTGTTCGCTGGAATGTAGTGAGTGGATATTCCTTCTTCTTACCCTCCTTATTCTTCACGACAATGTGACGTGCATCCGCCTCAATAACCTCACCTGCTTCAATAGCGACGACCATGCGGCCTGTGTCGCGCGCAGCCATCTCTTCAACACCTGTCGCAACAAGTGGTGCTTCCTGCACGATGCATGGAGTTGCCTGCTTCTGCATATTTGATCCCATGAGCGCGCGGTTCGCGTCGTCGTGGTTGATGAATGGAATCATTGATGTTGCTACAGAGAATGCCTGATTGGTTGCAATATCAATGTACTCAACATCCTTCTTAGAAACGATGCGCGGCTCACCATGAAAGCGGACCTCAACCATATCTGGCTTGATTTTACCGCTATCATCAACATCAATTGCAGCGTGTGCAATATGATAATGCTCTTCCTCATGTGCGTTGAGATATACAATCTCGTCAGTCACGACACCTTTCTCTACCTTTGAGTATGGTGTCTCAATGATGCCAAAGCGATTGACGCGGGCATACATAGAAAGACGCAAGATAAGACCGATGTTTGGTCCTTCTGGCGTGTGAATAGGACAGAGGCGTCCGTAGTGTGAGGTGTGTACGTCACGCACTTCAAAGCCTGCACGTTCTCGAGTAAGTCCTCCTGGACCCAATGCTGAAAGCGTACGAAGGTTCTCAAGCTCAGCAAGCATGTTTTGCTGTGCCATGAATTGAGAAAGCTGGTTTGTAGTGAAAAATTCCTTCACTGCAGCCTGAAGTGGACGTGGGTTGATAAGTTGAATGGGGAGTGATGTCTCAGCTTCAATCGTCGACATACGGTCCTGAATATTTCGCTTCACGCGAGTCATACCAACGCGAATACGCTGCTGAAGCATCTCACCAAAGTAGCGAACACGACGGAAACCAAGGTGGTCAATATCATCAGGAAGCGCACCTGGAGTATGGTTCTGAGTGATGATGTTCTTAATGATTGCAACAATATCATCAACAGAGACAGTTCGTTGTGCATCCGCCTTTGCATCCGTTGCAAGACCAAATCGCTCGTTAAAGTGATGGCGTCCAATTTCTGAAAGATCGTAACGGGTAGGAGCAAAAATAGAATTTACGAACTCACGTGCATTCTCTACTGTTGCAAGATCACCATCGCGCAGACGACGGTAAATCTCAATGTATGAGTCATCGATAGTTTTTGCAGTGTCCTTTGCAATCGTACGCGTAATATATTCGTCAGCATGCTCAACACCCTTGAAGAGTTTTGATATATCTTTGTCGGCAACACCAAGTACGCGGAAAAGCGAGGAGATGGGGAATTTTCGCTTGCGATCAATCTTCACATAGATCACGCCGTCTGCTTCAGATTCAATCTCAACCCACGCACCGCGCGCTGGGATAATCTTTGCACCAAAGTAGGTCCGACCCTTACTTTCGTTCGACGTGAAGAAGATACCGTATGAACGTGCGAGTTGGGGCACAATAACACGCTCAACACCATTGATGATAAAGGTTCCATTGTCCGTCATCACAGGAATATCAGAGAGGAAGATCTCCTGCTCTTTATCAGTACCGATGGTCTTGTTCTTAAGCACAACCTGCGCACGAAGTGGCGCTTCGTACGTAAGCTTGTTCTCACGTGCATATTCAGGAGTGGTCTTTGGACTACCAAGTTCATACTTCTTGAACGAAAGATCAAACTTCTTTTCTGAGTAGTCGCTAATAGGCGAGAACTCCTTGAAGACTTCCTTGAGACCAACCTCAATGAAGTACTTGTACGATTCACGTTGTGGCTCTACGAGATCAGGTAACGATACTCGTGCATCACGATAGTTTTGAAAACGCTTCTGTGGAAGTTGACCTGTGGTCTTCTCCTGACCGTCACTCGCTGTGTGTGCCATAAACCCTTTTCTTATAAATGAGTTGATAAAATGCGCTCACGCGTATAGATGCATTGCAGAGTTCTAAAAACAGCAAAAACGACGCCTTAGGCGCGCTTTCTAAGCTCCAATTTACTGTGCGTGCACGTACACCACGTAATGCGTGATATTAATACCGAAGTAATACCTCGGCTGTCCCCATAACCCCCTTGAAAATCGCGCAATCGTGACTCACTCTCCCGAATTTCTTATGGGCAGAAGTCTACCAGACTAAGTTACGGTGGTCAACCGCAGTATCGGGGAAAATACCTTTACACCCCATTCTGTTTCCGATACTCCTCTATAGCAGCATGATTGCCACTGAGAAAAACTGGCGGGACTTTATGTTTCTTCTTCTTATATTCCAAGACCTCGGGACGGGTGTACATCTCCCCGCTTGAGACGCGCTCCTCTTCAAGTGATTCAAAAGTGCCGAGTACGCCAGGAACCTTGCGTGCAACTGCATCAATAATTGAAAGTGCTGGAAGCTCGCCACCAGTGAGTACGTATTCCCCTACTGACACTTCTTCAGCTTTGAGAATCTTCTTCACGCGCGAATCGATACCTTCATAGCGTCCAGAGATAAGTACGAGGTCATCATACTTTTCTGCAAGCTTCTTAGCATGCGCATTTGTAAATAGGGTGCCACGTGGTGACATGATAAGCACCTTCACCTTCTTCTGATTCTTCTTCCGCCCCACCGCCTTCTCGTATGCACGAAGAATCGGCTCCGCATGCATCACCATACCAGGACCGCCACCATAGGGGCGATCATCAGTCTTCTTGTGTTTGTCGCGTGAGAATTCGCGCGGATTGTAGTAGGAGATCGCAATCTTCTTTCCGCGTTGCTTAGCACCCTTTCCCTTCTCGGTCTTCTGCGCACGACCGAGGATAGATGCATCGGTGTAGACTCTGCAAACCTCTGGAAATAATGTGATGACGTGGAAATGCATGGCGGCATGATAGCACAAAACCCGCACGCGATGCGTGCGGGTTTTGTGTTTGATCACCTTCTCTGTTTGAGGGTAGAAATTGGATGAAATGCGAGGCGTATTAGATCCTTAGGGTCAAGTTGCTAAGTATAATTGTTCGCTTCGCTTCAATTCTACTAAGCACTTCCTCCCCGACCTCGCGGTTCCTGTCTCTTTGTGGAGACAGGAACATCGCTGCGGTTCTTGCGCATCAGAAAATCCTCCGCAGAGGAGGATTTTCTTTGTTAGATGCGCAAGCCGTCGATTGCTTCGTCGAGTGATTTCGGAGCATTCGGAGTCTCATCGGTATTTACATCAGTAGCCATATCGCTCTGCGCAGACCGAGTACCTCCCTCAGGTTCGTTAATCTTAAGATTAACACGTGCCTCATTCTTCATACCAACGACACGAAGGAGTGTGCGGATAGCCTTCGCGGTATTACCCGATCGGCCAATAATCTTACCCATATCTTCAGCGTGTACATCGAGTGTCAAAAGCACACCCATCTCATCAACCGTTCGCTTGATACGAACGCTCTCAGGATGATCAACGAGTGCTTTTACTAAATCCTCCAGAAATTGCTGATCTCGATCCATACGTTATAGAACTATGCTGTTAAGGTATGTCATTCCGTTCAGACAGAACGTACCATAGAGAATGGTAACAACTCGGATATATACGTCAATACGCGCATGAGTATGAACTCATGCGCGTATTGACGTTTGTTTAAAAAATGAGTTACGCAACAGTCTCTTCTGCTGGTGCAGGAACAGCTGCAGCGTCTGCCTCTGCCTTTGCTTTTGCCTCTGCTTCTGCCTTAAGCTTTGCTTCGTCAATGATAGGAGACTTGCGCGAGAGTGCGTTTCGCTTCTTACCCTCAATCACCTTCTTTGAAATAAGGTGATTGTATACTGTGTCAGATACCTGTACTCCTTTTGATATCCAATGACGCGCCTTGTCCGCATCAATAGTAAACACTCCCGCCTTAGGTTCGTACGCACCGATATGATCGACAGGTCGTCCGCGTTTTGCGGCATTTCGGGAATCGGTAACAATCACCCGGTATGTTGGGTTATTCTTTCGGCCAATTCGCTGTAAACGCATCTTAAGCATATGTGGGCAGAAGAGTACCAGAATGAGGTGGCACGGTCAAGCTTTTCGCGCTATGATGCGGCCATTAATGAAACAAGAAACCTTACAGGGAGTGATTATGATCCGTGGCAAAGGCACGGGTTTTATTGCTGTCACTGGTCATGATGAAGACATTCTTATCCCTCCAGAATCCCTTTCTTTTGCACTCGATGGAGACGTTGTTGAGTTCGAGCTTAAGGAGCACATCACTGGAAAGCGTCGAGAAGGCTCGGTTATAAAAGTTATAGAGTCTGCACGCACTGAATTTATAGGCATCGTTCAGAAGAAAGAAGGGGCATACCGACTTCTTCCCGACAACCGACGAATACATGTGCGACCGCTCCTTCCTAACGCTACACAAACACATGAGGGTATGAAAGTCGCAGTACAGATCACTGGCTGGAAGAATCCCCTTACCGACCCCTTTGCTGAGATCATTGAAGTCATTGGTCCTGCAGGTGACCATGAGACTGAGATGCGCGCCATCATACGAAGTGGTGGTTTCTCTCCAAACTTCCCTGAGCATGTAGCAAAAGCATCTCAGGAACTCTATGCTCGTAAGGAAGAAATATTCACTCAGGCAGTTCTTGATACGCAGGGTGAGAGTCCTGTACGCCGCGACATGCGTGACCACACGACGATGACTATTGACCCCAAGGATGCAAAGGACTTTGACGATGCTCTCTCACTAAGGACTCTACCAAACGGACATTTTGAGATTGGTATTCATATTGCTGACGTCTCTCACTATGTGCGCGAAGATGATGTAATCGACAAAGAAGCGCAATCGCGTGGTACTTCGATTTACCTTGTAGATCGTGTGATTCCCATGCTTCCTGAAGAGCTTTCAAATGACCTCTGTTCCCTGCGTCCTAATGAAGATCGTCTCGCATTCTCGGCAGTCTTTGAAATGGATCTTCAAGGAAATATACTAAACGAATGGTTTGGGCAGACCATCATCCATTCCGATAAACGCTTTAGTTACGAGGAAGCACAAGAAGTTCTTGATACAGGCGCAGGGACGCTTCATACAGAGCTCTCAACACTCATGACGATAGGCCGTGTACTTCGGAAGGAACGATATAAGGAAGGAGCTATCGCTTTCGATCAGCCCGAGGTCCGTTTTGAACTCGACGAGAAGGGTAAGCCTATTCGTGCATATACCAAGGTACGTACCGAGACCATGCTCATGATTGAGGACTTCATGCTCTTAGCGAATCGTCGCGTAGCAGAGTTCGTATACAACCACACAAAAGCAAAGGGTCGTGATGCTGCCTTTGTATACCGTATTCACGATGTACCTAATCCAGAAAAGATCGAGAACCTCACCATCTTCCTTCATGCGCTCGGTTACGAATTCAAGGCACAGAAGGGTGTTGTGAACGCAAAAGATATTAATGCACTCCTTAAGTCTATCGAAGGAACGCCTGAAGAGAATCTCATCAAGACTGCAACTATCCGCTCAATGGCAAAGGCGATTTATACAACAAAAAATATTGGGCATTTCGGTCTTGCATTCAAATACTACACTCACTTCACCTCACCTATACGCCGCTACCCCGACCTTATGTCTCATCGCATGCTGCGTAAACATCTTGATGGCTCAATGATTGGAAGTCGTGAACTTGCAAAGTATGAAAAGCTCTCAGTGCAGTCGTCTGAACGTGAAGTAACCGCAGTTACTGCTGAACGTGATTCAATTAAGTTCAAACAGGTTGAATACATGCAAGACCGCGTAGGACAAGAATTTGAAGGCCTTATCACGGGCGTGACCGATTGGGGTATCTACGTCGAGGAGAAGGATTCACGATCTGAAGGTATGGTACGTCTATCTGCGATCAGGGGAGATTTCTTCACCCATGAACCAGCAAAGTATCGGATCAAAGGTTCGAAGACTGGCAAGATTTATGCACTTGGCGATAATGTTCGCATACGACTTGTGCGTGCAAACGCAGAGGAACGACTCCTTGATTTTGAACTCGCGTAACTCCTCTTAGGAGGCAACCTGAAAATTACTTTACAAGAGATACACTCTATAGTATAATTTTAATTACGTAGGCATAACTACCCTACCAACTGCACAAACCGTAACCAGCTTAGAGGGAGGTCAGAGATGATGACAAGAATGCTGGCGATCGTGATTATAGGCGACCGTTACGCGGTCGATGGCTTCTTCAGGGAGATGCGGAAAAAACACCCGTTCGTCTGGACAGAAGAGATCACAAGGACAATGGGAGGATGCTGTCTCGAGAAAGCAAAGTTGTGCCTTTTAGAACCAATTGAAGATTCAGATATCCCGACGATTCTGAATCTTGCCGAGAATGTGCAAGTGGCAGCATGCCCCTGCACAGAAACAGATTAAGAGTGATACGGCCCGAGCAACAAGCTCGGGCCTATTTTTATAATAGGAAAAAGATGAGTCTCTTCTACTTCTTATTTTGCTACCGCAACCGCTTCATCAAATTTGACCGAAAGGAGCTTTGAGATACCATCCCCCGCCATCGTCACACCATAGAGCACACCAGCACGGCCCATAGTTTCACGATTATGTGTGATGAGAATAAGCTGTGACTTCTCTGCGAGAGCCGTAATCATGTCTCCGTAGCGTCGACTATTTGCTTCATCAAGCGCTGCATCAGTCTCGTCAAGGATCACGAAAAGTGGTGGGTTCACCTGACTCATCGCAAAAATAAGCGCAATTGATGTAAGTGCACGCTCGCCTCCTGAAAGCATATCGAGTCCGCGTACGCGCTTATTTGGTAGCTTCACATCAATCTCAATACCCTCTTCAATCTGCTCCTCTACCTCAGTATCCGTAGCAGCAAGAAGATCATCTTCTTCATTCTTCTTTCGCACCTTTGGCTTTACTAAGATAAGTGCCGCATTACCACCACCAAACATCAGGGTAAAAAAACGTGCAAATTCTGTACCAATTTTCTCGATACCGCTTGTAAATTGCACATTGAGCTCATCAGTAAGTTCTTGTATTAAAGCTTCAAGCTTCGTTACGGAATCGGTCAGGTCCGTGATTTCATGTGCGAGGAATTCATCACGTTCCTTCACTTCCTTATATTCCTTGAGAACATCCTCATTCGAACCTGTACCAAGCTCTTCAAGTCGTATCTTCATACGCTCAAGCTCATGCTTGCGATTTCGTTGCACTAGACGGTCTTCAGCAGCAATCGCTTCTTGTGGAAGTGTACCTCCTTCCCCATCTTTCACTACATATTCAAAATAGGTACCGGCGCCACGACCAAGTAAGGTCACCGCCTCCTGCAGTTCACTCTTAAATTCTTGACGATCACGCTCAAGAGTGGAAAGTTCTCGATCAATCGCATCGAGAGTCTTCTCAAGCTCTCGTGATTCATTCATGAGGGCAAAAACAGCACGCTCCGCCTCTCGGCTTTCTGCACCCTGCGATTCTATTGTCCGCTTCATCGCGGCATACTCACCCGCAACTATATCTTCCTTTTCTTGAATCTTTACCACACTCTGTTCTGCACGTTCTTTTTCTTTCTCAAGCTCTGCACGTTCTTTCTCAATTACGCGCAAACCATCTTCGTGAGTATCAGTAAACGTGTGCGTAAGCAGCTTTTTGAGTGTATGCAAAGCATCTGTTGCAGCCTTCATTAAGTCTTTGAAATCACCTGCTCCCACCGCACTCGTAATTGCGTGCTCAATCTCTGCATATGCCGTACGAAACTCTGCTCGTGGAATTGGTGCCTCATCCTCTTGTTCTTGTCGACGTTCTCGCTCTTTAATCTGCCTATCTAAAAAAGACAGCTGACCCTCAAGTTGACCTACCGTACGCACCAATTCCTGTCGCTCTGTCCGTGTTTCTGCCATCCGCCTTTCAAGTGCAATAAGCGTATCGCGAGTATCATCACTAGAAGAATCCTCCTGTAATCGCTCCTGTGCGCGCACAAGCTCTTTTGCAAGATCTTCACGGCGCTTGGCTGGAGCAACACGTGCTGCCATAAGACGATCCTGATGGAATGCAAGGTAAATATCCTCACGCTTAAGGTACTCAGCATAGACAATACGGAGCTCTTCCTGAAGTGCAATTGATCGCTCAATCTTTTTGATCTGTCGTTCTAGAAATCTGAGGTGTGGCACCACTTCACGACGAAGTGACTCAACCTGTGCAATATTCTCTTGTGTCTTCTTGAGTTTCCGTTCACTCTCAAGCTTCTTGAATTGATACACCTTGAGACCAAGCGCATCTTCAATCATTTCTCGACGCTCCTTGGAGCTTGCAGAGAGAATACGGTCAGCTTCTCCTTGTGAAATGATATGGTGTCCTGTTGGCCCTATGTTTGCAGCCGCGAGAAGTTCTTGAACATCTTTGAGGCGAGTTTTAGTACCATTCAAAAGATACTCATTTGTACCATCGCGATGCACGACACGCTCGATACTAATTTCTTCAAAATCAAGCGGGAAAACACGAACACCATTCTTCTGTGGATTGAGGAGCGTGAGCGTGACCGAGGCACGATTTGCCCGCGACACACTTTCTGAACCATTAAAGATAAGATCTTCTCCTTTCTTACCACGCATCGACTTGATGGACTGCTCACCGAGCACAAAGCGAAAAGCCTCAGCCACATTCGATTTGCCTGATCCATTAGGACCAACGATTGCGGTTATCGGCGTCGTGAATTCAAGCTCGCCTTTACGCGCAAATGATTTGAATCCATTTATAGTAAGTTCCTTAAGGTGCATGAGTCGAGCTAATTTCCAACCCCGTAGTTCTTTCCGTATGTTGCAACAACTTCATTCGTCCCTGAACCAAAACCAGTACTACTGCGGCCATCACAAAGTCCAGACGTGTTTGAGATGTCTTCATCATCACTAATTTCCTTTGTTGCATAGACCGCATAGCGACGACCTTCATCACACAATGCAATCATATACCCGTAATCACTTCGTGAAGGCGGAGTTGGATCTTTGAGTACTGGTGACGTAAGGTAGCCTTTTTCATACAGAGCCTGATCTACTCCTGACGCTTGTACACCCCCCTTTGTCTCACCTTTTCCTGTGCGATCGTCATCTTCCAATCCTCCCATTATTTGGGCTGCCTGCTCTCCCTCTTGCGGCGGTATCCATGGGCCAGGAATTTCTTCCTCATCGTCTCGTTCTCCACCAGGACCAGGTAGTTCGATTTCTCCATCATCTTCATCATCACGACCCGTAGATGATACCCATGCAAGACCTTCTCCATTAGGTACCATGTCGCCAACGTTGTATGTACCATACACATCATTATAAAGCTTAAGCGCAATCTGAAGCTGTGCAAGATCACTCTCACGCTGTACATCACGCGCTCTCTTGCGTGCCTCGCTTACATTCGTAAATACCACCGTTGCGACAACCGCAACCATGCCTGCAACAATAATCACTTCGATGAGTGTAAATCCTCTCTCTCGCATATGAAAAGACCGCATGTCTACATTCTACCATGCGATTCCTTCACATAATCCACGACTATGTTGAATGCTAATCCCACTGCTTTGCCGTCATACCCGCTTCTGCCGCAGCTTGTTCAGCTTCTTGTTTTGAGCGACCCTTACCCTCCGCAATCTTTTCTGGTCCTAGATATACTCCAACAGTGAACACACGATCATGATCGGGACCTGTTTGATTCAAAGTTTCGTAGCTTGGTGTAACACCAACATGCTCTTGTGAAAGTTCCTGAAATCGACTCTTTGCATCCTGCCACAACCTTTTAGCAACAATCGTGTCTGTCTTATCGAAAAGATGCTGTGCAATAAATTCCTTCGATGCGTCATAGCCACGATCAAGGTATATAGCACCGATTAATGACTCAAAGGTATTAGCAAGAATGTATTGTCGCGCTCGTCCTGTATCGCGCTCCTCTCCTTTAGAAAGAAGTAAGAATGGATTAACACCTAAACGCGTTGCTGCATCTGCGAGCGAGTTTGTATTTACGAGTGCCGCGCGTATTGCAGTCAGTTCACCTTCTGGCTTCTCAGGAAACTTATTAAAAAGAAAGTCGGTAACCACAAGCTCAAGAACAGCATCTCCAAGGAACTCATAGCGCTCATTGTGGTTTTGAGTAGCTTCACGATGCTCATTCAGATACGAACGATGGGTTATCGCCGTAAGGAGATGTATCGGCTCAAGAAAAGAGAACCCAAGTGTCTGCTCAAGCTTCTTAAGGCGCTCCTGTGTCTCAGGGGTATCTATCATGTGGGGGTACGCTACCACATTCCCTATAAAATGAAAATGCGGGTGCTAGTTCGGACGGCTAACAAGCATTGTGATTGCTTTTGTCACAATCGGCAGTATATCTTCATAAAAATTAAGCTCCAAGATATCAGCAACCTTGAACCACTGTGCTGCATCGAGACCTCCTTTCTGTTCGAGCGAAAGTTGCTCATAAGGAGCCTTTGCAAGGAAGTACACTACCTGCTTACGAATCTTTCCTTTCTCAGGATGCGATGCTACATATTCATTCTTGCCGAGCTCAGCCTCAAGGGTAATATTGAGACCTATCTCAGATTTGATAGCACGGCGAGCACCTAACTCAAGTGACTCTTCAGCCTCAAGCTTTCCCTTTGAGAGAGTCCAGTGACCAAAGATATCATGCACAAGTGCGAGATAAATAACCCCCTCATGATTTGCATACACAACCGCTCCAGCAAGCCGCTCGATATCCATATCTTCAAATGCAACAAGCCGCTTCTTCTTGTTCTTAGATATCTCTTCCTTACCTGGTTCGCCAATCTCTTTATATACCGCACCAAGCACACCATTCACGAATCGTGATGAGTTCTCACCTCCAAATTGCTTTGCAAGTTCGATAGCTTCATTAATTGCCACCTTGGCAGGAACCTCCTTTCGATCTGAAAACAAAAGCTCATAGAGACCAAGACGGAGAATGTTGCGGTCAACAGGCGCAATACGCTCTATAGGCCATTCAGGCGCAGCCTTCCCTATGATAAGGTCGAGTTCTTGTTGTTTTTGCAAAATGCCGTCAAGGAGTTTCTCCATGAACGGCTGGTCCGACTTATGGGGCGCGAACTCTTCCATATTGCGCTCAAGCGCTGCATGAACTCCGCTCTTTTCTATATTATTTAAATCCCACTCAAAGAGTGATTGAAGAACGATAGAACGTGAAAGGTGCCTGTTTGCCATAAATATGAACTACTTCCTGAAAACAAGTATACCAAAGTCTCTGATACAAATATCCCCCTTCGGGGGTATTGTGTGGATTGAGCATATCTACGAACCTGCACCTCAGAACAGAAATTATATCTCAGAGATACGACGAGTACTTGCAAACGATGCGTAGTGACGCATCAGGATGACTCTAAAAAGCTCTATCCTTTAGATTCACGACGACGTACAGGACGCTTATTCAAGACATTCTTCTCAGGAGCTTCCTTATGTATATCCTTTTCAGCAGTATCCTTATGCTCAGCATGGACGTCAGTAACTGGCTCCTGTACACCAAAATCTGTCTTGATACGTTCCTCCTTTGCTTTGATGCGTGCATCACGCTTTGCCTTCATAGAGGTAAGATCCATGACCTGCCGACCATTGTAGAAACCACAATTAAGACACATGTGATGTGGCCGATGCTGCGCGCTACAATGAGCACACGTAGAGAGGTTTGCAGCCTTCAGCGCATGATGTGAACGGCGGTTTGCGGTATGAGCCCGCGTATGTCGCATTCGTATAACCATAAGTGCGGGATACTATAGCAGAAGTATTAAAAAGTGCAATAGAAAAGCCGTCGGAGTGATATCCGACGGCTTGGGATGAGATCCCCTTACTTATGGAATGTTGCCATCCGTTTTCGCAACTGCTCCTTGAGCAGTGCGAGGCCGTGGTGTGGGGCAACAGAGGTATCTACCTTAGCACGACACCACTGCATGACAATCGCCTCCACTCCACGAATGGAGCGACACCCGCGGGTTTTGCTACCCACATGCATGGGCAAAACATTATTACTGAGCGACATCTTTTCCTCCCCAAGACTGAAATCCCCCCAGAAATTAAGGG
>JACCDT011475899.1_pt1 | contig 28482 bp, 27 predicted proteins | sample 7446291 | NCBI WGS metagenome assembly JACCDT01 (sample SAMN15323446, study PRJNA562643) | freshwater metagenome | isolation source: river surface water | place: USA:Blue River Watershed | collected 2017-08-17 | reverse complement strand
TCGACTGCTGCCACCCGTAGGTGTCTGGACCGTGTCTCAGTTCCAGTGTGGCTGGTCGTCCTCTCAGACCAGCTACCCGTCATTGCCTTGGTGAGCCGTTACCTCACCAACTAGCTGATAGGCCGCGAGCTCATCAGGAAGCGTCTTGCGACTTTGGCTTCAGGAGGATGTCCTCCTTGGCCGTATGCGGTATTAATTCGCCTTTCGGCGAGCTATCCCCCACTTCCCGGCAGATTGCTCACGTGATACGCACCCGTTCGCCACTAGAATTCATCGGTATTGCTACAAATGAATTCCCGTTCGACTTGCATGTCTTATCCACGCCGCCAGCGTTCGTTCTGAGCCAGAATCAAACTCTCCGTAGAAAGTTTGCGCCTCTCCATGCTAAATGGGAGGCAAATTTCCAGCATCATCTTTTCCTCGGCTCACCGTGGTGACCGAGGGACGATCTGTATTAAACTTCGATTAAGAAAATCGACGAAAAACGCACAATTCAGTTTTTGCTGTTTTTACTGTCTATTGATCCATCCGATTTCCATTGCTATGCGAAACCGGACCTGCGCTGTCAAAGATCGTTACCAGTGGCTGCACGGATGGTGAGTCGACCCTTGTTGCCTCCGCATGACGCGAAGGCTGACTTGGGGTCGCCGCACCGCCCGCACCTGTTCGGGTGCTTGGGCAGACTGGCGAAGAACACTCCCGAGCGAGTGACCGAAGTCGCTGCCGGGATTGGTGAATATATACAGACGCGTGAGAGAGTCAACACCTTCTTTGAATTTTTTTGAAAAAAATTTCGCCCGCTCCGGCGGGCCTCCGGACCCACTTTTCCACCTCGGAAACAAAAAGCCCGCGAACCCAATGTTCATCGGGATCTGCGGGCGAATGATGGAATCGTTCCTTGTCCTACTCGCCTCCGGGGCTAGATTTTACCGGCCTTCTCCTTGCGCCCGTCGAGGAACTGCACGATCACCTCGAAGGCGACGGGCAACATGGAGATGACGATGATGCCGAGCACGACGGCCTCGAAGTGTTTCTTCACCCAGTCGATCTGACCGAAGATCACGCCGGCGATCATCATCAGGAAGACCCAGAGGAAGCTGCCGACGACCGTGTAGAGGGTGAACTTGCGGCGATCCATCGAGGCCATACCGGCCACGAAGGGTGAGAGTGTGCGGAAGATCGGCAGGAAGCGCGCCATGATGATCGCCTTGGCTCCGTGCTTCTCGAAAAAGAGGTGTGTCTTGTCCAGGTAGGCCTTCTTGAGCACCAGGGCGTTCTCCTTGAAGATCTTTCCGCCGATGGTGCCGCCGATGGCGAAGTTGACGAGATTTCCCAGGATCGCCGCGACGAAGAGGAGGCCCATGGCCACGGGCCACTTCAGCCCGGCGTCGGGATGGGAGACACAGTAGGCGCCGATGGCAAAGAGCAGCGCGTCGCCGGGCAGGAAGGGTGTGATGACCAGACCCGTCTCGGAGAAGACGATGGCAAAGAGAATCGCGTAGACCCAGATGCCGTAGAGGGAGACGATGTGCTCGAGGCTTTTGTCGAGGTGAATGAAGTTTTCCTGAAACCAGTGAATGAAGTCCATCCAGCCTATGAAGCAGGATCGGCTCTTCTCGGCAACCACAGAGAAGCCGCGCTTCGCAGGAGGATCCACCGGACGGCGGCGCGCGGGATCCTCACGCCGGACTCTCCGGGAGACTGCCTGACCCGGGCAAGCGTCGGCACCGCCAGGTCAAGGGGAAGCGAGGTTGCCATGAGGATCCGCCCCGGACGGAGGCCCGCGAGGTAGCGCCCTCCCGAGCGAAGCCATGCCTCGGCCTGATCGAATGCAGGGCCGAGATCGGCATCCCTCACATAGCAGCGACCCAGAAGACGATCGGCCTCGCGATCGCGCAGGATGTTGAGCAACTGAAGCCCCTTGCCGTAGTCCATTCCCAGTCGCTCCATCTCCTGACGTGGCCGCAGCAGCGTCAGGGGCGAGTGCTCCGCGATCAAGGCGGTCCAGAACACCCCGACAATCCCGGCAACCGTTCCGCAGTAAAACTCAAGCTCCTCCGCCGTCAGCGGCGCGGCACCAGGACCGAAGCGACGCAGGTCGAAAAGCTGACCCTGCAGGATCGCCCGCCAGAGCGAGAGGATGGAATCCCTCATGGGAAGCAGTTCCAAGGCTGAATGAAGCGCGGGAAGGGAACGGATCAACTCCTCCTCCCGGGGGGAAAGCACCCCCTTGTCGATCACCGGGCACCAGGAACGCGAATCGCCTTTCCCCAGGAGGTCATCGAGTTCCTGCAGGAGAGCCAATCTCCGCTCGGCAGTGATTCCCGCTGCATCGGCCATCGTGTCCGTTGCCCGGGCCAGCAGATACGCGACCCCGAGCGGTTCGCGCATCGGTCGTGGCAACAGCCTCAAAGTCAACGCGAAGGTCCGGGCGTGATCACGAAGCAAGCTGGGAATATCCGCACCGGGTGCCAACGCGGCCTCCCCTCCCTTCGCCCCATCAAGGCGGCTCACGGGCGTGACCGCGGTGGTGGCCCGGAGGGCGCCTCCCCCCCGGCGACCGGTGCCGCCGCGGGAGTACCCGCGCCCCCCCCGATCCTGCGGAGGCGGATCATCTTTTCATCGGCATGGCCGAGACCGCTCGCCTCCGCCTCCTTCACATGCCCCCCATCCCCTGACGCTTTCGGCATTTTGGAGAGAAGCCTCTGCTCGTCGATGAGACGCAGGGCGGTGGCGTCGATCGCGACGGGATCCCGCGAGGCGAAAAGCGCCGCATAGCTGACGCAGTTGACGGGACTCGGGTAAGGGCCGCCCGCATACTGGAGGACCATCCCGTCCATGATGGTGAGCACCACCTTGCCCCCGATCCTTTCGTCGGCATAGATCTCGGCCAGGGCGGCATCCCCTCCACCATCCCCTTTGGCAAAACGCCGCCAGTTGTCGAGGATCCCGATGGTCATCCCGGCGAGTGCCCCGTGGACGCCGCTATAGTAACTGTCGCAGAGAGAGGGAATGTTGATCACCTTGTCGATCTCCCGTGAGAGCAGGACGGGAAGATGGCTCTCATTGCTGAGTTGTGCCCTCGGACCGAGGATCTCCGAGAGGGAACTCCGCGACTCCCGGAAGGCCAGGTCGCCGTACACCAACTGCCCGATCGTCGGCGCACTGAGGACCGCGCGGGGATCATGTCCCCCACCTTTCTCAACCCAACGGAGGTTCATGCCCGGCACCTGGTCGAAGCCGCACTGGACGAGATCCTCGCGGCGACGGTCCCAGACAATGATGTTCGAGGCCGGAACTCCCGCGGCGACAAGCCCCTCCACGACGGCCTGAGCCACCGCGGGATGGGTCCCCCCGACGGGGCCCGGACCGGTGGAGACCTTGATGCCCACCTTTTCGCCCGGCTTCACCAGGGAGCGCCAGGCGGCGGCGGAAGTCGGCTTGCCGGTGACGGCGCAGACCAGCCCGGCAACCATGCGGGAGACAACCGGAAGACGCGGCGTCATGGCAGGCCCCATCGCCTGCTGATCAAGGGCAAACCAGACGGCCGAGGGTGTCGGTGCGGCTTCGGGACGCGGCGGTGGAAGCGCCGACCCCGACCTCATCGCGGGGAGTGCCGTATTCGTCGATGGAGCTGAGGAGGTGGATGGGGACGATACGGAGGCATTCGTCGGGACAGCCTCCCCCCGCAGTGCAAGCGGGGAAAGAATCAGCAGCGCGAGGAAAAGTCCGGGCCTCACGCAGCCCCCTCCGGATCCTCGCGGTCGATCACCGGTTGGGCTCCCTCCTTGCGGTAGTAATCCTGCCCGATCACCACCTTGGGACGGCCATGGGCCAGACGCCATTTGTTGGTGTCGCGCAGCGAGTAGACGCAGCCGCAGTATTGCTGCGCGTAGAACTCCTCGCGCTTCGAGATCTCGATCATCCGCTCTGCCCCGCCCCCCTTGCGCCAGTTGTGCGTCCAGTAGGTCATTCCGGGCCAGCGTGCCGCAGCGCGCTCCCCGGCGCCGTTGATCTGGTTCATGTCCTTCCATCGGGAGATACCGAGGCAGCTCGTGATGACGTTGAATCCCTTTTCATGGGCGTGGAGCGCCGTCCTCTCGAATCGCATGTCGAAGCAGGCCGTGCAGCGCTCTCCCCGCTCCGGGGCCCACTCAAGCCCCTTGACCCGTGCGAACCAATTGTCGGTGTCGTAGTCGGCGTCGGTGAAGGGGATGCCATGCTCCTCGGCGAAGCGGATGTTCTCCACCTTGCGCAGCTCGTACTCCTCCCGGGGATGGATGTTCGGATTGTAAAAGAAGATCTCCAACTCCAACCCCGAGGCGACCATCGCCTCGATCACCTCGCCGGAACAGGGGGCGCAGCAGGAGTGCAGCATCACGCGCTTCTCCCCGCCCGGAGGGACAAGGAGGGGCCTGATGAAGGGTTTCTGCTCCGCGCTCATCGTGGGAGTCTTCCACAGCTTGCCGGGAGAGACAACCCGGCGAAGCCGCCGCCATCACTTCGTCGCAAGCGGCTTGGCCGAGCCCGAGATATCGGTGGGCGCGAAATCCCGGGCGACCTCCACCTGAAGGATGCCGGGCTTGGAGAAGTCGATCTTCTTGAGATCGAGCATCTGGATGCGGAGACCTTCGTAAGTGCGGATGTAGGTGCGGAGATTGGTCCGGTCATGACCGACCACCCATTCGGTGGTATCGGTATCGACGATCTTGGCGGGACCGCCCGAAGCGAGGAACCCCTTGGTGTTCGGCGTCTGCTTTGCCGTATTGCTGCGGATCGCGCCGGAGAAGATGTCGAAGGTGTTGAGGACATGGAATCCCTCGTTGACCGTCGCGATCGCCGTCGGTTGGGGCGAGGCGGTCTGGGAAAATACGGTCGCACGGACGAAGCGGGAGGGAGGGGTGAAATCGCCGGGCAGCCCCAGAAGGCCGCTTCCTTGGCCGTAGTTCTGCACGTTGAAACTCTTGAGATTCACCTGAGGCACGTTCACCGGGGAAAGGTTCACGAAGTTGCCGAGATTGATCGTCTGCCAGTCGAAGGGAGGGGAGTTGGTCAGGATGCCGATCGCGTTGTCATGGAGGCGCAGTTTTCCGTTCACGTATTCCGCGATCACCACGGCGCCCGTCGAGTCGGCGATGTAGTAGTGGACGGGGAGGAGTTGCTTGAAGGGGGGGAAAATCTGCTGGGCCACATAGGCGCTCTCCTTTTCAAGCGCGGCTTTGGCCTCGGCGACCGTGGAGCAGGTGGAGAGAAGATAATTGGCGACCTGCCAACTGCCGATCGTGCGGTCAGCCTTTGCAGGGTCTGCCGGGAGATAGTCGGAGTATCCAGGGAGGTAGAGCATCCCGACAACGAGGCCCTTCTCGTTCATCCCGTCGGCGACGACGGTCGGGGCGATGTCGACATTCATCCCGACAAAGCCGTACTTGGAGGACCACTTAAGGCCCCCGTTTTTCCCATCGGGAGTGGCCCCGTTGAACTCCGTCCCGCGCGGCACGATGATCGCCTGGGAGTTGAAGGGGAAACCGAACTCCATCGAGCGGAAGTAGATCCAACTCTTGTCAAGCGACTGCAACTGGAAGGCCGTGCAGGCGGCCGACTGCCTGAGCGGAAGGATGGATGCGGCAAGGATCAGGAGGAAGGTCAGGGAGCGCTTCATGGGTAAGTGCAGGAAGCGTGGTGCCTTGTTTTTCACAAAACAAGGGAGTTCCCCGTTTTTCGTGATTTTTTTGAACAAATCCATCCCTCCATCGGTCAGAATCATCCGACCCTTGAAACAAGGGTCGTAACCCTAAGACAACCAACTCCAAATCAAACCCAAACCCATGAAATCCCTCAAAATACCCAACACCATCCGTATCGCCATTGCCGGAGCCATGATGGCCGTCGTGGCACTCACCGCCGCGACAGCCCAGGCCAATTGCGGCGGATGCGGCGACAAAAAGGAGTGCCCCTCCCCGACTCCAGCCCCCAGCCCGGCCAAGTAAGCCTACAAAAGCATTTGTCATTTCCCGGGTCGGGGGGCCCGGGATGACAGCCACTGCGCGGGAGAGGCGTAAAACGCCCTTCCGCGCAGTTTTTTGTTTTAGGCGGGCTCCCCGAAACAATGGGGACAACTCACCTCGTACTCATAGCGGGGATCCTGCAACTCCTCCACCGTGAGCGGTTCCTGACAGGCGAAGCAGAGTTGGCTCCCCGTCTCCTGCAGGGCGGGATCGACCCCGACCCTCTTGTCGAAGACGAAACACTCGCCCTCCCAGTGGGCGCCTCCGCACTCCTCAAAATACTTCAGGATCCCCCCCTCGAGTTGCAGCACATGGCGGAAGCCCGCCATTTCCAGATAAGGGGCGGCTTTCTCGCAGCGGATGCCTCCGGTGCAGAAGCTGACGACGGGCCTCTCCTTGAGGTCCTCGGGAAGGTTCCGCACGGCCTCGGGGAATTTCCGAAAGTGCCGGATCGGCAGTGTCGTGGCCCCGGCAAAGGTGCCGAGCTTCACCTCGTAGGTGTTGCGCGTGTCGAGAAGGGTGAACTCACGCCCCTCGTCGAGCCATTGCTTAAGCTCCTTCGCGGCAATCCTGGGCGAGGTGTGGCGGGCCGGATTGATCCCCTCCATACCGAAGGCGATGATCTCCTGCTTGATCTTCACCAGCATCCGGTTAAACGGCTGCTCCTCGCTGAAGCTCCGCTTCTCCTCAAGTCCTTCCAATCCGGGAATGGAGCGCAGCAGGGAAAGCAGTGACTCCACGGAGGCTGTTTCTCCGGCGATGAAGAGATTGATCCCCTCGGGGCTCAGCAGGATGCTTCCCTTGAGAGCGGCCTCCCGGCAGTGGTTTTTGAGCTGCTCACGAAGTTCCGGTAGCCCTTGGAGTTCCGCGAACTTGTAGGCGGCGATGTTGAGAAAAGGCATGGAGAAGGACCGTTGGTGAAGAGATTGTTCGCGCAGAGACGCAGAGGCGCGGAGGAGAGGATTTAGCAGGAAGGAAGGAGTGGGTTGGACGATTTTTTAGTCACAGGCTCAACCTTTCCCGTCTTGATCATTTTGCAATGCCTCTCTGCGTCTCTGCGTCTCTGCGGGAAACTTTCGCCATTCTCCTGTCTAATAGGTGAAGAGATCCTTCGTGACGTAGGTGTTCCCCGAGGCCGTGTTCATGGCGCGCAGCAGCTTTCCCTGCACGTTTCTGGTCAGGCGGCGTCCCTTGCATCCGCGCGAGACCATCTTGTGGGTGATCTGCTCGGTGGAGGCGGCGACGAGATCGTGCGCCTTGAGACCCAGTTCCGCCATGAGACGGGCGAGGGGCTGCTCGCCGAGATCGCGTTCCTGTTCTGGAATCACCGGAATCAAAGTCCCTTGATCAGATCGCCCTTGCGGAAGCGCACCTTGGCAAGGCCGGCGTACTTGTCCTCCGTGCTCCGATAGCCGAGGGCGCAGCAGACAACCGACGCGAGGCCCTGCTCCTTGAGCCCGAGGATGGAATCGTATTCCGCGGGGGCGAATCCCTCGATCGCGCAGGTATCGACGCCAAGCAGCGATGCCGAGGTCATGAGATTGCCGAGCGCGATGTAGGCCTGCAGCGCGGCCCAATGGGGAATGCGTCCCTCGGCGCCCGGGCTCAGGAGGCTGCCGTACATCATGCCCCGGTATCCCTCGAGTGACTCGCGGGGGATGCCGCGCACCTCGACGACGCGGTCGAGGAATCCGTCGATCTCGGCCTCGGTCATGGCCGTGCGTGCGGCAAAGACAACATAATGGGAGGCATCGACCACCTGGGTCTGGTTCCAGGAGTGAGGCTTGAGCTTGGCGCGGACGGCCTCATCCTTCACCACAAGGAACCGGTAGGGCTGAAGTCCGAAGGAGGAAGGAGAGAGGACGAGCGTCTCCTCGAGGGTCTGCCAGGTTGCCTCGGGGATCTTTTTCGAGGCGTCGAAGGTCTTGGTGGCATAGCGCCAGTTGAGGGCATCGAGGAGTTGCTTCTCGGGAATGGTGTGGCTCATGGGGTGCGGGTGGTTGATAAATCGGGCCTTGGCTTTTTTGTTCGCCAAGGCCTAGAAGGTTAATGTTCTTAACTAAAGGACTCAAAGCTCAATCCCATCATCCCATGTCCGAACCCGTCATTGCCCAAAAATCCCCCATCCCCGTCGAGGTCAAGGCCGGTCAGACCTACTACTGGTGCTCCTGCGGCAAGAGTGCCTCCCAGCCGTTCTGCGACGGCGCCCACAAGGGAAGCGGTTTCACGCCGACTCCCTACACCGCGGATAAGGATGGAACCGTTTATTTCTGCGGCTGCAAGCACAGCGGCAACGGCCCCCTCTGTGACGGGGCGCACAAAGCGCTCTAAAGGGCAAAAGGCCTTTAGACTGAAGCCTGAAGGAAGATAGTCCACGGGCACACCGCTTTGAGAACCGCCTCTCGCAAGGGAGGCGGTTTTTTAAGGCAAGCAAGCCCTCCCGGAAACCGCTCCAAGCGATTTCCTAAAGGGCAGCGGAAGTCTTGATCCCTTCCTGCTTGAGGGCCTCGATGATCCGTTCGGCGGCGGCCTTCGCGGTCATGCCGTACTTCTCGCGGAGAATGGCGACCGTGCCGTGCTCGATGAACTGATCGGGCCAACCGACGCGCACGAGCGGCGTGGTGATTCCGGCATCGCTGAGATGCTCCGCCACGGCCGCACCGAAGCCGCCGGTCACGGCATGATCCTCCATCGTGCAGAGGAGCTTCGTGCCGCGGGCAAAGAACTCCAGTGTTCCGGTGTCGAGCGGCTTGATCCATCGCGGGTTGACGACGGCCGCCTTGATTCCCCGAGCCTCCAAAAGCCGTGCGGTTTCCAGTGCCACCTCGCAGAAGTTTCCCAGTCCGAAGATGGCGACATCGGCTCCGTGGCACAGGACCTCGGCCTTCCCGATCTCAAGCAGCTTCGGGGAGGACTTGGGAGCGGCTCCCGTGCCGGCGCCGCGCGGGTAGCGGATCGCGACCGGTCCCTCATGGTGGTTGGCCATCGTCCAGAGCATGTCGGCGAACTCTTCCTCGTCCTTCGGTTGCATCGCGATGATTCCCGGAACGGAGCGCAGGTAAGCGATGTCGAAGAGGCCGTGGTGCGTGGGGCCGTCGTCGCCCGAGAGTCCGGCACGATCCATGCAGAGCGCCACATTGAGGTTCTGAAGGGCGATGTCATGGACGATCATGTCGAAGGCCCTCTGCATGAAGGTCGAGTAGATCGCCAGGAAGGGTTTCATTCCCCGCGTCGCCATGCCCGCGGCAAAGAGGGCGGCGTGCTCTTCGGCGATCCCGACGTCGTAAAAGCGGTCGGGATGCCGCTTGGCGAACTGCACGAGTCCGGTGCCATTGGGCATCGCCGCGGTGATGGCGACGATCTTGCGGTTGTGGTCGGCGAAATCACCGAGCGTCTTTCCGAAGATCTCGGAATAGGTCGGCGTCGCGGCGGCCGTGGTCTCCCCCGTCTCCGCCTGGTACTTGCCGAGGCCATGGAATTTGTCCGGCTTCGCCAGGGCGGGGGCGTACCCCTTCCCCTTTTTGGTGAGGATATGGAGAATCACCGGCTCGTTCTGGGTCTTGAGGAACTCGAAGGTGCGGATCAATAGCGGGATGTCATGGCCGTCGATCGGTCCGAAGTAGCGGAGGCCGAGATCCTCGAAGATCACTCCCGGCAGGAGGATCTGCTTCACTCCCGCCTCGATCTTGTGGGCCAGATGCCGCGCACCCTTACCCCCGATCCATTCCACGAACTTCGCCGCCTGCTCGTGCAGGTGGGCGTAGGAGGGGCTGGTGGCGATGCGGTTGAGGTAGGTGGCGATGGCACCCGTGTTCTTGGCGATCGACCACTCGTTGTCGTTCAGGACGACGATGAACTTTTTCGTGGTCTCGGCGACATTGTTGAGCGCCTCGTAGCTGACGCCGCAGGTGAAGGCGGCGTCGCCGGCCACGGCGACCACATGTTCCTTCCCTCCGTTCATATCGCGCGCCGCCGCCATGCCGAGCGCTGCGGAGAGGGCGGTGCCGGCATGGCCGGCCCCATAGCAGTCGTGCTCGCTCTCGGTGCGGAGCAGGAATCCGTTGAGGCCCCCGTGCTGCCTCATCGTGGAGAGACGGTCGCGTCGGCCGGTCAGGATCTTATGGATGTAACCCTGGTGGCTGACATCGAAGAGGATCTTGTCGGAGGGTGTCTCAAAGACCCGGTGCAGGGCGATCGTGAGCTCCACCACGCCGAGATTGGGACCAAGATGGCCTCCCGTCTCGGCAAGCGTGCCGATGAGCTCCTCGCGGATCTCCTGGGCAAGCCGGGGCAGATCCTGCTCCGGAAGCCTTTTGAGATCGGCGGGACCGTTGATCCCGTCCAGCAGTCGCGCTTTTCCGGTCACGATTCCTCGAAGGGTTCCAGGGCGGCCTCGCCGCGGCTGTTGCGCGTGATGATCTCGATCCTCTTCTCGGCGGCGTCCAGTTTTTCACGGCAGACGGCAAGGAGCTTCATCCCCTCCTCGTAGCGGTCGATCAGGGTTTCCAGCGGAGGGGGGGTCTTTTCGATCTCCCCGACGATCTCCTCAAGACGGGCAAGCGAGGACTCGATGGATGCCTCGGAGGCATTGGAGGAGGCGGATCTTGAAACCATGAAGGATGATTACTGGTGTTTTTTGGAAATTCCCAAACGGGAAAGATGACGATGAAGGGTGCGTCGGCTGATGCCGAGTTTTTTTGCGGCCAGGGTCCTGTTCCCCGCGCACTCGTCGAGGGCTTTGCGGATCATGGAGGACTCCGCCTGCGCCAGGTTGAGCTCCTCACCCGCCCGTGGCACCTCCAGCGTCCCCCTCAGCGAGGAGGGGAGGTCGGCCTGCGTCAGCTCCGCCCCCTTGCTCAGGACAACGGCATGCTCCACGGCCGCGCGAAGCTCCCGGATGTTCCCCGGCCAGTCATGGGACTCGAGAGCCGCCATCGCCTCGGGGGAAAACATCTTCACCGGCTTCCCGTGCTCGCGGGCCATCTCCTTGAGGAAGGCATCCGCAAGCAGCGGGATGTCCTCCCGGTGATCACGCAGCGGCGGCATCGTCATCGGGACGACATTCAGGCGGAAAAAGAGGTCCTCGCGGAATGTCCCCTCCTCCACCATCGCGGCAAGATCCTTGTTGGTTGCGGCGATGAGGCGCACGTCGGCCTGGAGAGTCTGGTTACCTCCCACCCGCTCGAAGGTCTTTTCTCCCAGCACGCGGAGAATCTTCACCTGGACCGTCGGGTCGATCTCCCCGATCTCGTCGAGAAAGAGCGTCCCGCCGGAGGCCTGCTCAAAGCGGCCGATCCGCCGCTCTCCGGCTCCGGTGAAGGCCCCCTTTTCATGCCCGAAGAGCTCGCTCTCGAGCAACTGGGGGGAAAGGGCCGCGCAATGGACGGCAATGAAGGGCTTCTCGGCACGGGTGCTCAGCGCATGGATCGCCTTGGCGGCGACCTCCTTGCCCGTCCCGCTCTCCCCCTGGATCAGGACGGTCACCTTGCTGGGAGCCACCTGACGGATCGTCTCAAAAACACGCTCCATCGGGGCTGATCGGCCGATCATCCGGTCCGGGGCACGAGACTTGCGCACCTCGCGGCGCAGTTCGACGTTCTCGGCCTGCACCTCCTTCTCCCTCAGGGCACGGCGGACAAGCATCTCCAGGCGGTCGATGTTCACCGGCTTGGTGACGAAATCATAGGCCCCTCGCCTCATCGCCTCCACGGCCGTGTCGACCGAACCGTAAGCCGTCATCATGATGCAGACGGGAGGCGCGGACCGCTGCAGCACCTTCTCCATCAACTCCATCCCGTCGTCGCTGCCGAGCTTCAGGTCGGTGATGACGACATCGGCGGGATCGGCATCCAGCGCGGCCAAGGCTCCGGCCATATCCCCCGCCACATAGACCTCATAGTGATCCTCAAGGGCGGCACGCAGACCATCCCGCGTGTGCTTCTCGTCATCAACGATGAGAACGGTTTTTTTCATCCTGCAGGGACAGGATGACTCACTTTTTCGAAGAATGACAACTTTTTACTCTGATCTCTTCCCTTCCATGAAGGAAATCAACTGAGGCAAAGCGTCACGATAACTCGGGAACACTGGCGTCCACCCCGTGGCCCTGAGCCTCTGATTGGAGATCCGCTTGGAGCTCACACCCCTCTTGCGATTCAGATTGAGAGGACCCTCCGGTGGAAGCGGACGATTCAAGGCGTCGGCCATCCATCCATAGACCCCTCTCTGGGTGACCGGGGTATCGTCGGTGACATTGTAGACTCCCTCAGCTTCCGGGAGATCTCCCAAATGCACCAAGGCAGCGGCGCCGTCATCACGATGGATCTGATTGATCCAGCGCTGTCCTCCCTCCTCAAGGACAGCCTCTCCCGAGAGAAACATCCTCAGTAGCACGGAACGTCCCGGCCCGTAGATTCCGGAAAAGCGCGCCACGATCGCCCCCTTCTCAAGGGCCACTCCCTCCGCCTCCAGCAGGATGCGTCCCGTCTCGCGGTCGGGCAGCGTCGGAGACTCCTCGGTCACCCACTCCCCGTCATTCTGTGCGTAGACCGAGGTGCTGCTGACGTAGATCATCCGCCCGGGATTCCATGCATCGATCACTCTGCGCAGCCCGTCACGGTAGACGGCGGCGTAATCCTCAGCGCCACCCCTGCCCGAACTCACGCAGTAAACGGCCAGAGGCACCCCCCGGAGACGCGGGGTCAGGGTGGCCACGGAGGCATCATCGGTGACATCGCAGGTGGCGACTTCAAAGCTCCTGCCGGAAAGCGCCGAAAGGGATTTTTCGGAACGGACAAGCCCAAGGACGTGCTTGCCACGGGTGGAAAAAAAATCGGCTGCGGCCTCCCCCAGGAAGCCGCAGCCGATGATAAGAACTTCAGGTTTCACTCCGCGGAGTGGAAAGCAGTTCGGGTCAGCTCAGGACAAAACGCACTTTGGCCTTCGCGCGCTTCGCGTTGGCCTTCGCCTTGCGCTTGGTGCGCTGGGTGGGGGTCTCGAAGGCACGCAGACGGCGCACCTCGTCGAGGATTCCCTCGGTGTCGAGTTTGCTCTTGAGGCGCTTGAGAGCGCGATCGATGGGTTCGCCCTTACGGACAATAACTTCCGGCATTTTAATTCACCTGCTTTCTTTTGTGGGTCAGGGAGAATCTGCCGGATCGCAAGGAAGGTCAAGAACCGAGTTGGGCAATGGGAGTTGGCAGCTAGGAGCTAGTAGATGAGGAAAGGCTGCAGAGGTTTCACTCAATGGGCGCAAACTCCATCTTTTGGTTCATCAGGTATTGGTGTTGCCGCGGCATAGCCTCCTACTCTGCCAGTAGGAAACCCAAGGCGTCTCCTATCTCCTATTTTCTCGCAAAGAACGGATTATGCGCCCGCTCCAGCGCCACCGTAGTCAGCGGTCCATGGCCGGAACAAAGGATCGTCTCCGGAGGGAGCGAGAGGATTTCCTCCCGGACGCTTCGCAGACTCTCCTCATAGGAAACCGTGGGTCCTCCCATCGATCCGGCAAAGAGAGCGTCGCCGACGATAGCGACCGGGCGGCTTAATCCGTGGATCACGTAGGTGATTCCCCCCGGGGCGTGGCCCCTTGTGGAACGGGTCTCGATACAAAGTGATCCCACGGCAAATTCCCTGCCGGCCCGGAAGAGCCTTGCCCCCGGAACCTCCTCCCCCTCGCCGATCCAGGCCGCGGCACGGGAGCGTTCCACCAACCGATCGAGTTCAAAGACATGATCACCATGGCCATGCGTGAGAAAGACCTGCCCGAGGGCGAGCCCCTCGCTCCGGATAAGATCGAGCATGTCGGAGACATCCGATCCGGTATCGAAGGCGGCCGCAGGGGCGGGACTCGGTGCGGAGGGATCCCAAAGGAGGTAGGAATGAACCTCGAAGTCGTGCCACGGAGAGGTGAACATCGCCATCCCCTCCGGCAGGAAGATCTCCCCCGGATGATAAGCCCCCGCAGCCAATGCCCCGAGGGATTCGGGATCGAGACCCAGCACCCACGCCACTTTTGCCAAATCGGAGGCATGTGGATTTCCCTCCAAAAGCTCCCGCCATGCGGAGGGAGTCAGTCCGCTCCGGGCAGCGATCTCCTCGTCGGAGAGACCGAGCCCGCGACGCGCCTTGCGCAGCACATCAAGCCAGGTGTCCTCGAGGGGGATGGTGCTATTGCTCATGCCTTCGTCAGGCGGATCTGGCGGCGGAGGATGAAGTAGAGAATCACGAAGAAGACCCAACTCGAGAGGATCATCACCCCGGCATTGAACCAAAGCAGCGGGATCCTGATGCCGAAGTAGTGCTTCACAGGCCCGAAGAAGACATTCGGATGGCGGCTGTCCCGGTAATCGGCCTGCTCCATCTCCGCCTTGGAGACGAGATCGAGTACCTTCTGGTTGGTGTAGAGCTGTTCCGCCGTGACGCCACCCTCCCGTCCCACGAGCTCCTCCCGCTTGAAGGGAGCCCCGGCAATCACCCGGTCGATCCGATCCATCCGCTTGTCGAGATCCGCCGGGGTCCGGGCCTCCAGGCCGCTCAGGATGGCGAGCAGATCCTTGAGGTCGTCGAGCCGGTCCTCCTGCGCTTCGGTCGGCTTCTTAATGGCCGCAAGTTGGTTGATCTGGCGTTGGATACGGGCCTGGCGAATCGCCAGCGGGTTAAGCTTTGCCTGGGAGAAGATGATCCCCTCGTACGACCAGCGCATCGGCATGAACTCGCAGATGAAGGGCACCTGCAAGTCGCTGCGCGGCTCCATCGCCGTGGCAGGATGGCGGTTGAACCACTCGTGGATGGAGTGGATGAAGTCGAGGTTGCGGTTCATCTCCTCGTACTTGATGAGCGCTCCCCCGAGAATGATCTGCGGGATCAGCACCACAGGAATGATGTTCACGGCGGTTTTCCCCTCCTTGGCCAGGGAGGAGATCATCAGGCCGATGGCGATGCCGCTGAAGGCGGTAAGAAACATAGCCGTGAACTCAACCCAGTAGAATCCGCGGATGGAGACCATCCAATCGCCGATCAGCGTGAAGAGGGCGCACTGCGCCACGGCGAAGAGCCCGAGCGTGATCGCCTTGGCCAGGAGGTAGTAGCCAAGGCGCACATTGAGATTGCGTTCGCGCAGCAGGACGGGGCGGTCGCGGATGATGTCGTCGACGCTGTTGGTCAGCCCGAGGAACATCGCCACCACCAGCGAGAGGAAGAGATAGGTGGGGATGTGGAAGGCCGAGGCGAAATCGTAAGTCTTACCCTCCGAGTAGCGGAGCACCGCCCCGATGAGGAAGGCAAGCATGGGTGCCTCCACGAGCGTGGTGAGCAGGTTGGCCCGGTTGCGGAGCTTGCTGATGAAGGAGCGTCCGAGCAGGACGAGAAACTGGTTGAGCTCGTCGCGCCACCGGAGCGAGTCCCATCCGGTCGGGCGCTGCGAAAGGGTGCTCCGCGACTCGGGGCCGGCCTGCACCGGGGTTCGGGAGGAGGCGGGCTGCTGGACCTCCTTCATGAGGCGGTAGGCCTCGAACTTGTCCCGCCAGTATTCGGGGGAAAAGCGGCGCGCCGGGACAAGCTGCCCCCGGTTGTTCTCCTCGTAGATGATATCGCCGCTGAGATCGCGCAGCGGGGTCTCGAGCACGTCGAAGACGAACTCCGGCCGCGTCGTGCCGCACGCCTTGCACCCCCCCAACTCCGTGCCGAAGAGCTGCTCGTGCTCTGCCTCGGCGAAGTAGGAGAGCATCTCCGTCGGCGTGCCGTAGAAGACGATCTTCCCACCCTTGTCGAGCAGGAGCGCCTTCTGGAACATCTGGAAGATCTTCGAGGTCGGCTGGTGGATGGTCACCAGGACGATCTTGTTGTGCGCCATCCCCCTGATGATCTCGATGACGTGCTCGGAATCCTTCGAGGAGAGGCCGCTCGTCGGCTCGTCAAAGAGGTACACGTCGGCCGTGCTGACCATGTCGAGGCCGATGTTGAGGCGCTTGCGCTCGCCGCCGCTGAGGATCTTCTGCTGCGATCCCCCGACAACCTCGCGCCTCCGCTCGTTAAGCCCGAGCTCGGCCAGCTTGCTGTCGATGCGGCGCTGGCGCTCGCGGCGGGAGAGATGGGGCGCGCGGATCGCCGCCGCGAAGGCGAGGTTCTCCTCGATCGTCAGCTGCTCGTCGAAGGCCTCGTACTGCGGGATGTAGGTGATGTACTGGAGGAGCGCGTCGAGATTCCCGTAAAGGGAGCGCTGATTGAGGAGCACCTCCCCGCCCACCGGCTGAAACTGGCCGGCAAGGGCGCGGAGCAGGGTGCTCTTGCCGCAGCCGCTAGCCCCCATGACGCAGACCATCTCGCCCCGCTCGATTGCGAAGCTGAGGTTGTCGAGGGCGGTGTCGCCGTTGCGGAAGCGGCAGAGCAGGTCGCGCACCTCCAACGCCCTGATGATGTTGCGCTCCTCTTCGATGATGCGGTCGGTGAAGTTGCACCGCAGCACCTGGCCGGCATCGATGCGGATCGTGTCGCCGTCGACGAGGTCCATCGCCCCCCGGACCGGGGTCTCCCTCACCACGATCGGACGGTCGGCCTGAAGCACCTCCACACGGCCCGTTTTGCGCTGGTAGTCGCAGGTGATCCGCAGCGTCACCTCCCCACCGATGCCCGGAGAGATGAGGATGTCGTCGTCGTCAAGGCGGTTGGGGTTGTTGGAGGCGATGTACTCGGTCTTCGACCCCTTGAGAACAAACCGTCCCCCGAAGGAGCCGACCCGGCGCTTCAGCTCCTCGAGATCCAGCTCGCCTCCGTCCCGGAAAAGGATCTTGTCCGCCAACTGCGCCTCCACCGTGGTCCCCTTGCGGAGCTGGGTGCCGCAAAGGGTGGCCCTTAGATCCTGCAGCGCCGTCACACGGATCTTGAGACCGAAGGCGATCTCTAGGTCGCTGTCGCGGCTCCGCGACTTCTCGAGGCGCACCTCCTCGTTGTTGATGGCCACGAAGATGTGCGGCAGGGTCACGTTCCTCTTGGCGTTGAAGTAGAAGACCAGGTCCTGGCTCGTGATCACCTGCTCCCCGACCAACACGCGCTGCCCGGGATAGATGCGGCAGAACTCCCCCTGCTTGAGCAGGCGCCCCTGCACGATCAGCCCCCTGGAGGAGAGGTTCTTGAGGATGATAAGGTCGTTGTGCCTGTAGGCCAGCAGACGCTCGCCCTGCGTGAAGTCGCGCAGGGCCACATCGCACTGCGCGGGATCACCGAAGGAGAGGGCCTCCAGAGGCGAGACCCCCTCGTGGAAAAACTCCGGATCGGCCTGCTCGTTGGCATTGAGCTGGTAGACGATGTCGATGGCCTGCGCGGCCATCCCGAGCCGACCCATGAAATCGTGGTAAGCCGCCACCTGCTCGGGCTTCATCCCGGAGCGGGTGATGAGGTCGTAAAGCTGGACTCCGAGCAGGATCTTTCGGTCGTCGCTTAGTTCCGCGGAGAGCTTCACCGCCATGGCGCCGAGATCCTGCTGCTGCTCGAGCGCCTGCCGGAAAAGCTTCCGCAGCTCGGAATAGACCGCCTCGGGATAATCGTAACGGAGGAAGCCGAGGCTGGAGTCGATCTCCTCCTCCAGCATCTCCCCGTCCACCCTTGTGAAGGCGGCAAGGACCTGGATCAGCGTCGGGAGAAGACTGGCGCTCTCGGCAATGCTCTGGGGCCTTCCCCGCAGGCGTCGCCACCGCCTGGAAATACTCCTCTGCAACCGGGAGGCACCGCGCAGCACGCTGTCGATCAGCAGCACGCTGCGGCGGGACGCGGAGAGAGACTCCGTCTCTTTTTGGACTGGTCCGTCTGGATCCATCTCCGGGGAGCGTAGTCAGCCCGCCTTCAAAGATGGAGTCATTTGTTCAGGGCGCCATCCCAGGCACTTGGCTGCCTTTCATTGCCCGCTCTCGACGCTCGACCTCTCATCCCTCGACTCAGCCCTTCAGGGTGCCCCGTAGCGCTCCACCACGCGCTTCACCGATTTGGCCTTACCCGTTTCGGGATCGACCTCGACGAGCACGCCGCAAGCCATCACGGGCCCCCGGGCAACGGGGAACTTCGCCGGCAGGGAGGTCAGGAACTGCCCCACCACCGCATCGCAGTCGCGGCCGAGGATCGAATCCTCCGGACCGCACATTCCGGCATCGCACAGGAACGCGGTTCCCTTCGGGAAAATCCGTTCGTCGGCGGTCTGGACGTGGGTATGGGTACCGACAACCAGGGAGACCGATCCGTCGAGGTGCCGGCCCATGGCGATCTTCTCGCTGGTGGTCTCCCCGTGGACATCGACAACGATGACGGGCGTCTCCTTGCTGAGGCGCTCCACCTCGGCCGAGGCGGCGAGAAAGGGATTCTCGAGCGGGTTTTTCATGAAGGTCCTGCACTGGACGTTCATGACGGCGATGGGGCCGTGGGCGGTGTCGAGCACGATGCTCCCCGCACCCGGGGCGCCGGAGGGAAAGTTCAGGGGACGGAGCAGCCGGGGCTCCGTGGCGATGAATGGGAAGATCTCCTTCTGGTCCCAGATATGGTCCCCCGAGGTGATCACGGCGATGCCGCTGCGCATCAGGTCGATGGCCAGCTTCGGGGTGATGCCCCGGCCGGCGGCGGCGTTTTCCCCGTTGGCGATCACGAAGTCGGCGTCGCCGCGCCCGAGATAGAGTTCCGCGGTGCGGCAGGCGGCATGGCGCCCCGGCTCACCGACCACGTCGCCCAAAAAGAGAATCTTTACCATTGCGGGAAGCTTTTTATCGAAAGCCGGCGCGGGCACGATGTAAAAATGACTCCTCTTGAAGATTCGCCGCTTCCAGCTTCTTTGCGGGGCACTCGCCTCCCTGCTTTCTTCCGCGCCTGCCCAGCACGCGGCGACACTGACGCCGCTGGCCCGGCAACCTGACTGGAACAAAATCCCGCAGTATGCGGGAACGATCACGGCCTCCGATTTCCGCCAGCTTCTGGACAAAGTCTATGTCCCCGACGGTTCCTGGAAGGAGTGGATCGCCCTTTCCCCCGCCCAGGCCGTCATCACCCCCCGTCCGGGAGCCGAGCCGATCGTGCTGCCGCTGGCGCCGGGGGCCGGGGAGTCGAAGGCCCCTCCACGCTTCTGGAAGGACCGGACCCAGCGTTCCCCTCTCCCGGCCAAACCGCTTGCAGGGCTGCGGATTGCCATCGATCCGGGGCATCTCGGCGGCAGCTACGCCAAGATGGAGGCCCGCTGGTTCCGGATCGGGTTCAGCCGTCCCGTCGAGGAGGGTGCGATGACGCTCATCGTGGCCAAGCTCCTCAAACAGCGTCTGGAGGCGATGGGGGCGGAGGTCTGGCTCACAAGGAGCAGAAACGGACCGACCACGCCGCTTCGCCCGGGGAATCTCAGGAAAGCGGCCGAGGGTTCGCTTGAGGACGAGGGAACGGCCTTTTCGGCGGCGCGCCTCCAGCACGAGGCGGAGCGCCTCTTTTACCGCGTCGGCGAGATCCGCAACCGCGCCCTTTTGGTCAACGAGAGGATCCGGCCCGATCTCGTCGTCTGCCTCCATTTCAATGCGGAGGAATGGGGCAATCCCGACCGCCCCACGCTCACCGAGACCAACCATCTCCACCTCCTTCTCTCGGGATCCATGTCGCGAGAGGAACTCCGCCATGAGGATGAGCGCTTCACCATGCTGGTGAAGCTCCTCGGCGGCACCCATGCCGAGGAACTCGGCGCCTCCGAGGCCGTCGCCCGCTCCCTCGCCTCGGCGACGGGCCTGCCCCCCTTCACCTATCACAATGCCAAGGCGATCCCCGCATCCTCCAATCCGTATCTCTGGCTGCGCAACCTCCTTGCCAACAGGCTCTTCGAGTGCCCCGTCGTCTACTGCGAACCTTATGTGATGAACAGCCGCCCTGTCTTCAGCAGGATCCAGATGGGGGATTATCAGGGGTGCCGCAATGTCGGCGGCACGCCGTTGCCAAGCATTTACAGGGAATATGCCGATGCGGTGGCGCAAGGGCTTGCCGATTACTACGGAGGGGCGGCACACTGACCCCTCCCATCCCGAATGCCTCTCATGAAGACCAAAGTCATCGCCATCGCCAACCAGAAGGGGGGTGTCGGCAAGACCACCACCTCGGTCAATCTCGCCGCGGCCATCGCCGAGTCGGGTCACCCCGTCCTCCTGCTCGACCTCGATCCGCAGGGCAACGCCTCCAGCGCGCTGGGCCTGGAGACGGCCGAGGGAAGCAGCCTCTATGCCGCCATGATCGGCCAGACCCCGATGGAGGACCTCATCCAGGAGACCAGGATTCCCAACCTCTGCGGCATCCCCGCCGATCTCGACCTGGCGGGTGCCGAGATCGAGGTCGCCCGCATGGAGGGACACCTCGGCCAACTGCGCAGCGTGCTAGAACCCGTCCGCTCCTCAGGGCGCTTCGAGTATGTGATCATGGATTGCCCTCCCTCGCTCGGCATCCTCATGACCAACGCCCTCACCGCGGCCGACGAACTCCTCATTCCCATCCAGTGCGAATACTACGCGCTGGAGGGACTCGGCAAGCTGGTCGGCGTGATGGAACAGATCCGTGAGTCGGGAGCGAACCCGGGACTGGCCATGAGCGGCCTGCTCATGACGATGCTTGATGTCCGCACCAACATCAGCGCCGCCGTCGTGCGCGATGTCAGGGCCCACTTCGAGGAGGTTGTCTTCGAGGCCGCGATCCCACGCTCCGTGCGCGTGAGCGAGGCACCGAGCTTCGGCAAGACCATCCTGGAATACGACCCCAAGGGACCCGGCGCCACCGCCTACCGCGTCCTCGCCAAGGAATTCCTCGCCCGCCAGAAGAAGGGACTCTCCTTCGTCGGCGCCCCACAGCGAAATACAGAAGGTTAAAAGGTTAAAACTGTTGAATCGTTAAAACGGATATCCCGGGCATCATTAACCCTCACCCCTTTGGTCTTCCGACGCATTGAACACCTTGTAACTTTCTAACCCTTTCACTTTTTTAACACTCCACTGCCCTAACAGCCTTCAGTCTAAACCCCTTTCCTTCATGTCCGACGTCCTGTCCCTCTTCAAGCAAACCGGAGCCCTGCTCCACGGCCACTTCATCCTCCGCTCGGGACTGCATAGCCGCGAGTTCTTCCAGTGCGCCCTGCTCCTGCAGGATGCACCGGTTGCCGCGCAGGTCTGCGGCGAGTTGGCCGAAAAACTCCGTCCCTTCCACACCGAAGTTGACGGGAAGAAGCCGACCATCGTCTCGCCTGCCGTCGGGGGCATCATCGTCGGCCAGGAAGTGGCCCGCCATCTCGGCACCCGGCACATCTTCGTCGAGAAGGATGGGAACGGAGGGCTTGTCATGCGCCGCTTCACCGTCACTCCGGGCGAGCGGTTCATTGTCGCCGAGGATGTGGTGACCCGTGGCGGGCGTGTCCAGGAGACGATCGACATCATGCGCTCCCTCGGGGGAGTCGTCGTGGCTGCCGGATCGATCGTGGATCGCAGCGGCGGCAACCTACCCGACTTCGGTTGCCCCTTCGTCAGCCTGATCCAGATGACGCCGGAAACCTTCCCTGCGGATGCCCTCCCCGAAGATCTCGTCGGCATTCCCGCGGTGAAGCCGGGAAGCAAGTAAGGGAAAGGATGAGGGTTGAAGGATGAAGGATGAAAATCTTTCGTTCATGAGTCTTTTCTCATCCTGCAGGCGTTCCGGCACTACTTCCCCTTCCTGAGTTCCTGAGTTCCATATTCATTCTCCATTCAGGTCTCATCCTTCATGACTTCTGTCACCCGGTTTCTCACCTTCATCCGGTTTTCGCACACGGTCTTTGCCTTGCCGTTTGCCCTTGGGTCGATGGTCGTTGCGGCCGACGGGTTTCCCGGTTGGCGGCTCTTCGGGTTGATTCTTCTCTGCATGGTCTTTGCGCGGACGGCGGCGATGACCTTCAACAGGATCGCTGACTGGGAGATCGACAAACGCAATCCGCGCACGGAAGGGCGTCACAAACTCCTTGGCAAGGGGGCGGCCATCATCACCTGCCTGGTGAGTGCACTGCTCTTCATCGCCACGACGGCCTTCATCAACGGGATCTGTCTTCTGCTCGCTCCCGTGGCGCTTGGCATCATCTTTCTTTACTCGCTCACCAAGCGTTTCACCCATGCGGCGCAGTTCTTCCTCGGATTGGCACTCTCGGTATCACCCGTCGGGGCATGGCTTGCTGTCACAGGATCCTTCTCGTGGCCGCCGATCATTCTGGCGGCCGGAGTCCTCTGCTGGGTGGCAGGGTTCGACATCATCTACGCCACGCAGGATGTCGAGGCCGACCGCCGCGAAGGGCTTCGCTCCATAGTGGTGAAGTTGGGTGTCCCCGGTGCCCTGAAACTCGCGGGGTGGCTGCATCTGGCGATGCTCGCGGGGCTTGTAGCCTTTGGAATCTCGGCCCACCTAAGCCCGATCTACTTCTGGGGGCTCCTGCCTGTTCCCTTCCTGCTCCTCTTCGAGCACCGCATCGCGCGGACGCTCGATCTCGCCAAGATCAACAAGGCCTTTTTCGAGACAAATGCCGTGATCGGCCTTCTCTTTGTCGTGGTGACTACGGCCGATCGATTGGTGCATTAATCCGAGGTTCTCCCGCAGAGACGCGGAGACGCGGAGAGATTTTTGATAGCAGGGCTGATGCTCTTTCTCTGCGACTCAGCGGGAATTCTTCCCCTAACAGTCTGCATCCTAATCTCCTTATTCTAGTCGATTGGTTTCCCTTCGGAGGTCAGCGGTATCTGCGGTGGAGGAGTTTCCTCCGTCGCGGGAGGAGTTACCATGGGAGCCGACACCGTTTCAGGGGGCGCGATGGCCGCCTGATCGGGAGAGGATTCCCCGATGGCTTCCGTCGTCCGGGTCGGCTGTGATGGCTGCGACGGCTCCTCCGGGGCAAGGACGACCGGGGTACTCACCACCTGCGGCGGAGGGGTTGGGGGCACAACCTCCACCGCAACGGGTGGCGAAGACAAGACAGGCGCCGCCACCTCCCTGGTCTCGGGTGTTTTCACCGGGATGGCTTTGCGGATCGGCACGGGAAGCGCCTTGCGAATGCGGACGCGCTTGGGCCGCGGCGTGGGGGTGGCGAAGGCGGGAAGCGCAGGGGGTGCGCTGTCCGCCGCGATCACGGGTACGGGAGGGACACCCTGCGGGCTGTTCCTTACGGCCAGCAGGAGGTTCGCATCGGAGGGATTCACATGATACCCGGCCCCGAAGGGAAGCGCCGACTGGGCCGAGGAGCGATAGGCCACCTCAAGCGCCGGCTCTCGCTTCAGTTTGAAAATCGGAAGGGGGTCGGTGTAGACGCCGAAGAGCTGGATCTGCCACTCACCCGGCAGGAAGCTCCGGAAGGGGAGGCCCGAATCATCCTGAAGGATCAGCGACGAGGTCCGGAGAAGGAAGTTGCGTGTCTCCGAGAAGGAATCGAGCGGGAGCAGGTAGGAGGCGGCTTTCAGGTAGGAGGCCCCGGGACCAAGATCTCCCAGCCAGGAGAGGAATCGGCGGCATTCCTTCCCGTTGGAGAGATCGGCCTGGAAGTAAAAGAGCGTCTGGGACGACCCGCCGGGGCGGTGATAGATGATCTGGACACCGGGCGATCCGAAGGGACGGACCATCTGCACCGAATCGATGACATTTCCGGTGAGAGCAATCTCGGTGTAGAGCACCGGCAACACCCCCCGGAAGGAGCCCTGCACAAGCTGCGGCTTCATCTCGCTGGTGATGAAGTACCCGCAGAAGAGCGAGGTGTGAAGCGCCTCGTCGAGGCACTTGAGGGCGGCTCCAAGGGCGTTGGGATCGAGCGCCTCGGGCGGAGGGACTTCGCCCACCGGTTCGAGCCCGCCAAGCACCATCACCCGGGTATCGGGAAAGAAGGCGTAGGCGTTCAGGAAGTCAGGGCCGCCGAAGAGATAACGCAGGACCCCCCGGGTCACAGGTTGGCGGGAGAGATGCTCGCGCGCCCACTGCTGCATCGCTTCGTAGCGGATCCTACGGCAGAAGCCCCACTGTTCCTGCAGCTCTTTCTGGTGCTGCCGGTATTCCGGCGATTTCTGAAGCGGCTGCAGGAGACTTCCCTTCGGAAGCGGGATCCCTGCCAGAAATTCCGCCTGCTCCTGCGGCACCGATGAGCGCAAGGTCTGCGCAGCAAGGGAATGGCACAACAGCAAAGCGATCACGAGGGCCGCTGCACGCGGGATCCTCATGATGTTTTTGGCGGTGCGATCCATCGGTAGAGAATGAGAGGGACCAGCATGATGCCCAGTCCCGCAAGGGCCGTCCATGGCTTGCTCATCGCGGAGTAGATCAACCCTGCACCCGAACAGAGGATGAATACCAAGGGTGGCAGGGGGAAGAGTGGGCAGGTGAACGGAAGGGTAGTGGCCGTCCCTTCAGGGGATCCAAGGAGGCTCTTTCGGCGGAGGAGAAGCAGGCCGGCTACCCCGAGCATCAGGCAGAGAAGCAGCGGGATCTGGGCAAAGACCAGCACTGCCTCGAACGTTCCACCGGCAATCAAACCGAGCACGAGCAGCAGCTGCAACAGGATTGCCCTGCCGGGAATCCCCTCTTCCGAGCGTCGGGCAAGCCAGCCGAATGCGGGATAATCCTCGCCTACCCGCTGGCTCACCCTCGGACCCGCCCAGACCATCGCACTGATGGATGCCAGCAACCCGAAGGCAATGATTCCCGACATGATCCGGCCACCGTTGGGACCGATCAGGTGCTCGGCCGCGACGCTCCCCACGTTGAGCACCCCGCGAAGCTCCGAGGCCGGCGCGGAGGTGAGGAAGACCGCATTGAGCAGCACGTAGAAGAAGGTCACGGCAACGGTTCCCAAAACCAGCGAAAGCCCCACGATCTTACGTCCCTCCCTCACCTCGCCAGCCAGGTAGGTGACGGCATTCCAGCCAGAATAGGCATAGAGGACGAAAATCAGGGCGATCCCCGAGCTCGGGCGCAGGAGTTCCCGTGCCGACTCGGGATTCGGCAGCAGAACCTTAAGGGCCTCCGGATGCCTCCGGAGACTCCAGATCCCTGCCGCAATGAAGAGGCCTGCCAGCAGGAATTTCAGCACCGTTGCCGCCACCTGCAGGAGGGAGCTGACCCGCAGCGACCTGAGATGAAAGAGCGAGATCAGCACAACGGCGGTGACCGGGGAGAGGCGAGCGGGACAACCGGGTAGCGCGGCATGGAGATAGCTCCCGAACGCCATGGCCGAAAGGGCGATCGGGGCGGCGAATCCCGCGATCAGCGAAACGACGGCGGCCATGAATCCGAGCGAAGGATGATAGATCTCCGAGAGATAGGTGTATTCACCCCCCGAGCGGGGAATCCGGGCCGCCAACTCGGCATAGGAGAGTGCTCCGCAAAGTGAAATCACGCCGCCGAGCACCCAGAGGCAGAGAATCGCAAATCCGCCGCGAAGATCCTGCAGCTGGAATCCCACTGTCGTGTAGACCCCCGTTCCAACCATGGTCGCCATGACAAGGGAGAGGGCGGTCAGAAGGCCAATGCCACCCCTGTTGCCGGACTGCATGTTGCTCGCCATCGCCTAATGCTCTCTATTCAGGAATTCCCCGGATGGATCGGAAGATCCCAACCCGCGGATCGGTGTGAGTAGACCACCTCCACCAGCACAATCACCAGCGCCGTGACAAAGCAGACCAAGCCGGCCACGAAGGTGCAGACCACATACCCTCCCTGCAAATGGAGGCTCCCGCTTGCCTGAAAGAAGAAAAGCTCCAGGACCGTCAGGGTAATCAGCACCCCGCTGAGCACGTCGAAGAAAACCGCGATCGCGCACATGCGCCCCCTTGTCCTCACCTCCCTGTATTCGACCCTGTAATGGGATTCCAGGGCCGGCGTGAGCTTTCCCTCGGAAAGGAGCTCCGCATGGATAAAGCGCATCCGGTCAATTGCCCTCGCGAGCCTGCCGCTGATGGCGGATATCAGACCGACCACGGCCGTGAGCAGAAAGACCGGTGCCAGTGCCAACTGGATCGTCGAGGTAATGTCGCCGTTGGGGATGTTCATGGCTTATCCGGATCCTATCCTTGTGCCGCCCCCACAAAACAAAAGAGACCTCATGCAATTCCATGACAGCGGAAATCTTTCCCCGTCATGGTCTTGTTGAGGCTGCAGACGCTACGCTTACTCCGAATCCAGCTTCCTGAGAACGGCGAGGGCCTTTTTCGGATCGGTCACGCGGAGAATCAAAAGCCCCTTTTTGGCCGAAGGCATCGAGGCAAGATAGCCGTAGTCGATGTTGATCTTCTTGAGGGAGAGCGCCCGCGCCACCCGGGAGAGGCTGCCGGGCTTGTTGTCGTTCTGGATCATCAGGACATCGCTCTCGACGACGAGCGTGTCATGCGCATGGAACAGACCGAGGGCCAGCTCGGTGTTGCTGACCACCATGCGGACGACGGCATGGTCGGTCGTGTCGGAGACGGTGAGTCCGAAGATGTTGATCTTGGCATCGGCCAGTGCGTCGCAGACGGCCGCCAAGGCTCCGGGCTTATTCTCAAGGAAGACCGCCAACTGCTGGACGATCCTGGGAGCCAGCGGATCCGCTTTCTTCATGCGCCCACCCTAGCTCAGGGAAGGGAAAAAGAAAGAAAGAAGACTCCCGAAGAGACACCGGGAAAGCGGATGATTCCTGCCTCCCTGTGATTTCCTCGGATCGCCGGTTGTTTTGCTGACCTAACAGCCTTCAGCCTAAATTGTCTGGCGATCCTCCCGGATCAGCCATCCGAGCAAGCTCGGACTGCCATGGGCATGACTAAGCCTCATTCCCATGAGCCTTTTGCTAAAAGCCTTTTCAGGCTTTCGGCGAGGCGGTGATGGCTTCCGTGATGATGGTCTTGGCCTCGTCCCCCTTCTCCTTCTCGATCGGCTTGGCCGCGGGAACGTGAGGGGTGACCTTCCAGAATTTCGCAAGAGAACCCTTCCAGTCGGCGAGGATGCGGGCGGCCAGCGGGCTGCCGGTCTTCTCATGATGGCTGGTGATGAGGCCCTTGAGCTTTGCCTCGTCCTCCGCGGAGTCGATCCGTGCCGCCCCGACCAACTGGTCGTTGTAGCGACCGAGGAATTTGTCCTCCTCGTCGAGGATGAAGGCCTCGCCGCCGGTCATGCCGGCGCCGAAGTTCTTGCCCGTGGAGCCGAGCACGACAACGGTGCCCCCGGTCATGTATTCGCAACCATGATCGCCGATTCCCTCGACGACGGCGGTGCCGCCGGAGTTGCGGACGCAGAAGCGCTCGCCGGCGCGGCCGTTGGCGAAGAGGTGACCGCGGATCGCGCCCTACATCACGGTGTTGCCGATGATGCTCTTCTTCTCGGGAACGAAGCGATGGCCAGGCAGCGGACGGACGATGATCTCGCCGCCGCTCATGCTCTTGCCGACGTAGTCGTTGCCCTCGCCGGTGAGGACGAGTTTGACGCCGGGTGCCAGGAAGGCGCCGAAGCTCTGCCCGGCGGTGCCGGTGAGGTCGAGCTCGAGGGTGCCCTCGGGGAGACCCTCCTCGCCATACTGGTAGGCGATCTCGCCGGAGACCTTCGTCGCGATCGAGCGGTTGGTGTTGTCGACCTTGTAGGAGAGCTTCACGGCCTTGGCGTCACGGATAGCCTCCTCGGCATCCTGGAGGATGATGTCGTCGATCGGTTGGTCGTGCTCGGGGTCGTTCCGGTCGCGCGTGGCGTAGCGGACGGCTGTCGGATCGTCCTTCACCACATCCTTGAGGAGGCGGGAGAGGTCGACCGTGTTGGCCTTCGGGTGATCGGGGATGTGCTTCTGGCGCAGGCACTCGGTGCGGCCGACCATCTCGTCGATGGTGCGGAAGCCGAGGCGGGCCATGATCTCGCGGACCTCCTGGGCGACGGCGTTGAAGAAGTTCACGACGTTTTCGGGCTTGCCCTTGAACTTGCCACGCAGTCGCTCGTCGAGCGTGGCGACGCCGACCGGGCAGTTGTTGAGGTGGCACTGGCGGACGTAGACGCACCCCATCGCGATGAGGGCGGCGGTGCCGAAGTTGTATTCCTCGGCACCGAGCAGGGTGGCGTGGACGATGTCCTCACCCGTGCGCATGCCGCCGTCGGTGCGGAGGGTCACGCGGTTACGGAGACCGTTGAGCAGGAGGACCTGATGGGTCTCGGCGACGCCGAGCTCCCAGGCTCCGCCCGCATGCTTCACCGAGCTGAGCGGCGAGGCACCTGTGCCTCCCTCGTGGCCGCTGATGAGGATGATGTCGGCGTGGGCCTTGGCCACGCCGGCGGCAACCGTGCCGACGCCGGCTTCGGCGACAAGCTTCACGGTGACGCGGGCGCGGGGATTGACCTGCTTGAGGTCGTAGATGAGCTGCGCCAGGTCCTCTATCGAGTAGATGTCGTGGTGCGGCGGGGGCGAGATGAGCGTCACTCCCGGAACGGAATTGCGGCGGGCGGCGATGTAGGCCGTCACCTTGTGACCGGGAAGCTGACC
>JACCDT010415103.1_pt1 | contig 28494 bp, 31 predicted proteins | sample 7446291 | NCBI WGS metagenome assembly JACCDT01 (sample SAMN15323446, study PRJNA562643) | freshwater metagenome | isolation source: river surface water | place: USA:Blue River Watershed | collected 2017-08-17 | reverse complement strand
CTGCCGGCCAGTTCGCTGCGTTCTGCCAGACTGAAGGTGTCCTGGTCGCCAAGGGCGTCGTGAAGAACGTGTCCGACGTGGTTGAGATCGAGGCTGTGGCCCGCACCAAGGGCAGCAACAAATATACGAACTTTTCGTGGCACGTGGCCCGGTGATATCCATGCCTGCCTTAACTAAAGAAACCCTACAAAAACACATGAGGTATGATCAGGACTCTGGCCACCTCATCTGGGTAGTACCTACAGGGCACAGAGCTAAGGCAGGCAGGTCCGCTGGAGTGGCACAACCAGGTGGGTACGGGCTTGTCGCTATCTTTGGTAAGAGATATCTGGTCCACCACCTGGTTTGGCTCTACCACCACGGTGAGCTGCCCCCGAAACACCTGGACCTTGACCACAAGGACGGGGACAGGACTAATAGCCGGATCGAGAACCTTCGTCTGGTCAGCCGTACAGAGAACCTTGCTGGGGGCAGGGGACGGAGTAACCCAATTCTTCCGGGGGTCATGCCGACCCCGGCTGGAAGATACGCGTCAGCCGTCCACATCAAGGGCAAGAGAACGTATCTCGGTACGTTTGATACGCCGGAAGAGGCCTATGAGGTGCATAAGGCGGCTCATGTGAAACACTTCGGAGAAGCATCTAAGTTCCACCCGGACCACCCACGTAAGATCGTGTATTAGCCCTCCCCCACACGCCCAGAGCCTCGAGGCGGCGTGCAACAAGTAGCCTCGAGGGCCATAGATGTAGGCCCTTATTGGGCCGGACTACCTCAAGGGTAGGGCCCCCTCCAGCAGGGCCTACATCTATGGCTGGCATAACTCAGATGGCAGAGTGCTTCACTTGTAATGAAGATGTCGCGGGTTCGACTCCTGCTGCCAGCACCAAGTTGACATAACAAGAAGAACTACAAAATGGCACAATACCTGTTGGCGGACGTAGAGACGACTGGCGTGGGTACCACAGACAAGATCGTTGAGGTGGCCTGGCTCCTGATCAGCGACGACTTCGAGGTTCTGGACGAGGGCCACAGCCTGATCAATCCTCAGCGCCCCATCCCCGCAGGCGCCAGCGCCGTTCACGGGATCACGATGAAAGACGTTGAGAACGCCCCCACTGCCGACGAGTATTTCTACGATGTCCTGGGCAACAAACTGGGGAGCGTCGACGCCATCTTCACGGCGCACAACGCCCCGTTCGACATGCGCTACTTCGGGCCCTACCTCCCGGACGCTACGCCACAGATGTGCACGCTGCGACTTGCGCGTAAGCTGTACCCGAATGTTGACAACCATAAGTTGGCTACGCTAGTATATGCCCTAGAGTTGAACGTCGACAAAGATCGCTTCCACTCTGCGGACGGGGACATGATCATTCTCATGTCTCTGCTCGGAAAGATGACGGAGGACTTCGGTTACACCCTCTGGGATCTGTTCGAGGCGGCAAACACGCCGATCCAGATGACCAAGATGACGTTCGGCAAGCACAAGGGTGTGCCTCTCAAGGATCTCCCGGCGAGCTACGTAACCTGGCTTCTCAAGCTGGACAACCTCGACCCTGACCTCAGGGCGAGCCTCGGTAACCTCGGTTTCAAGTAATCCTGATGCTGAAATAGCGGGCAGCACAGGAACTCCATAAATACCCCGCAGAAAGGAATCACCATGGTCCAGGCAGTCACTGTTTTCCGTACCTCCGACGACGAAGTGTTCGAGTCCGAGCAAGAAGCCGCCCGTCACGAAGCGTCGATCCAGCACAAGGCCAAGATCGAGGACTTCATCAACCGCCACTTCCCGATCCCGGCGCCGGAGCTGGTCGTCAACGAAGACGGCACCCCGAAGCTGAACGAGAAGGGCGAGCAAGAGAAAAAGGCCAAGCAGAACGCCGGCCGCGGCCCCGCCCGCAAGGCCATCGAACTCTGGCTGGCGGAGAACGCCTGACCCAGGTTCTAGCCCAGTGCAAAAGCCCCTGTCAATTGACAGGGGCTTTTCCTTAGCCAACTGCAGGAAGACAACATGGACATCAATACTTATTCTGCCCTGGCCATGCGCACGGCCGGCACCAAACACCCGCTCATGAATGGGCTCCTCGGCCTGGCCGGTGAGACTGGAGAGGTGGTCGACTACATGAAGAAGGTCCTCTTCCACGACAAGCCGTTCGACAGGAGCGTCTTGATCAAGGAGGCTGGGGACTGCATGTGGTACCTAAACCTCATCCTGGTGGAGATGGGCATCACGTGGGAAGAGGTGCTCGAGGCCAACATCAAGAAGCTCGAGGCCCGGTACCCGGACCTGAGGTTTAACGCCGACCACGCCAACAACCGAGACACGGAGGCCGAAGATCTCACAGTGCGGGGGGCCACCAAGTGAGGGTGAGCTCCGCAGTGAACAAGGTATTGCAAACCCTGCGGATCGACTTGGAGGGTTGGACTTACCTCAGCCGACACAGCGGGACCATCCGGTTCACACCTCCCAGCCTCCTCACCAACGAGGAGTATGCAGGGATCAAGCTCAGGGAGCTTGCCCTTCCCCCTGGAGCCCCGAGCAACGAGGCATTGGCGCAGGGGTTCGACAACCTGGTCCTGAGCCTGAAGGGGGAGTATGACGGGGAGCCGCTGGCGCACCTGAGCGCCTCGACCCGTTTGTTTGTGGGCCGGGACCTGTCCCGGCTCATGTTCCTGGCCGGGACGTGGGCGGACAACGAACTGGAGTACGACGCGGAAAGCAACCGCATGGTCGTGATGGGAGAGTACACCTATGGGCTAGACGGCACAAAGATCTACGGCTACCAAGTCAACACCGACCTTGAGTTTGACATTGCCGAGGCGATGCGGCCGAAGGAGATGTCATGCCGTGAACGGGGGTTCGTTGCCCTGTACAGGCGGGCAGTGACACTTGATAAGCCGGAGGCTGTCCGCGCACTCGAGATGCTGCGTGCCTACAGGTCTGCGCCCTGGACTACGATGGCCAAGTGGGTCCAATACCCGCAGGACGAGACAAGCATCAACATCCTTGGGGAAATCATCTACACGTCACCTGACCCGATAGGTGAACTGTTCAAACGCATGGTGCCGAGAAAACTCACGGCCTCAAAGTTCGAGCAAATGTACGGTAAGCTGGAAAGTCGTGTTTTAGAGCCAGACCAGAAGCTGCGCAGCCGGATCTGGCGGTCTTTGTTCACCCGATACTAAGCAAGGGAGCAAGCATGGCAAAAAAACTTATTGGTCTCGCCGGAAAGGCGGGGGCGGGAAAAGACACGGTGGCGGACTACCTGTGGGAGAAAGAGGGGGCGATCAAGATCGCTTTCGCTGACGCCCTGCGGGCAGCGGGTACGTCGATCTTCGGGCTTGGCCTCATAAACTTCCTTGACCGTGATCTGAAGGAAGCTGAGGTCGAGTACTGGGGTATGACCCCCCGCCGTATGCTTCAGCTCTTGGGCACAGAAGCAACCAAGCCTGTGTTCGGGGACAACATCTGGCTCAAGCGTTGGTTCCTCAGTTACTCCGCTGTTCAGGACACTGACCACGTCGTCGTCCCGGACGTCCGGTTCGACGTCGAAGCGGACGCAATCAGGAACCTTGGCGGAACCATCATCCACATCGTGCGACCTGGCACGGGTCTGTCAGGGGCCGCAAGCGAGCACAGCAGCGAGGCCGGCATCGAGCTTCGAAATGGAGACATGTACCTCAGCAATAGTGGGTCCATCGAGGAGCTGCACCACAAGGTTGACGAGCTTTGGGGGACTATTAAGTGAGCGAGAACCAGTTCAGCGACGAGATCGACCGCGCCAACTACATCGCTGACCTGGCTAACCAGGAGGCTGTGAAGCACTACAGCCTCCTGGCTGCACCTGAGCAGAAGCAGGATGAAAGCGGGGCGTGGGAAACAGAAGAGTGTGTTGACTGCGGAGAAGACATCGAGGAACAACGCCTTGCCATGGGTAAGGTTCGTTGCTTTTCCTGTCAGTCAATCAAAGAGAAGAAGGAGAAGAACTATGCACGATATTGATGCAATGGCTGAGCGCCTTTTCCCGGACACCGGCTTCATCTCTGAAGAGATGCGGCAGGCCCACATCTTGAAGTGGAAGAAGTGCGTGGCCTTCCTCGGCTCTCGTTGGTTAGCCGTCAGTCGCTAATCATGCGCTACGTCAAGAGCTTGGTGCTGTTAGTCGCTATGGGGTACGTTGTGACGTACTCCGTTAAATTTATCTGGGACTACATACAATGAAAAGACTAATCGTGGACTTCTCCAACCTCCTGTGGACTAGCCTCCTTGTTGGCAAGGACGGGGAGAACGGAAGAAAGATCCAGCACAACGGCAAAGAGATCTACATCAACTCAGCGCAGTGGGGCGTGGACTGCGCCACTAACAACCTGGTGACCTGCCTGGAGACATTGAGCCTGGTTCCGTCCGATATCATCTTCGTGGTGGAAACGGGCAACTCCAAGGCGCGGCGTCAGGCCATGTACAAGCCCTACAAGCAGGACCGTGAGGAGCGCCACCCACTCCTGAAGGAGAACTTCCAGAAAGCGAAGGACGAGCTCCTCGCTCTGTTCGGTGGCCTGGGCGCGACCTGGGTGACGCAGCCCCACACCGAGGGCGACGATGTCATCGCCTACCTCGCTGAGCACCTGGGCGGTGAGAAGATCATCTACTCGACGGACGGCGACCTGGCCCAACTCCTGGCCCTACCGGACGTCATGCTCTGGAAGAGCGGCACGCTCGTGGCCAGCAACCCCTACGGAGACTTCGACCCGACCTACATCCGCGTGATGAAGGCGCTGGTCGGGGACGGGAACGAGTACCCGGGCTGCCCCAAGTTCGGCCCCAAGAAGTGGGAGGCGCTGCTCGAGCGCTACGGCTCCGCGCTTTCCGTGCTAGACGGCTGGATGGAGACGCGCAACCTGGACGAGTTGAAGGACGATGTCGCGGACTTCCCGCCGTTCCAGCTCGTGCTCAACAACCTGGACCTCGTCTACACCAGCTACCAGCTCGCCAAGCTGCGCCCCGACTGGGTGAACCTGCTCCGGGTGCCTCTGCAGTGGCACGCAGGCATGGTGCGGCCGGCGACCGACTACCGGCTCAAGAAGTGGGGGCAGCAGGTGCGCCTGATCACGGCCGAGACCTACGACCAGGCCCTGGCCTTCTTTCAGAAGCAACTCCGCGGCACACCCTTCTTCTCGCTCGACATCGAGACCTCGACGCCGGAGGAGAGCGACGAGTGGCTCGCCGCTCGGGACGCCGAGAAGAAGGTCGACGTGCTCGGGTCCAAGCTCACGGGCCTGGGTCTGACCTTCGGGCCGAACAGCCAGTACACCTACTACCTGTCGGTGGATCACCGCGACACGCCCAACTGCACGTCTGAACAGGTGCGCCAACTCGTGGCCCTGATCCCGGACAGCAAGTTCGTGGTCGTGCACAACGCCGCGTTCGAACTCCCCATCCTTGCGATGGAGTGGGCTGACCAGCAGCGCGACAACGGCTGGCATGGCTTCATCCCCAACGTGATCGACAACGCGATCTGCAGCTCCTATGTCGATGAGAACCAGAGCCAAGGTCTGAAGGCGAACTCCAAGCTGTACCTCGGGTATGAGCAGGAGAACTACGAGCATGTGACCACGATGATGGGTGAGCGGGGGACGCTGCCGGAAGGGGGCAAGATTATCAAGACCGTGGAGGAGTTCATCGTTGATGAGCACGGCAACCATGTCATGGTTCCTGTGCTTCAGGAAGACGAAGACGGCAACACGGTCGAGGTCGAGCAGCTCGCTGTGCGCCTGATTGACACCGTCCAGTACAAGATGCGAGAGCTGACTGCTGAGCACGTGCTCTCCTACGGCGCCGATGACACGATCTGCACCGCAGCGCTCTACCGGTTCTTCCGTACCATCATGGAGATGGAGCACACCTGGGACGTGTTCCTTGAGGTGGAGCAGTTGCCGGCGTACGTCGGCGCCCTGGCCTTCACGCAGGGGACCAAGTTCTCGCTCGAGCGTATGCTGGAGCTGGAGCGCGAAGACCATGAGACCTACGCCAAGGCGTGGGCCGTGGTGCGCGAGGCCCTGATCGAGCACGGGTGGGAGGGCACGGTGTGCCCTGTGTTCTCGGAGCTGACCCAGGCCTCCATCAAGGAGATCACCAAGATCACGCTCGGTCTCGAGCTCAAGACCCAGATGCGGACGGTGAGCAAGATCGCCAAGCTGGTGGCCGAGATGGACCACCCTGACGCGGAGATGCTCGCCGGCCTGGTCGAGGCCGGCGACGTGTACTCGATCAACAAGCTCGTCGCCGCCCGGTTCGAGGGTGAGCCGATCTTCGACGTCGGCAGCCCGAAGCAGATGAAGGTGTTCCTCTACGACATGCTCGGTCTGCCCGTGCGAATCGTGAACAACTGCACGCCGAAGGAGCGCACCGAGAACCGTGAGCTGTACGCCGCGGTGTCCCGCCACAAGAAGATCTGGGCAGGCTCGGAGACGGAACCGCCGATCACCGACGAGGAGATGCAGCTCCTCAAGCTCAAGGCCAAGACCGACGACACCGCCGTCGACTTTGCCCTGGCTATGGACCGACCCGGGTGCCCGATCCTGCACGCCTTCCAGAAGATGAAGAAGTGCTCGACGCGACAAAGCTTATTCTATAATACGTACAAGACTATTCGGCACTGGAAAGATAATAAGGTGCACGGACAAGCAGGCCAGTCTCGTACCGTTACTCGCCGGTTCGCGCCCTCTGACCCCAACCTTGCCCAGCTCCCGAAGAAAGGAGAGGGGGTCAAGTTCCGGGAATGCTTCGTGCCGCACCACAAGGATGCGGTCATGGTGTCGATCGACTTCTCTGGCCAGGAGTTGCGCCAGGGTGCAGGCCAGTCCAAGGACGAGAACATGCTTGCATGCTTCGTTGGGGACAACCTGAAGGACATGCACTCCATGACCGCGGCCGGCGCTATGGAGAAGAAGTGGGGGAAGACTGTCCTCGCGGAGATGATCGAGCGTTTCGGGAAGCCGGGTGACGCCGAGTACGACTTGTTCCTGCGCCTGCGCAAGTGCAAGGAAGACGAAGTGGTGGCCAAGATGGCCGATGACCTACGCAAGAACGCGAAGAACGTGAACTTCGGTGCGCAGTACGACGCCCAGGCGCCGAAGCTGGCCGAGACGCTGGTCATCCCGGTGGCTGACGCTCAGGCATTCCTTGAGGCCAAGTTCGCCATGTTCCCTCGGTTCGAGGAGTGGAAGGAAGAGGTTAAGGCTGAGACGTCGAGGCTCGGGTACGTCACCACGTGCATGGGGGCCCGTCGCCACCTGCGCGAGGCGCTTCTCTCGGACAACAAGTGGGACATCGAGAAGGCACTTCGGCAGGGCCCGAACTTCAAGATCCAGGGTAGCTCTGCGGAGCAGACGAAGCTGGCGATGGCCCGGGTGTGGCGTTCAGGTGTGTTGTGGAAGTACGACGTGGTGTTCTTCGCCCCGATCCACGACGAACTGGTGTTCTCTGTTCATCGTGACCACGCACTGGAAGTCATCAAGATCTTCCACGACGCCATGGTAGAGCCTTATGGGGACCTCCCCGTCCCGTTCCTGGGCTCCATCAGCCTTGGCCCCAACTTCGGTAAGCAGTTCGAGGCTGGGGACTGGTACATCGAGGAGAACATCAAGGAGATCCTGGTGAAGATCTTCAGTAGTGAAGTTGCAGAAGTCGCTTAGTGTCATAAATGGAGAAGAACAACAATGAAGAAGTACTCGAAAGAGTGGTGGCAGTCCCTGAAGCCCGAGGTCGTGGGCAAGGAGACAGAGCGCCTCGTGGAGCAGCTCCTGGACGAGGAGAACACCCGGCGCGCTGACTTCGCGTGGCATCGGTTCCCGGACTCCAGGGCGGCGGGGCGCGTGATCGCGGCCCAGCCCTCCGACTACCTGGTGGCCAACGGTAAGCGGACCTTCCTGCTGGAGGTCAAGGCCCTGAGCCATGCCTACCGGCTGCCCAAGGACAAGGTGCGCCAGCTCGCCACCATGCACAAGTTCGACGCCGCGAGCACCAAGGGCGTCATCGTCGTGCACCACTACCTCGAGGGCGTGTGGCGCTGCTTCCTTGCCAAGGATCTTGAGCTCGGTCTCCCGTCCTGGGATCTGCGCCCGTTCCCGACTTTCCCGAGCGCTGAGTTGGCGCTCTCGGCTTACCTGTGAGAAGAACAATGATCAGTGAAAACTTCAAGCCCCTCCTTGCGGCAACCGTTGACCTCGACAAGGTCAAGTTTCCCTGCTACGTATCCCCGAAGCTGGATGGGATCAGGGTCCTGGGCATGAATGGGAAAGCGGTGACCCGCTCCATGAAGGAGCTACCGAACCGGTACATCCAGTCCATCTTCGCATCAGGCATCTACGATGGCCTGGACGGGGAGATCATCGTGGGCCCCGCCAATGCCCCGGACGTGTACCGCACGACCAACAGCGCCGTGATGAGTAAGGCAGGGGAGCCCGACTTCACCTACCACGTGTTCGACCGGTGGGACCTGCAGTACATAACGTTCGACACCCGGTACAAGAACCTTGAGGTGCTTTGTTGCCCGCCAAAGGCCTTCGCGTTACACAAGGTTGCGCTCGTCCCTCAGGTCAAGGTCCACAACCTTGTCGGACTGCTCGAGGTAGAGGCCCACTGGCTGGAAGCCGGCTACGAAGGCGTGATGGGCCGAAGCATCGACGGCGTCTACAAGTATGGTCGTGCCACGATGAAGGAGGGCATTCTCTGGAAGCTGAAGCGCTTTGCTGATCATGAGTATGAAGTCATCGGGTTCGAGGAGCGTATGCACAATGGGAACGTCGCCACTACCAATGAGCTTGGATACACAGAGCGGTCAAGTCACAAAGCTGGCATGGTCCCTATGGGGACTCTCGGTGCCCTCATACTCAAGCACAGCGCTGGTGACTTCCGCTGTGGTACTGGTTTCACTGATGAGCAGCGCGCCCAGATCTGGGCTAACCGTGAGTCGCTGACGGGCAGCATGGCGAAGGTCAAGCACTTCGAGATCGGGGTCAAGGACCTGCCGCGGTTCCCCGTGTTCCTTGGGTTCCGGGCACAGGAGGATATGTGATGGAGTGGCTTTTTGGTGTTGCCCTGTTGGCCGTTTCTTTCGCTGCTTTGGGTCTCGGTGCGCTCATCTGGCTGTCTGTGCTCGAGGAGTGGAGGAAGCGAAACATGCGGTAAGTTGACACACGGCCTATCCAGGCCTAAAGTGAAACCTGTAGGCCCCAGCACAGCGCTGGGGCCGCTTACATGGAGGGCGCCATGCTCATCCTCAATGACCTCCACATCGGAGCCTCCCGCAAAGCCGGGACGACGCCGGCATCACAGGCCGCGCTCACCGAGCACATCCACCAGCACTTCGAGGCGTTGATCAACGCCACGGACGAGGACCACATCGTTATTAACGGCGATCTCTTCGACGGGTTCGATGTCCCGGGCACGGACCTGATCCGCACCTTCAACGTGCTGGACCGCTGGTTCATGAAAGCGCGGCAGGCACAACACCTCACACTCATCGCAGGCAACCATGACTGGAACCCGCGAGCGGACAGGGTTTCATCCTTCCACCTCCTTGCCCACTTCCTCCGAGTGCGCCGAGGTATGTCGGTCGACGTCATCGACCACACCCGAGGATTCTCCAGAGTCGCAGACAGGGTCTGGGCCATCCCTCACATGCCCAACCAGGACCTGTTCGACATCGAGCTCTCGAGGGCGATGGCAGATCGTGGTGACATCCTGCTCCTGCACGCCAACTACGACAACAACTTCGCCGTCGAGTCCGACCACAGCCTGAACGTGAGCCGCGAGATCGCCGGCCAACTCGTCGACCGCGGCTGGACCCTGATATTCGGTCATGAACATCAGGTACGAGTGACGGAAAGCATTGTCATCCCCGGCAACCAAGTGCCCACCTCAGTTGCTGATTGTCTAGGCTGCAAGGGTAAGTACTACCTCACGCTCAGCGGCAAAGAGACGCAACTCAGGGAGTGGTTGAACCTTGAGGAAGACAGGGTATTCACCCGAACCGATTGGCGAAACCTTGACGCTGATCCCGGCTACCAGTTCATCCGTGTAGAGGGTACGGCGACTGCGGAGGAAGCCGCAGAAGTGGTCGATGCTGTGGCCCGGTTCCGGGCCAAGTCCCAGGCCTACGTCGTGACCAACGCGGTCAAGGTCGAGGGCGTGGCTGCATTCGATGAGCTGGCCGAGATGAGCCTTGAGCAGATCACGGCCTTCAACGTGCTCGATGCACTGCTCGAGGAGTTGTCCGAGGAAGAGGGCAAAGTTGTGAAGGAGCTACTGTCATGATCAAGAAATTCGCCACGCTTCTTGAAGAGAAGTTCATGGCCCGCCTCCAGGCTAAGACAGGATGGGGCCGGAACGACGTCATGATCGAGTTCAGGGCTGCCTTGAGTGAAGCGCTCATGGAGATGCTGGAATGATCCGAGTGGCGGGCCGGCGATACTCCTGGCACATAAGAACAACACCACAGGGCCTACTGCACACGCTGTCCAGACGACACAGAGGCGCCACCACGAGTATCTCGTGGGTCACCCTAGTCAGTGACCCTGACCCCAGAAAACGAACCTTGTCGTTCCTGAAAGCGCAACTCAGGGAAGCGGCACGCCAGATAGACAGGAGGATCTATGTTGAAGAAAGTAGAGCTGCAGAATTTTCGTAAGCACACCGACCTGAAAGTGCGCTTTACAGAGGGCCTAAACGTTATTCGTGCCCCGAATGAAGGAGGAAAAACGACAACCCTTGAGGCCATTGCCTATGCTTTATTCGGGAGCAAAGTGCTACGCGATGGTCTCGACAACACTGTGACCTGGGGCCAGCCAACCAACTCGCTCAAGGTCACTGTCGAGTACGGGGACTACGTCATTACGCGCTCCAAGAAGGGGGCTGAGGTCCTGGCCATGGGCCAGGTCTTCGTCACGGGCCAGTCCGAGGTCACCGCGTTCTGCGAGAAGCTCATCGGCGCCGATGGGGCGACCGCGGCCAACCTCATGTTCTCGAACCAGATGGGCCTGAGGGGCGTGCTGACCAACGGCCCGAAGGCCACCGCGCAGCTGATCGAGGACCTGGGCGAGTTCGACCTCTTCGACCGGATCATCGACGCCGCACAGCACAAGCTGCCGCTCGGCGCCGCGACGGTGCAGGCAGACCGGCTGCAGCGCCTGACGGCCGAGCTCGAGGCCCTCACCACGCCTGCGCAGCCAGACGCTGCCGCGCATGAGGCTAACCTCACGGCGCTGACCAGCTCCCTCGCCGCGGCGAAAGAGGCCGAAGCGACCCTGATCGAGAAGCTGGCCGGCGCCCGGGACGCGGTGGCCAAGATGAAGCACGCACGGTCCCGCCGCGCCACGCTGGAGGCCAGCCTGACCAAGGTCGAGGGCAGGCTCAACGACCTGGGCGCCGAGCGCACCAGCGTTGAGGGGCAGGCGTCGCTCGAGGCCCGCGCCACTGCGGGCCTTGAGGAAGGCCTGCGCCAATCCCAGGACCTCGAGGCGCGGCGCCGCGCCTGGGCGCAGTTCCAGAAGCTGCCCCAACCCGCGAGGTGGGACAGGGCAGCGATGAACGCGGAGATCGTCCGCCTCCAGGCCGACATCAGGCATGCCAACGAGACGGTGCGGCAGGCCCAGACCAACATCGAGGTGGCCCAGGCCAAGCTCATCAACAGCAGCACGTGCGGCTTCTGTGGCCAGGACGTGAGCCAGTTCCCGGAGGTAGCCAAGCGCAACGCCGAGCTCGAGGCTGCGATCCTGAGCGAGGGGCAACGCCGAGTCGAGGCCCTGGAGAGCAAGGAGGCCGCGGAGCGGGGCCTGGAGAGCGTGCAGGCACTCTTCCGGGTCGAGGACGAGATCCTGCGTGGCGTCCGGGGCATCGAGCAGTACCTGGAGCGGGACGAGAGCGTGCTGCCGGCGATGTTCTCGTGGCAGGGGCTGCCCCCGCCCGCAGCTGGCGACGAACCCGACTACGCGAGCATGCTCGCGGAGGCGAAGCGGTACAATGATGCCATCCTGAAGGCCAGCACTAAGCTGGAGATGCTCAACCGCCAGATTCACGACCTTGAGGACGACCGGCTCAAGCTCGTGAACGAGCTTCGGGGCCTGTGTCCTGTCTCCGATGAGGCGTTGGCCCAGGCCGAGGCCGGGTTGAAGGAGGGTGAAGAGACCCTGGCTGAGGCCCGGGGTGCCATCATGGACCTGCAGCGAAGCATCGACGGGGCGAAGGCCGACTTCCAGTTCGCCGTCGCCATGCACACCGCCGCGCTCGAGAAGCGCGCCCAGCTCGAGAAGCAGATCAAGAGCACCAAGCAGGAGATCAGCGCGCTGGAGTTCAACAACGCCCTGGTCAAGAAGATCCGGGCAGCCAGGCCGGTGATCGGCAACAAGCTCTGGTCCATGGTGCTGGCTAGTGTGAGCACGGTGTTCAGCCAGATGAGGGGGGAGAACTCAATTGTCTCTAAGGAAAAAGACGGCTTTACGGTTAACGGTAAAAGCGTTGACTCTCTTAGTGGGAGCACTCTTGATCTTCTTGGCCTTGCTATACGTTGTGCACTCACTAAGACCTTTGTTCCAGGGTGCCAGTTCATCGTACTCGATGAGCCGTCCGCCAGTTGTGACGCATCACGCGAAGCTGCGATGCTCGGTTACATTGCAGCTTCCGGCTTTAGTCAGGTGCTCCTGGTGACGCACTCAGATGTCAGTGAAAGCTTTGCCAACAACCTAATCACTTTGTGAGGGGCTAGTATGAAAGAGGTAATTATGGGTATTGTGGCGGTCGACGGGCACGAGGGGCCCGCGATTGCAATCAAGGTCAACGACGGGGACACGGCCATTCTCGCTATTCCCGCCGCTGTTCAGATCTTCGAGATGCTAGGCGATCTGCTGTACCAGGTCGGCGCCATCCGAGATGAGGACGATATGGAAGAAGGAGCGATGCTGCAATGAACATGGACAAGCTGTTGAAGTTCCTCCCTGACGCCAAGGCGGCACAGGGCCGGAGCAAGGACCGTAGCACTAAGGTTGGTGCAGTCGTGTTAGATGACGACTACAACATTCGGGGCTCGGGCTACAACGGGTTTCCCCGAGGCGTTAATGACGACCTGGATGAGCGTCATGAGCGGCCCCTAAAGTACAAGTTCTCATCCCACGCGGAAGAGAATGTCATCGCTCAGGCTGCCAGGGTGGGTGTGTCGCTCAAGGGTTGCACCCTGCTCCTGACCTCGCTGCATCCGTGCACTAGTTGTGCCCGGATGATTATCCAGGCTGGCATTAAGCGGGTACTCGCCCCACTCAAAAAGGCTGAAGGTACGGGTGAGTACAGGGTTGACTGGAATGAAGAGGAGCGACTCGCACTTGAGATGTTTCAAGAGGCTGGCGTAGATGTTTATTTTTATCCTGAGGATTTGAAATGAGTGAAGAGAGGAATCAAGCGAGAGCAATGCTGCTGATGATCAATGGTAGCCTCCTGGAACTTGATCAGGAAGAGCGGGCCAACATCCTGGATACTGCAGAGAGTATCAAATCTATGGCCAAAGAGCTGGCTGGAGATATGGCCCAGGTTGCGGTGGCTATCGCTAACCTTGAGATGAGCTTGGAGGATGATAAATGACAACTAAGCTAATCTGGATTACACCTGATGCTGAGAAGCTGCTTGGCTACATTGCTCGGGTGTCTAACCCACAGAACCAGGACAACGAGAATGTGGAGGGCCTGCTTCGGTATATGGTCAAACATCAGCACTGGTCCCCTTTCGAGATGGTCAGTGCTGTGTTTGAGATCGAAACTACTCGTGACATCGCTCGGCAAATCCTGAGGCACCGCTCGTTCTCGTTCCAAGAGTTCAGTCAAAGGTATGCGGACGTATCCCTGCTACCAGCTGCTCAACTGCGTGAATGCCGCCTGCAGGACACGAAGAACCGCCAGAACAGCTTGATCACGGACGACCAGGCCAAGCACGACATGTGGGCGCAGATCCAGGCCCGGGTCAGTGACGTTGCCCTGGCAGCGTACCAACAGGCTCTCAAGGTGGGTGTGGCCAAGGAGCAGGCCCGTGCTGTGCTCCCCGAAGGCTTGACCCCCAGCCGCCTGTATATGAGTGGGACCCTGCGCTCATGGATGCACTATTGTCATCTCCGCACGCAACCGGAAACGCAGAAGGAACACCGGGTAATCGCCCAGTCGATCAGCGACGAGCTTGCTCTGCAGGTGCCAGCGGTCTGGTCTGCGATGGAGCAACCCTGATGGTGGCCCCTATTCCCCGCGTCAAGGAGCAGGGCGAGCCAGAGGTACGCCTGCGCCGGGGCTTCTTCGGCAAGCTCGTTGTGCAGGTCAGGTACCCCGTCTTTGTGGAGAAGTACCCCTTCCCCCGGAGAGACGGGCTGACTGAGTGGGAGGGCCGGGGCGTGGGCAAGTGGAGGGACGCCTATCCTGGCAACTTCCGAGAAGTCCTGGCCATCATCGACAGGCTGAAGATCAGCGCTGTGTAAATCACCGCCCGCCCACGGAACCACCATGGTTCAGGCCATCGTCAGGTCAGCATGACGAACACCTAAGGGTGCTGCGGGAAAAGCGTGGGCGGGCACCCACATAAGGATAAGAACATGGGTTGTCATTACTGTGACTCCTGGGCCGGCAGGCAACTAGGAGAGAAAGTAGTTTGCGAGGACTGCTACCAGACGGTGAAGTCGGTCCCTGAGGAAGATCGCGTCGGCTACCTCACAGAGCGCCTACAGAAGGTTCACGGGCTGCTGATTAAGCATACGCAGCAAGGGTACCTGATAGACTGGACACGGGAGTTGGCGAGGCGGATTGAGTTCCTGTCCCGGCTCTCCAGCGAACCTTGGCTGCCTACACCTGAGGTAGTGCAGGAGGTTGTGGTACAGCGTTCAGCTAGTGAAGTGCCGGCAACAAAGTTGCCAAAGCCGCTGAAGATTCGTAAGCTTAGGTAAGGCTGGGGGCAGGGAGCATAAAAAGCCCCGCGCCCTCAAAGAGGTGCGCGGGGAAGGCCCCTACGGCAAACTAGAAAGCAACGCCAGCTGACCATCCTGTTGCCTTGTAGGCAGACAGGACTGCCTCATCTTCGATGAAGGCCATCCAGCCGACGCGAGGCGTGCCCAGCGCCCAGGCTGACCCCGTCCACACTGCGACCTTGTTCTCGTGCGTGGCCCAGGCGCCCGTGGCGGCAGGGCCGACGATGTAGGTGTCGCCCGCAGCAGGGGACGCCGGGGGCGTGCTGAGGCCCCGGTCCTTGACGCTGAGGTGGGTCCCAAATCTGCCCAACCACAACAGGTTCGCGTCCATGCCGGTGTGCCAGGAGTTCTCCCCCAGTGTCCAGCCATATTGAATACCACTTCTAGGTTCAGTTTGTGCTGCCATCATGCACCTCCGTAGGAATTGCCATAGGTTGTCCCGTAGCCTGCGCGCAGGAACGGAATGTCGTGGATCTGGTGACTGTCCAAGGTCGACCTGGTAGCCCAGACCTGCAGCCTGAGCGCACCGTAATTAGCCCCCATCACTGCGGGGGTAAATGAGTGTGTCAGCCCTGTAATGCCTGACTGGGCCGTTATCATGGTTCCAGCAGCTAGAAGCAGTCTAGCCGTGTACGTGGTGCCGGCCTCCGGCCCAATGCTCCCTGTCTCCGTCCCCACGAGGGAGACTGTTTGCTGCAGCCGATCTCTGTGTACCCAGGAGACGCTGATGTCGGCATCGCCCGGGACACTGCTGGGGTAGGCTAGGCTGTTGATCCGTATCCGCTGCGGCGGGTACGGCCTGGCCTGCCGCCCTGACAGGGTGCGGCTCTGAGTCGTCGCCGAGTTGATGGCCAGCGTCCCTCTGCCAGTCGTCGGCAGGAGCCTTATCCTGGCTGTCTCCCCGGTCGCATATTCCACGCCATCCGTCTCGCAGGTGTCCTCTATGAAGAAGAGACGCGCCCCGGAAGTGTGGATGGTGGGGGCTGTGTCAAGCACACCTCTCAGCACCGTGATGGACGAATCACTGATTGCAGTAACGGCAACAAACTCGTTGTCAATCAGGGCATAGGTTCCAGTCGAGACCAGGGCCAGATCGATGCCGCTATTGATAGCCCACACCGTATCGTTGAACGTTGTGGTGGTAGCTAGAACTGCTGTTGGGCAGAAATCAACAGTGTTGGCCTCCTGCCACGTGTTCGTGTTGCCTGGGTCCGTGTACATCTTCGCGCTGACAGCGTCACCAGAGGGCCTGACGCCTGTAGCCACTACATAGGCTGTAGTAGCGGGTAGAGCCTGGGCAGCTGCCTCACCTAGCCTGGGTACAAGCTCCCAGTATGGAGCCTCTATCGTAACGTGGTAGGGGCAGGGAGCAGGAACACTGACAGGGTTGGTCCACGCGCTGGGTGGGGGTGCCGCGTAGATTGCTGCGGCCGTACCAAAGACATCCTCGACGGCAGTGATTCTGATCTCGTTATTATCTACAGCCCCAAACTCTATATTGGTCACACGCATGACCAGCGTGGCCACGCCAAACCTCGGCCAGTTCAGTTTAAAGACGTCACCGACATTCAGGCTGTACGCGACCCTGTTTGTGTATATCGTGCAACTAGCAAGGGGAGTGCTCAGAGCCTTGAGCGATCGAGCGGCAACCTTCGTTGCATTGGTACCTGTCGTGATGCCAGGGAACTGGAGGGTAGTGCCGACCGTCGCCCCTTGCTGTGCCACCAAGGAAATATCCTGGACCGTTACTGAGTTGTCTTTCCCTGTGCTCCCGTCCCAGTACTGCACTGTGACAGAGTTGATCAGCTCCCCGATGGTGTTCCGCTTGAAGTCGGTAAGCTTGGAGACATTGCTCTCGTTAAGCTCCAGGAGCGTGGCTACGTTGTACCCTCCACGAATCAGCTTCAACACGAATTTGCCTGTAGAGCGGCTGACATAGAGGCTGGCATCGATGTGTTTCAGGACCTCCGACAGGAACTCATTCAAGGGCATTGACCTGTCCCACAGCAGAGACAGACCCAGCCCCTCGGTATACAGGGTGTCTGCGGCAGCTGAGAAGGCTGCGTCGTCGATGTCAGCCTCCGGGTACCCCATACCCCATGAGGGGTCTGTAAGGCACTCACGAACGATGTGGGCGGCATTCATGTCGTCGCCAACGGCGACCTTGCTCGAGTACCACTGTGGCTGGCCATCCAGACGGGTATTGCGCCGGGTGGCCCAGAAGGCCCAGCTCTTCAGGTAAGGGTTCTGGCCAACTAGGACCTGACGTAGCACGGCGCTCAGCACACCCCTGAATGCCGGGATGTCAGTACCAAGCTTGGACTGGAGGTATGAGTTCCTGGTCTGGGTGGTTCCCCCCATCATAATGTCGACCACGCCGCTGACCCCGCCCTCACGGCTCTCCCCACCAAAAAGGTCTGGGGCGTTGATGGTTACGCCGCCCCCAGTGGATGTCCCCGTCCAGGCCTGACGCCCATCAACCTCGATGGCTGTCACAGCATCCACGGGCCCGTGACAAAGTACCATGTGCATACCGACATAGTACCTGTACCCCACGGTAACTTTCTTACTCTTCCCCACGTGCCACCTCCACCGCGGCTATAACCATGGCGTCATGGTTGGACGCCTCAAGTAGTGCCTGTGCGTCCACACCGTTTACGAGGAAGTCCGAGTAGTCGAAACCATACCGAGTCAGCAACTCGCGTATCCCGCGACTGCAGTAGAGCAGCTTACGGCAGTGCTCAATTCTGACAACAACATTGGTCACTTCTTGCCCCCTTTCTTCCTGATCGCCTCAAGTTTGATGTCGCCGTACCAGACGACATTGGGGCCCTCTAGTTTTCGCTTGCCGAAGAGAACCGGTATTTCCCGCCCGACTTCAGCAGTCGGCGCCTTGATCTCGTCCAGCCCCGGGGGCTTCGCACCCTGGGGCTTCGGCATGAGCGCATAGCTGACAACGAAAGACGCAACCCATAGAGCCACATACCACCACATAAACTACCTCACACAATCGAGCTGAGAGTGAACGGGTTCTTAACGGGAATCCACGGAAACCCACCAAAATTATCCAGGTTGTTGAACTTGGTGTTGCAAGTTGTCCTTAGGTGGTCACAGCCAGGGTACAACCTCAGCTCAGCGCCACCCGTGAGGGCATTGAAGGGTCGGGAGATAGTGATTTGGTCAGAGCTATGCGCCACAATAAATCGACTGCTAAAGTCGGGTGCCACTACCATCCCACCAGTAAAGTACCCGCCCGGGAATGCCCCTGCCCCTTGCACAGTTAAGGTGACGCCACCAGAGACAGACAACAGCGAACCGGCCATCAGGTACGCCTCCTGATTAACATTGCAGCCCCGGGTATATAGCGTGTGCCGGCAGCTCAGCTCAAATTTGGCGCGAAGCCCTGGGCGCTTGATAGACGTAAATACAGACTCGCACTCCACCTGCACAGTGTTATCGCTCGCCTTGGCGCCGACCACCCGCCCTTTCCAATACTGGGCAAGTTCCTTATCCGGGTCCGTCAGGTGGAGCCTATACACGTTTAGCGTAGTGACCAGGTCAGGGGCAAACCCCAGGAACTGGGCAGCAAACTCGTCCCCCCTCGGGAACGTTAGTGTCAAAGTCTCTTTCAGTGCGTCCTCGCCCTGTTTTATCCTATCCCGCTTAACGGGGGAGGGGATAAAGGTTCTAGCCAGGCTCGTAAACTCCTGGGTGCCGGTGGTGAAGTACCACTTACTTAGCCCCTGAATAAACTCGTAGCACTCAACGGGGGCGCCGCTAGAAGTTGATGCCTCATAGGCTGCATATGTCATTCTGGCACCTCGACAACGGAAATGCTGACTGAAATTTGGCCATTATACTCGTGATTCAGCTCCACCGTGTCAGAGTCGAGTCGGACATGGGAGATGAAACAAACCATGTCAATGTCATTGACCGTGGCCGTAACCCCGATCGTCGCGTCGAGGCTCAGGGTCTCAGTCCCATCGTTGTTGGCCGTGCCGCTTAGAACCCGTTTGAAGATCCGAGTGCCACTCTTGAGCTGAATCATTATGTCCTTGACACCGTAAAGGACGGGGTAGTTAATCGCCTTGACCACAAGTCCTGACGAGGTGGAGTTAAAGTCAGCGGTGACCTCGAGGTCTCCGTTCCATGACGGCAGCCAGAAAGATTTCTGCTTCCCCTGCAGGCTGTGGAGCCACTTCCTAGCCCGCCAGCGTTCAGCCCTGCTCTTAGTGCTGAACGTAAGAACCTGGTGGTGGTCAACCCAATTGGAGGTGATGTCTACCTCTACTGGGCCAGACCCGTTGTCGAAAACGTCTATGGCCCTCGATATTCTCTCTGTGACATCACCAACCACGATAGTTCGATCAGTAACCACATCCTTTCCACGGTGCTGGGGATAGTCAATACTCGCGCCAAGGTGCTTGTTCTGTGTGACGGAGAAGGTTGCCTTTGACACAACAACGTCATTACCTGCCCGCGTGTAGTCAATACCGCTGTAGGCCCTAGCAAACCTCAGCGGGGCAACGTAGGCATTAGTGAAGTCCACTGTGAGGGGGAGCTTCAGCGTTACGCTACCAGGCTGGACTGTAGTTATCTCAACAGCAAGTTCCTTGCTGTTGCTTTCCCAGATGATTACTACGTCATTTTCCCTGTAATCTGCGACGGTCGTGTCCACGGGTAGGAACGTTGTTCCCATGGGGAGGGGGCCGACATGCGACAACTCTGACCAGACAGGGACACCGTAGACACGGTGCGCCCACTGAGAAGAGATTGCCTTGGCCTTGCTGAACTCCTCAGGCGTCAGCATGTAGGTATAGCTGAATGCCTGACGAGCCTCAGACCTGAGTGCCAGTCGCTGCTCTGTACTAAAGCTTTTGATAACGTCTGTCTTCCACTCCAGAGACTCTCTGTGGGTGGTTTGAGGTATGAACGGCCACACGAGAACGCGCCGGCCTATAACGCTGAGCCGCGCTTGCTCATCCGGGAAGGCAAACACGTATGCTGCGTCGATTATCGGAGAGCCTGAGGTGCCGACCTGGAGGGTGTACGTACGGGACTCGAAGACCCCAAACGTTGTGGGGGCGGCATAAGGCTCAATCAGGGTCATCCCGTCCGTGCCTGACTGGGAGATACCCGACAGCAGCTTTGTACTCCTGTGCGCGTTCCACACCTCGACAGGCCTGGTCTGGGTAGAGAGCAGGTTCCCTACGTTGAGACTGTCGGGGACAATGTGAACCCTGTTGTAGTAATCCGCACCAAAGCCAGGCTCAATAGCCCCATACACGGGAAGCTCTCTTCCAGGGTACGGGGCACTGCTGGACAATGCCCCACGTATATCGGACTTCGCAAGTGCCTCGCCGGATGCCTGAGGTGCAGTGTTGTCCCCAAGCTGGGTGGACATGTCTGCCAGCGGCCCTGTGGGGGTAGGGCCCACAGGGATTTCGAAGACCCCGACTAATTCAGCCACTATGCCACCTTCTTGTACGCGATTCCGCGCTCGAGCGTGAGCCCGCCCTTCTGGTACCACGGGAACACTTTCCACGTGTCACCACCGAAATTGAACTCATCCCCTGGCAAATAGTTGGTCATGTCCATGTGTCTCATGCCGGGTATAGTCCCTACGGGGTAGTTGTATGCCCCGGAGTAAACACCGACGACATTGGGGCAGAGTATGGCTACTCCGTTTAGGGGGTTCGGGGAGAGGTTTGACAGCTGCTTGTTGTACGTGTCGCCCCCCGAGCAAGCAAGCCTTAGCCCCGTCGTGTCGGTAAAGTGCCCCCCAGACCCGGCCCAGTTATTGATGGAGTTGATGTTAACTCTCACCATCGAACCAAACCCTCTGCCACTGGCACTGGCAGAAGAGGACCCGCTGCCCCTGAAGGGGTAAAACTCCAGCTGGGAGCTGTCATCTAAGCTGTTCGATGGCCAGTTGCTGGTGACGGTCGCGGTGATATGCTCACCGCATGTCGCATAACAGAATCTACCTCCGCCCTCTGCAGCGGGGTTGAAGAGGTCCAGCGATCCACAACCAAATCGCAGGAAAGAGCCTGTTGCTATTTCCACCTCAGCATAGACAACCTTCGGATCTACCGAGAAGAAATGGTAGGCTGGGAACGGGCCGACTGTGGTCACAAGGGGGAAATGGACTGCGGCCTGGTCAGTCGCGCCCGGAGTAAATCGCTGAGGGTACCCAGGCTGCCTGTCCCAGGCCAGACCAGCATCGTAGCCGTCTGAGCCGTTGAGGCTTAACCCAGACCTGACGTCAGCGCTACCGTTGAGTAGGGCGGACTCATTCGCATAGCTTCTGAAGTTGAAGAACGCGCCCGACCTCGAAATACACAGTTCACGACCACTGCCAGCCGTCCCCCACCTGTTGACACTCCAGCCCAGTGAAGAGGCGAACAATCGGAATTTGTCCAACAGGTCATTAATGTCGCTCGATGTTCCAGTTTGGTAGGCCATGCCATCACTCCAGGGCCAGTGCCCAATAGTTGTTCAGCGTTGTTCTGTATGTGTTCTGGAATATCACGTGCACCTTTCCGCCAATCGTAGAGGTATCCTCGGACGTGACGTTAAACCCAGAAACGAAGTAGGTGCCCTCTAGCTCACCTAACACGGCTCGAGTGGGCCCCCGCTGGATGGGTATGCAGGGCTGGAACATGTACCCCCCACCGTAGCAGTCCCTGTAAGGCCTTACTTTACCAGTGGGGGATGAGTAAATACTGTGTGGCCACACACATCGCTGAACTCCACCAAACGTAGAGTCAATGACGGTGATCCCCGAAATGTCCTCTTGGTTGCTAGAGTTGGCGTCGGCATCCGCATACTGAAGCCAATCACCAGCGCCAGACCTGATGTTCAGGGTGCCGCTACCAGACGAGGACGCACTACCTGTATTGGACCCTGGGCAGCAATACACACCTCGCACCTTATGGGCGTAGGAGTACAGAAAATCAGAAGAGCTGGACAGGTGCGACCCCCCAACTACCAGGGGGTACGGGTACTGCCCAGGAGTGGCGTAGGGCATGAGGAACCCAAGGTACCCGGACTCGTAGGTGTTGGACACCTTGAGGGCTAGCCGGAAAGAGTTGCCCGACGCCACGAACCAATACTTCATGGCCCCTGGCCACCCAGGGACCATTGGGCATGCCCTTGGTTCTGGTATGCCGTACCCCACCATGGCCCCCGGCTGGTTGTACCACGACTCTACAGAGGGGTCATACCCCGTGAACCCATTCAGGATCAGGTTTTCCCAGCCTCCCGTGCTGCTTCGCACAGACTTAATTCCTGTGAATATCTCCTGATTGGCAGCAAAGCCTCGTGACTTAAATATGACATTACTGCCATAACTGTTGACAATATTGTCGCTAACATCGTACATGAGGAAAGAATACCACCCTAAGTATGTGGCGCTATACCCGCCTCCTGTTATTGTTACCCGCCAATACTCGTAGTTAGTAGAAGCAGGGACAGAGATAATAACTTTGCTACCGGCCCCGGGCTTTGTAAATGAGGGTGAGTGAACCAGTGTCCAGCTGCTGCCGTCGTTAGACCCGTGGAGGTTAAACGACGTGGGCATAAAGTTGGCGAAATAACTATCATGAGTAGAGGTGATGACTATCTTCCTAACCTGCTTAGCCTGGCGCAGCCTGAGCGTAAAGTAGCTCAGGTTAACGGAGTAGTTGCTAGCGTAGAACACGTTACCCGATGAGGTCGGGGCACTCACGTTACTGAGCATAGGGTCAGCGTTGAACGTGTGGGCTATGTTTAGATTATTCGAGTTGAGGTTTGTATCGATAGAAGCCACGTTGTCTACGGTGCTCCTCACAACCTGCCACTCCTGGTTGAGCCCGACCAGGGTTGCGTTGGTGGTCAGAAAAGTTGTGATCTTCGCCAGCAGGTCCTCTACACCAGTGGCCGTACCAATCTCGTATGCCATACTTACCTCAAGTGCTAAGCGCAGTTCTGTTGCGCTGGATGACGTTCATGATGAGCTTCTCGCCGTCGTCCGTACCCAGGAAATCCCCGACCAGCTTCGGATCTAGGACGTTGACGATGCGGGCGTTCAGCGTCGGGGGCGCAGCCGGCGCCGCGGCCTCTGTGCGGCCTGACCCGCGGAGCAACTCTGCGGTCTTCTCGCGGCTGGTTACATTCGCAGGGCCCTGGACGATCTCCGGCCCGTACTCACCGACGATACCCCACTTTCCGCTCGGGATTATACCGCCCTTGTCGTAGGCGCCGGAGTAGCTGATGCTCGAGATCTGCCCGATCAGCGCCGACATCGAGGCCATGATCGGGCCTATCTGGGCCCAGCCCAACGGACCCTGCACCGCCATCGCGGCAGAGATCGCAGTGTACATATCCATCGTCGCCTTGGCCACGGCGAAGGCCTTGCTCGCAGCGAACATCACTCGGTAGGCTTCGGACTGTTCGCCAGCAATTGAACTCGCCAGGCCTGCCATGGCGCTGGTGATCTGCTCACCCGCAGTCATGAAGTTCTGGACGCCCTGCAGCCGCAGTTGCGCGAGCTCCATCTGGTACTTGAAGGTCAGGTCCATCTCAAGCTGGTGCTGGAGGTCCAGGTTCTCCTTCGTGAGCGCCAACATCCGCTCTCGCTCCGCGAGGTACCGGGCTTCAAGTGCCGCCATCTGCACTTCGTTGTTGTCCGGGAACATCCCCGCCAATTCAGTAGCGTCCGACCTTCTGGCAACTTCCTTGCCGTTGGCCTCCGCGTTCTTCAGGCGGATGAACGACTCCATGTCGCCGTCGACCATGGCGCGCTGCAGCAGTTCGCCGTTCTTCGCGTTCCACTCCTTGACGAACTGCTCCTGGGCGCTCAGGCGGTTGCTGAACGACTCCGACTCCACACGCTCGATCTCGCGCAGGAATTCCTTCTGACTGATCTGAGCCTTGAGCTGGGCTAGGGCCTTGTCCGTGTACGCCTTGGTCGTGAGCTCCTGCTCCTTCTGGAGGGACTCGGCCATGCGGCCCATCAGGTCCTCCCGCATCGCCGAGTCCTTGACGCGGGGGAGGGCCTCAGAGATCGCCTTCCGGACTGCGTCCTCGCGGTCGATGCCCTTCTGGATCTCGAGCTCGGCCAGGGCGTCCAGCGTGTCCTGGTACTCCTTCTCCCCGACCATGCGAGCGTTCTTGCGCAGGTCGAGCCCCTTCTTATAGAACTCGATGGAGGCAAGGGCTTGCTCGTACTCTGCGTTGGCGAGCTTGGACGCGCTGTCGGCTTCCTTCATAGGTGTACGGTCGACGCGGCCTCTGCCCCCGTTCCCGCCCAAGGGGAATGGGGTACCAATGTCGATGGGATCTGTCTTGTCGATTACCTTCGGACCATCAACCTTAGCCTGCGCCGCGGCCACCTCATCGAGCGCCTTAGCCCTAGCCCTGAGGGCCTTGTTATCCTCCTCGATGTACTTAAACGTTGGTATGTGCTCCCGCTGCCAGGCAGCAGTACCCATAACGTCCTTGTATCGCTTATTGCTTGCCTCGAGGGCCTTAGCTGTCTCGTCCTTACCAAGGGTGGAAATATCCGTGTCACCTGACAGGCCAATGTCCTTTCTGGCGTCCGACTTGTACTGGTCGTAGGTCGGCCCCTTTATCAGCATGCCCTCATTGCTCTTGACAGGAGTCCCGATGTCCTTGTAAGCGATGTAAGCTGCGCTCGCAGCAGCCATCCCACCGGCCGCAACAAGTGGGTTCATCGCCAAGAACCTGATGAAGGTCAGGACTGCAGAGTTAGCGGCTAGCTTGGCCCCCAGCTCCCCGATACCACGACCGAGTGTGCCGAGTACACCTGCTGTAGTGCTTGCTGCAGAACCCATCCCTGACACGGCCTTGCCCATCGTGAAGATGTCGTTGGCCACATTGACGACCATGCCCCCGGCCTTTAGCGCCAAGTAGGCAGCAGCCATCTTCTTGAGCCAGTCCTCATTCTCAATCAGCCACTTAGCGAGGTCGGCCAGGCCATTGACCATGGACTTAACCCCGTCTCTGAAGCCGTCACTTCTGAAGACGTCCTCCATAGTCTTAGCGAGGCTAAGAAGGGACTGCTCGCTACCCGAGAACGCCTCCATGAAGGCGTTCTCAAGCGCAGACCCTGCGGTCTGGAATGCAGTCTTAACGTCACCATCCAACCCAGAGACCAGCCGGTCAAGGAGCCCTGCAGACTTCTCATTAGCCTTGTCCAGCCCTTCCTGAAGAGATGTCAGGTCTTCTATCAGCACGCTGAAAGGTCTGCGCCCTCGTTCGTTCAGCATATTGGCGTCGAACTGCTGCTTCTGGGCGGCACCTAGCTCCCTATACTTCTCGATAACCATCTGCAGGTACTGCAGCGGGTTATCACGCCCCTTGACAAACATGTCCATGCCGAGGAACTCTCTAATCTTGGCAGCAGCCCGGTTATTCGGGGCACCGAGTAGGTCCTCAAACATGTTGCGGACGAGGGTGCCAGCGTTGCCGCCAACAAGGCCCCGCTTGCCCACCCGCTCCAGAACGACAGCAGCCTCTTCAATGGTCAGGCCGTAGCGTTGGGCGAGACCAGTCATGTTCTTGAACGACTCTGCAACGTCGTCCATGCCCGCCTTGGTCTGCACAGACACATAAGCCATGGCGTCGCCAACACGCTTCACGTTCTCTGTATTTTGCGCTGCGTTATCAGTCATGAGACTGAAGTTGTACATCGCGTCCGTGAGGCCCTTGGTGGCTGTCTCCATATTCGTCTCACCGAATATGGTGGCAGCCATCACCGTGTTCAGCATGTTGAGGCCGTCCTCAGCCTTAACACCGGTCTGCGCAAGGACACGAAGGCCCTCCGCAGCCTCGAGCGCATTGAACTTAGTGCCGTCAGTGACCTCGATCAGGCGCTTGCGAATATTCTGGATTGTCTGCTCGGGGGCTGGCCCGTCTTCTTGCAGAATCGCAGCAAAGCGGGCCTGGTAGCTAAGCTCTGCCCCTTCCTTGAATGACTTGGAGGCGGCAATAGTAGCCGCAGAGGCGGCAGCCATAACGGCCACATATTTACCATAGGTCAGCCACAGGGCACCAAGGGCGCCAGAGACGCCGCGCAAGGCGGAATGGACTGCGTGCTGGCTCTCTGTGAACGCCTGCGCGTGCCCGCCACCAGCCCTGTACTCCTTGCCCATCTTGCCGAGGGCAGTGGTGAGGTTGTCAGTTTCCTTGAGGCTCCTGGCGGCTGCGATAGCCTGTGCAGAGTAGTACTTGGACGGGTCCATCCCGGCGTCCATCAGGCTCCTGGCCTTCATCGCCTGCGACGCCTGGCCACGAGGCCCTGCCTCCAGCCACTTACGCTCGAGCATCTCCATGCGCTTCAAGTGGGCCTGGCGCATGCTGTACTCTTCCACGTCCCGCTTCTCATTGATGGCTCTGTAGCGCAGTGCCTGAGCTTGGCGGATGTTGTTCAGCTCGATGTCACGCTTCTGCTCAATGGCCCTATACGAGTCCCGCATCCTCAGCATGCCCGTCAGCATGTCCTGCTGCTCTGCGGCTGAGGCTTTCTGGAGGGCTGTCGTACGCCTCAGATCCATCTGTTCAGCGATGGACTGCATGCGCCCCAGCTTCTGGTATGATTCCTTCATCTTGTACATGCCAGCAAGCATGTCATTCTGTTCTGCGGCTGCAGCTTTCTGGAGGGCTGTCGTTCTCCTCAGGTCCATCTGCTCTGCCAGCGACCACTGCCGACCCAGCTTCTGATACGACTCCTTCATCTTGTACATGCCAGCAAGCATGTCGTTCTGCTCTGCGGCTGCCGCTTTCTGGAGGGCTGTCGTTCTCCTCAGGTCCATTTGCTCAGCAATGGACTGCGTACGCCCAAGCTTCTGGTAGTCGTCACGCATCCTGTACATACCAGCCAGCATATCTTCCTGCTCTTTGGCAGCGGCCTTCTGTACAGTTAAGCCCTTAACGTAATCCTGGCTATACTTACCAGCCTCTCTAAAACTGTAGGAAAGTCCGTTGATCACAGCACGGTAACTAACCATTGCAGCTTTTGAGTTGTCAGTGGCACTACCCTGCTTAGCCAGCGTTGCACTGAGTGCACTGGAGCTGGACTTCAGCTGTCCAATGGTTGTCAGTGTACTGGCCAGGGTTTCCCTGTACCTCTGCATTGACCGCACAGACGTGCCTCGTGCTGCCTCCAGCTTTGCAATGGAGGCAGCCATCTCAGAGGCGCCAGCGCTGAGTTTCTTATATTCACCAATGAGCGCGCTGGCAGAGACCCCGTCCATGGCCTTGTCCAGGGACTTGAGCCGTGCCTCTAGCTCGGCTAGGGCAACCTTAGCCTGACTGGTGTCAAGAATAACCTGGTTGTTTTCACTCATTTTGTCTGGCCTACTTTTGGATTGCTCTGCCGGGTACGCTCTGCGTAGTGCTCTAGGTAGATATTATCCAGGGTTCGCACTACTCGGACAACATAAAGCCTACTGTCAACATCATCAATCCTGGCGATGTCTAAGTAGGCTTTAATTTCAGTAAGGGGTATGGGGCCGGGTCCAGCTTCTGTTATCAGCCTACTGCTGTTCAGCAGATTGTACGCACCCCATACGCCCACTAGGTCCCCAGAGAGTGTTGGCTTTTCTGCCAATCCTTGGGGCGTGATACCAGTGGCTTCCTGGATCTCCAGCAAGGTCTTCTCTTCCCGACCCCACTTGAGAACCCACTGGTACCACTCGATCAGTTTTTTTCGTCTTCCTCAGCCTTCTGGGCCTTGAAGGAGTCGAAATCGTCTGCGAGCTTCACGATCTCACGGCGGAAGTCCTTGATGCCCAGCAGCATCTCGGCGTTGGTGAGTGAGTAGGGGAGGTCTTCACCTTTGAACTTGACGTTCTCCCAACCCAGGAGGATGGTCTTGGCAATGACCTTGACCATGATCTGCTCAGCCAGTTTGTCCGCGGAGTCGTCCTTGCGTTCGAGCGCCTTCTGGTTGCGCTCGTACTCCTTCGTGAACATCTTCGCGTAGGCCTTGTTGCCTGCGCGGGCAATCAGGAAACGGGCGTCGCCCACCTCCATCCAGGTGCCGTTGTTCTCGAGGTCTTCGTTCACTGCGTAGGTAGCAAAAATGTCCATCTTGGACTCCTTATTATTTTTGACAGCTTGTTTTGGCAGACTTTGCCCGGTCTGCCAGCGGGTGGGAGGAGACTTACAACCGGTCGATGGCGATGGTCTTGCCCGTCGAGTCCATCAGGCCCTGCCAGTTCATCGACAGCATCACGTCCTGGTTCAGGCCCCCGGCAGTCACGCCACCACCAGAGAACTTGACCTTGTCAGCGGTGATGACGTAGCCGTTGCCCAGGCCGTCTCGCACGAACCACGACAGCGAGCTGGAGGTGTTGTTCACCAGCTTGTCGTACATCGTGCCATTAGCCAGGTACATCTCAACCGCGCCGCCAACGCTCACGGTGCCCGAGGCAATGCCTACGAAGCCCATGGTGCCAATGGCGTCCTGGCCACGAAGTGCGTTGTCCACGTCGAGGTT
>JACCDT011067494.1_pt1 | contig 28544 bp, 38 predicted proteins | sample 7446291 | NCBI WGS metagenome assembly JACCDT01 (sample SAMN15323446, study PRJNA562643) | freshwater metagenome | isolation source: river surface water | place: USA:Blue River Watershed | collected 2017-08-17 | reverse complement strand
TTATTTATCAGTAAAAAAATATCAAAATCTTTACAAAGAAAGTGTCTTGAAACCACTTGGTCTTAAATCAGCTACTGGTTTTTGGTATGAGAAATCTAGAGAAGCAGGGAATAAATTGATGGGTTGTTATATATAAAAATTCAGAATATTGTTATTTTTCAAGATTTTTTTTTAGTTTCCATATTAAATCTTGCTTTTATTTGTAGTATATGCTATTATATGCAAAGGGAATAGTTCTCTAAAAAATAAATAAAAACTTAAAAAAATAAGTATGAAAACAACAAACAAATCTATTTTGCGTGCTTTGGCATGTGTGCTTCTTATTGGAGCAAGTACAAAAACTTTTGCAACAGGGCTTCCTCCTTTGCAGGATACAATTCTTCTTGGTGGTAAACAAAATTCATCACCAAATTATAATGATAATTCTGATTTATCAGCGTGTATTGTGCAAACTTTGGATGGAGGTTTTATTGCAGTTGGTTCATCAAATTCAAATGATGCTGATTTTACTGGTAATCATGGGCCGGCAGGGTATTCAGATGTTGCTGTTGTAAAACTCAATGCTTCACATGATACTGTGTGGGTAAACCTTTACGGAAGTACCAGTGAAGAATTAGGAAAATCTTTGGTTGTATGTGCTGATGGAAGTGGGTATGTAATTTCTGCTACCACAACTTGCATGGGTACAAATGGTGACGTTTCCGGCAATGCAGGCTCCAACGGTATTTGGGTTTTTAAGATCAATACTTCTGGAGTTATTCAGTGGCAAATAGTGCTTGGTGGTACTCAATCTGAAACGGCCCAGGCAGGGTCAACTATTACTCAATTGCGCGATGGTGATTATGTTGTGTGTGGTCAGACAGGTTCAACTGCTCTTTCTGGATATCATGGCGGTTCAAGTGATGGATATGTTGTGAGACTTAGCCCTACAGGAAGTATTGTTGGTTCATGGTGTATCGGTTCAAATGTTCAGGATTTTTTCACTTCTATTGATGCGACTAGTGATTCTGGTTATGTATTGCTTGGTTATACAAATGGTAATAACAATCAGGACGTACCTGTGAGTAGTGGATCAAATGATTTCTGGACAGTTAAAATGTCAAAGACAAACACAATTTCTTGGAAAAAGTGTGCCGGGGGTAGTAATAATGATATGAGTTATTGTATAAAGCAAACACTTGATGGTGGATATATAATGACAGGAAGCACAAAAGGTAATATTACTGGATATCAAGGTGGTTTAGCTGATGTGCTAGTTGCAAAAATGACTTCAGCTGGATCACTTTCTTGGATGAAATGCCGTGGTGGTACAGGAGATGATAGAGGTTACTCAATAGCCATTCTTCCTGATAGTGGATTTGTTGTTTGTGGTCAGACTACTGCTGGTACAGGAGATGTTACTGGAGGTAATTATCATGCTTCAAATGATATGTGGGTTTTTACAATAGATAAGACTGGAAATCTTACCGCACAGAATTGTTATGGAGGTAGTTCAACTGAATTTGGAATGTGTGTTATTCGAACTACTGATGGAGGTTATGCTATTTTTGGACATACGAATTCAAATATGTCTGGAGATGTTGGTAAAAACCATCGTGCAAATACTTCAGATTGGTGGATTGTTTGGTTATCAAATTCTCCTATTCCTCCTGTTCCACCAATTATAAATGGTCCAGTACCTATCCCACCTTCTATTGATAAAGTTGTTCCTGTTATTAATGAAGAACTTATGGAGCTTGATGGTGGAAGAAGATCATCGCCATTTATTGAACTAAACACAAGTGTTCCAGTTCAAACTTTGAAAGTTTACTATAATCAAGAAAATTTGGTTATAACTAAACCAACAAATGAATCAGAAGTAACAATTTATGATTTATCAGGAAGAGTTATTGAAAATTTCAATTACTTGAAACCTGGTATTTATATTGCTATTTCGATTGAACCGGATCAATCATCGCAAAAATGTAAGTTCATTGTTAATTAAAATGGTTGTTTAGAACACAACTTTAAGCCCTACTACCATTGGTAGTAGGGCTTTTTTATTTTCTTGTTTTTGGTTAGTATTGTGATATCATTAAATATATGACAAATGTAAAAATATTTTTTTCAATTATAGGTTTACTTATTTTAGGGGGTATTACTATGGTGGTAATGGATTCAAAATCTTCTAATTCACCATCAACTTTAAATAAATATGATGGTTTCGCTCAATGTCTCAAAGACAAGGGTGCGACTTTTTATGGTGCTTTTTGGTGTCCTCATTGTAAAACTCAGAAAAAAATGTTTGGTTCTTCTGTAAAACTTCTTCCTTATGTAGAATGTTCTACTCCAGACGGTAATTCTCAAACAGCAGAATGTATAGCAAAGAAAATAGAAAGTTACCCAACATGGATCTTCGCAGACGGATCACAAGAGACGGGTGAAGTATCACTTGTGAAATTAGCAGAGAAAACTTCTTGTGTTCTTCCAGAGTAATATGAACATAGATACAGTACATTATCTTAATATGTTTCTGGGTGCAGGAGCGATTATTTTGCAAATAGTTGCGATAGTAGCTTTGTTTTTACTTTTCTTTACAGATAAAAAACATGCTTTTTTGCAATATATAGAGAAACATTTCTTAATAATAGGTTTCCTAATTTCTCTTTTTGGTTCACTTTTCTCTCTTGTATATTCAGAAGTTATAAATTTCGCTCCTTGTATGCTTTGTTGGTATCAAAGAATATTTCTGTATCCTTTAGTTTTTATTTTTGGTGTAGCTTTTTGGAATAAAGATAAAAAAATAATTCGATATGTTCTTCCTCTTTTATCTGTTGGTTTTGTTATTTCTGTTTATCAGAACTTCAGATATTATTTTGGGGAAATAGGTAATCTTCCTTGTGATGCTTCTGGCATTTCTTGTTATCAACAACTTGTTTCTGAATATGGTGGATATATTTCAATACCAATGCTCGCTCTCACAGCATTCTTTGTGCTTATCGTCCTTATGCTCGTAGGACATTTTGTAAATAAAGAAAATAAATAATTTATGATGTCTATATTACAAAACACTATAATTCCATTTTGTATAGAATATAAATCTATTATTGTTATAATACATCTTTTGTCTGCTGCTGTTGGTGTGGGAGGGGCTACTATTACTGATTTATTATTTTTTAGATTTCTTAAAGATTTCAAGATAACAAAAGAAGAAGCAGATACAATGAATTCTATTTCTTCTTTAATTTGGATTACACTTTTTGTTTTGATTATTTCTGGTATTGCTTTGTATTTACCTGAGACAGCAAGACTTAACGATTCTGCTAAATTCTTTACAAAGATTACTGCTATTATTGTACTTATTATTAATGGAATTATTTTAAATGTTTTAATTGCACCAAAACTACCGTTTATCTCTTTTGAAGATAAAAACATACCAATAGAAAACAAGCATCATATTATTCGTCGTTTTGCTTTTGCTTTCGGTGCAATCTCTATTAGTTCTTGGTATTTTATTTTTATTCTCGGAGCTTTAAGAAAATTCACTCTTAATTTTCAGCAATTTATTTTGATTTATATTTCAATATTAATTATCGCTATTGTTGGAAGTCAGATATTTAATTATTTAATGAGTAAAAAAGTAAATAATATTTAAATACTAATCTGTGCTATTATGTTTTTATGAGATTAAATACAGAGGTTTTTGATGTTATTGTAATAGGTGGCGGGGCTTCTGGTCTTATGTCTGCTAGTATCGCTGCGAAAAATGGCAAAAGAGTTCTTGTAATAGAAAAGAACAAAAACCTCGGAGAAAAGTTGAAAATCACTGGTGGTGGAAGATGCAATATTACAAATGCAGAGTTCAATGTTAAAGAATTTTTGAAAATTTATGGAGATGATGGTAAATTTTTAAGTTCTATTTTTTCAAAATTTAGTGCAAAAGATACTTTTGATTTTTTTGAATCAAGAGGTTTACCGTTAGTTATTCAAGCACGTAACAGAGTTTTTCCTAAAACAGAAAAGGCAATAGATGTCTATAATGTTTTATACAATTCACTTATAAAAAGTGGTGTGAAAATAAAAACGAGTTGTGGTGTGAAAAAAATTCTTACCAAAGATGGTTTAGTTACAGGTGTAGATACAAAAGAAGGAATCTTTACCGCAAAATCATATATTTTAGCAACAGGAGGACTTTCTCATCCTGAGACTGGTTCTACTGGTGATGGTTTCAAATGGCTTACTGATTTGGGACATAAAGTTCAAAAACCAACCCCAACTATTGTGCCTTTGGAAGTCGAAGATGAATGGATAAAAATACTTTCAGGTACTTCACTTTCTTTTATGAAAATAACTTTTTATGTTGATGGCAAAAAATCTTTTAAAGAAATAGGTAAAATACTTTTTACACATTTTGGACTTTCAGGACCACTCATATTAAATAGTGCTGGTAAAGTAAGTAAGTTGCTTCATGAAGGATTAGTAACAGCATTTATCGATGCATACCCAGATACAGATCATGGTGCACTTGAAAAAAATATTATCAAAATATTTGATGCAAATAAAAATAAAATATTAAAAACTGTTTTTAAAGATATAGTTCCACACGGCACTTCTTTAGGTATTATGAAATTATTACCAAATATAAATTTTGATACAAAAGTACATAGTATTACAAAACAAGAAAGAAAAAATATCGTAGATTTATTAAAAGCTTTACCTGTCACTGTTGTAGGGCTTATGGGCTTTGACAGAGCTGTGGTTGCTGATGGAGGAATTTCTTTAAAAGAAATAGATATGCGTACAATGAGATCACTTAAATATGAAAACTTATACATAACAGGGGACTTGCTTCATATAAATAGACCTTCAGGAGGGTATTCTTTACAGCTTTGTTGGACGACGGGCTATGTAGCGGGAATGTCTGTATAAAAGATTTTATGGTATTATAGATTTATTATTATTATTTATATATAAAAATATGTTACAAGGATTTAAACAATTTATTTTAAGAGGGAATGTAGTAGACCTTTCAGTGGGTGTTGTTATTGGTTCTGCTTTTGGTGCAGTTGTTAATGCAATGGTAAAAGATTTACTTACTCCATTTATTGGAGCTATAGCAAAATCTCCAGATTTTTCAAATCTATATTTTACTATAAATGAAAGCAAGTTTATGTATGGGGAATTTTTAAATGCCCTTATTTCTTTTATCATCATTGCTGTGGCTGTGTACTTTTTTGTTGTTGTACCTATAAATATGCTTATTTCAAGAAGTAAAAAAGAAGCTCCTGCTGATCCAACAAGTAAGAAATGTATTGAATGTTTAAGTGAAATTCCAATTCAAGCTATACGTTGTGCTTTTTGTACCACAAAGCTAGATTAATTTTTGTTACTTATGATATAATTTATTTGTAAGTAAATTATAAATTTAATTTTTTTTAAATATATGGCAAAAGGAATGTCTCACAAAAAGGAAGTAAAAAAACCTAAAAAAGAAAAGAAAAAATAGTCTAAAAAATGCCCTAAAAGGGCATTTTTTATTATTTGCATTGTGTACTTATAAAAGATTATAATATATGTATTATTCTAATTAATATATAAAAATATGGTATACATCTTTATCTTAGGTAAGATTTTGTTTGGAGGTTATTTTATGAGAAGTGGTTATAACCACATAAAGAATTTAGGAATGCTTACAGGATACGCTCAATCTAAAGGCGTACCAGCACCAAAATTGGCTGTATTTGTCACAGGCCTTATGATGCTTTTCGGTGGTTTAGGACTTATTTTTGGCCCATATACACAGCTTGCTGCTCTTATGCTTGTAGTATTCTTGGTTCCTACAACAATAATGATGCATCAATATTGGAAAATCACTGATCCTATGCAAAGAATGGGTGAGAATGTAAATTTCTATAAAAATGTTGCTTTGATTGGGGCATTGCTTATGTTGTTTTATTTAGTAAGTTCACTTTAATTAAAATTTATAAAAAATCCTCGAAAGAGGGTTTTTTATTTTATATCTTTGAGTCTCAAACTTATGAGTGTTCCTAAAAGCATTATTGGAGTTAGTATATAAAATATATATTTAAAAGATGGAGTTGTTGCTAATATTATTGTTGCAACTATTGGTGCAACGAGATATGACATAGGACCAGTATTTCTAAAGAAACTAATCGCTTCAGAATTATCTGAACTTATTGTTTTAAAGAAATAACTTTCAGACATTATTTCTATAATAGCGGCACCAACACGAGTAAAGAAAAGTATACTTGCCCAAATAAATAGTGATTTGTTTTGAATGAAAGGGATAATAAGTACAAATATTGCACAAATAGTAAAAGACAAAATAAGCATTTTTTTCTCACCGATTTTATCGGATAATTTTCCCATAGGGTAGTCGAGTATTACGAAAGGTAAAAGCATTATTGTGAAAATAATACCCATTTTGTCCCAAGAGAAAAGCATATATTCGTGTAAATATATCGGTGTATAGATCACCATCCAAGCAAAAAAGAATTTAAGTAAAAAATTTAGAATATAAATTCTAGAAATATCCTTTTGTTTTATAAAAAAACGAATATTTTTTAATATTGATACTTTTTTATAAATTGGATCTTTGAATTTTTGAAAGAAAATTATAAACATACCCGTTGTAAGTATTATAAGTGACGCGGAAAAAAGAAATATCCCTTGATAAGAACTTTTTGCGATAATAGAACCAGAAACTAATTGCGCTAAAACCCAAGCTCCATTAATAACTAAAAGATAAATACCTCTTGATTTGCCTATATGTCTTGAGGGTGATAATTCTTCTATAAATATGTCAAAATTCATAATAAGTAAATTGCTTGTTATAAAATATATTATAAAAGCAGGAACTATAAAATAAGCATTATTTCCAAAAGCTAAAATAATAAGAGAAATAAAAGATAAAACGCTAGAAAAAATTGAAGTGTGGGTGTTTCCATACTTAGTCATCATTTTAGGTATTTCAAAAAGACCCCAAATAGTGAATATTGCAGATACTGCATATGTTATTCCTAAATATTTTTCATTTATAAAAACATTTAAAAAACTCGAGCTTACATAAGAAGTGAGAGCGATATTTATTGAGAATAAAAATCCAGCTATGTATATAACTTTTCTATTGTTTTTCATCAATAGAATTATACGCTTAATATGACAGGTATTACAAGAGGACGCTTCGCTGTTTTTTGGAATAAGAATTTTGAAACTTGTTCACCTAGATTGTTTTTTATGTTATCAAAATCAGATACTGATCCACGAGCCGTGGCATCTTCAATTGATTTTTTTATTATTATACGACAAGCACGAAGTAATTCTTGATTTTCTTTTAAGTAAACGAATCCACGAGAAATAAGATCAGGGGATTTTTTTAATTTACCACTTTGAGCATCTACAACAGCGATGATAACGAACATACCGTCTTGTGCGAGCATTTGTCTGTCACGAATTACGACATCTTGTGAATCTCCGACTGACATACCATCCACCATCATGGGTGCACTTGGAGCTTTTTCTTTTCTTACATTTATTTTTTCTCCATCAGCAGATATTTCTATGATAGATCCGTTGTCTGGAACAATAATATGGTTTTCAGGCATACCGAGTTCCATAGCAAGTAATTTGTGAAGTTCTAGGTGGTAATGATGTCCATGTATTGGTATAAAGAATTTAGGATGAGTTTTTTTATGAAGCCATTTTATATCTTCTTTGTTTCCGTGTCCTGTAGCATGAACGAAGTCTTCACCTGTTGTACGATAACTAATTATTTTAACTCCTTGTCTTGAAAGACCATCTTTCATTTTTTGTACTTGACGTTCATTACCTGGGATAATAGACGCAGAAAGGATAATTGTATCACCTGGTTTTATTGAAAACTTTTTATCTGTTTTGTTTGCAGCACGATTAAGTCCAGAGAATTCTTCTCCTTGTCCGCCTGTTGTAAGGATTACAACTTTCCCGGGAGGGTAATTATCTACTTCTTCCATTGTTATAATAGTTCCTTTTTTAGGAGTATAGAGGCCTGCTTCAAAAGAAACTTCCATGTTTGCTTTCATTGAGCGTCCATTTAAAACAATTTTCTTACCTAATCCTTCAGCTATTTGTATTACCTTTATAAGACGACTTATGTGTGAAGCGAAAGCAGCTATGATGATACGTCCAGAAATTTTTTTCAAAAGATTTTCCAATCCTTGATGAACTTTTATTTCAGGAAGAGCAAAACCTTCATTTTCGATATTTGTAGAGTCTGTCATTAAAAGTAAAACTTTTGCTTTATCAAAAATTTCATACTCTTTTTCTTCTTCATCTGAGACGATACCATCTATCTGGTCGAGTTTGTAGTCACCTGGATTTACTATCCAGCCATGAGGAGTTTCTATAATAATACCCATTGAATCTGGTATTGTGTGAGTAACTCCAAAGAAACGCACACGCATATTTCCAACTGTTACTACTTCATCTCTTTCAACTGTAACTGTTTTCATTTCTGGTAGGTGTGGAAATTCTGTTGCACGTTTGCGCATCATAAGAATTGAAAGATTTCTTGAATATACAGGAGGGTTACCAATACGTGAAAGAACTAAAGGTACGCCACCTATATGGTCCAAGTGTCCGTGTGTTATGAAAAGAGCACGTATTTTGTCTTTGTGTTCTTCTAAATATGTAGTGTTTGGTATAACGTAGTCTACTCCTGGTGTGTCTTCTGTTGAGAAGTGCATACCAGCATCTATGACTATGATATCGTTGCCGATTTCAATCGCTGTCATATTTTTTCCGATTTCTTCTACGCCTCCGAGTGGTATGATACGTATATTTCCTGTTGGAAGTTCTGGAATTTTGTTTACATTATTTTTTGATATAAATGGTTTTGAATTTGTATTTGCGCCGACTTGTGAACGTCCACGGCCTTTACCAAATTTTGAATATTGGAAAGTAGAACTCTTTGGACTTTTTTTCTCTTGAGGATGCTTTTTTTGTTGATGTCCTTGTGCATGTGTATGTGTATGCGCATGAGGAACATGAGTATTTGTTTTTTCTTGATTTGTTTTTTGACCTTCTTCTTTTTTTCCTTCAATACTTATATCACTGAAAGACAGTCTTGTTTTTTTTCTTATCATTTTATTTTTCTTTTTTATTTAATAATTTTATTTAGAGAATATTTTCCATACACCATCTTTTTCTATTGACCATTCATAGATGTTTAAGAAACGATCTTCTGGTGTAGTTATATGATCTATATTAAGTCCATCTAAATTTTTAGATACTACATATATAAAGCTTGGACTATATAAAAATACTGCTGGCATATCACGATTTATTTCATCTTCAAATGAAGCGTATTTTTTTATTCTATTTTTTTCATCGACGGTGACGAGCGCGTCTTCTAAAATTTTATCTACTTTAGCATTTGTATACATTGCTACATTGAGACCTGGATCGAGTCTTTGTGAGGAATGCCAGAATGCAAAAAGGTCAGATTCGTGATTGATTATTTGTCCAAAAAGTAATGCATCATATTTTCTTGGGCGTATTACACTTTGGTTTAAATTTCCTATTTCAAAAGTTTGTATTTCTACTTTCATTCCTATTTCTGAAAGATTTTCTTTTATTATGTCTGCTGTTTTTGAAAGTTCTGGAGCATTACCAGTAGATATAACGAAAGCTAAATCAGAAGTAGAACTCGTTACCTTTTTATTTTTCTTCGTTGTTGTTGTTTTATGTAAATATCCATCTTCACCTTTTACCCAACCATCTTTAGCTAAAATAGCTATCGCTTTTTTTACACTTTCTTCTCTTGAAGTATTTACATCACTATTTAATTTTTGATATGCGAGCATATTTGGTGGTATTGGGTCGTTGATTGTAACACCATAATTTTTCAAAACTTCGTTTACTATCCTGTCTTTGTCTATAGCTTGATTCATCGCTTCTATGATTTTTTTATCTGTGAATATTTGTGCTTGATTTTGATTAAAGAAAAGACCGAATACGCGAGGTAATACAGAAGATTGTATATTGTATCCGATATTTTTTAATTTGTCTGCATTTTCTGGAGTCAAACCACTTACTTGATCTACATCACCATTTTTCAAAGCAGATATAAGATCATTTTCATTTGGATAAAATTTTAGTGTTAGATTTTTTATATATGGTGCACCGAGGACAAATTTGTTGAATTCTTTAAGAGTGTAATAGTCGATAATACCAGAAGATTTTTTACTAACACTTGATATTTTGTATGGACCAGAACCTATAGGGTTTGTATTCGCATCGTTTAATTCTATTGGTGTACCTTTCCAAATACTTGCAGGTAATATTCCTACTGTCGCATTTTCTAAGAATGATTCATATGGTTGTTTCAAATTAAATTCGATAGTTTTTTCATCTATTTTTTGTACTGTTATACCATCCCAATTACTTTTGCGAGGACTTTTTGTAAGAGGGTCTTTGATTTCATTTATTGTAAATATAATATCATCTGCAGTGACTGGTGTTCCATCATGGAAATATATTTTATCTTTAAGTATAAAAGTATATGAAAGACCATCTTTAGATACAGTATAGCTTTCAGCTAAATCAGGAATAACTTGTCCACTTTTATATTTTCTTGTTAACCCAGAATACACGAGTGAAGTCAGATCTTTGTCTGCATCTGATAGTGCGAGTACTGGATTTATGAATCTTGGTGTGCCGACAATTCCTTCAGAAAGACTTCCACCACGAATTGGAACTATAACCATAAAACTTTTGTTTATTTTTTGTACTATAGTTATTGTCGTAAAAAATAAAACACAAAAAAGTAATACTAAAACTCTTCTTTCTTTTGTAGAAAAAGAGGAAAGAGCAGTCTGCATTTCACTTTTGGACGGCAACAAACGCTTTATTTGATTAAAGAAATTTTCCATAATGAAATAGATTAGCTTAAGCTTAGATCTTTGCTTTTATAATTATAGCAAAAAGAGCTAATGCTGCAAGCAAAATACCTAACACAATTGAAAGAATAAAGAGGAATTTTTCAAAACCTCTGCGTGTGTGGTGAAATGAACCACCATCACCACCGCCTAGCGCACCACCCATTCCAGAAGCTGACTGCTGGAGAAGAATTGCCGTTATAAGTATAACTGAAGCCACTATTTGCATGTATGGAAGAAATTTAGTAATTGTCTGCATGGCTCTATTATTGCATATTATAGATAAAAAAACAACTAGTCTGTTATAATTATGCCAATGACTCAAAATGAAGCACTCTCAATACTAAAGACTGGCGCAAGTGTTTTCCTTACTGGAGAGCCTGGTGCAGGAAAGACATATACTATAAATAGTTTCGTTTCATATCTACGTGAAAATGGAATCGAGCCAGCCATAACAGCGAGTACTGGAATTGCTGCGACACATATAGGAGGGATGACAATACATTCTTGGAGCGCTATAGGTATTAAAGAAAATTTGACTCCATATGATTTGGATAAAATAGCTAGTAGTGAATATGTCAGTCGTCGAGTCAGGAAAACTCATGTGCTCATTATCGACGAGATATCGATGCTTCGTGCTGACACTCTCGACATGGTGGATGCAGTATGTAGAGAAATAAAACAAAACTCTGAACCGTTTGGTGGTATACAAGTCGTCCTTGTCGGAGATTTTTTTCAGCTTCCACCTATTTTTAAAAAAGAAACTATTGAAAAGCAAAGTGCACTTATAGTAGAAAAAAAGGCGCACTTTGCTTATGAATCAAATGCATGGAAAAGATTGAAACCCGTCGTCTGTTATATCAGTGAACAACATCGCCAAGATGATAAAGCTTTCCTCGAATTACTTTCTGCTATTCGTAGTGACAGTGTCGAAGAAGAACATTATGAATATATGAAAGAAAGATTTATTGAAAAAACTGAAATTCCAGAAAATACTACGAAACTTTATTCACACAATTTGAATGTCGATAAAGTGAATGAAGAAATGCTTTCGAAAATAGAAGATGAAGAAGAAATTCCTTTCCTTATGGATAGTGAGGGGAATGAAGCACTTGTGACGATGCTCAAGAAAGGTTGTCTTTCTCCTGAGATTTTGCTTTTGAAAAGAGGAGCTGTCGTCATGTGTACAAAAAATAACCCAAAAGAACATTTTGTAAATGGAACTCTAGGTGTCGTCGAAGAATTTGATGAATATTCTGGAAATCCGATTATTAGAACTCGTAGTGGAAAGACGATACAGATCACTCCTATGGATTGGGTCGTCGAAGAAAATGGAAAAATAAAAGCACAGATAACACAGATACCTCTTCGTCTCGCTTGGGCTGTGACTATACACAAAAGCCAGGGTATGAGTATGGATGCAGCCGTTATGGATTTATCTGGTGTATTTGAATATGGGCAAGGGTATGTCGCTCTTTCTCGTGTGCGAAGACTTTCAGGAGTTTATCTTTTAGGTATCAATCATCAAGCACTCAAAGTGCATCCATTTATTTTAGAACAAGATAAAATTTTCAGGAAAGAATCTGAAACAGCAGAGAAAACTTTCGGCGAACTTTCTAAAAAAGAATTGAGTAAAATGCACAAGAATTTCATCCTAGCACTTGGTGGGGAATGGAAAGAGAAAAATACTAAATAATTTCCATGATATAATTTTTGCATGAGAAAAATCTTAGAGATTGGTGGTGGTAGGACACCATATTTTATACGTTATAATATTCCTTTGTTTTTAGAAGATAGCTATCACGCTCTTGATATTGATGAAGAAAATATTGAGCTTGCAAAAAGTTCATTAAAAAAATATCAAGAAAAAGGTAATACTTACCCTGTAGATATATTTTTTACTATTGCTGATGCTAGTGAAATAAATATGTCAGAAAATATTTTCGATGAGATTATTATAAGTAATACACTTTCTGCCCCAATTCATAAATCTTGGGACCGTGATGGTAATGTTCTTAAAATTACAAAAGAAGGTAAAACAATAGAGAGATCTATAAAAGAAAAAAATAATACAGAAGATCCTTTTTATATTGAACGTAAAAAAGTTATTTCTGAAGCTCTTCGTTTATTAAAAAGTGGTGGCATGCTTACTATATATACTGACCTTATTATTTATGGTATTCATTCGTACGATAGAATATTGGAAGAATTAAAAAATGATAAAACTTTAATGTATCAGAATGACGAAACAGAAGCTAAGCGTATAGATAAGATTAATGTAGATAAATTAGCTTCTGGGGAATTTTGTTGTTGTTTTCGTGCTGAAGTTTTACCAAAAAGTGAAGTTTATAGATTTGTAAAAATTTAAACTTACTTATTTTTGAATTGTTAGGTGAGTAACAGTTCTATTGATTTTTATACACCAAAGTGGTATTCTATTTTGGATATTTGTTATTTTGTTAAACTTATAAAAACTACTTCCTATGGCAGACATTAATGAAGGGCTCTCACGAAGCGAAGCCTACAATCTTTTGAAAGATGTGATTGGCGTCAAAAAAAATGTTAAGATTTATCACCTTTTGTTTGATTCAGTTTTCAAAAAAATCTCAGACAATGGTTATGAATTTAGATCAACGAAAGAAAAAACGTATAAAGCTTTTGAGAAAATAAAAATTAAAGAGCGAAATGAAAAGTGTTATCAAATGAAACAGGCCGGAAAAGATTCTGAAGTGCATCAAATTTCAATTGCAACAGTTAATGATTTTGAAAAAGAATTGGAACTTGTTGCATAAAAGAAAGTTTTTTAAAATTTAGCCCATCTTAAAGATGGGCTTTTTTATTTGCCAAATTGTTTTTTGAAAAAGGAGTATAATGTAATTATGAAAACATATGAATCATATCAAGCATTAGTTAAGCCGAGTTTTGCTCCGCCTTCGTATTTATTTGGTCCAGTTTGGACATTTCTCTATATTTTGATTTTTATTTCTTTTAGTAAAGTTTTCATAGGTGTTTATGATAAAAATATTCCATTCATGGTAGCTTTGCCTTTTATTTTGAATTTAATTTTTAATATTCTTTACACACCCTTGATGTTTGGTTTGAAAAATAATACTTTAGCATCTATAGATATTTTGCTAGTACTAGGCACTATTATTTGGATGATGATAGCAATATTTCCATATATGCGTTCTGTAACTTATATGCAAATCCCATATCTTATTTGGGTTTCTTTTGCGACAGTTTTACAATTATCAATTTATTTTTTAAATTCATCCCGTTAGATATGTGCTATTATTTATATATTAAAAGTCGACTTTAAAATTATCTAACGGGTTGAATAATATGCAAACAATATCTTTGTTTATACTTTTGGCTGGTTTTGTTATAGGGCTCGGAGCTGTGACTGTCATAGACTTGCATGGATTCCTTGGTCGTAAATCAGCATATTGGACTGAAGCTACGACTCGCACACATAAAGTCACAAAGCCTTTGATTTGGATTGGAATGTTTCTCGTCATCATAGGTGGAATATTTTTCTATCGTGGTGTGCCTTTTACTGGTATTTTATTTTTTCATATTATCTCTGTGCCTATTATGATTTTAAATGGAATTTTCCTTTCTTTTTCTGTAAGTCCTTTTTTGCTTGCTCGTGAAAAAGATGGCAGGCAAGCTGAACTCTTGCCACAATCTTGGCAGAATAAAATAATTTTTTCTTTTCTTCTTTCATTTATTTCTTGGTGGGGGAATTTAGCAGTTTTGGTTTATTATATTACGACAAGGTAAATGAAAACTTTTACGGAAAAAGTATTGGATGTTGTACGCAAGATCCCTAAAGGGAAAATTTTAACCTATAAAGAAGTTGCAAAACGCGCGGGAAGCGCCGGCGCTTCCCGCGCTGTCGGTTCTATTCTGAAAAAGAATTATAATCCTGATATTCCTTGTCATCGAGTTATCCGTAGCGATGGACTTACTGGTGAATACAACAGAGGAAGAGATGAAAAAATAAAAAAATTAAAAGCTGAAGGCGCTATTAAATAGTGAAATGATTTTCAAAAAGAAAAAAGTAATAGTGAATGATAAGATGCAGAAAAAGTATACATACTTTTTGACTGAACCTGTGGGTAAAAATTTTGATATAGAATTCAAACCAGACCTGACGCCCAAGGAAATGCTTTCCTTGGGCGTCTTCGGCGGACGCTACATGCGCGATTGCAAAAAAGAATTCCCGAAAGATTGGTTTACAAAAGCAAAATTCGCGAAAGACAAACATGATAAGAAATTAAATTATTTCGGCGTGGATGCGAGCCAGCCACTTTCTGTCTGGAAGAAAAATGGATGGATCTATTCCGAAGATCCTCGTGGATGGTTTCAATGGTATTGCCGATATTACATGGGGCGTAGAATTCCTGATGAAGACAAAAGACAAATAAAACGTTGGCGCATGATCCTGCGACACACTGCACAAATAAAGAAAAACTGTCGAGTAGGGGACATTTTCTGCCGCCCTCGCCAACGCCAAGCCCTACTCCATTGGGCGTATGATAGTAGGAAGATATAATTGATTTATTTATAAAATGTTTTAAAATTTAAGTATGGAAAAAGATTTTAATAATTGGAATGAATTAAAAAAGAAAATTGATTTCGAAGAAAATAAACCTGATCGTTTTCCTAAAGAAGGTGAAGTGTGGATGAGTAGTTTAGGAAAAAATATTGGTTATGAACAAAATGGTAGTGGTGAAAATTTTTCTCGCCCAATATTAATTATTAAGAAATTTAACAATCATATGTTTTGGATTGTTCCGTTATCTACGAAACAAAAAGATTTTGACTTTTATTATAATTTTACTGATTTATATAATAATAAAGTTTCAGCTATTTTAGCTCAATTAAAGTTATTAAGCGTTAAAAGATTAAAGAGAAAATTGTACGAATTATCGGATGAACAACTAAAGGAGATAAAAGAAAGATTAAAGAAGTTCTTGTAGAAAATCGAAAGCCCCCTTACGGGGGCTTTCTCGGAGCCTTTCGGCGCTTTGTAATTCCATTATAGCATAGACTGTTTACTTTTGTAAAGAGTAAAAGAACATTCCATTTGTGGAAAAGGTAATAAAAGGCAATTTTAGTATTGAAAAATGCTTTAAAATAAGGTAGAATTTAGAGGTTATGAATCAAATTAAGGCTCTAACTAAAGTAATTAATGATTTCCGAGATGCTCGTGATTGGAAACAATTTCACAACCCTAAAGATTTAGCTATTTCTTTATCTCTCGAAGCTAGTGAAGTACTTGAACATTTTCAATGGAAGTCTACTGAAGAAATTAAAAAACATATAAAAGAAAATAAAAAAGATATTGCTGAAGAATTAGCAGATGTTTTTTATTGGGTTTTACTTTTATCTAATGATTTAGATGTTGATATTGAAAAAGCTTTTATGTTAAAGATGCAAAAGAATGGAAAGAAATATCCTATAAAAAAAGCTAAAGGAAAACATACTAAATATACGGAATTATAATTATGTCTGAAATAAAAACCTTCTCATTCGATAAAGAAAAATTTGATAAAATAAGAGAATATAAATTTGGACGTAATTGGCCTGTTGTTTATATTATTGAAGATAAAAATGAAGTTTACGTAGGTCAAACAGTAAATGCTTTTTACAGAAGTAAACAGCATTACGAAAATCCAGACAGAAAAAAGTTAAAAGATATTCATATTATTACAGACGAAGAATTTAATGTTTCTGCAGCTCTTGATATTGAATCTTGGTTAATTCAATACATGTCTGCTGATGGAAAATACACATTACAAAATGGTAATGGTGGTCTAAAGAATCATAATTACTATGATCGAGTTAAATACAAAACTAAATTTGAAATTGCATGGGAAAATTTAAGAGAAATGGGTTTGGTTAAAAATACGCTGGAAGATTTAAAAAATAGTGATTTATTTAAGTATTCTCCGTATAAGTCTCTAACAGAAGATCAGTTTTTTGTTGCAAAACAAATATTTAAAGATATTCAAAAAAATGAATATAATACTTTTATTGTGAACGGAAAGCCTGGAACAGGGAAAACTATTTTAGCTACTTATTTATTTAAATATTTAAAAGAAAAAGATGAAACAAAGAATCTTAAAATTGGGCTTGTTGTACCTATGGCTTCACTTCGCAAGACTATAGGAAAAGTTTTTTCCAAAACAAAAGGCTTAAAATCTACTATGGTTATTGGTCCAAATGATGTTGTAAAAGAACAATATGATTTATTAATTGTGGATGAGTCTCATAGATTACAAAGAAGGAAAGGAATTATGGGTTATGGTTCTTTTGACCAAGTAAATAAAAAATTGGGATTAGATAATAATGGAAATCAGCTTGATTGGATTATGAAATCTTCAAAACACCAAATATTTTTTTACGACGAAAATCAAAGTATAAAACCAGCGGATGTTAGACCTGAAAACTTTAGAAAATTAAATACTAAAAAATACGAATTAAATTCACAAATGCGTGTCGAAGCAGGTGAAGAGTATATAAAATTTATTGAAGATATTTTTGATCTAAAAACACCAAAGCAAAATATTTTTAATAATTATGATTTTAAGATTTATGATGATGTAGATAAAATGGTCTCTGATATAAAAGAGAAAGATAAAAAACACAAACTTGCTCGTGTTGTAGCTGGTTATGCTTGGCCTTGGCACACAAAGCCTGGAAGTAGATCTACACAAAAACATGATATTGAAATAAACGGCTTAAAATTGATTTGGAATTCAACAGCACAGGACTGGGTTAATTCTCCAAATGCGATAAATGAAGTTGGATGTATTCATACTGTTCAAGGTTATGATTTAAACTATGTAGGTGTAATTATTGGTCCAGAATTTTCGTATGATATTGAAAACAAAAAACTTAAAGTAGATAAAGAAAAATATTTTGATACTAATGGACGTAATGGTATTACAGATCCAAATGAATTAGAAAAATATGTTATAAATATCTATAAAACTTTACTTACTCGTGGAATAAAGGGAACATATCTTTATGTTTGTGATGAAAATTTAAGAAAGTATTTAAAAGAACAAATAGAAAAAGAAAGTCCTGTTATAGAAGTGGTTAAAAAGGAAAAAATCATTTCTCCTTATACAGTCGAAATGATAAATATTCCATTAGTCGGTTCTGCGCCTTGCGGAGAGCCGCTTTTAGGAGAAACTAATATTGAAGAAATGATACCAGTTGAGAAAAGTAAAATAAGATCAGGTGTTCAATATTTTATAGTACGAGCCAGTGGTGATTCTATGAATCTTGCCGGTATAAATGACGGAGATTTAGTCTTGTGTCGTTATTCTGAGAAAGGGGAAACAGGAGATAGAGTTGTTGCATTGCTCGGTGGTGAAAATGTAACTATTAAATTTTATGATAAAAAGGACGGACGCAGAATTTTATTACCAAAAAGTACAAATAAAATTCACCAGCCAATAATCCCAGAAGAAGGAGATGTTGTTCAAGGAATAGTTCAAGAAGTTATTAAGATTATAGATTAAAAATAAACTAGAATATTATGAAAAGTGAAAGTTCAAATTATATTAATAACGTAAGTAAAAGAATTGCGAGATGTTGTGTAAGACACATAACAGAGCGAAAGGAAATAGATAAAGAAATTTAAAACCCACTCGTTGAGTGGGTTTTGGGTTAGAATCGGAGATGTATCACAAGTAATCTTTGACGTATCCTCTTACTTCTGTAAATAATTTAGTAATCCTGATCTTTGCCATCCTTGAGGTGAGTTACAAGTTTGGTACCGAACCTTCATCTTACCTGCGAAAGAAATCAAGTTATGCAAGATCAACAATATTTGTTGAATCACCATTTTTTTGATTCCATATTATAGAATCTTCAGCTCCTTGTTTAGAAACGTAAGATTCACTGCTCATACAGATTGTTTTACCATTTTTGTCTGAGTCTAAAGTCCAGTAATACTGGCCTTTATTATCTTTTGAAATATAGTATGTTGCCATAGAATTTTGAGTTAACTAATTAATGTTTATAACTAGGTCGACTAATTCATAGTTATACTTGAATTATATTCTTAATTTTATAAAAACAAACTGTGGAAAATTAACGTAAAATAAGGATATTTTAGATTTTTTAACTAATATTTGCTAAGATTAAAAAATAATGTCCAACAAATACGAACAAAAGGCGGAGGTGGAGATTGATTTGCATGGGCATACGATGCATGAGGCGGAGGATGTTTTGAATGAGTTGTTTAAGGAAATGAAATACAAACACGTGCGGATAATTACTGGCAAAGGCAAGAATAGCGAGAATGGTCCCGTATTGCCGAGCTTTGTGAGGAATTATTTGAATGCTCGCGGAGTGCATTATAATCAATCCAAAATCCAAGACGGCGGGGAAGGCGCATTGGAAGTTTTCTTGAAATAAATTTTTTTAGTATAATAAAAATATGGAACAAAATAAAAAATGTAATACATGTGAGAGTTGCATGATGCCTTTTGTGAAAGATCCTGGAAAAAGAGAAAGTGATAAATATTGCAGTTATTGTTTCAAAAACGGCAAATTGTGTTACGAAGGATACGATCTAAAAGAATTTCAAAAAGTTTGTTATGCAAATATGAGAGCAAACGGAACTCCATTTATATTGGCAAAATTTTATACTTGGACTATACGTTTTGCTCCACGTTGGAAAAAATAAATCAAAATATCTAATAAATTCGTTATTTTGCTTTAAAACTACAAAACTATGGTATAATGTATAGTATTATTTATTAATAATGATTAATTTTAAAAATTAAAATATATGCAAGAACAAAATTTTTTCCAAAAAAACAAAAAGTGGGTTGTCATTCTAGGTATCTTAGCGATCATTTTACTCTGGGCAGTTTCAAAATATAACTTTTTTATAAAAAATGGTGAGCAAATAACTGCACAATGGGCACAAGTCGAAAATCAATACCAACGCCGTTTTGATTTGATTCCAAATATCGTAAACACAGTCAAAGGAGTAGCAAAACAAGAGAAAGATGTTTTCGGAGCGATAGCTGATGCACGTTCACGTTATGCTGGTGCGACAAATTCTGATGAAAAAGCACAAGCTGCATCACAAGTAGAGTCTGCACTTAGTCGTCTTCTCGTTATCACTGAAAATTATCCTGTGCTTCAATCTTCTCAAGCATACAGAGACTTAATAGTCACACTCGAAGGTACAGAAAATCGTATTTCAGTCGAAAGACAAAAATACAACGACATAGTGCGTGTATACGACACAAGTGTAAAAACTTTCCCTTCATCTATCATAGCGAAAATCTTCGGAATCAAAGAGAGAGCATATTTTGAAGTTCCAAAAGAAAATCAAGTAAATCCAAAAGTAGATTTCAGTAATTAGTTTTAAAATAAAATGAAATATATCATCTCTCGATTTTTCTTAATCATTTCTTTTTTAATACCTTTTTCTCTGTATGCTTTTGATGTACCTGTCAGGCCAAATGCTTTCGTACAAGATTATGCGAAGATGCTTTCTCTTGAACAAGTAAAAAATCTAGAAAATAAAATAGAAAGTTTCGAGAAAAGTACAACCAATGAAATAGCTGTCGTCACAGTACCAACTCTCGATGGAGATACGATAGAGAATCTCGCACAAGAAATATTTACCAAATGGGGTATAGGAAAAAAAGATAAAAATAACGGAGTACTATTGATAGTTTCTTTAGCCGATCATAAAGCTCGTATTCATACAGGATACGGAGTAGAAGGTGATCTGACAGATATAGGCACTTCATACATACAAAACGATGTGCTTGTTCCAGCATTCAAAAATGGTGATTATTATACTGGCATAAATGGTGCAGTCGATAAAATGATCGAAGCTCTGGGTGGGAATAATATTGTGCCTGAAGGTTATGGTGCTAATCAGAAAAATTCAAAAATATCTTGGGATTTTATTTTCTTTTTGATTATTGTTGTTTTTCAAATTCTTATCGCGATACTAGCTCCATCAAAATCTTGATGGGGTGGTGGAGTCTTGGGAGGTGTCGTAGGACTTGTCGTTTGGTATTTCTTTATATCTTCAATAGTAATAGCAATTTTGTCTATAATCGGCTTTGTTTGTGGAGGATTATTGTTTGATTTTATTGTCTCTCGAGCACATACACAAAAAAGAAATTCTGGTCATTTCCCTTGGTGGTTTGGCGGTGGCGGTGGTTTCGGTGGTGGTGGAGGGTTTGGTGGATTTGGCGGAGGTTCTTCTGGTGGCGGAGGCTCAAGCTCGAACTGGTAAATGTGTTATACTGGTTCCATGGATTATATTAAAAAAATCTCCACAATTATTTTAATTGTATTATTTTTTGTAGGTATTTATTTTTTTGTTTCTTATAACGACAAAAAAGAAATAGTAATAAATGACGATGATACAAATGTAGTAACAATAAGTCCTATACAACTTTGTTTTTATAAAAGTACAAAGACAAATAGTAACTTCAATGATGTTTCTTGGTTGAGATTAAATTTATCTGGTGAAAAAGTCACAGGAGAATTCAATTATTTACCAGCAGAAAAGGATAAAAAGACAGGTACTTTTGAAGGCACTGTCGGCGCAGTAGATAAAATGGCTATGGCTCGCACAGCAGACGTATGGTGGAATTCTATGGCCGAAGGAATCCAAAACAAAGAGCAACTTAGAATTATCTTCGGTGAAGGAAATGCACAAGTAGCTTTCGGAGAAATGGTAGATCGTGGAGATGGAGTTTATGTATACAAAGACATTAATAAAATTTCTTATGGAGAAAATATGAATGATGTAGGTTGCGATGAATTAAATACTTTAATCAAAAAATAATTATGGATATATTTGCACATACTTTGTGGACCAATGCAGGAGCTCGCGGAGCAAATGCACTTGCTGAAAAAAATAATAAAAAAATACATGTGAATGTAGGTTGGGCAGCATTCTGGGGAATTTTTCCAGATCTTTTTGCTTTTACTATTCCTTTTGTAATAGCAATTTATAAAATAATTTTTGGCGATCTTACCCTTAAATCTTTTGGACAACATCATGGAGCTGTTGCGGGTTTTGATCTTGCACATTATCTGTATCAATACAGTCATTCACTTGTGATATGGGCTTTTGTGTTTATTCTCGTATGGATTATTTCCAAGCGTCCTAGATACGAGCTTTTTGGATGGGTATTGCACATACTCATCGACATTCCTTCACACGCACTTTCTTTTTATCCGACACCTTCTCTTTTCCCTTTGTCTGATTATCGTTTTCCTTATGGTGTACAATGGAGCAATCAATGGTATATGATGATAAATTACACAGCATTGCTTTTCGTTTGGGTTGGAATATTTTTAAAGAAAAATAAAAAAATTAATAAATAATTGTTTAAATAAAATATGGAAAATAAAAAAATATCTGAATACTTGTTGCCTTCTTTTGCTTTTGTCGGTTTGTTGAGTGGTTTGTTTTTTTATTTTTTTACAAAAACAAATTTTGAAAATTATATATGGATGACGACCATCATCATAGGAATAATTCCTCTCGTTTGGAAAATCTTGAAAGATATTTTTAGAGGCCATTTTGGTATCGACATCATAGCTATCATAGCCATCATCGCGTCTTTTGCTATGGGGCAATACCTAGCAGGAAATATAGTATTGCTTATGCTCTCTGGTGGAGAAGCTCTCGAGGCTTATGCTTTAAAAAGAGCTAGAAGAGAACTTTCTTCACTTATTTCAAATGCTCCGACTTTCGCTCATATAAAAAAAGATGGAAATCTAATAAAAGTTGATGTTCATGAAGTAAAAGTCGGAGATATTATTTTAATAAAAACAGGCGAGATAATAGCTGCAGACGGCATCGTGATTTTAGGTAAATCTCAAGTAGATGAATCCGCTCTGACAGGTGAAAGTCTACCTTCTGAAAAAGAAATTGGTTCAAATGTTTTCTCTGGAAGTATAAATAAAAGTGATATCTTGGAAGTGAAAGTCATAAGGTCACCAGCAGAAAGTAAATATGAACAAATAATTGCTTTGATAAAAAAAGCAGAAGAGAATCGTGCTCCAGTAGTACGCTTGGCTGATAAATACAGTGTTTGGTTTACATTGGTGACTTTTGTTCTAGCTTTGGGTGCTTGGTTTTTAGCAAAAGATTCAGTGCGTTTGCTTGCTGTGCTTGTAGTCGCTACGCCTTGCCCGCTTATTTTAGCCACACCAATAGCGATGATCTCAGGAATTAGTCGTAGTGCAAAAAGAGGAATCATTGTGAAAAATGGTGGAGCATTGGAAGTACTTGCTGATACACATTCTTTTATTTTCGATAAAACAGGAACACTGACTTTAGGCCAACCAGAAATAGTCGATGTTATCACTTTTGAAAATAAAGATAAAAATGAAATAATAAAAATTTCTGCATCACTCGACCAAATGTCTCTCCATGTTCTTGCTCGTTCTTTGCAATCTTATGCTTTGAAAAATAAAATAGATCTCACTATACCTACAAATTTCAAAGAAAATTTCGGAGAAGGAGTAGTGGGCGATATAAATGGTGAAACTTTATTTTTCGGTAAATTAAAATTCTTAGAAGAAAAGGGAATAAAGATATCAGAAGAGGTTTTAGCGAAACATGTTTTGTTTAAAGAAAAAGGTAATATTGCAGTTTATTGTGGTAATAAAAATTCTATACTTGGAATAGTAGTTTTTGCAGATATAGTGAGACCAGAAATAAAAAATCTCTTTTCAAATTTAAGAAAACAAGGCGTACAAAATATAGTAATGTTAACTGGTGATAAAGAATCTGTAGCTAAAGTTATAGCGAAAGAATTAGGTATCGATGATGTGCATGCAGAAGCATTGCCTGAAAATAAAGTTTATGAAGTTCTCGATCACAAGAAACAATTTGGTAAAGTTGCAATGATAGGAGACGGTGTAAATGATGCTCCTGCGCTAACCACAGCTGACGTAGGTATTGCTTTAGGTGGGCACGGTAGTAGTACATCAGATAGTGGTGATATTGTCATTATGGTTGATAATCTGGAGCGTGTAGGTGAAGCTTATACTATTGCAAAGAAAACATTGAAAATAGCTAAACAAGGAATCTTCTTTGGTATAGGTATAAGTATCTTACTTATGATTATCGCTGCATTTGGATACATCTCTCCTATCTACGGAGCTTTGATACAAGAAGCACTAGATGTGGCAATAATACTCAATGCTTTGCGTGTGAACTTTGCTTAAAAACTAGCTTATTATTTTTTTATGTGTTAAGGTTTGTCCATAGTCGCTTTATAAATGATTTTAATTTTTAAATTATATGGACGAAACAACAGAAGAAAAAAAGGTTGAAGGTGAAATGGAAGCAACTCCAGAAATGGAAGCTCCTGCTGACGAAACAACTGACGAAACAACAGAAGAAGTAGCTGCATAATTGCTTAACAAAAAAGACCCTCTCGGGTCTTTTTTGTTTTGTGTTACAATTTATACATGAATGAATTAACACCTGAAGAAAAGAGAGTGATTATAGATAAAGGAACAGAAGCTCCATTTACTGGAGAATATGTAAACAATAAAGAGACTGGTGTTTATATATGTAGACAATGCAATGCACCTTTGTATGATTCAAAAGATAAATTTGAATCTATGTGTGGATGGCCAAGCTTCGATGATGAAATAGAGGGTGCTATAAAAAAGACACTCGATGCCGACGGCATCCGTACGGAGATCACCTGTGCCCATTGTGGTGGACATTTAGGACATGTATTTGAAGGCGAACATTTAACTGATAAAAATCTCAGACATTGTGTAAATTCAATATCTTTAAAATTTATTCCAGGAAAAGAAAATGATTAAAAAAGCATATTTAGCAGGTGGATGTTTTTGGGGACTTGAAGACTTGATACGCAAACAATCAGGTGTTTTAGATACTCTCGTTGGTTATACTGGCGGAACAAATGAAAATCCGACTTATGATAATCATCCCGGTCATGCAGAAGCCGTTGAAATTTCTTATGATGATGAAATAACTTCATATAAAAAAATACTAGATTTCTTTTTTCAAATACATAATCCAACGACACTAAATCAGCAAGGTAATGATCGAGGTACTTCATATCGTTCAGCTATTTTTTATGCAAATGATGAAGAGAAAAAAGAAACTGAAGATTTTATAAAAATAGTAAATGATTCTAAACGATGGAAAGATCCTGTTGTCACTACACTTGAACCTTTTACAAAATTTTGGCTTGCAGAAGATTACCATCAAGATTATTTAGAGAAAAATCCTGGAGGATACACTTGCCATGCTATTTATTTCGATAGTTATCTGAAATGAAAAATTTAACTTTTTCTAAAGAAGAAATTGCATTTATGAAGAAATTAAACACTCCTAAAAAAGTGCAAGATTTTTTAGATACTATTTCTATTAATTTCGAAGAAGATGGAATAGATACATTAAAATCTCCTCTTTCGGTTTTTCGTACAAAAAATGCACATTGCATAGAGGGAGCTATACTTGCCGCTTATATTTTTTCTATTCAAGGTAAACCAGCACTTTTGATGAATTTGAAGTCAAATAAAAAGGATTTCGATCACACTGTGGCTTTGTTTAAAGAGAATGGTTACTTTGGAGCTATTTCAAAAAGTAATCATTATTCTTTGCGTTATCGTGAGCCAGTTTATAAAAATATTCGTGAATTAGCACTTTCTTATTTTCATGAATATTTTACAGATGATGGAGAAAAAACTTTACGTAAATATTCTGCACCACTTAATTTAAATATTTTTGAAAGTGATTGGCCGACTGCAGAAGAGAATCTCTGGGGGATAGGTGAAGAGCTTCAAGAAATAAAATATTATGATATAGCACCAAAAAGTATTCTAAAAAAACTCCGTAAGGCAGACAAAATAGAAATAGAAGTTGGGAAAATTACAGAATGGAAAAATAAAAAATCTAAATGAGCTTTATTTTTAGCCTGTCCCGTAGCAAGCTCTGCTTTGCTTCGGGGTTATCCACAGATTTATGTTGACTGTGAACGACCGTTCACATATACTAAATACAGTCGAACGTAGGTAATTAAAAAAATAATTTAAATAAAAAATATGACAAGAGAACAATGTTTAAAAATAGTAGAAAAAGAAATACAGGCGATAAATAAAAAAATAGATGTCAAAATATTAAAAGGTGAAGCATACTTCAGAGAAGCAAGAGAGCACAAACTCCTTCTTCGCAAAGCTCGCCAATTTAGCCCAAAGAGTTTTTGGTCAAAATTATTTTCTTTTAGTTTCTCACACGCTTAATTTTAAAAATGCAAAACGATTATAAAAACAAATTAACTTCATTCTATTCTTCAAACAAGAGAATGCCTACATACACAGAGATGATGAAGCTCTTCTCTTTCAAATCAAAGAATGCTGTTGCTCGTGTTGTAGAAAAGATGCTCGAAGCTGGCGTAGTGGCGAAAGATCATCTCGGTAGATTGATACCAAATGCATCTTTTGATGAAATACCTCTTCTTGGTTCTGTAAAAGCTGGTTTTCCATCTGATGTAGAAGCAGAACTAACTGATACAGTAAACATAGAAGATTTTTTAATACAGAAAAAAGAAAATACATACATGCTTGAAGTCGATGGTGACTCTATGATCGATGCACATATCAAAGACGGTGATATGGTCCTCGTTGAACGCACTGACAAAGCAAAAGATGGTGATATTGTCATCGCACATGTCGATGGAGAATTCACTATGAAATATCTTAAAAAGAATGGTGACAAAGTTTGGCTCGAACCAGCAAACAAAAATTTTAAACCTATTTATCCTAAACATGATTTACAGATCACAGCAGTAGTGAAAGCAGTCATACGAAAATACTAAATATCTGCTATGATGTTTGTATGAAAGTAAATTCAGCTAAATTCATAAAAGAAATAGCGTCTGACGACGAGATCTTGGGTAATGGTATTCCACAGGTCGCTTTTATTGGGCGTTCAAATGTGGGTAAATCTACTGTTATAAATACTCTAACTAAAGTAAAAGATTTGGCGCGTACGAGTTCTTTTCCAGGTAGAACACAAAGAATAAATTTATTTTTAATAAATGGTAATACATATTTTGTAGATTTACCGGGTTATGGTTTTGCAAGATTGTCTCACGTAGAAAGGGAAGCCATTACCGATCTCATTGATTCATATTTCTTCCATTCACTTTATAAGCAAAAGAAAGTCGTGCTTATTATCGATGCATCTATTGGCCTCACTGATACTGACCTCGATATGCTACGTGCTTTGGAAGAGTATGGTAAAGATGTGATAATTCTCGCAAATAAAATAGATAAATTAAAAAATTCAGAATACAAGAAACAGGTAAAAAAGATAGAAGACTCAACCGTCGGCCACCCGATCATTTTCTTCTCTTCTGTAACTAAGGTTGGTATTAAAGAATTAACTAGTGCGGTTTTAGAATAAAAATATGTATATAAAACTCACAGTTACAGCTGGAGCAAATAAAGAAAGTTTTATTAAAAAGAATAAAGACCATTTTGATGTTTTTGTTAAAGAAAAAGCTGAAAGAAATATGGCAAATAAAAAAGCCATAGAGCTTGTTGCAGATTATTTTAAATTAACTAAAAATAAAGTCAGAATTATTAACGGCCACACCCATAAAAGCAAGCTTTTAGCTCTCGATTTGGACTAGTTTTTATATTGTAAAATAAGGCTATTTAGGTACTTGACTTTGATTTTCTCTTCATATATACTACAACCACGTCTAATCCAAGTGGATAGGACGTTTTTATTTCAATAAATTTGATATAAAACCTTGAAAAAAGAATAGTTTGAGAACCCCTTCGATTTATATCGGAGGGATGCAAGTTCTAGTTTAGTTTTTTCAATAATTCTGTTAAGAGCTAGGATCGAAAAGTAAAACAAAAATCAATGCTGTTTTTTGTTTTGTTTCGTTCTAATCAACTTCGGTTGAAATCTAATTTTACGTTAGAGTTTGATCCTAGCTCAGGATGAACGCTGGCGGTGTGGATAAGGCATGCAAGTCGAACGGAACTTATTTTTCCAGAGATGCGATTACATCAAGTCAAAGGTCGTTTAAGTTTAGTGGCGAACGAGGTAGTACAAAATAGGAACAAACCCCTTAGTCGTGAATAGCCTGCCGAAAGGCAGAGTAATACACGATGGTCTCGCAAGAGTAAAGTTTTAACGCTAAGGGATTGGCCTGTTCGATATCAGCTAGTTGGTGAGGTAATGGCTCACCAAGGCTATGACGTCTAGGGGCGCTGAGAGGCGGACCCCCACCGATGGTACTGCGACACGGACCATACACCTACGGGTGGCAGCAGCCGAGAATATTCGACAATGGACGAAAGTCTGATCGAGTGACACCGCGTGATTGATGAAGTCCCTATGGGACGTAAAGATCTTTTATGAGGGAGGAAGTTTATTGACGTTACCTCATGAATAAGGAGCTCCTAATCTCGTGCCAGCAGGAGCGGTAATACGAGAGCTTCGAGCGTTATCCGGAATTATTGGGCGTAAAGGGTGCGTAGGTTGCAATGTTAGTCTTTTGTCAAATCCTTGTGCTTAACATAAGGGCTGCGAGAGAAACGGCATAG